>BNJU01001030.1_pt1 | contig 56820 bp, 73 predicted proteins | sample 8539281 | NCBI WGS metagenome assembly BNJU01 (sample SAMD00202456, study PRJDB9452) | human saliva metagenome | isolation source: human saliva | place: Japan
TTAGGTGCGTTTCTTGGATTAAAGAAAAAGATCAAGATTAAGACAAAGCTATAGATGAAAAAGATGGTGTTAAAAAGTTAGGCTTTGTAAAAGTTGCTGATAAGACTTATTATTTTGTAGAAGATGGTGAGAAGAAAACTGGTTTTGTTAAAATCGATGATAAAACTTACTATGTCAAAGAAGGTGTTCGTCTAACGGGTGATATTACTGTTGATGAGAAACATTATTTCTCTAAAGAAGATGGAATGAAAACTGGTTGGTTGAAACAAGGTGGTAGTTGGTATTATCTTGATAATTCAGGCGCTATGAAGACCTGTTGGTTCCAAGTAGATGGTAAATGGTACTATGCTTATAGTTCAGGAGCCCTTGCAGTAAGCACTACAATCAATGGTTATACAGTAAATGCCAACGGTGAGTGGGTTTAAAAGTGTAAAATTTACCATCGAAAATGTAAATAATGAAAAGAAAGCTTATAAAACGGGCTTTCTTTTTCTGCTATGAGAGGTGTATTTGAAAATTAACATAAGTATATAATTGTATAAATAAAATAACTATTACTTGATTATCTTTTTAGAAAGCGTTATAATGAACCCGAATATGATTTTTATGAAAGGGATTTCAAAAATGAATAGAAAGAAAATCATTTTAACAAGCTTGGCTAGTGTAGTTGTTTTTAGGTGCTGCGCTTGCTGCATCTCAACCGTCAGTTGTAAAAGCTGATGAATCTACCAATACAACTACTGCTTCATCCCAACCAGCCGGCTACAACTGATACTTCAGCAACAAATTCAAATAGCACCACTAACTCTGCTGAAAATTCTGAGGCTACTCAGCTCTGCAGACGCTGGAGCTACTGCAACTCCTAAATCAGAAGTTACAAGTCCAGAAATTAAACAAGCTGAAGATGATGCTAAAAAAAGCTGAAGAAACAGTTACTGAAGCTCAAGCAAAGTAGACACAACTACTACTGCAGCTAACGAAGCAAACACTAAAACTAGAAACTGAGACAAAAGAAGTTGCTGACGCTAATGCTGCAAAAACTAAAGCTGAAGAAGCTAAAAACTGCAGATGATGAATTAGCAGCTGCTAAACAAAAAGCTGCTGAAGCTGACGCTAAAGCTAAAGAAGAAGCTAAAAAGAAGAAGATGCTAAGAAAGAAGAAGTTGATTCTAAAGATGCTCTATCAAAAGCTTTTAGATCAATTAGAAGAATCAATCGCAAATGATCCAAAAATTACTAATAAAGAAGCTGCTAAAAAGCTGCTAAAGAATTAGTTGACAAAGAAGGATTATTAAAAGCTATTGAATCTGGTGATTTAAAAGCTGGTGATATTCTTAAAGAATTAGAAAACGACAGTAATACTGCTGGTAATACATCAACAACTCCAGCTGAAGCTAAATCTAAAGATCAACTTCCAGAAGACGTTAAAGCTGGAATCGAAAAAGCTGAAAAAGAAGATGCTGCTCGTCCAGCATCAGAAAAACTTCAAGATAAAGCTGATGATTTAGGTGAAAATGTTGATGCGCTTAAAGAAGATGCTGATGCATTAAAAGCTGAAGAAGATAAAAAAGCGGAAGCTCTTAAAAAACAAGAAGATACATTAAAAGAAGCCAAAAGAAGCATTAAAATCAGCTCAAGATAATGGTTCTGATGCTGAAATCGTTGCTTCATTAGATAAAGCTGTTAAAGCTATCGAAAAAGCTAAAGATGCTGCACAAGATGCATTCGATAAAGCTGCTTCTGATACTCAAGCTTACGCTGAAGAACTTAACAAACTTACTGATGAGTACAACAAAACTCTAGAAGAAGTAAAAGCTGCTAAAGAAAAAGAAGCTAGCGAACCAGCTAAGCCAAAAAGAAGAAGAACCAGCTAAACCAGCAGAAAAAAACAGAAGCTGAAAAAGCTGCTGAAGCCAAAAGCAGAAGCGGATGCTAAGGTTGCTGAATTAGAGAAAAAAAGTTGCTGAAGAAGCTAAAAAAAGTTGAAGAAGCTACAGCTAAAGCTACTAAAGAAGCTGAAGATGTAAAAGCTGCTCAAACTAAAAAAGATGAAGCCGATAAAGCTAAAGCTGACGCAGAAGCTGAATTGACTAAAGCCAAAAAGCAGAAGCAGACAAAGCTAAAAGCAAAAGTTGAAGAACTTAAAAAGAAGAATCTGAAACTAGAACTGCTCTTAAAGATGCATTAGATCAATTTGAAAAAGATATCGATGCTGATGCTAATATTACAAATAAAGAAGAAGCTAAAAAAGCATTAGGTAAAGAAGATATTTTAGCTGCAGTTGAAAAAGGCGACTTAACTGCAGGAGATGTTCTTAAAGAATTAGAAAATCAAAATGCGACTGCTGAAGCTAATAAAGATCAAGATCCTCAAGCTGACGAAATCGGTGCTACAAAACAAGAAGGTAAAGATCTATCTGAGCTTCCAGCTGCTGATAAAGAAAAATTAGACGCTGCTTACAACAAAGAAGCTTCTAAACCAATCGTTAAAAAACTTCAAGATATCGCTGATGATATAGCTGAAAAAATTGAAAAATTAACTAAAGTAGCTGATAAAGATAAAGCTGATGCTACTGAAAAAGCTAAAGCAGTAGAAGAAAAAAATGCTGTATTAGATAAACAAAAAGAAACTTTAGAAAAAGCTAAAGCTGCTCTTGAAACAGCTAAGAAAAATAATGCTGAACAATCTATCCAAGATGGATTACAAGATGCTGTAACTAGATTAGAAGCTGCTGTTGCTTCTGCTAAAACTGCCGCTGATGAAGCTCAAGCTAAATTCGACGAAGTTAACGAAGCAGTAAAAGCTTACAAAGATGCAATCGATGAATTAACTGATGATTACAACGCGACTTTAGGCTATATCGAAAACTTAAAAGAAGTTCCTAAAGGTGAAGAACCTAAAGACTTCAGTGGTGGCGTAAATGATGAAGAAGCACCTACTGAACCTGCTAAGGAAGCGGATGAGGTTCCAACGGTTCCTAATGCTCCAGAATTCAATGGTGGTGTAAATCCTGCTGACGCTCCTACAGCTGAAGAAAAACCTGAATTCACAGGTGGAGTAAACGATGAAGAAGCGCCTACAACACCAGCAACTCCAGAGTTCAATGGTGGTGTAAATGATGAAGAAGCACCTACTGTTCCTAATAAACCTGAAGGTGAAGCTCCAGCAGAACCTAAAGTTGAATCATCAAAAGGTGAGGCTTTAGTTCAACCAGCACTTCCTGAGTTCAAAGGTGGAGTAAATTTTGTAGAAGCTGCTGTTAACGAAGTTCCAGAGTTCAACGGAGGCGTGAATGCTGCTGAAGCAGCTACTACTGAAGATAAACCTGAGTTTGATTTATCAAAATTAAATGAAGGTAAATTACCTGAATCGAATAAAGAAAAACCAGCGCCATCAAGACCTGAAAAACCAGCTCCTGATTTCCCAATCCCAGCTAAAGTTGGAACACCTGGAAATTCACCGCGTGAAAATTCTGATACTACAGCTGTGAATGAACCTGCACTTGTGCCAACTACACCAGCTGCTCCAGCTATGCCAACAGCTGCAACACCAGCAACTTCTGCTGTTGCAGGTACTAATAAAGATAATACATATCAAGCTCCAGCTGTGAAAGCAGAAGATAAGAAAGAACTTCCTAACACTGGTTCTGTAAATGCTGGCGAAACATCTGTTGGCTCACGTGTGGCTAAAGATGCAAATAAATTGCCATCAACTGGTGACGAATCTTCAATTCTCACTACTGTGGGTATGGCAATAATGTCTTTATTTGGTATCCTATATATCGGAAAACACCGTAAAAATACAAATAAAGAAGTGTAAATTGTAAATAATAAACGATCTAGTTTAAATCGGCTCTTTGTCAACTGTAGTGGGTGACGAAAAGCTAACATCTAGAGAGGGCCAGATAGGTCCTCTTTTTATGTATGTTCAGAGTGATGAAGACACGTTTCTTAAAGTTGATGAAGTTTCTAAAACCGAAGCCCAACCGTTTGATGTCTTTAATCAACTTGTTGGTAGCTTCCAGTTTTGCGTTTGAATAGTCTGTTTCTAGTGCATTTTGGATGTATTGTTTGTGTCTAAGAAAAGTTCTAAAGACCGTTTGAAAATAGTGATTGACTTTGGTTCTATTTTCCTCTATCAGCTCAAAGAACTCATCTACTCTCTTCTCCTGAAAGTGAAAAAGCAAAAGCTGATAAAGTGTATAGTAGTCAGTAAGCTCTTTTGAAAAGCCTAGTGTCTTCTCAACAACTTCATGTGGTGCTAAAGTTTGGCGGAAAGTCTTTGAATAAAAAGAGTTGAGAGATAGTTTACGGCTGTCCTTTTGGAAAAGTCGCCAATGATTTTTCAAGGCTCGATAGGGTAGTGACTTCTTATCGAACTGGTTCATGGTTGCAATTCTAGTCTTTAAAAATGCTCTACCAAGGTGCTGGATAATGTGGAAACGATCAAGAACGATTTCGGCGTTTGGGAAAAGTTTTTTGGCTAGTGGAATATAAGCCCCAGACATATCCATCGTGATAAACTGCACCTTTTGTCGAGCTTTCAATGGATACTTCAAAAAGTAGTTTCGAATAGTGGTTTGACGGCGATTATCAAGGATAGTTATGAGTTTGTTTGTCTCATAGTTTTGTGCCACAAAAGCCAAGTCACCTTTCTTGAACCCAAACTCATCCCAGGACATAACAGCTGGAAGTTTGTCATAATGTTTCTTGAAAGTGAACTGGTCAAGCTTTACGATAGACAGTGGACGTCGACACACGAAGTCTTCTGGCAATATCAGTTAGTGACACCTTCTCAGTTAGGAGTTGTGTAACCTTTTGTCGGACCAGATTAGAGATTTGGCAGTTTTTCTCAACGATAGATGTCTCAGCCACCGTTACTCTCTTACAACTTTTGCACTGGAAACGACGTTTTTTCAGATGTAGTAGTGTCGGCGTTCCAGCTTGTTCGAGAAGAGGGATTTTAGAAGGCTTTTGAAAGTCGTACTTGATCATCTTTCCATGGCAATGAGGACACGATGGTGCAGGGTAATCGAGTTTTGCTTGAATCTCGATATGAGTGTCAGTTTCGAAAAACAAGTGAAATCTTGATATTTTTGGTCTTTAATTCCGATTAATTCTGTGGTATTCTTAATAAGTCTCATGAGTTTTTTCTAATGATGGTTTGGTCACTTTTCATTATAGTTCTTATGGGACTTTTTGTCTGCATTCAAAAAGCTCCATAATCTCTACAGTGGTTTTACCCACTACAGAAATTATAGAGCCAATAAACTCACAACCATTGTCCAATACTCATCAAACCGATTCCAAGTCCTTTATTTTTATATTCATGACTAGTAATTGTCATATAGAGGAGCTTTACACTATCTGATAACTTTTGATTAATTGCCAAAGGACGAAGTGAAGATTCCAAATCAGCTACAATTCGTGGAAAATAAGAACTCTTTTTTTCTAAATCACTTTTAGCTTTTTGTAAAATCACCCTTTCAGACTGAGACAATTTAGAATCAAGACAATCATCAAGCAATTTTGTCAATTTAACTTCTTTTTTATTACTATGTGTGCTTATCATCTGCTTATGGTCCCCTTATGTAAGTGATCAACCTTTAATTATCAACATCATTATCGACGAGGAATCCATGGTCCATACTTCATCCAGCCATTAACAACTGTGTTAACAGTTGCTTGAACATCTCCTGTGGTAACGACATAACGCCATTGATGAGTCCTAGTATCTAGACAACCATAGCCATTTGCTCCATATAAAACAGGTCTACAAACGCCACCCTCAACAGTAGCTAATACGTCAGTGTTTAGACTTTTAAAGTCTTTAATAGTATTCATTACTATTGTCTCCTTTTTTTATTTTTATCTTAAGCTATTTCTTAAGATGGGATAAGTATAGCACAGGCTTTCTATTATTTTTACGTTTTGCCTAAAAATGTTATAATTAGGTCTTGATTGACACTTTTATTTCAACACTAAACTGGAAGCTACCAATAAACTTTATCAAGGACATCAAACAGTAGGTTTTCGGATTTTCGTAACTTCAAAAACCTTTAAAAATTAAGATTCTCATCACTTTGAACACATAAAGAGAGAACGAATCTCGCTCTCTCTTACATAGTTTTTATCAACCCACCATAGTTAATAATAACCATCGTAATGTTACAGTTATACTCATCTTGTACTAAATATCAAAACTATAGAATCTTAAATAAGAACAGAGATATTATATACTGTAATTACAATAATATTAAGTATTTATATCTGATTTCTTATTATACATTTTGTTCCATTGCTGTCATCATAGTCAATATCTCCTTTTTCATTTTTAGTTTGTCTCGTTGCAACTCTGGCATACTCAATATGTCACAAAAACGTTTACACTGAAGTGTCTTTACCTATGTGGTCATGAACATGCCCTAAAAATATTAGGTTAACCATTCATGTGTAAATACTAATACTTTCTGTTCGATCTCTTTATGTGAACCTTACAGAGGAAGGAGAAGAATACTTTATTATTTTGACTCGCTAATAAAATAAAAAAAGCAATGACAGACTTTTAAAATTACAGAAGTCCATCACTGCTCATTGTTTCTGATTATCATATAATATTCATCGTAAAAGTACGATTATACTCTAGAGTATGAATTAGTTTCTATTTTTACTAAATACTCTAAAAAGCAATTATGACAAATCCAAATAGCCCAATTATATTTAAAGTTTTCAAGAAAATGGTCTGGTCTTTAAATATATTGATACAACCTAGTATTATAAAAAAATATAAAAGTATATTTTTATAAAAACACTTAATATTTTTCATTAGTTGAAAAATTTAACAAAAAGTTGCGATACCAACTGCGCCGCCAGACCATCCGCCAATTGCACCGCCAGATATAGTTCCAACAATAGGAAAAGTAAAGGTACCAGCCCCCAGATCCAGTTAAGAATCCTAAACCAGCGGAACCAGCCGTTCCTAGGGCGCATCTTACCCATCCACCACCTTCAACAGAAGAAAGCTTAATATCATCCATAACTTCAAATTGATTTAACACTGCATTCATAACGAATACCTCCTAAATAAAATTGCTTTTATCTCGAGACATTTATAGTATATCGTAAAAACGTTTACATTCTATGATAATTCCTGAAATGATATCAATAAAAGCCTAAAAATGTATGATACTCCTATATCAACAGAGATATTATATACTGTATTTACAATAATATTAAGTATTTATATCTGATTTCTTATTATACATTCTGTATCTATCATTTCCCGTTATACTTGTACATTTTCTAATTTTTTTCTACTTTAAAAATTTATAACAGTACGTCTCTGTCTGGAATTCTGTCAATATTTTGGACACATTTTGGGAGGAAAGTTTGAAGGCTAGCGTCTTCTACGAGATCATAAAATGAATTTTTATAAGCTCGTAGAAGGAGTGCTATTAACTAAGCATTTTGTTTTTCAAATTCATTCGGACAAATATAGTTCAGTTTGCTGTGACGTCTCCTCGAATTATAAAAACCTTCAATATACTTAAAAATACTATTGTAACAGGTCTGAAAATCTTTATAACCAACATTAGTTTTGGCGTAAAACACTCCTTTTTTAATCGTAGCGTGAAACGACTCTATACAACTATTGTCATATGGGCATCCCTTGGCACTATAGGAGTGTCGAATACTGTGGTGTTCAAGATAATCATTGTATTCCTTACTTGTATATTGACTCCCTCTATCTGAGTGAAGGATAAGCCCATCTGCTACAGTTCGCGTACTTAAGGAATCTTGTAGTGTTTCTATAACGAGTCGTGTTTCCATCTGTCTGGAAAGTCTCCAAGCAATAATTTTTCGAGAATGAAGATCTAAAAATACTTGATAAATAACATCAGCCATCCGAAAGTGTGTAAATATATGTCATATCAGTTACCCACTTTTGATTGATTTTATCTGTTGAAAAATCACGTTTTAACAAATTGGGGTATTCTTTTGCTTCTTGTTTTGACAATGAAGCAGGTCGGTATTTCTTTCTAACGATCGAACGAATATTTAATTCAGTCATCAGTTTTTGTACTCTCTTTTCGGAAATCTGGTATCCCTTTTCCAATAAATCTTTATGGATCTTTGGAGCACCATATCGCTTAGAAGAAGCAAGATAAGAGATCATAATCTCCTTTTTAAGAAGTTTATTTTCTTGATCTCGTTGGCTTGGTTGGTGGCTTTTAAAGGCGTAGTAGCTAAACCGTGAAACTTGGAATAAGCGACACATCACCTTTATAGAAAACTGATGACTAGCATAAAGATGATCAATCATTTGGAAGATAGTAGAATCTTTTATTTCTTCGCAAAGAACGTCAAGGCTTTTTTTAAGATTTCATTTTTCTCCTTCATTTTAGCCATCTCTTTGCGCATTTGTTGGAGTTCATGAAGGGATACATTTTGATTTTTAGATTTCCCGTATAGCTGAAGTCATTTGTATATAGTTTAGTTGGCAACTCCGTACTCTTTGACTAGATCTGAAATAGGCTGTCCTGCTTCATGCAATTGAACAATTGTTTCCTTGAACTCTTTGGTATATTTTTGGCTCATTTGGACATCTCCTTTGGTTAGATACTAGTCTACCAAAACGTGTCCATAAAATCATACTAACATCAATACTTTATGGTTTTAGATGTAAATGAAGAAAAGATGATATCATGGAGGTATCTTTGCACGAACATGATAAAAAAAGCTTGCAATAAAGTTAGAATAAATTTAGTTAAAGGAACAAAAATCGACATTTCAATTAATAATTCATTAAAATAAGATTATTGTGGTATAATTGAATAAAAAGCTCATATATAGTGAGAGGTTGTATTATTATGATGATTAGAATTTGTAATAAAGTTTTATCGTGAATAAAGGGTATTTTTAGGTGATAACAGAATAATGGTATTTCCTAAAAAAATTATTTCATATTGATCATTTATGATATTTACAATAAAATGATTGGGAGAGAGGAAAATCTTATGTTAAATGGAAACCATCGTAAAGCAGAAGAAAAGCACTTTGAAGTATTAAAGAATGAAGAATTAGCCACTGTTCAAGGTGGAGGAATGTCGATTTTTCAATGATATCAATCATTTCTTTTGTGATTTGACTAATTGTAGGGAAAAGGGAGAATAGGATAGTAAATGTTACCTTATGTGTTTGTAGCGCTCATAACGGTACTAAATATTCTTGAGATGTTTTTTTGATGGCTTATCTGCCGTTTTACGCTATCTGTAAGCAACTGGGCTGTAGTATTGGTAAAGTTTATTGGCTTATATTTTTTTCCTTTTTACCTTGTTGCTGTCAATTTACCCTACTTTTTGAACCATTTCTTTTATTGCCTATTTTTATATCCTTTTTCGTCTGGCTAATAAAAAAAGAATAGAGCGTTTTCCTTTTTAATGCAGCTTTTTATAGTACTTAGTTATGACACTTTCCATCGCTTTTTTCGCAGTGTCATGACTAAGATTATTGATCTTGATAGTCTTTATCATTTGTTTTTTTAATTTTTAGCTGTGAGTTTTGTCGAATATCTGGTTCCTTTATTTTTGTCTCATTCTTGTCTTAAAAAAATATAGACCTTAGGTTTGATCTGCTAGAAAAAGATGATTTTAAAAAGATAGTCTGTAAAGCTAATATTATCTTTATTGCTTTACTTCTTTCCATGACTATGTGGACTATTATCATGGGAAACCATGCATTTCTTATTAATACGTTTGGTTCAACCATTTCCTTGGTTCACCTGCTGCTCTTTTTATATGTCGCTCAATATCTTAAATCTCAACAAAAATACTTACATGGTTCATCAAGAGATTAAACGACGAGAGGATGAGAACAAAGAGCTTAATCAGTTTGTTAATAAGCTTGGTAGTTTATATGATGAAATTCGAGGATTTAGACATGATTTTGCTGGTATTATAGCCAGTCTAGCTCCAGTTATCCAAGAAAGAAATATTAATGAGATAGAGTTAGTTTACAAAGATGTTTTGCTAACCACAAATGCAAATCTTCAAAAGTTAGACTATTCTGCCTTTGATTTGAAAAATATTGATGATTTGGCTTTTTAGAAATGCTCTGCTAAAAGCGATGTTAGAAGCTGAAAAACAAGGCGTCACTTTCAAGTGTGATGTACCAGGGCATATTCCAGTTGTTGATATTTCTATGCTTGATATGATTAGGATATTATCAATCCTTCTAACAAATGCAGTTGAAGCAGCGCAAGAAGCTGATAAACCTCTCGTTGAGGTTGCTATAACAAATAAAAATAATGTTATAACAGTTATGATTTATAATACACGTTCAAAAAAATACCTTTAAATAAACGTCGTATTTGGGAAAAAGTGTATCAAGTAAGGGGAGACGATAGAGGATTGGGCTTGTATAATCTCAAAAAATTATTGGGAGATTATCCTCAATTAAGTTTAGAGACGAAAGTCGGTCAAGAGGACTTTACTCAGATAATGACGATTCAGTAAAGGAGTGGAGTATGCGTATCATTGTTTTAGAGGACAATATTCATCATCAGTTGCGACTAGAATCAGCGCTTTATGATGTTGCAAAAAACTTGCACCTTCATATTTATGTTGAGTGCGCTACAACATTAGAGGAGTTTGAAGACTATAAACAAAAGGAAGCTGTCAACCAAGTTTACTTCCTTGATTTGGAGATTGATGGAGATAGAGATAAAGGATTTCAAATAGCAAAAACTATTAGAGAAACAAATCCCTATGCTGTTATTATTTTTACGACAACTCTTTCAGAAGCTATGCCTTTAGTCTTTAAAAATCATGTCTCAGCACTTGATTTTATCACAAAAGACCTACCTGAGAAAAATTATCGAGCACGTGTCAAACAATGCTTAGAGCAGGTTTTAAAACATGGACAGAAGAATAAGCATGAGGAAATTTTACATTATAGTTATCAAGGAAGACCAGGCATCAACATTCCCATTTCAGAGATTCTTTTTATTCAAACTGCTGAAAAATCGCATCGCTTAGTCATTTATACTAGTGAGTTTATCAAAGAGTTTTATGGTAGCTTGTCTGAAATTTTGCAATTGGATACGAAGAACCATTTTCAACGTGTTGACCGATCAGCTATTGTTAATGTTCAAAATATTGCTAGTTATGACTCAAAGACGAAGGAAGTGATGTTTTTTTGAGGAACCACTTGTCCTGTGTCACGATTACGTTTAAATACCTTAAAAATACGTATGAAAGAATTGGGAATTTTATAATTAGAAATAAATACTAAATAAAGACTGTGTTCTGTATAACGGCTCTTTTTCACCATTTGTCAAGTCTATCAAGACTTTAAGTAAAAAGAGATAAGACAGTAGCTATTCTGAGGTTACTGTCTTATTTTTAACACTTTTTGATCCATAAATGGGCATGCTAAAAAACACCTCATCTGGTATTTTTTGAAACAAGGTGTTAGAATTATAGGGCATAGACGACTTTAATGACTTTGGGCTAAAAGTATAGTCGTAAAGTTTATTATGTATTATAAGATAATACATTGTCCTAATAAGGTGATGTATAGAGGCAATCGTATGAGGCTTAGTTGAAGTTGTCTGCGATTGTCTTTTTCGTTTCTCATAGAAATCTGAGATATGGCAAGGATTGGTATGGCTAGCTGAAGCGATATTGTGAATGCACTTGAACAAGATTTTTCTGGCATATGAGTATCAGTTTCAAAAACAAGAGAAATAATGATGTTAGGGTCTTTAATTCCGATTAATTCTGTGGTATTCTTAATAAGTCTCATAAGTTCTTCCTAATGATGGTTTGGTTGCTTTTCATTATAGTTCTTATGGGACTTTTTGTCTGCATTCAAAAAGCTCCATAATCTCTACAGTGGTTTTACCCACTACAGAAATTATAGAGCCTTTAAAAAGGAGAAGAAATGACTTGGAGAGTTGTACATGTTAGTCAAAGTGAGAAGATGCGCTTAAAGCTTGGTAACTTGTTAGTGCAAAAGATGGGACAAGAGTTTACGGTGCCACTTAGTGATATTTCGATAATAGTTGCAGAAGGTGGAGATACCGTTGTTACACTTAGATTATTAAGCGCCCTAAGTAAATATAATATTGCCTTAGTCGTTTGTGATAACGAACATTTACCAACAGGAATTTATCACTCACAAAATGGGCACTTTAGAGCTTACAAACGCTTGAAAGAACAGATGGATTGGTCTCAGAAACAAAAGGACAAGGCATGGCAGATTGTAACTTATTATAAAATCAATAACCAAGAGGATGTCCTAGCCATGTTTGAAAAAGTCTAGATAACATTAGACTACTTTCAGACTATAAAGAGCAGATAGAACCTGGTGATAGAACGAATAGAGAGGGACATGCTGCCAAGGTCTACTTTAATGAACTCTTTGGCAAACAATTTGTCAGAGTAACCCAGCAAGAAGCTGATGTCATCAATGCTGGCTTAAACTATGGCTATGCTATTATGAGGGCTCAGATGGCTAGAATAGTGGCGGGTTATGGTTTAAATGGTCTATTAGGGATCTTCCATAAAAATGAATACAATCAGTTTAATTTGGTTGATGACTTGATGGAGCCATTTAGACAGATTGTAGATGTTTGGGTTTATGATAATTTACGAGATCAAGAATTCCTTAAGTATGAGTATAGGTTGGGATTGACAGATTTACTCAATGCTAAAATCAAATATGGCAAAGAGACTTGCTCAGTGACAGTTGCTATGGATAAATATGTCAAAGGCTTTTATCAAATATATTTCGGAAAAAGATAGTAGTAAATTTCACTGTCCGGTGGTATCAAGTTTAGAGTGGAGAAAATAAGATGAGGTATGAAGCATTGAGATTATTATGTGATTTGCCAATGGAATCAAGGATGAAAAAGAATCTATCGTAATTTTTCGTAAAGAATTAATTTCAAATGGGTTTGAAATGTTACAATTTTCGGTCTACTATCGCACTTGTCCTAATAGAAGTTTTGCAAATAAATTTTATAGAAGTTAAAGATGAGTAATCTACCTGCTGGAAATGTGAGACTTTTTGGCGGTTACTGAAAAGCAATTTTTCAGAAATGACGTTAATCATAGGTGGCAAAACTAAGCAAGAAGAAATCGTCAGTGATAATAAGTTGGTGGTTATATGAAATTTTTTTGTACAACATCCTTACAAAGAACGTATTGAATTGAATATTGGGGTAATCACAAATTGTTGGTCAGAATAATGAACTCAAATATTATACTTGGCAGATTTTGAGTTGGTATTTTTGGTGGAAGAAAATACTCAAGTGAGGACTTAAGTATTTTTGATTATGAAGAGCCTACTATACTTGATGAGACTGGAGAAATAGTGAAGCGAAGTAGCTATCACTATATCGACATTTCAAGTTTTAAGGATTTACTTGAACAGATGGAATACAAGAAAGGCACACTTGCTCACGATTACCTTAGTAAAGTTGTCAATCAAGTGGATATAGTAGCCCATTTGGAGAGAATTAATGAACAAGTAGAGCTTATAGAAGAAACCATGAATCGGCATATAAACTTAAACTGTGGTCAGGTGGAATACCATTTAGAGAATCGCCCTCTAACACTAGACCAACTACTCACAAAAAATTTTAGTCCATTTTTTACCATTGAGAATATGAATCTATCTTTCGAATGGGTTTCAAATACTGATAAACTATCCCTCTTTTTAGAAATGTTAGACCGTCTTCTGTCACAAACAACAGAGAAATATCTCATCCTGCTAAAAAAATATTGATAGTTTTTATTTCAGAGGATTCATATGATAGTTTTTATAAGCAAATTGATCAGCTAGTCAAAAAGTATCCAAACCTAACCTTTATTTTTATTTCCAAGTGACCAAGGCTATCTAAAGATTGATGAGGAAAATAGCAAGTTCGTCAATATTTTATCTGACCAGGTGGAGCATTTGTATGATGTTGAGTTTATGTATGAAAGTGTAGCGAAACATTATCCAAGTAATAATTTTTCCAACGAGAGAGGATTTTAGGATATCCTTAGAGACCGTAACGCCTTATTTATTGACAAAAATGCTGAGACAACCTAGTCTCTCACTTGTTGATTCAGTAATATTGAATATCCCTAAATCAGTTGTTTCATTTTAGTCACCGTATAAGATATTCCCAAACATCTGATGAAAAAAACTTTTTACAGAAATTTTTAGAAAGTAAGGATTGACAAGGACAGTTATTGTTTTTATAATCACTATGTGGGTATAAAAACATCAAAAATTTCATTTGAGGTTTTTGTACTCTCAAGATTTAAGTAACTGTACAACAAAAAAATATTGATAAAGAGAAATTCTTTCTGTTTTTGTACTCTCAAGATTTAAGTAACTGTACAACCTTGTTTTTCCTCTGGGGTCTCTGCGACTTGTTTTTGTACTCTCAAGATTTAAGTAACTGTACAACGGGTGTTCACTCACTTCTTCGACATATCGGGTTTTTGTACTCTCAAGATTTAAGTAACTGTACAACTGAGTAAGCGACAAGCTAGAAATCAAGTCAGTTTTTGTACTCTCAAGATTTAAGTAACTGTACAGTTTGATTCAACTTAAAAAGCCAGTTCAATTGAACTTGGCTTTTTAAAATACGCGATAGACATAAGGATTGTCAGGCTGTCCGACCTCTTTAACTTCAGTCAAATTGAGGATAGGTAGGCTCTGTTTGAGATTTTGATAGTAATCCACAGTGATGGTACCAGTGACTTTTATCCAGGTATTATCCTTGAAGGTTTGGTCACTTCCTCTCGTCGCCAGTCCGTAAACACCTGAATCGGCGATACAGTGGATAATACCAAAACGGAAGATAAACTGATAACCTTTGGTTTGTGGGTCATTGTAAACAAAACCTGTATAGGTGACCTTCTTGCCTACGAAATCGTTAGGATAGAGGTAGATGAGCTCCATAACTTCCATGTAATTTTCTGTGGTAATCTGGATGGTCTCACGTCCCTTGTACTTGGCGAGCTCTCTGGTCATTTCCTTCTCATAAGCTGAGGAGGTGAAGTAGGAGCTAGTGTCCGGCTTCAAGTACTGGATGGTCGTTCCCTCTTGGTCGGCCTGATTAGGATCGCTCCCTGCCGCCAGTGGAAAATGATAACCCTTGGCTGATACGGTATTGGCATCCAAGGTCACTGTTGGTACTAAAAGTCCAGTGAGGACTGGAAAGGCTAAGAGAACGATGCTGGCTACCTTGGCTACTCGACCTGACAAATGCGAGTGAACCTTCATCTGCTTCATCCAAACAATGAGTTGAACCACAGCGAGGATAAAGGAAAGCACCATGGAAATGTAGGCCAAGTAGGAGTAGTGGATATTAATGTACTGGTTGAGCTTGCCGGAAACTTGTAAGTACATGACGAGCTCAAAATACCCAGATAAGATGAGAAAACGTAACATTAAATCACCCCCAATAGCAGACAATAAATGATTGTCACCAGACTTGCGGTTCCTACAAAGAGACCAACAAAGCGTGTCTTAAACTGGTGTTTCATCATAATCAAGTTCTTGATATCAACCATAGGACCTATGATGAGAAAGGCAACTGTTGGTGCCACTCCGAAACTAGAGAGCAGCGAAGCCCCGATAAAGGCATCCGCCTCCGAACAAAGCGAGAGGATAAAGGCCAAAAGCATCATGATAAGGATGGCTGTCACCGAATTGTGCCCGATTGTCGTAAGAATACGGGTAGGTAGGTAGGTCTGCATCCCTGCGGCCACCAGGCTCCCGAAAATCAGATAACGTCCAGTGTCGAAAAATTCATCGACAGCATGAACTAGGGCTTGAAAAACTTTCTTACCAGCTGACAAACCACTATAGTCGTGAACATGACTGGTCTTACGATTGTCCTTGAGAATCTGGTCATCCACCACAAAGCCAAGCAAGATTCCCAAAATCATGGCAATCAAGAAAGCCCCAAGGAAACGTAAAATCACGTAGTACCAAGAGTTCCCAAAGGCAGTATAGGTCGCAAAGAGAACGACTGGATTGATGATAGGAGCAGTTGCCATGAACGGAATAGCTGTGTAGCTAGGCACTTTTTTCTCTAAAAAGCGCGTGATAATGGGAACAATCCCACATTCACAAGAAGGGAAAATAAAACCAACCAGAGTTCCAAAGAGAATAGCCAGGACCTTATTTTTAGGGAGGAAGTTTTGGACCTTTTCAGGAGTCACGAAGACCTCGATAAAGCCAGACAGGATACTTCCCAACAAAACGAAGGGCAGGGCTTCGATAATAATAGATAGAAAAACTGCCAGAAGCTGCAAAACGCTATCTGGTAGTTGATGAAAAATAGCCATAAAAATTATTTCTTCTTATCTTCTTGAAGACGTTTGTCCTTCTTAGGATCAGTTCCCGCCTTTTCAAAATCAGGGATAGCCGCAAAAGATGCCATCATGCTTTCAAGTTCATTTGTTTTTTTCTGAATAACTGCCATAAAAAGCCTCCGAGTTTACATAAGATACTAAGGGCGACATTTCTAAGAGAAAATTAGGGCATCGGCCGAAGAAGCTCTGCTTCTAGGAAGATGTATCTATTTTCCGAAAGAAATAGCCCTTAACAATAGGTCTACCTTTCTATTATACTACCTCTTGCTTAAAAATTCTCGCTTCAGCTACAAGGTTTTCTGCCCAAGCAAATCTCCTCTCGTGGTATAATAGAACTTATGGAAAATCGTAATTTAGAGACATTGGCTCAGGAATTGGGCCTAAAAAAACAACAAGTTGAAACTGTTTTGGAATTGACCGCAGAAGGCAATACCATTCCCTTCATTGCCCGTTACCGTAAGGAAAAAACCGGCAATCTGGATGAAACGCAAATCAAGGCCATCATTGATATGGACAAGTCCTTGACTGCTCTTCAAGACCGTAAGGAAACAGTTCTTGCCAAGATTGAGGCTCAGGGCAAATTGAGTGATCAACTCAAAGCAGCTATTGAAGCTGCTGAGAAGTTGGCAGATGTGGAAGAACTCTACCTCCCCTATAGGGAAAAACGCCGCACCAAGGCGACTATTGCTCGTGAAGCAGGACTTTTCCCCTTGGCTCGTCTTATCTTGCAAAATAGTCCCAACCTCAAGGCTGAAGCTGAAAAGTTGACATCTGAAGCCTTTCCAACAGCTGATAAGGCTCTTGCGGGTGCTGTGGATATTTTGGTTGAGGCCTTTTCTGAGGACAATAGCTTGCGCTCTTGGACCTACAACGAAATCTGGAACAATAGTGACATCACTTCAACCCTCAAGGATCAATCTTTGGATGAAAAAGAAACTTTCAAAATCTACTATGATTTTGAGGACAAGGTGTCTAAACTTCAAGGTTACCGTACATTAGCCCTTAACCGTGGGGAGAAACTAGGCGTTGTCAAGGTAGCCTTTAAGCATAATCTTGAGAAAATGCACCGTTTTTACAGTGCCCGTTTCAAACAAAAAAATGACTATATCGAGGAAGTCATCAACCAATCTCTCAAGAAGAAAATCATTCCAGCTATGGAGCGTCGTATCCGTAGCGAGTTGACTGAAGCAGCAGAAGATGGTGCGATTCAACTTTTCTCTCAAAACCTTCGAAGCCTTCTCCTAGTCTCACCACTTAAAGGTAAGATGGTTCTTGGGTTTGACCCAGCCTTTCGTACAGGGGCTAAGTTGGCCGTGGTTGACCAAACTGGTAAGCTCATTACAACGCAAGTTATCTATCCAGTGGCTCCAGCCAGTCAGGCTAAGATTGCCCAAGCTAAGAAAGACTTGGCTGACCTCATTAAAAAGCATGCCATTGAGATTATCGCTATCGGTAATGGAACAGCCAGTCGTGAAAGTGAAGCTTTTGTGGCAGAAGTTCTCAAGGATTTTCCAGAGACTTCCTATGTCATTGTCAATGAGAGTGGTGCCTCTGTTTACTCTGCATCAGAGTTGGCCCGCCATGAGTTCCCAGACTTAACGGTCGAAAAACGCTCTGCCATTTCCATTGCCCGTCGTCTTCAAGACCCATTGGCTGAGTTGGTTAAGATTGACCCTAAATCAATCGGAGTAGGCCAATACCAGCATGATGTTAGTCAGAAGAAACTCTCTGAGAATCTTGACTTCGTCGTCGATACCGTGGTTAACCAGGTTGGAGTTAATGTCAATACGGCAAGTAGTACCCTCTTGTCACACGTGTCAGGACTCAATAAGACCATCTCTGAAAATATCGTTGCCTACCGTGAGGAAAATGGTGAGATTGCATCGCGTGCTGAAATCAAAAAGGTCCCACGTCTCGGTGCCAAAGCCTTCGAACAAGCAGCTGGTTTCCTCCGTATCCCAAATGCCAAGAACATCTTGGATAATACAGGGGTCCACCCAGAGTCTTACCCAGCGGTAAAAGACCTCTTCAAGCAGTTGGATATCACAGATTTGGACGACTCTGCCAAAGAGAAATTGAAGGCTCTTAATCTTAAAGAAACAGCAGAAGAGCTAGGGCTTGGTCAGGAAACCCTTAAAGATATCATTGCTGACCTTTTGAAACCAGGTCGTGACCTCCGTGATGATTTTGAAGCACCGGTGCTTCGTCAGGATGTTCTTGAACTCAAAGACTTGTCAGTAGGACAAAAACTTGAAGGTACAGTCCGAAATGTTGTGGACTTTGGTGCTTTTGTGGATATCGGTGTCCATGAGGATGGTCTTATCCACATCTCTGAGATGAGTAAGAGCTTCGTTAACCATCCAAGTCAGGTCGTTTCTGTTGGGGATTTGGTTACCGTATGGGTATCAAAAGTTGATTTGGAGCATGAAAAACTCAACCTCTCCTTGGTGAATCCACGTGAATCTAACTGATTATGTTAAGACTGTTTCTATAGAAGATTTTGGCTGGGAATTTAAGCATCAAGCCTTGTGGAACAAGCGTCTCCGGACCACTGGAGGGCGGTTCTTTCCCAAGGATGGACACTTAGATTTCAACCCAAAACTCTATGAGGAACATGGTCTTGAAACCTTTCGAAAAATCGTCCGCCACGAACTCTGTCATTATCACCTCTATTTTCAGGGCAAGGGCTACAAGCATGCGGATAGAGATTTCAAGGACTTACTAGCTAAGGTCGATGGCCTTAGATACGCTCCAAAGATGCAAGGTCAAAAGGAGAAGTACTACCTCTATCAGTGCCAATCTTGTGGTCATATTTACCGTCGCAAACGCCGTGTCAATACACAGAAGTTTGGATGCGGTTTGTGTCGAGGCAAGCTCATTTTTCTAAATCAGTCCTAGGGCTGATTTTTTTAATTTAAAAAAATCATATAATTAAATCAAAGAAATGATGGGAGAAGAAGACCATGTCAAATCGTTTTTATAAGACACGAAAAAATAGACTCGTCGCCGGTGTTGTTGCAGGTTTGGCAGATAAGTTTGGCTGGGATCTAGCTTTAGCTCGTATCTTAGCTATCATTCTTATGGTTTCAACGCAGTTTGGAATCTTCCTATACTTGGTTTTAGCCTTTCTCCTTCCTTACAAAGAAGATATTTATCCCGAAATCAAACTTAAGGATGGACGTAAACGTAAAAACGCTGAACCTGTCGAAGATGAGTGGAATTGGTAAGTAACTGTTAAAAGACATTGACCTATGATTGGCCTTAGTGCTAGTCATAGGTCTTTTTGCTTTGAGAACCGCATTGAAAACCTTTTTATGATACAATGAAACTAGTAAATAATCGGAGGAAATAATATGACAGTAACTGTTAAAATGTTGGTTGATAAGCTTAAGCTTAAGGTTGTCTATGGGAACGAAAAACTTTTGTCAAAACCAATAACAACCGCTGACATCTCTCGCCCTGGTTTAGAAATGACGGGTTATTTTGACTATTATTCACCAGAACGACTTCAGTTGGTTGGGATGAAGGAGTGGTCCTACCTTAAAACCATGACTGATAATAACCGTTATTCTGTTTTTGCTAATATGTTTAAAGCAGAAACTCCAGCTGTTATCGTGCACATGGTCTTGAGATTCCGGAAGAGATGCTTCAGCTGCTAAGGAAAATGGTGTAGCAGTTCTTCAAGGACGCAATGGTACATCATCACTTTCAGGTGACATGTCTTGGTATCTCAACTCTCAATTAGCTGAACGTACTAGTGTCCATGGTGTTTTAGTAGATATCTATGGGATGGGTGTTCTCATCCAGGGTGATTCTGGTATCGGTAAGAGTGAAACAGGGCTTGAGTTGGTGAAACGTGGTCACCGTCTTGTCGCTGACGACCGTGTGGATGTTTATGCTAAGGATGAGGAGACTCTCTGGGGTGAGCCCGCAGAAATCCTCCGCCATCTTCTTGAAATCCGTGGGGTTGGTATCATTGATGTCATGAGTCTCTACGGAGCTAGTGCTGTCCGCAATTCATCTCAAGTCCAGTTGGGCATATATCTTGAGAATTTTGAAAATGGCAAGGTCTTTGACCGTCTTGGAAATAGCAATGAAGAGATTGAATTACAGGGCGTTAAGATTCCACGTATCCGCATTCCTGTTAAGACAGGACGTAACGTGTCAGTCGTTATCGAAGCTGCAGCAATGAACTATCGTGCTAAGCAAATGGGATTTGATGCAACCAAAACTTTTAATGACCGTTTGACTAACCTCATTAGTAAGAATGGTGAAGAATAATGTTAGCTACTATTGATCCAATTGCTCTAAGACTTGGTCCAATCAGTATTCATTGGTATGCCATCTGTATTGTATCTGGTCTTTTACTTGCCGTTTATCTGGCTCAGCGTTGGGCTCCTGAAAAGGGAATCGATCCTGAGCATATCTTAGATTTTATTCTTTTAGCCTTTCCTATAGCTATTGTTGGTGCTAGGCTCTACTATGTGATTTTCCAGTGGTCTTATTACAGCCAAAATCCATCGGAAATTTTTGCGATTTGGAATGGTGGAATTGCCATCTATGGTGGCTTGATTGGTGGTGCAGTTGTCCTTTATTGGTTTGCTAAACGTCATGCTATTTCGGTTTTAGATTTTCTAGATATTGCGGCCCCTGGGGTCATGATAGCTCAGAGTATCGGTCGCTGGGGAAATTTTGTCAATCAAGAGGCCTATGGAAAAGCAGTTAGTCATCTGAATTATCTTCCAGAAATTATCCGTCAGCAGATGTTTATTGATGGAAGCTACCGTGTACCTACCTTCCTTTATGAAAGTCTGTGGAATCTAGTTGGTTTTAGCATTATTCTAGGACTACGACGCTTTAATAAGGGATTGCGACAGGGAGATGTGACTTCATTTTACCTTATCTGGTATGGCCTTGGACGCTTTGTCATTGAAGGCATGCGTACGGATAGTCTCATGTTTGCTGGCTTGCGTGTTTCACAATGGGTCAGCATTTCCATCATTATCCTTGGAGCTATCCTCTTATATTTCCGTAAACAACGTCAAAAAGCAGATTATAAAATGAAAAGCTAGTCATACTGTTCAGACTTTGTTATAATGAAATGAAAATTATAATAAAGGTCATAAGAAGCAGGAGTCAAACACTCAGTTTCTTTGAATTAACCTTTTAAGCAGGTCAAAGGAGTCTTAAACTATGGCAGAAATTGCATTTCTTATTATCGCAATCGCACTTGCTGCGTTCCTAATTGCATTAATCCCAACTCTACTTCGCACACGTCATGTTGTCAAAGAAGTTGAAGAAACGGTTGCTGTTCTTCGTACAGATATCAATGTGACCCTTCATCAAACAAATGAAATCTTGGCTAAGGCCAACGTCTTGGTTGAAGATGTTAATGAAAAAGTTCAAACAATTGATCCTCTCTTTGTAGCAGTAGCTGAGCTTTCAGAAAGTGTTTCTGACTTGAATACTGAAGCTCGTTACCTCGGTGCTAAGGCAAGTGCAGCAGGAGCAAGTGTCGGTAAAGCAGGCTCAGCCTTTGCTATCGGCAAGGTTGCTTCAAAACTATTTGGTAAAAAAGACAAGAAAAAATAAGGAGGTCTTTTCATGAGTAAATTTCTAAACACCCTAATTATTGGCGCAGCTTCTGGAGCTGCAGCAGCTTATTTCTTCACAACTGAAAAAGGTAAAGCAGTTAAAGCACGTATTGATGAAGAAATCGCTTCATTCAAAGAAGATCCTAAAGCTTATCAAAATCAAGTGGTGGAAAAAGCTAGCGACTACAAAGATTTGGCAGTCGATACTTTCCAAGACTATAAAACAAAATTTGAAAATGGCGACATCACTGCAGATGATTTGACAAAAGCCGTTCAAGAAAAAACAGCTCAAGTTGCTGACTTTGCAAAAGAGAGCTTTGAACTTATCAAAGAGAAAACAGCTCAAGTAACTCCTGAACAAGCGGATGTTGAAGCAGAAACAAAAGCTATCGTAGATGATATTGTCATTGATATTCAAAGATATCTCTGAAGAAGTAGCAGAAGTAAAATAAAAAGAAAGCACATGAGGCTTTTTTTAATACGAAAAAAACGTTGACCAAGCATTCAACGTTTTTGTGCTTTATAATATTCGATTAGGACATAAATGCCTATCTGACCAATGACGCTAATGGTAATTGCCCAGAAGAAGGCCCAGAAGGTAGCCACCTGTGCTACCAAGAAAAGGAAGGCAACTAGGACTGTTGAAACACAGAAGCTTGAGATACGTCCAAAGAAAATCATATCTTGTAGCTTAATACTATTATTATTTAAACCTTGATAATCTTGATAATTCGTCGTTTGAGGACGCTCAGTCTCGAAATCTTCGATGTGATCAAATTGACGGTGTAAGTTGTCAGCCATGTCTGCCTCCTTTCTATATAAAATACCCTAAACCACTTTTTCCATGTAGGTTAAAATATTTAGTCAGTATTTCACTATTTAGAATCTCATTAATAATACCATAAAAATTTTTATATTGCAAAAGTGATTTTTGTGAAAATTATAGTATTTAAAAACTAGTTTAAAGTATTTAGGTACATAACTTTGGACCTCAAAAATTCTAAAATCTAATCATTTGTGCTATAATGTGAGTTATGGAAAAAAATAGTGATTACAGCGACTGCTGAGAGCTACGAGCAGGCATGTGAGCTCCTAGAACTTGGCGTAGATCGTATTTACATCGGCGAAAAAGCTTTTGGCCTTCGTTTGCCTAAGCCTTTTTCATTCGCAGAGATGCGAAAGATTGCAGAGCTGGTACATGAGTCTGGTAAGGAATTGACTGTTGCCGTTAACGCCCTCATGCACCAAGGTATGATGGATGCTCTTCCAGACTACCTTGATTTTCTTGAAGAAATCAAGGCAGATTATATCACGGTTGGTGATGCAGGAGTTTTCTACATCTGTAACCGTGATAAACGTCCCTTCAAAATGATTTATGATGCTTCAACCATGGTAACCTCTAGCCGTCAGATTAATTTCTGGGGCAAACAAGCTGGAGCTTCTGAAGCTGTTTTGGCTCGTGAAATTCCGTCTGCGGAACTTTTCGTCATGGCTGAAAATCTTCAAATTCCAGCCGAGGTTTTGGTTTATGGTGCAAGTATCATTCACCACTCTAAACGTCCGCTTCTTCAAAACTATTACAACTTTATCAAAACGGATGAAGCTGTTACAAAAGAACGTGACCTCTTCCTTTCTGAGCCTGGTGACCCAGAATCTCACTACTCAGTGTATGAGGATATGCACGGGACACATATCTTTGCCAACAATGACTTGGATATGATGACTAAACTTTCAGAGCTCGTTGAACATGGTTTTGACCACTGGAAGTTAGATGGTGTTTATTGCCCAGGTGAAAACTTCGTAAAAATCACTGAGTATTTTGTGAAGGCTCGTGACCTCATCGAGGCTGGCGAATTTTCACAAGATCAAGCCTTCCTCTTTGATGAGGCTATTCATAAATTACACCCAGCCAACCGTGGTTTGGACACAGGTTTCTATGATTATGAACCTGACCGTGTAAAATAAAAATATGTCCTCCTTCGTTTGAGAGTTTTCCATTTTCAGGGAACGAAGGAGACTTCTAAAAACAAAAATCGACAATCTTGCAAATTGGAGAAATTATGACTACAACTAAAAAACGCCCAGAGGTTCTGGTACCTGCTGGGACTTTGGAAAAATTGAAAGTCGCTGTAAATTACGGCGCAGATGCTGTTTTCGTTGGTGGACAAGCCTATGGTTTGCGTAGCCGTGCCGGAAACTTTACCATGGACGAACTTCGTGAAGGTATCGAATACGCTCACGCTCGTGGTGTCGATGTGCACGTTGCTTCGAACATGGTTACCCACGAAGGAAATGAAAAAGGTGCAGGTGAGTGGTTCCGTGAATTGCGTGATATGGGACTCGATGCCGTTATCGTATCTGACCCAGCCTTGATTGAAATCTGTTCAACCTACGCTCCAGGACTTAACATCCACTTGTCAACGCAAGCATCTGCGACAAACGTTGAAACCTTCCATTTTTGGAAACAGTATGGCTTGACCCGTGTTGTTTTGGCACGTGAGGTAACTATGGAAGAATTGGCTGAAATCCGTAAACGTACGGACCTTGAAATTGAGGCCTTTGTCCATGGTGCTATGTGTATCTCATACTCAGGTCGCTGTACCCTTTCTAACCACATGTCAGACCGTGATGCCAACCGTGGTGGTTGTTCACAGTCTTGCCGTTGGAAATATGACCTTTACGATATGCCATTCGGCCAAGAGCGAAAGAGTATCCACGGTGAAGTTCCTGAAGAATACTCAATGTCAGCCGTTGACATGTGTATGATTGAAAACATCCCAGACCTTATTGATAATGGTGTTGATAGCCTTAAAATCGAAGGTCGTATGAAATCTGTCCACTACGTATCAACAGTTGCCAACTGTTACAAGGCTGCCTGTGACGCTTACATGGAAAGTGCAGAAGCCTTTTATGCCATCAAAGATGATTTGATTAACGAACTCTGGAAAGTTGCCCAACGTGAATTGGCAACAGGTTTCTACTACAAGACTCCAACAGAAAACGAACAACTCTTTGGTGCCCGTCGTAAGATTCCACAATACAAATTCGTTGGTGAAGTCGTAGACTTTGATCCAGCAACTATGACAGCTACGATTCGTCAACGTAACGTTATCCTCGAAGGTGACCACGTTGAATTCTACGGACCAGGCTTCCGTCATTTCGAGTGTGAGATCAAAGATCTTCACGATGCTAATGGTAATAAGATTGACCGTGCACCAAACCCAATGGAACTTCTGACTATTACCGTGCCACAAGAAGTTAAACCTGGTGACATGATTCGTTCAACTAAAGAAGGTTTGATTAACCTCTACCAAAAAGACGGTTCAAGTAAGACTGTTCGTGCCTAATGACGAGAAAAATATATGGTCTCTTGGTAGATAATGAGAGCAGGTGCCAGCATTATCACACAGAATTAGATATTGTTGCCCTAAAATGCTTCGATTGTCTGAAGTATTATGCCTGTTATCAGTGTCATGATAGCTTGGAGGAACATAGATTTCGAGCTTATCCTTGTCAGATCAAGCAGGACAAGGTCCTTATTTGTGGTGTTTGTAGGTACGAAATGACGATCGAGGAATATCAAGAGGTAGTAGCCTGTCCCAATTGTCACAGTGCCTTTAATCCAGCTTGTTCAAAGCACTATGACATTTATTTTGAAAAATAAAAAGATTGAAGATTCTGTTTACACGAACAAAGTCTTCAATCTTTTTTAGTTAAAGTAACTATGATTTTTAAGAGCTTTTAAGACTGGCTTAGTCACCAAAGCGACGATGAGACCTTTAATGAGGTCAGGAATGATAAAGGGTGTTAAACCAACAGCTACAGCTGCAGACCAACCCATCTTTCCAAGAAAGTGCAGGCTGAGGATACCACCGACAAAGACAAGTGCATCTCCCAAAACAAAAGCCAAAAAGATTTTCCAGATAGGAGTATTAGCATGAGTCAGTACTGATGTGACAAGAGCAAAAAAAGGATAAGCCAACAAATAGCCAGCTGAAGGTCCAAAGAAGGCTTGGAGTCCCCCGCCTCCACCTGCAAAAACCGGTAGACCAATGGCACCTAGGATAAGGTAGAGGGTAGCGGCGAGAGTTGACTCTCTTGGCTTAAGGACGGCAGCAACAAGTCCGACAGCGAAGGTTTGGAGAGTAATGGGAACTGCCCCAATCGGAATGATGATTTGAGCCAGTGCAGCAATGATAGCAGCACCGAAGGCGGGAAGTATGAGTGACAGTGTACGATTTTGTGTCATTTTTAGTTAACCTTTCGTAAATCAATAGTTAACTTATTATAACAAGCACTTCTGAAATAGTCAATCTCATAATAAAACGAGGTTAACAGATAAACTTAACCTCGTTGTGATATGATTTTTAGACGTTTGATTCCTTTTAGTTCAATCATGCTGATAACTTTGTCCTGCTCGATAAAGATAGCTTGACGCTGGCTGTCATAACGATTGATGTAGCCTTTATAGATCTTCTGATTAGAAGTCAGCATGACCATTTGGTTATTATCAATAGCACGATAGATATCGTTAATAAGATGATTTTGCATTAGGTGGATAGGTTTGCTGTGACCTGTTTCCACAAACTGATGAAGCTGATGCTTTACCGCTTCTAAAAAGTTTATCATGGTCATTTCCTTCATTTCTTGATAAAATAATTATAGCATGAAAGGTGAAATTTTGTGGATAACTTCTTTCTAAAACGCACAATTTTCACAGAGAAAAACGAATAAAGCTAGTGGAGGTAAGCAAATGGCAGAATTTTTCATTTGAAATTGAAGAAAAACTCTTGGTCTTATCTGAGAATGACAAGGGCTGGACTAAGGAGCTTAATCGTGTGAGCTTTAACGGAGCACCGGCTAAGTATGACATCCGTACATGGAGTCCAGACCACACCAAGATGGGCAAGGGAATTACCCTTAGCAATGAAGAATTCCAAGTTCTCGTTGACGCCTTCAAAAACTAAAACAAGGTCAGCATGGCGCTGGCCTTATTTTGTTTAAAACGTATCAAAGATAAGTTTGAGATTGAGAATGGTTAGGACAAGAGCGATGGCGTAACCAAGGAAGGTATTCCACTTGGCATTGACGTGTTTTCCCATAAGTGATTTCTTAGAAGTATAGTAAATCAAAGGGAAAATAGAGAACGGCAAGGCAAGTGAGAGGAAAACTTGTGAATAAACCAAGAGTTGATCCAGAGTCTTTTCTTGATCACCGTAGAGAATAGCTACAACGATAACAGGTAGCAAGGCGAAGAGACGTGTGAATAAACGAATTACCCACTGCGGTAACCTCATGTGGAGGAAGCCCTCCATAACAATCTGACCAGTCAAGGTCCCTGTAATTGTAGAATTTTGTCCACTAGCTAAGAGAGCCAAGGCAAAGAGAGTTGAAAGTGTCGAACTAGCTATCGCACCGGCAATCTTGGAGTCTGAAGAGCATTGTACATTTGCGAGAAAGCTGAAATATCAGAAGCGTGACCAAAGAAGAGAGCAGCCCCCAAAATCAAGAGGAGGGAGTTTACCACAAAGGCCAAAGTCAGCTGGATGTTTGAATCCCAGGTCATGAAACGGACAGCCTTTGTTACATCATCACCATCAGAATGGTTAACCTTACGCGTTTGAGACAAGGACGAGTGCAAATAGAGATTATGTGGCATAACGGTCGCCCCCACAATCCCAAGTGCCAAAGTTAACTGGTTGGTATGTCCAGCGGCATGAGTCTCGAAGAGAGTTGGTGTAGGGAGATATCCTTCGAGAATCCCCGTAATACTCGGTTCAGACAAAACTACCAGATAGACAAAGATAACCAATATTGTCAAAATTAAGGTTGAAACGATAGCTTCGATTTTTTTGAACCCTAGCTTCATGATGAGTAGGAGTAAAAAGACGTCTAGGACCGTTACTAGGATGGCTACCATGATTGGAATACCAAAGAGTAGGTTTAGTGCGATGGCAGAACCAAGCACTTCAGCCAAGTCCGTGGCCATTAAGGCTAGCTCTAGGACTACCCAAAGCGTGTATCGCAACCATTTAGGCGAGTGATAGGCAGTCGCTTGAGCTAGATCCATTTGGGTCACAATCCCTAATTTCCCAGCCATTTGTTGCAACTGCATAGCGATTAATGATGAAATTAAGATGACAAAGAGTAGGCTGTATTTGTAGGTCGCCCCACCGACGACACTAGTAATCCAGTTTCCTGGATCCATGTATCCCACGGCCACAAGTGCCCCAGGTCCCAAGAAAGCCTTAAGGTTTTGCCAAAAACGATTATTATTTGGTGTATCAATTGATTGGTTTACCTCCGAAAGGGAAACCTTTTTTTAAAGATGTCATAAACACCTCTTTCTAAGTCACATCTGCACAAGAATAGCCTTATTTCTGAGCAGACTGACAGTTTTATTATAGCACTATGAAGAAGATGTGCAAGGTTTCGAAAGGTATTGACTTTTTAGTCATTAATGTTGTATCCCTACTTTTTATACTAAAGTATAGGAGTACATATATTACTATATGGGGGAGAAAAATAATTGAAAGCATCTCAACTAACAGTGAAGAAAAAGATTACCCTGGCACTCGTAGTTGTCATCGTGGTTGCTTTGCTTATCTTTATCATTAACGTGCAGATGAATCAGCCTGATAACCTACCTGCCAATTACATGGAGCGCCTTAAAAATCCTGGAATGACCGGAGATTACATCGGCCTCTGGAAGTCTCGTTGGCATGAAGAAAACAAAGCCTGGCTTTATCCTGCTAAACAATATGCTATCTATGCAGAAGTAGCTCTAGCTTGTTTATCAGCTTGGATCGCAGCTTCAAAAGCAAAATTTTGGAAATAAGAAAATGCTTCTCTCATTTTGAGAAAAGCGTTTTTCTTATTGTCTGATGTGAGTCTGATATTGACTAAACATCTCATCAATATCATCTTCAACCAAGTGATAGATCTTCCAGTCAAATTCAGTTCTAGCAACATCATCAACCAAGACAGTATAGTAAAAATCCATAAAATCTTCATAAAAATCAGAGATGAAGGGAAGGAGTATGTCACTGATATCAGTTGAATAGAGTTTTTTATCAAGATGTTTAAAGAGATAGTCTGTACCTGTAATCGTTTCATTCTTGAGTTTTTGTATACCCTTAAGATTAAATCCATCACTTTGGGGATTCAGAAAATCATGTTTTGCTAGCCAGGCGACGAAGATACTGAGATGAAAAGCAGCTCTTTTATTAGTCTGTAGCATATCTGAATCCGTTAGCTTTTTTAAGGGATATTATTTTCTTCACAATAAAATACAAGTGCTTGGTAGAAAAATAATCTGTGCGATCTATGGAAAAAGTCGAATTGACTTTCTTCTTTCTTCGTCTCAGAATGTTCAACCACAGTTTATTCTTTCTTAAAAAGGACTTCAGTTTTTGAACACGTTTATACCTCATATAAAAATATCCCATTATTTGACTAATGGGATATTTTTATTATTTCATCGTTGGGAACAACAAGACATCACGGATGGTTGTTGTATCAGTGAGAAGCATGCAGAGGCGATCGATACCGATTCCGAGTCCACCTGTTGGTGGCATACCGTATTCGAGGGCTTCGACGTAGTCGTAGTCGATACTGTTGCTTCGTCATCACCGAGTTCTTTAGCAGCAGCTTGTGCTTCGAAACGTGACAATTGATCGATCGGGTCGTTCAATTCGGTGAAGGCATTTCCGTACTCTTTAGTCATGATGAAGAGTTCGAAACGGTCAGTGAAGCGTGGGTCTTCTGGGTTTTTCTTAGCGAGTGGTGATACAGCAACTGGGTGACCGTAAACGAATGTTGGTTGAATCAATGTTTCTTCAACGAATTCTTCGAAGAAGGCGTTGATGATGTGACCAACTTCAGTGTAGTGTTTTTCAACTGGAACATTCTTTTCAGCAGCGATAGCTTTGGCTTCGTCCAAAGTCATATCTTGCCAGAAGTCAACACCAGTGATTTCCTTGATAGCATCAACCATGTGGATACGTTTGAATGGTTCGTTAATCTTGATTTCAGTTCCTTGATAGTTAATAGGTCCGTCACCTTTAACGACTTTAGCAGCGTGTTGGATGATACCTTCAGTCAAGTTCATGATATCGTGGAAGTCAGCGTAAGCTTGGTAAACTTCGATAGATGTGAATTCAGGGTTGTGAGTGGCATCCATACCTTCGTTACGGAAGATACGTCCGATTTCGTAAACACGTTCCATACCACCAACGATGAGGCGTTTGAGGTGGAGCTCAGTCGCGATACGAAGCACCATGTCAATGTTTTGTGCATTGTGGTGTGTAATAAATGGTTTGGCAGCCGCACCCCCAGCTTCATTGTGAAGAACAGGTGTTTCGACTTCAAGAAAACCTTGAGCATCGAGGTAGCGACGGATTTCAGAAATGATTTTTGAACGTGTGACAAAGCGGTCAAAGCTTTCACGGTTAGAAATCAAATCGAGGTAACGTTTACGGTAGATGGTTTCAACGTCTGAAAGTCCGTGGAATTTTTTTCAGGCAATGGACGAAGAGCTTTAGATAAGTGTGTAATATGAGTAGCCTTGATAGAAAAGTTCTCCCATATCTGTACGCATAACTTCACCTTCGACACCGAGGAAGTCACCAAGGTCAGCTTTCTGAAGATTTCGTAGTTTTCTTCACCGACAGCATCTTTACGTACATAGATTTGGATTTGACCATCGCGATCTTGGATGTGGGCAAAGCCAACTTTACCTTTACCACGCTTAGTCATCAAACGACCTGCGATAGTAGCAGTTTCATTGATTTCGTGCAATTCTTCTTTTGTTTTATCAGCGTATTTTTTTCTTTAATTGACCAGATGCAGCTGTACGTTCGAATCGCTTACCAAAAAGGATCGACTCCTTGTTCAGCTCAAGGCCGCCATTTTTTCACGACGGACAATCTGTTGATCGTTCAATTCTTCCATGTGTTGATTTGACATGTTAGTCCTCCATAAAATAGTCGTAAATATTGTATCATAAATCACCTTCTAAAGATAGGACAAATGACTAAATGTCAGATAAATAAAAGGGGAAAGCCCTTTATTTTTTTAAGAAAAATAGCTAACTTGAATTAATGATTGATTAGGAAGTTATATAATTTATTGACAAATATAATAAAAAGTGTATAATAGCAGGGTAGGATTCGTATGAAATTAAGGAGAATATACAATGAAAAAGAAAAATTATGTTGGTAAAGTTGTGATGCTTGGCGCTTTTACTAGCGCCTATTGGGCTACCTACGGTATCTGTGTTAGCAGATGGCTTTTATCAAAATCAAACAAGTGCTCACGCTGCAGATATTACAAACTGGATTGCCAGCACACCGCAACAAATTACAAATAATTTGACAACTCAGAACATCAATCCACAACAGTTAGATGGTCAAAAATATGTAATTCAATGGGGTGATACCTTGTGGGGAATCTCTCAAGCGACGGGAATCTCTATTGAAAAATTAGCCTACGATAACAATATTCAGAATATTGATCTTATCTTTGCTGGTGATGTCCTTATTTTAAAACGTGATGGTGATGTACCAGCAGGTTATCATGTGACTGGTAATGGTCACCGTTGTGCACATTCTAAGATTGTTATCAACAACTATTATGGCGATAACAATCGAGTGATTATCAATAATAGTACTTTTGTATCTGATGACCACTCTAAGAATACAATGATTTACGCTCCAGATAATTCTGATAACAGCATTTCGTTCTCCAATACCAATAATAGCGATAAAGATAAAGATTCTAAAGAAAGTAAGGAGTCATCTTCTTCATCATCAGAATCTAAAGACGCTTCATCAAGTTCAACAAGTTCTTCTTCATCATCAGAATCTAAAGATGCTTCATCAAGCTCAACAAGCTCTTCTGCATCAAGCTCAACAGCAAGTGACAGTGAAAGTAAAGCAAGTACAGATACTTCTAAAGAGAAAGAATTGACTGAGGATGCTTTCCAAGACAAGGTTCAAGAAGAAGTTTCAAATATTTATCAACAAAAACGCTCAGGTAGACCTACATGGAAATTCTTCTCACATGTAGATGATAAGAATGATCTGAATGCTGATGCTAAGAAGGACACTGAAAGAACAGCGCTTTACCGTCAAGGCGAAACTGCTAAAGATGAAGACATTGCTAATGGTCCTAAAGATGGTGCCAGAACTGAAGCCAATGCCAAAGCACTCGCTGAGAAGATTTACGACACCCTTAACAAGGGTGGCAAAATGTCAGAGCTTATCAAGGCAAAATATGCCCAAATTAAGGTAACTTACAAGGGTGATAAGTGGACCTTCAACGTTGATGTTTATAAAGAAAAAGAAAGTTCATCATCAAGCACTGAAACATCATCTGAATCAAAAGCTTCATCAAGTGATGATTCTCAAACAGAAACACGCATGAGTTCAAGTTCATCAAGTCGTACTAAAACAGACTCAGAGGCAAATTCCTCTGACTTAACTGGTGACGAATAGAGAGAGGCCAAGCATGTCAAAGAGAAATATCATTATTAGTGTTGTACTTGCTTGCCTCTTGGTTACGGGAGCTGGTTTCAGTGTCTTCTATTACTGGGGGTCACACCATTTGGATAGTGTTGTACCTGGTAAGGTTTACCAATATTCAAGTTCTTTAAATGGTGAGGTTAATAATCGTGTCATGTATGTAGCCTTCCAAGAGGGTGGTAACAAGGCACTAGTGAGTCAGGACCGTACGACAGTGGTTAATGCCGCTAAGAGCCAGACTGATTTTGACAAAGCCTATAGTGACCAAACAGCTAAATGGGAATATAACGTGACAAAAACAACTTTGACTCTCGGTAAAAAAGAGGATAATCAATTGTCACAATGGCAGTACAATAAGGTCTTTGCTTATGGCGACCATTTCACATCAAAGGATTTCTATTACCAGATTGCCAAAGGTGGTCAGGGTGAAGTGAAACAAAAAATGACCTTTAAAGAAATTAAATAATCATCTGATGATAAAAAGATACCTAAGGTTTGGAATATCATGTTTCAAACCTTTTTTCTATCTGAAATACTGGAAATCACGAATAATATTTTCCTAATTTTGCTCAAAAATTGAAATAAGAGGGCAAAAACGGTATAATAAGACTGTTTGGGCAATTTCATGCTAGTCAAAAAAAGATATGCATGATTGCTTATAGACAGTTGACTTAAAGCAACTTTTGCAAGACTTAGTCTTAGGGGCTGACTGCTTCATCAGTTTAGTTATCGGACCTTCTAGTTTGCTAAGTCTCTGGCAAGAGAATGATATAAGAAAGAACGGACAGATGATTACTTCTATTGTTTTTGACGTTGACGATACTATTTATGACCAACAGGCACCTTATCGTATTGCCATGGAAAAATGTTTCCCTGACTTTGATATAACCCATATGAATCAGGCCTACATTCGTTTCCGCCACTATTCTGACATCGGTTTTCCACGTGTAATGGCCGGTGAGTGGACAACCGAATATTTCCGTTTTTGGCGCTGTAAAGAAACACTTTTGGAGTTTGGCTACCGTGAAATTGATGAAGAAACGGGTAACCATTTCCAAGAGGTTTACGAGCATGAGTTGGAAAATATCACCATGCTTGATGAAATGCGCATGACCCTTGATTTCCTCAAAGAAAAAAATGTTCGTATGGGAATTATTACCAATGGACCAACAGAGCACCAACTTAAGAAAGTCAAGAAGTTGAGCTTATACGATTACGTAGATCCCAAACGCGTCATCGTCAGTCAGGCGACAGGATTCCAAAAGCCTGAAAAGGAAATCTTCAATCTTGCGGCTGAACAATTTGATATGAATCCATCGACGACTCTCTACGTCGGAGATTCATACGACAATGACGTTATGGGTGCCTTTAACGGCGGCTGGCATTCTATGTGGTTCAACCACCGTGGACGTAGCCTTAAACCAGGTACGAAACCAGTCTTTGACTTGGAAATCGATAGTTTTGAGCAACTCTTTGGAGCTGTGAAAGTCCTTTTCGATCTTCCAAATAATAAATATATCTTTGATATTAACGATAAAGAAAAATCCAGTGCTTCAACTGGGTATTAACAATGGTCTTATGATGGCAGCTGAACGTCTTCTTGAGAGCAATATGAGTATTGATAAGGTGGTTATTCTCCTTCGTTTGGATGCGAACCAGGAAAAGATTCTTCGTATGAAATATGGTAGATAAATAAAACGGCCTCGTTAGCCGTTTTATTGTCTAGAATGTGATAAAGGGAGAAGTGAAATGGTGGAAACGGATAACTTAAAATATGATATTGAAGCACTAAGTACTGAGCGTGATGCTTTGAGAAAAGAGGTAGAAGCGTTCAACGCCAAACGAGATGATCTATTTGAGGGTGTTAGAGATGCGGAGCAGATGAAGCGAGTTGCCTGAGATTCCTATTATGCCTTAGAGGACCATCTTAATGCTGAAGAAAAGCAAAGAGGGTTTGCTAATAACTATCGGGAACATGTTCATAGAACTGTCAAAATAGACGTGGAATTTATTTTGAGTCGAGGTCTTCGTTTTAAGCGTTTATTGTCTGAAGGACAGTATGATCTTGTCTCACAGGAATTAGACGATTTTGAAAATGAACTAGAGGACTTGGCCCGAGACTTTGGTGTCGAATTAGATTGTTTGCCAGATGAACCGAAGTGGAAATAATGGAAGTGAAGCTCTTAAAGTAATAGATTTAAGGGCTTTTTGACTGCTAAAAAGCGACCCTGTTAAGGACCGCTTGTCTTATGAAGTCAGTCAATGATTTAGTTAATCTTGTTTTGTTCATCCATATAAGATGTATCATTCCAACATTTAAGAGTGAAGTGCTCGAAATCATTGGTTTCGAGAATAGTGACAGAAGCATTGTCAAGACCTCCTGCCTTACGAAGAAGACCAGGTTTAAAACCAAGGAGTGTACGGATAGAAGCCGTTAAGTTAGCTCCGTGACCGACGATGAGGACATTTTTAGCCTCACTATCTTTAAGTGTTTTGACAAATTCGGCTACACGTTTGGTTGTCTGGTAGACAGACTCAGCTTGGAAGTCATTAGCACGGAAGTTGGCTAGGTTATGACGGAAGGCATCCATTTCTTTGGGATAGATAGCCTGAACGAGTGCAATTTTTTGCCCTTCCAGTTTGCCAAGTTGCCATTCACGCAAAGCTTTAGTGTAGGTAACCATAGATTTAGGTTTTTGAGACTCCATGATGAGCTCTGTAGTCTTTTTAGCACGTGGTAAGTCACTTGAGAAGACCAAGTCAAAATGTGTGTCACTGAGATAGTGACCTAACTCACGTACTTGTTCGATAGATTCTTTAAGCAAAGGCGAGTCTCCCTTGGAACCTTGAAGGCGGCCTTCCAAGTTCCACTCGGTTTTACCGTGGCGTACAAAATACAGTTTCATGATTACTCCTTAATATCAGCAAATTCAGCATTAACAAAATCAGCAAGTTCTTGACTATTGATACGGATAGAACGCCCAATTTCCCCCGCTGAGACAATAAGGAAGCCAGCTTCTTGGGCAGATTGATCGATATAAATAGGGAAATTGTGCTTTTGGCGAATTCCCACTGGGTTGTTAGCTCCGTGAACATAGCCAGTTGTTTTTTGGAGATCCTTTTGTGGAATCATTTGAACTTTCTTGTTCCCTGAAATTTTAGCTAATTTCTTTTCGGACAGGTGTTCGGTGATAGGGACGATGCCGATGACTGGTCCTGTCTTATCTCCCTTAAGGGCTAGGGTTTTATAAATGCTCTCACGCGCCACATCTTCTGGAAGCTCCCCTTCTAAACCATTGAAGAATAAGCTATCATGGTCAATTTTAGCTTTATCAAGAATTTGGTCAACCAAGGTCTTCTTGACTTTGCCTTTCTTAGCCATTATGTTATCTCCTTTTCGAAGTTTTAAATTTCTACTTTCCATTATAACACATTCGTCCAAACACGCCTAAGTCAATTTGGGCAAGAATAAAACCAATGTCTGAAACACTGGTTTTTAATCACTACTTGATGAATTTGTCGAAGTAGTCTTCTTATTTTTAGTTGTTTTTTTCTTAATCTTTCCAAAGAGTTTTTCAAAGGTTTTACGTTTGTTTTTCTCAGGATTGATTTGATTAAGATCTAGGATATTGTTGAAACCAGGGAGGTTTCCTTGTGACGTATACTGGTGAAGGTCATAGTCGATTTCAGTATTTGGCAAAGCCTCATAGTAGCCCGAGTCGGCACCATAGGCTGGAATCCAAACAGCATCGAAGTTTTTGGTTGAAACTTCTTGCTCAAGCATGAAATAGGCACCAATATAGAGGCCAATCTTCTCAGCTCCCAGACGTTTGAGTTCAGCACGAAAGGCTTGGACACCTTCCTCCATGTTAGACATGGTTTCCTCTTCAACGTCAATCCAGTAATAGGTAGGTTTGTATGGAGAAGCATTTTTGTAGAAAATACGAGCTTCTTCCTTCATCTCTTTGACGGAAGTACCTTGGGCGTAGGAATAGACGGCAACTGGAACGTCACGTTTTTTGAGTTCTTTGATATGTGTTTTAAAAGATTTGTCAACCCCATTTGAGCTGGCGGCATTGCTATCCTTACTAATCTGTGATCCACCGAAGACGCGGATAATAGCACCAGAAATATGATTTGACAAGACATCGTAATCGATATCCTGAGGAAGTTGCCAACCCGAGAGGTCAATAATGGGATTAAGTATCAGCTCCTCATCGGAACTGTCAGACGTACTACTGGTTGTTGTTTTTGGTGTAGTAGCAGAAGGAATAGCAGATTTCACATTCTCGAGATGCGCCTGCTGTTTAGACGTATTGTGAATGTTTGCAATAACTAATGCTAATCCTAAAAGAGCTAGAACCACGTAAACAACGATCGGTTTAATTCTTTTTCTCATCACTTCTCATTCTACATTAAATAGCGTAAAAATGCAAAATAGAGTGTTTGTAAATTCTGTGAGAGATATTAAAGTGACTTATTTTTTAAAAGCTTAGTAATACTAGCTCAAACTGATTTAATGAAGGTATTACTAGGTGATTAGTTGTGAATTAAGTGAATATTTTCATTTATTTAAGACGGATTTTTAGCCTTATTTGTCGGCTTTTTCCTTAAAACTAGCACCACTAGTGGTATCAGACCAGGCGGCAAGAGCTTGAGCAGAGTTATCCAGATAGGTCTTGAGAGGTTGCTTCAAATCATAAATAGTTTCCCAAAATCCTAGGACCTTTCCTTCGTTGTCGATAGCAGCTTGGTAGGTCTGGATGAGTATTTGATCAAAACTGTCAGTTGGAATCTGATAACTTCTTTCTTTGGTAGGAGACGCTAGAACTTCAGACATGATCCAATCAGGCAGATTTTCAGGCTCACGGGGGAAGAAACTACCGTCAGCGCCATCATTGTCGTAGAGAAAGGTTCCTGTGACATCATAGGCTGCTAGTTTATAGGGCAAATGGTTCAGTAATGTTTTTAAATCGTTCATATTTTCATGATAGCTTCTTTCATGCGAAATAGCAATGCATTGGATTGAGAAGCATACTATCGTAGAATAGTATCAGTTTGTTCAAGGACAATAGTATCTCTTAAATCAATATAAGAGCTATAATAAGGGAAAAGAATACTTGAGGTAATATCATGTCAAAACTTATTTTTTGGATGTTGACGGGACATTGGTAGATTATCATAATCACATTCCAGAATCAGCCGTAAAGGCTATTCGTCAGGCCCGTGAAAACGGTCATCTGATCTATGTTTGTACTGGTCGTAGCAAGGCAGAAATGCAACCAGAATTATGGGACATTGGCTTGGATGGGATGATGGGTGGCAATGGCTCTTATGTGGAGCATCATGGCCAATTCCTTATGCATGAGCTGATTTCCAAGGAAGACGCTGCTAGGTTGTGGATTGGTTGACCGAACGTTATCTAGCCTTTTATCTTGAGAGCAATAATGGTCTCTTTGCTAGTTCTGATTTTCAGGAGCGGGCGCGTGAGACACTTAAGACTTACGCCATTCAAAAGGGGCAGTCAGAAGAGTCTGTCGCTGGTAAGAAACCAGAAGATTTTCTTCATGGACTTCAGTATAGTGGGGAGCTCTATCGTGACGAGCTAAACAAGGTCAGTTTCGTTTTGGAATCCTATCAGGACCATCTAGATTCGAAAGAAGCTTTTCCACAGCTTGAAGCCCATACTTGGGGAGGTCGAGGTGAAACAGCCTTGTTTGGTGACTTAGGTGTTAAGGATATTAACAAGGCCCATGCCATTGATGTTCTTTTGGAATATTTGGGTGCTAAGCGTTCGGATACCATTGCTTTTGGCGATGCAAAGATTGATATCCCTATGTTGGAATACTGTGAGGTTGGCGTGGCCATGGGAAATGGTGGTCCAGAAATCTTGGCTATGGCAGACTTTGTAACAGACGATGTTGAATCTGATGCTCTCTATAAAGCTTTTGATAAATTGGGTTTGTTGCAATAGAAAAAACTGAGTTCCGTTTGGGAGCTCAGTTTGTATTTTATGCCGGTTTGCGACCGATAAATTTTTTCAAGAGATACAAGAGATAGCCAACAGCAATATACCCAGCGCTGATGACCAGGACGTTTATCATGACCTTGTTCCAACCAAATTTATTGACGTTGATAAAGAAGTAGGCGAAAGGACTATCTTTAGCACCTGGAATTGCAAGTTTTAGAACCAGTCCATTTAGGAGAGCAAAGGCGAAGTAAGACAGTGGGAATAGGGACCAGTAAAGTGGCTCGCGCAGACGATAGGCTTTCTTAGCATCGAAAGTGAGAGTATCAAGTACCAACCCCCAAGGTACAATATAGTGAACCAAGAAATTCCTTACTGTCCAGTATTTTTCAGGTTCTGTAATAGGTGCTAGCAGGATGTGGTAAATAACTCCTGTGATGAGGATGGCCATGGTTACGCCACCCTTGTAGCGGAGGAGTTTGGTGTTAGTTGTAGCATCTCCTTTTTTGAAGTCATAGAAGATAAAGAAAATCAAACTAGAGAAGACCAGAATATTGGACAAAACAGTGTAGTAGAGCAGCATACCCCAACCATCGTCATGGATTTGGATAGAGACTCCCACAAACCCACAAAGAGCTAGTAAGATACGGTAAAAATCGTGAAATAGTCATAAGTTTCCTTTTCTTAATAAATAATCTCTTATCATATCACATTTTTCACTAACAATTTTAGTGAAAAATTCTAGTAAAATCAAAGTAAGAAAGACTTCAAGGAGATTACTATGTCCCAATCTAATCGATTATCTTGAAAAGGTCAAGGAGCTTACCTTTGATCAAGAGCCTCTCAATATCTTGGATAAGGTTTGTATCAACGAAATCGGCTACCTAACTTATGAAAAATGGCTCCAGCAAGTGATTTACAGAAAACCATTAATTTACATGACTATGCCGAGGGTAAAGTGCTAAATCCTGAGTATACCTTCATGGTGACTAAGGAACGGGTGGAACTAGCTGAAGCTATGGTCAGGTCGCGGCGTTTCGCTGGACTTAATCTAAGTAACTACTGTAGTGTCTTGGACAAGGAAGTCGAAAAGCAGTTTGCAGACATGATTTTTCAGTTTACCTGAATTAGACTATCATCAGCTTGTCTTTCGTGGGACGGATGATAGTGTCATTGGCTGGAAGGAGGATTTTCAGCTGACCTACAGTAGGGAAATTCCAGCCCATCGCTCAGCTATTGCCTTTCTGTCTGAGCACTTGCCAAAACTCAGTGGCTATATCGCTGTTTCTGGACATTCCAAGGGTGGTAATCTTGCCCTCTATGCGGCTGTCCAAGGCTCAACTGCTCTACGCGAGCAAATAGCAGAGCTCTTGCTTCTGGATTCTCCGGGATTGATGAAGCCCCTCTTAGAGAAGCCTTCTTACCAAGAGTTAAAAGCCAGGATGACAGTTATTAGACCTCAAGATTCTGTTGTGGGGGTTATGCTCTATTGGGATAGGCCTGCCCAGCTAGTCGCAGCAGAAGGCATAGGATTTGCTCAACATAACGCCTTGACTTGGGAGGTTGACCTAGAAGCAGGAGATTTTGTTTATGTGGACCAGCCGACAGAGTTGAGTCAACGCTTGGAAGAAACCTTCCAAGAATGGATTGAGACCTTGCCAAATCAAGAACTCAAGCAGGTCTGTGATTTGTTCTTTGATACCATTCTTGATTCTGGAATTGAGAGTCTAGACGATATTAGTATCAAAACTCGCCCTAAGTTAGGTCAGTTGTTGCAAGAATTTGGCAATCTTACTGACCAACAAAAGAAGGTTCTTCAAGACGGTTTCAACCAATTACTCTGGATATTTTTGGAAGTCAGGAAATAAAAAATCTACCCTGCCCAAGCTTGAACTTCCTGATTTTATCAAGAAGTTGGGTGAATTGACAAATAACGATTAGGGGCAGCTGGACTATAGGAGTGGAGGATATCATGCCTAAAAACGTACTTATTACAGGAGCAACATCAGGAATTGGCGAAGCAACGGCGCGTGCCTTTGCTAAAGAGGGAGAAAATCTCATCCTAACAGGTCGCCGTGTGGAGCGTCTTCAAGCCTTGAAAGAAGAGCTCCAATCGACCTATCCAGACCAAAAAGTTTGGACTTTTGCACTGGATGTTACCGATATGGACATGGTCAAGGATGTTTGCCAAGCCATTCTCAAAAGTGTGGGGCAAGTCCATGTTTTAGTCAATAATGCAGGCCTGGCACTAGGCCTAACAGCCTATCAAGACTATGAAGAGTGGGATCTGCTGACCATGCTCGACACCAATGTCAAGGGCTTGATGATGGTGACACGTCAGATTTTGCCAAGCATGGTAGCTGCCAATGAGGGCCATATCATCAATATGGGCTCTACAGCAGGCATCTATGCCTACGCAGGCGCCGCTGTTTACTCAGCTACCAAGGCCGCAGTGAAAACTTTCAGCGATGGTTTGCGTATTGATACCATTGCCACAGACATCAAGGTGACAACCATTCAGCCCGGTATCGTTGAGACCGACTTTTCTCAAGTTCGCTTTCACGGTGACAAGGACAAGGCAGCCAAGGTCTATCAAGGTTTGGAAGCCCTCCAAGCCCAAGATATTGCGGAGGCAGTCCTCTATGTCACCAAGCAACCACGACGTGTCCAGATTTCAGACATGACCATCATGGCTAACCAACAAGCCACAGGGTTTACGATTCATAGGGGAGAATAAATAGATGATAAAAAACATGGCACCAAGCTGTGTTTTTTGTTTGAATTTTCCCAAAACTATGAAAGAAACCGTGAAAATGCTATAATGTAAGGGATTACGACATTATTGAAAGGATAAGTCATGCCAGCAGTTACTCCAGAACTTGAGATAGAACGTCAATTAATCGAGCAATTAACCTCTGGTGAGAGCCAGTGGACCTATCGACCAGACTTAAAAAATGAAGATCAATTATGGGACAACTTTTTTGAAAAGTTAGCGCAGAAATAACGTTGCCCTACTCGCTGACCATCCCTTGACTGAGCAGGAGAAGCGCCAAATCAAGAACCAGCTTAACTTCATTAACTATTATGAAGCTGCTAAGTGGTTGGCGGGTGAAAATGGTATTGCTAAAGTCGAGGTACAGCGTGAAGATGCTAGCCTTGGGACTATCCGACTTTCTGTCATCTGGCGTGACAATATTGCTGCTGGAAAATCCAGTTACGAGGTGGTAAATCAAGTAGAACGTGACAAGGCTTATCCACAAGATCAGGACCGCCGTTTAGATACAACTCTGATGATTAATGGCCTTCCTCTTATCCATATCGAGCTCAAGAGCCCTCGTGTGGCCTTTTTGGATGCCTTTCATCAAATCAAAAAGTATGACCGTGAAGGAAAGTTACGTGGCATCTATTCTGCCCTTCAGATGTTTGTTGTGACTAATAAAGGTGGATACACGTTATATCGCAGCTGCACGAGAGGATAAGCTCAATAAACAATTCTTGACATCTTGGGTGGATAAAGATAATAAACCCATGACCAGTCTCATGAACTTTGCTCATGAGGTCTTGTCTATTCCACGTGCCCATCAGATGGTGATGCAGTATTCTGTTATTGATGATAGTAAGAAAGCCCTCATCCTCTTACGTCCTTATCAAATCCATGCCATCGAGTCTGTTCAGGATGCCTCTCGCCGTCAGGAATCAGGCTATATCTGGCATACCACAGGTTCTGGTAAGACCCTAACCTCCTACAAGGTGGCTCGCAACCTCTTGCAGATTCCAGCCATTCAAAAGACAATCTTCGTCGTGGACCGTAGGGACCTTGACCAGCAGACGACATCGTCCTTTCTTTCCTACGCCGCTAATGATGTCATCGATATCGATGAAACGGACAATACCCATGACTTGGTTAAGCGTTTGGCAGGAAATGATAAGCGTGTGATTGTGACGACTATCCAGAAAATCACAACCATGATGCGCAAGTTCCAAGAAGGTAAATATCAAAAGGATTCGGAAAAAATCAAGGACCTTCGTGTGGCTTTTGTTGTGGATGAATGTCACCGAGCGGTCACGCCTCAGACCCAAAAAGACATCAAGGGCTTTTTCCACAATTCGCTCTGGTATGGTTTTACAGGCACACCGATTTTCAAGGAAAATAAACGCAAGCAATTAGGTGATTTGGCACAAACCACCCACCAACAATATGGTGAACGCCCTCCATGAGTATACGGTCAAAGAAGCCATCCATGACGGGGCGGTCCTTGGCTTTAAAGTGGACTATCGTAATACCATTATTTCGCCGATTTCTGAAGAAGACCTCCCTGACTCTGTCTATGAAGATAAAGAGCACATGTTAGAAGTCTTGGATGCTATCCTAAACAAAAGTTATCAACAGTTGGGCTTTCCCAAATGGTGTAGGCAAGACCTACGAGGCTATCTTAACCGTTAAGTCCATTCCACAAGCTCAGGCCTATTACAATCTGCTCAAGAGTATCAAGGCAGGACAGGAACGTGTCAAGGTGTCAGAGCGAGTTAAGCGCGTGCTACCCGACTTTCCAAAGGTGACGGTCACTTACTCAGTGTCGGAAAATGAAGAAGAGTCTATCGGCTACCAAGACCACATGAAGCAGGTCATGGATGATTACAATCAAGAGTTCGGCACCCATTTTAATATAGCTGATTTACGTGGTTTCAACACGGATATCAATAATCGTTTAGCTAGAAAGTTAGACAAATACATTCCTCGTAATGAGCAGTTGGATTTGGTCATCGTTGTTGACCGTCTTTTGACCGGTTTTGATGCCCCATGTCTATCCACTCTCTTTATCGACCGTAAGCCCATGCGTCCACAGGATTTGATTCAAGCCTTTAGTCGCACCAACCGCATCTTTGACAGTAAAAAGCGTTATGGTCATATCATCACCTTCCAAAGACCAGAGGCCTTTAAAGAGGCTGTGGATAATGCCCTTAAGCTCTACTCCAACGGTGGTGAAAATGATGTCACTGCCCCAGACTGGGCAGAAGAAAAAGCTAACTTCATCCAAGCCTGGATAGACTTTCAAGTAAAAGTGGAAGATGTAGAAAACTATGTCATCACGATTGAGCAGGCCACTAGCCCACAACTTCGTCGTATTGCCAAGGCTTATCAAACCTTAGACAAGTATCTAGCATCTATCCGTGTCTATAGCGAATACGATGAAGCGGCTATCTATGCAGAGACAGGACTTTCGGATGAAAAGCTCGAAACCTATCTAGGAATCTATCAAAATATCCTAGCAGAACTCAAAAGCCGAGCTGAAGACGATGGTGATGATAATCTCTTTGACATCCACTATGAACTTGAATCGGTCCAAGTAGATGAGATTAACTATGCTTACATCCTGACTTTGATTCAAAGTATGATTCAGCAGGAAGAAGATAGTCCACAGGCCCTCAGTGACAAAGATATCGAAACAGTTGATAACTATATCCAGAGTCTGGAACGCACCAATCCAAAATTAGCCGAAATCATCCGAAATCTGTGGAAAGAAGTCCAAGCCAATCCTAAAGATTACCAAGGACAATCTATCACTGGCGTCTTGGACACTATGATTGAAGCCATCATCGACGACCATCTCAAACGCTTTGCCAGAGAATGGTATGTCGGACTCGATGAACTTCGTTACTATGTCCAACACTATCGTAAAGGGTGCTAAGAAGCAATCAGGAGAAAGCCAGCTCACCAAGAGCCAACGCTACAAAGACTATAAAGCAGAAACAGCTGATGCCCTCAACCCGCTCAGCTACAAAAAAACACATCAAAGAAGCCTACACCAAAGCTCATTGAAGAGGTCATTGAACCGCTGAGAGTGGGGAGGTAGATGGTAGTATTTGATTTTACTTGAGGAATATACATATGGTTGAAAAATTTGATATAAAACAGTTGCGTTATTTTCGCAATGACTAAGAGGCTTAATTTTTGATTGGATCAGGGGCTTCAGTTCCAGCAATACCTTTTAATGTCTTCTTTCAGAAGTAATGATATTTCAGATGAGAAGCTAATAATTTTTATCCGATAAGATTAAAGAGGTTTCTAAGAAAGTTCTTGAAGATACTAGTAAGGCTAGTGATGAAGAAAATATTAAAAGCAGTTTTAAAAAGATATTCTGAATTTATTAAAAGTAGTACTTCAACTACTTTTACCATGCAAATTCTAGACAGGTAACAAAAAAATATTAACATATTTACAACTAACTATGATCTCTTCATTGAGAAGTCACTGGATGAATTGATGAAATATGAATCATTTGTTTTTAATGATGGAGGTAATGGGTATTTTAACAGGATTTTAGATAGTGCTAATTATAATAAGTCTGTCGCATATAGAGGCTTAAATGATAACTACCTTAATGAACTTCCTACATTATCTTTGATTAAACCACATGGTTCGATGAATTGGGAAAGAATTCAAGAGGACAATATTTTAATAAGGAAAAGTGTAGTCGAAAATCCAGTAGTAGTTAAACCAACTGGCATAGAAGGCCAAGAAACATTTCTAAATAACCATTTTCATGACATGCTAAGAGTATTTCAACTTGAGCTAGATAAACCACAATCTATTCTTATTGTTATTGGATTCTCGTTTCAAGATAAACATATTGCTAAAATGTTGAACAGATCTTTGAAAAATCCTGAACTAAATGTCTTTATATTTTTGTTATTCTGAATCTGATAAACAAATAATATTAACAAAATTTGAGCCTCAGTGATTGTCCAAGAAATCTGAATGTTATTACACCTAATGAATTAGAGGAAAAGTATACATCAAAGAATATAAGCAAAGACGGAAGTGACTGGTTTAGTTTCGATCTTAGCAATCTAACTAAGTTACTTAGCGATATGTCTTTTGAGGAATAATTAGTATGAAGTCAAATATCAAAAAACTGGGTGTCATTGTCGGTGTTGATGGTGATATTTCTCAAGTTGGAATGTATCATTTATCTAATGATGCAGAGTATCTATGGTATGGTGATGTGTTACAAGGAGCAAAAATCGGAGCATATCTAACAATTTTACAGAATAATGTAAAAATTATCGCTTCTGTTGTTACTGAGAAGGTTGCTGATCAACAAAATACAATTCGAAGTACAGAATTTGATAATCGTTTTTCAAAAAATTCGATAAATCGAATCGTTCATTTAAAAACTAAAGGCGTAATTGAAAATGGTGAATTCCAAGTCACAAGTCAATATGTGCCGATGATTGGTAATGAGGTATGTATTACTTCAAAAAGGACTTAGAATTAATATATGGGATTAATGATGAAGAGCCAACAATTTCTATTGGCAAGTCAATCTTGGAAGGTCAAGTTGTCCCTTTATCAATTAATAAAAATTTTTGCTTCTCATATTGGTGTTTTTGGAAATACTGGTAGTGGTAAATCTAATACTTTGTACAAGTTATTTCTAGAACTATTCCGGTCAGAGTATCAAGAGAAAATTTTTAGAGCATTCAAAATTCTATGTTATTGATTTTAATGGTGAATATACAAAAAGATGATAGTTTTGGTGTAGCCAATCAAAAAAAGAGTATTCGAAATTAATACTAAAAATCTAACATCGACTAAACTTCCGATAACCCTCAGATTATTTATTTGATCCAGATATTTTGTCAATTCTATTCAGAGCGACTTCTGCTACACAAGTTCCTTTTTAAGAAAAATCGCTTTAAAATTTGGAATGAAAGACAGTTCAATGGTGAGAGTATTTCACATTTTGTTGTAGGAACCTTGAAAAAGGATTTTAACTACCAGGGAATTCTGCAAGTCTAGATTCTAAAGATAATTGGATAACTATTGCAGAGAAGTACATTGATAATGATTTATTTGATGTTTTAAAAAGCAATTTGCATTACAATTACAATACAGAAGCTTATTACACGAGTAGTTAATGGTAACAATAATTATATTATTAATCCCAATACACCAATTGCTGACTTTGAAATAAAGTATCTTAAAATTGATGAAATCGAGAGGAATTTAAAATTTAAATTTGACTCGTTATCAGAATTTGATAAATTAAAATTTCATCTTGATTTTCAAAAAGTACATCAATCAGCTTGGAAATCAACAAACATAGAACATATTAATCCTTTTGTTTCATAGAATTGATACAGCTTTTAAATAGTTTGAAGAAAGTTGTTGAAGTCAAAGACAGTATTGAAGGAGATTTTTCTAGTTTAAATATTATTAACCTCGTCCATGCTAATCAGGAGATTACTAGATTAATTCCTATGCTTATCTCTAAGATGGTTTATGACCAACAGAAAACGAAAATAGCAGGAAACGATGTTACATGTACTAGTCATTTGATTATTGATGAAGCACATAATATTTTAAATGCTCAAAATCATTCTGTAGGAGATACTTGGCAGGACTACAGATTGAATATTTTTGAGGAAATCATTAAAGAAGGACGAAAATTTGGTTTCTACCTAACTTTATCTAGTCAACGACCAGCAGATATTTCACCTACAATTCTTTCACAAGTTCATAATTATTTTTATTCATAGATTGGTTAATGATAATGATTTACGAATGTTGGTAAATACTATGCCTACCTTGGATAAAAACATCCTTTAATAAAATACCTAGTTTGGGTAAAAGGAGAGTAATAATTACAGGTAATGCAATCCAAGTTCCAGTATTTGTGAAAGTAGATAAAAGAAAAAAATAATTAGACCTAATAGTGATGACGTTATTTTTGACTCAATTGTGGAGCTGAACTATGAAAAACGAAGTAATATTCAGACAATTGATATGAAGTGAATTTTTTTGAAATTTCTTGTTTCTCTCTGTATCAGAAACATTAAATTAGGATTTTCAAAAGAGAAATTTAAGTTTATAGGAGAAATGATAATTGTTGACGAATGATCAATTAGATGAAATCATAATGGAATTACTTCACCTAGGAGTGGAGGGGAATATTGGGATTTTAAAGAAAAACCATATTTTTCGAAGGTCAAAGTGATAAGGATAAGAATAAAAAAAGAAAGGTGACCTTCTCCATGATATAATTTGCATGGCAAATAATTTAAGTAACCGTGATGCATTTATTATCATGGGTATTCAAGATAAACCTGTTAAAAATAACAGGAGTTAAGCAATTTTCGAATAAGTGGACACAAGAAAGTTATCAAGATTTTTTTACAAAATTTAACTTGGGCTGGAGATATGATTCCGATAGTTGAATTCCGAACGATTCATAATGGAGAGTTAGATGTTTTAATTATAAAAATCAAATAGGGTTCCATTTTACATAACTAAAAACTACGGTAAAGTTAGAGAAAAATCGAATTTATGTTCGAAAAGGTTCTAAGAATACTGCAAATTGATAGTCAGGCAGAAATAGGCGATATTGAAAAACTATTCGAATTTAGATTTGGGTTAACACCCTATCCTAAAGAACGTGTGATTAATTATATAAGTGATCATGGTCATTGGATTGAGATGAAGGAAGATTATGAGACTCGTTCTTGGTACTATGAGAAATTTCCTGAATATACTATTGAATTATCTAGGGACCCTGATAATGAAAACATTAGCAAGTCCCTGACTATGCTTATGTTCAGATGAATTGTAAAAGTTCATGGCAAAATTTTAAGAGTAAAAATATCATCAAACTACCTTAATGGAATATACTGCTCACTATGTTGATGAGACAAGAGGTATAGTTATCAGTCCTAAAGATGATTACATCAGATTAAGTAATGATAATACAATGCCAATGATAAAACATTTTTATTATTATCTTGAAGACTCGATTGAAATTAAATTGATGTATTTATTAAAAATGCTAATGAATCATGACAATATAGCATTAGATAATCATTTGTTTTTGATACCTGTTTTAATAGTAGTGAAGAAAAAGTCAAATATTGAATTTCTAATTAATCATAATAATGAAGATTTTATTTCGAGAATTGGAAATGAAATACAAAATATTGTTATTAATTACGGAAGTGGATTATCAGAAGAGTCTAAATTATTTGTAAGAGAGGACCCTAACAGTAACAAAAAGTTGTTAAAACTATCTTAACTGAATACAGGGCAAAGAAGGTATATGAAAAAACAAAGTAATACTCCAAAAATTAGATTTCACAATTATAAAGAATTATGGGAATGTGATGATTTAAAAATATTTTTTTGGGACTATTAGAAATGCATTTGTCGGGACAGCAACTCCTTATTATGTTGAAAAAGGGTCATTTTTTATCTAGAATCGAATAACGTTAAAAATGGTAAAATTAATTACAATTCTCAAATTTTTTTATAAATGATGAATTTTATGAAAAACAAAGAGATAAGTGGTTGAAAACGAATGATATCGTAATGGTACAATCTGGACATGTTGGTCACACAGCTGTTATTCCAAAAGAATTAAATAATACAGCAGCCCACGCATTGATAGTTTTTACTGATTACAAAAGAAGTAAATCCGCATTTTTAAATTATCAATTTCAATCTAGTAGTAAGAGAAAGAAACTTGATTTAATTTCTACTGGTAATACTATCAAGCATATTTTTAGCTTCAGAGATGAAAAGCTTTTAAGATGGATTTTTCCTACAGTTGAAGAACAATCTGCCATCGGCTCTTTTTTTCGCACCCTCGATGACCTTCTGGCTAGCTACAAGGACAATCTCGCCAACTATCAATCTCTTAAGACGACCATGCTCTCCAAGATGTTTCCCAAAGCTGGACGGACAGTCCCTGAGATACGTTTGGATGGATTTGAAGGGGAGTGGGAAGTAGTTAGCTTAGGAACATTGATAGAAAATTATGACGAGATAATATCAGGTGTATCAGGTTTTCCTATTGCAACATCTTCTAGAAAAGGTCTTTATTTACAGAATGATTATTTTGAAGGTGGGAGAACTGGAATAGATTTGACACTTGATTTTCATAGAGTTCCAATGGGCTATGTCACTTATCGTCATATGTCAGATGATTCTATTTTTAAGTTTAATAAGAATAATTTTGAAACTGATGTTCTGGTTTCTAAAGAATATCCTGTTTTTTTATTAGTAAAGATTGCTCTGATATCGATTTTTCTACTTTATCATTTGAATAACTCTAGGTTATTTTTTTAAGATTTTTCAACTATGCAAAAAAATTGGGTGGTACACGTGTTCGGTTGTACTATAAAAACCTCATTACTTATAAGATTGCAGTTCCGACAGTAAAAGAACAACAAGCCATCGGTGCTTATTTCTCTATCCTTGACAACCTCATCGCTACTCACCAAGAAAAAATTTCTCAGCTCGAAACACTAAAAAGAAACTCTTGCAGGATATGTTTATTTAGAAGGAATAAAAATGACAAGTTTGTTTGAAAATTTTCAATTTACTTTGGTGATGTACTCAGCTCTTTTTTCATTAGTTGGTTCATTTATTGGCTTCTTACTTCAAACTGCTGTTCAGTACTACATATCTAGTAGGGGAAGTGTCAATGTTTATATTAAATCTGTATTTAATAAGGTAACACAGAATTCTTGGGGATTTCATCATTCAGGAATTGGATTGACATTTGATGTTCCACTATGGGTTGAAATTATAATACAAAAATCAAAGAGACAAATTATTAGAAATATGAATTTGGTTCTTTATAGTAAAAGGAACACCTGTTACCAAAATGATTCAGTATAGTGGATTTGAACAAGATGGAAAAAGTTATCAATATGGAGAAAATGGCGCTTATTCGTTTTTTATTAGATTCCTATGAGCTAAAAAGATATGATTTAGATTTTGGAATATCTTACGATGCGGTTGGTTGTGAATTTGATGAAGTTTGATTTCTTATTATGATTTTTAAAGACAGGTATCATAAAAGTAAGCTATTTGACGTTAAGGATCCATGGACTATCACGAAGAATGAAATTGATGATGATTGGAGAAAGATTAGTTAAATTACTATTATGACCTAGGAGACCAACATGGTTTCAGTAACACAATGCATTAAACAGATTAAGCAGCCCCATGGTGGATATCTGTCTGTTAAGGCTTTTACAGTGACAACGCTTGATGATGGTCATGTTCTGAATGCTGAGGAGTCTATTGCGGCTAGTTTGGTTGGGACTGCTGTGGACTATCTTAGTCGTTTCATGGATGGGACAGCTGTTGAGGAGGCCTTTGAGATTTCCTTGCTTGGTGCTCGTGCCATGAGGCTGGAGGCTAAGGCTTTTGGTCTTCTGGATGATGTTAAGAGGCTAGACGATTTGTCGATTACTAAGGCTTGTCAGTTGGCAGGTTTTGATAGTGCCTTTCGTGCGGGTCCTTTGGCTTATCGTCCAGTGGAGAGGATTGTCCCAAATCAGGCTACTATTGCTAATATTCGTATCATGGTTGAGCGTAGTTTGAGCTTTTTCAAGGCCTTTGGTCCTGTGACTGCGGATGGTTTTACCATGGAAGGAGCTTATACGGCTACCATAACGATTGGTGATGGAGATTTCCTAACCAAAGATACCCTTTGGGACTTTAAAGTCACCACCAGCAAGCCTAATAAGGACCATACCTTGCAGCTACTGATTTACTATCTCATGGGTAGGCGTTCGATTCATCCAGAGTTTCAAACCATTGAAAAACTAGGCATTTTCAACCCACGTCAAAACACCATTTACCAACTTCCTATTTCTGAGATTTCAGATCAAGTCATCAAAGAAGTGGAAACAAACGTGATTGGCTATTAGAACTAATAGGATAACATTCAAAAATACAAAGAAAGAAACATTATGTCAGAAACAACACAAACCTCCCAGTCGCTTTATCAAGCCCTGTGGAACTCAGCGGATGTGCTCCGCTCTAAGATGGATGCTAACGACTACAAGTCTTATCTCTTGGGCATGGTCTTTTACAAGTATTTGTCGGACAAGATGCTCTTTTTCGTGGCTGAGACCATGGAGGAAGAGACAGAAAGCTTGGAAGAGGCACTCGCAGTCTATCGTAAATACTACGAGGATGAGGAGACTCACGAGGACCTCTTAGCAGTCATCACTGATGAGATGAGCTATGCCATTCATCCCGACTTGACCTTTACGGCCTTAGTGGAACGAGTGAATGATGGAAGCTTTCAGTTAGAGGACTTGGCTCAGGGTTTCCGTGATATTGAGCAGAGTGACGAGCTTTATGAAAACCTTTTTGAAGACATCGATCTCTACTCTAAGAAACTTGGGGCGACTCCACAAAAGCAAAACCAAACGGTTGCGGCTGTGATGAAAGAATTGGCTGTCTTAGATGTGGCAGGTCATGCAGGTGATATGCTTGGTGATGCTTACGAGTACTTGATTGGTCAGTTTGCGACGGATTCAGGTAAAAAAGCTGGTGAGTTCTATACACCGCAACCTGTTGCCAAGCTCATGACTCAGATTGCCTTTTTAGGACGTGAGGATAAGCAAGGCTTTACCCTTTATGATGCCACTATGGGGTCAGGCTCGCTCTTGCTTAATGCCAAACGTTATTCACGTCAACCACAGACCGTGGTTTACTTTGGTCAAGAGTTGAATACCTCAACTTATAACCTGGCACGTATGAACATGATTCTGCATGGTGTGCCGATTGAAAATCAGTTTTTGCACAACGCTGATACCTTGGATGAGGATTGGCCAACTCAAGAGCCAACTAACTTTGACGGTGTTCTCATGAACCCACCTTATTCAGCCAAGTGGTCTGCTAGCTCAGGTTTCATGGATGATCCCTCGATTCTCACCATTTGGGAAACTAGCATCCTAAGTCTAAGGCTGATTTTGCCTTCCTCCTGCATGGTTACTATCACTTGAAACAAGACAATGGTGTTATGGCTATCGTCCTACCTCATGGGGTGCTCTTCCGTGGTAATGCCGAGGGACTATTCGTAAGGCTTTGTTGGAAGAAGGTGCTATTGATACGGTTATCGGTCTGCCTGCTAATATCTTCTTTAACACCAGTATTCCGACGACGGTTATCATTCTCAAAAAGAACCGCACCAATCGTGATGTTTACTTTATCGATGCCTCTAAGGAGTTTGATAAGGGGAAAAATCAGAACATCATGACAGATGCCCATATTGAGAAGATTCTCAATGCCTATAAGAGCCGTGAGGATATGGACAAGTTCGCCCATCTGGCTAGCTTTGAAGAGATTGTGGAAAATGACTACAACCTTAATATTCCTCGCTATGTGGATACCTTTGAGGAAGAGGAAGTGGAGCCCCTGACCGAGATTGTGGCTAAGATTAATCAGACCAATGCGACGATTGAAAGTCAGACAGCCTCCCTTCTTGACATGCTTGGCCAGCTTCATGGAACGACACCAGAAGCAGACGAAGAACTCAAGGCTTTTGTGGAAGCATTTAAGGGGTAATTGCCATCTTTCATTTACTTTTTCCGAATAATAGAAGTAGAGGGACCAACCCTCTATTTTTTCTTAAGGAGAAGTAGATGGAAAAAAGACATAAGCATGTCTCACCGACCTTGGATATTATGGCTAAGAAGATTTTTAGCCTGCCTGAAGTGACGGTGGCATTTATTCGAGATATTTTGGATTTGGATGTTGTGGATGCTCAGATTTTGGAGGGGACACAGCTTCATAAAAAGGACTTTGATGAGGATGAGCTCTTTTCAACCTCGGTGGATGTTCGAGCCAAGTTGAATGATGGAACTGAGGTTATCATTGAGATTCAGGTGCGTAAGCAGCATTATTTTCTCAATCGTTTTCATTATTATTTGGCTAACCAGCTGGTGGAAAATGTGCAACAATTACGCCAACAAGGACAGACGCATAAGATGTATGAGCAGATGGAGCCGGTCTATGGTATTGCTATCTTGGAAAAGACCTTGTTGCCAGATGAGGAGTCCCCGATTAATACTTATTGGATGGCCAATAGTCGGACGGGCAAGCCTCTGCATTCTTTACTATAAGGATGGGAAACGTCAGAACCTTCTTCAGATTGCCTTTTTAGAGTTGGATAAGTATAATAAAGATAAGCATATCAGGGATGAAGGGCGGCAGTGGCTAGAGTTCTTTGGAAATCTCCCATTTTCTAAGGCACCTAGCCGAGCGGTCACGCATGCCGATTCATTACTGGATTCATCCAGCTGGACACAGGAGGAAAAGGCGATGATTGATGAACGCATACGTATTCAAGAAAATTATGACATGACTATGGAAACAGCAATTGATGAAGCACGTGAAGAAGGCTTAGAACAAGGGTTAGAGCAAGGGACTAGAGCGTGGACTTAAACAAGGGTTGGAACGAGGTCGTCATGAGGAGCGTTTAGAGTTGATTCATAAGATGCTCTCAAAAGGCTTATCTCTAGAAGTGGTATCAGATGTGACTGGTCTGTCGCTTGAAGAATTAGAGGGATTGTTATCGTAAAATCTAGTTAGGTTAGTTATTTTTTTGAAAAATCAGAGACAGATTTTTGTCTCTTTTTATTTTTTTGGGTATTTTCCAAATTTGATTTGATAGTTCTTACTAAATTAGGGTAAGAAACATCCATTAAATTGGGTGTTTTTTTGTTTTTTTAAGCAAAGCTCTAAGATACCTAATATCATTATTCTTTATTTTTAATCATCCACTTTGATTTGGTCCTGTATAATTAAAGTGATAAGAAAAATTAAGGAGTTAAGATGATGAAAGAAAAAAGAAATAGTAGGATTTGTTTATTTGCTCTTCTTCTATTAGTATTTACTTTAGGATTTGGATTTTCAGTTGATACTAGCAAACAATCTTTGGCTGTGAGCTCTCAAGTGGTTCAAGCGGATGAGAATAATGGTATCTTGGCTTTTAATGGTCAAAGCAGTTTGTCATGGAGGAGAAGGACCAGCTAGGACGTGCCCACAGTGCTCATATACAGTTACAAGATAAGGACGAGCCGAAGAATAAGCGTCCCGGTAAAATAAAATATAATCCTGTAGGGTGGCATAACTATAAGTTTTATTATGGTGACGGTAAATCAAAATCTTGGCTAATGAATCGAGGGCATTTGATTGGCTATCAGTTTTCTGGTGTCAATGACGAGGGCAAGAATTTAGTACCTATGACTGCCTGGTTGAATTCTGGAAATTATAAAGGAACCGACGAAGGTAATCAGTCAGGTATGCTTTATTACGAGAATCGTTTGGATAACTGGCTAGCACTACACCCTAACTATTGGTTAGACTATAAGGTAACAGCTATTTACAGTGGAGACGAGTTGTTGCCTCGTCAAGTAGAACTTCAGTATGTTGGTATTGATAGTTCTGGAAATCTCTTGGAAATTAAACTTGGTGGAGATAAGGAGACTCTTGACAGTCAGGGAGTTACGCATGTTATATTGGATAACCAATCACCAAATGCAGAAATCAATTATGCAGATGGGACAGCGACAAATACGGTTACTGAATTTACTGAAGCGCCATCTGAGCCTAGTTCTGAGAGTTCACAGGTGACTGAACAACCAAGTTCTGAGCCAGAGCCTGTGCAACCTGCACAAGAAGAAAGTAGAACAGTTTATGTGGCGCGTCATGGAACAGCAGATGTTTATTGGTATGACATCAACAGTATGCCTAGCAATACCAACAAAGCAAATGTCGTTACAATGACAGAAGCAGATGCCCTAGCCCAAGGTAAACGACACACGTCTAAAGAGTAATACAAAAGCTGGACATCTTGTCCAGTTTTTTTGTAAAACGACTCAGATTTTACCACTTTTATCTGAAAATTTGATATACTGAGACTATCAAAGATACTTGAAAGAGAGGTTAATTGACTCTTTTTCAGTACAAGAAAGGAATAAAAAAATGATTTGGATTATTATTGCTATTATCGTTGTTCTTGTAATTTTTGTTATTGCAAGTTATAACGGCTTGGTTAAAAGCCGTATGCAGACTAAGGAGGCATGGAGTCAAATTGATGTTCAATTGAAACGTCGTAATGACCTTCTTCCTAACTTGATTGAGACTGTTAAGGGATATGCAAAATACGAAGGTTCAACGCTTGAAAAAGTAGCAGAACTTCGTAATCAAGTAGCAGCTGCGACTTCACCAGCAGAAGCTATGCGTGCTAGTGATGAATTGACACGCCAGGTTTCTGGAATCTTTGCGGTAGCTGAAAGTTACCCTGACCTTAAGGCTAGTGCCAACTTCAGTCAGCTTCAAGAAGAGTTGACGAACACTGAAAACAAAATTGCCTATTCACGCCAACTTTATAACAGTGTAACAAGTAACTACAATGTGAAATTGGAAACATTCCCAAGCAATGTTATTGCTAAGATGTTTAGCTTTAAGGCTGCTGAATTCCTTGAAACACCTGAAGAAGAAAAAGCTGTTCCTAAGGTTGATTTCAGTGGACTAGGTAACTAATATGTTATTTGATCAGATTGCTCGAAATAAGAGAAAGACTTGGCTTTTGCTCCTGGTCTTTTTCCTCTTGTTGGGCCTTGTTGGTTATGGTGTCGGCTATCTTTGGTTAGGTTCAGGCTTCGGTGGTTTGATTCTTGCTCTAGTTATCGGTTTTATCTATGCCGTTACCATGATTTTCCAATCAACCAATGTCGTTATGGCTATGAATGGTGCACGAGAGGTTGATGAACAAACCGCTCCAAACCTTTATCATGTGGTTGAAGATATGGCTATGGTGGCACAAATACCGATGCCACGTGTCTTTATTGTCGATGATCCTTCAATGAATGCTTTTGCGACGGGGTCTAGCCCTAAAAATGCTGCTGTGGCTGCTACGACAGGTCTTCTTGCAGTTATGAATCGTGAGGAACTTGAAGGGGTCATAGGGCACGAAGTCAGCCATATTCGTAACTATGACATCCGTATCTCGACTATTGCAGTTGCCTTGGCATCTGCCATCACCATGCTAGCTGGTATGGCTCGCAATATGATGTTCTGGGGTGGAGGCCGTCGTCGTAATGATGATGACCGTAATGGAAGTAGTGGCTTGGAGATTATTCTTCTCATTATTTCCTTGATTGCCATTATTCTTGCGCCTTTGGCAGCTACCCTGGTTCAGTTGGCTATTTCACGTCAGCGTGAATTTCTAGCTGATGCTTCTAGCGTCGAATTGACACGTAACCCACAAGGTATGATTAATGCTCTGCTTAAACTTGATCATAGTGAACCGATGCAACATCACGTGGATGATGCTAGCGCAGCTCTCTATATCAATGATCCTAAAAAGGAATCTGGTTTGCAGAAGCTCTTTTATACGCACCCACCAATTTCAGAACGGGTGGAACGCTTGAAACAAATGTAATACGGGAGAGGCTAATCGTGTGATTGGTCTCTTTCTTTTTAGCAGTTATTTTCTTTTTATTAAATAAGTAAGTATTATACCTAGCCAAGTCAACATATTTCTGGCA
>BNJU01004739.1_pt1 | contig 56790 bp, 84 predicted proteins | sample 8539281 | NCBI WGS metagenome assembly BNJU01 (sample SAMD00202456, study PRJDB9452) | human saliva metagenome | isolation source: human saliva | place: Japan
GATGTACAGCCTTTGTTATTGATTGAAAAACCCAAATGCGTTATCTTTTGATTAATGACGGTCAATCTGTTGTGACCTTTAACAGATTTTACAGTAGACGGTAATGAAGTTGATACAGTACAAAAACAATATCAACTAGATATTGAACGTGCCGTTCGTGATGATGCGGGCTATAAGGCAGGTTATGTATTACGTGAAAGAAATAATAAAACTCACTGGTATGTAATTCAAATTTATAGCGATGAATCAGCTTTCAATAAACATGTAAATAGTCCAGGATATCGTTTTATGATGAGCCAAATTCAAGGTAGTTTACAAAAGGGGTTACTACTAAAAGTGTTACAAGGCGACATCTTTAGTAAATCATGGTGGTCAATCTTTTGTAAGACCATAAAGTTTTGATATACTATAAACAGTAAAGTTACTGCTAGCATATATATGTGCTAGCAGTTTTTTGTTATATAATAAGTAAAAGTCTTTATAGACTATAAGGAGTTACATATGACACAGCAAGAACGTTTACGCTATTTGGTAGAAAGGCTTTAGTAGCAGAATACAAAGAGAAAGTATAAAACGAACATATAGATATCCCTGATGAATGAAGCAGAACAATTTACTCTTTTTAGATCTCTATGTAATATTCGTCCCTGCAGGATCTATGCCAGCAGAGTGGATGAAGGTACAAGATGAGTATTTAAATGAATTGGCTCGTGAAAAAGGAATTGTTACCATTAATGATATGGAAAAACGTGCACCTCAGATTTATTTATGGCAAGGCGATATTACGCGCCTTTCAGTGGATGCTATAGTGAATGCAGCTAACAATCAATTGTTAGGGTGTTTTGCGCCAAATCATAGATGTATTGATAATGCTATTCACACCTTTGCGGGTATTGAGCTTCGTATGGCTTGTTCTCGTATGATTGAATACATGGATATGCCTGAAAAAACAGGTGTTGCACGTAAAACCTATGGTTTTAATTTACCAGCTAAACATGTTATTCACACGGTAGGACCTATTATTTATGATTCCCTTACAGATATAGAACGAGAACAATTGGCTTCATGTTACAGGTCTTGTTTAGAGTTAGCCAATGCTTATAACTTTACAGTCCATTGCATTCTGTTGTATTTCTACAGGTGAGTTTAGATTTCCTAATGAAGAAGCAGCACAGATTGCTATCGATACGGTGCGTACCTATTTAAAAGAAACTAATAGTAAAATACAAGTGGTATTTAATGTATTTAAGGATATAGATTATGACATCTACGATAAATTATTGGGATAAATAATATACTACTTTTGAAATTCATGAAAATACTGTATCATTTAATAATGATATACAAAAGGTTATGAATGATTTGTTAGTTTAAAAAGGAGTTAATGTACTATGAATTATAAATACACCTATGAAAGTCCCATTAGGAACGATGATTATGCTTGGTACATTAACGTATTTAACAGATTTATTTTTCGTTGATGAAGCTCATGCACCTAGTTATGATGATGCGGAGTATATTGAACAAAAAACCGGCCCTTTTGAAGTGACCATTATGTGGCTAGACCAATATTTTAAAGGTCAAAAAAACCATTTTATTACTCCACCAATACAACTTGAAGGAACAGAGTTCCGTAAGTCTGTATGGTCTGTATTGCAAACTATACCTTATGGGGGAACTACAACCTATGGAGATATTGGTAAACAAATAGCTGAAAAGCAAGGTAAAGATAAAATGTCTGCTCAAGCTGTGGGCGGTGCCGTAGGACATAATCCTATATCTATTATCATTCCATGTCATCGTGTGATTGGTAGTAATGGTAAATTGACGGATATGCTGGCGGTATTGAACGTAAGAAATACATGCTTGATCTTGAAGCGAAACATAAATAGTACATATTAGATTGTAAAATCATATTTAAATAGACTTATAGAAAAAGAAGAAAGAGATTACTCATGATGGATAGACACATCATAGGTAATCTCTTTTGGTATATATAGGGGGGACTATTTAAATTGATTTACTAAGGTACCAATGCCACTAATCGATATAGATACGGTATCTCCTGATTTTAACCAACCATATCGTTTTTCATTTTTACCAAGTACAACACCACTAGGTGTACCGGTAAAGATAATATCACCCTCTTGTAGTGTAATATACTGAGATACAAACTCTATGATTGCATCTGGTTTAAATAACATTTGTTCTAATTTAGCTTGTTGACGCACTTCACCATTTACTGTTGTGGTAATGGTAGCATTTGTCAAAATCAAAATCGTCAGGTGATACGATAACAGGACCGATAGGGGCAAAGTTATCTAGTGATTTACCTAGAATCCATTGAGAACCTCTAAATTGTAAGGTTCGAGCTGATACATCATTTCCAATGGTATAGCCTAAGATATGTTCTTTAGCTTGTTCACGAGATATATTTTTACCCAGCCTTACCAATGACGATGACGAGCTCTCCTTCGTAATCATAATGAAGGTTTTCATCTTGAATGGGAACTATATCTTGATGTGACGCCAATGCATTAGATGTTTTCATAAAGATTTCTGGAAACTCATGTGTAGCAAGACTAGTTTCCGCAATATGATCCGCATAATTAAGGCCTATACAGATGATATTTTTAGGATTAGAGATTAGTTCATGTTTAGTAGTTGATTTCATAAGAAATACCTCCTTAAGAGTTGGGATATATATCTTAAGTTAATTATAATATAAATCACTATGTAAAGAATAATTTTTGACGAAATAATTATATAGAGGCATTTTTTTGTCACATCCTGTTTGATATACTTTTAAACAAAAGTAATAAAAGGAGGAGTCCCTATGTATATGCATAGAAATGTGACAGATAAATTTATAGGTACCGTAGCATCTTGTGACATTATAAGTACGGGTAGCTGGTATGGTGATTTACCAGATAGCGTTCCAAAGGAAGTGCAATTAAATCGTAAAGATTACTATATTGAAGAGATACAACATATTTCTATTAAGGAAGCCATAAGTGTTACCTATGGCATTAAATGGGAGCATATCTCGAAAACCTGTAGAGGGGAAAATAGAATCCTTAACTACTAAGGAGTACTCAATTGACGAATCTAAAAAACAATATCTATTAGAGCTTATGGGGCGTAGATTTTCCGATGATATTGACCTATATGATGAGGATGAGTGTGCTGTCCAAGTGCAGCTCATCAACACTGAGGATCAGGAATTTATATATGAATTTCCTTTTGATAATACCCTGAGGGCCATGTCTATACTATTCAGACAAATCCTAGGTATGCCTACATTACTTTTATTTGATGGAAATCGAGAAAAAGATAGAATTCAAGAGATTCATATTGAAGTGCAAAAAAATATGTACCAAGAATATGGTGACGTAAATACATTGAATTTTAATTGGAATGAGCCGTCTATTTCCATTGATTGTAATAGTAAGCAATTTGGTCACTCTAGCCATAGTCATAGCGAGTATGTAGATAATCAAATGATTCATCAATTGAAGCAAGATATTGACTTTCACATTGGCGAAACGCTATATAGTCTAGATTCCTTTAGTCTTAGTGAAAGTCATGACCTTGATAGAGACCCCTGCTCGTGGTGGTATAGTAACAGTACGTATTAAATGGGCGCATAAAGAGGATACATTGTTTATAGGGAATGTAACTAATCAGTATGTGCCCACTTGGTATAAAAATCTAATTAATTTTATACATGCTCATACAAGAGATAAATCTTTACAAGAGTTTTTACAATCAAATCATACATCTGATAGAAGAATTTATACGTATTGTTCTGTATATATTTTTAAGATAAACCAGGAATTTTATTATCGTACTGATAGAAATGATATATATGAAGGGGATATTGTAAAAGTTCCGTTTGGATCCGATAATGCGGTTCGTACTGGTCGTGTAGAATCTATTTCATATCATACGCGTTACGACGTACCTTATGATTTGAATCGTACTAAGTTTATTATAGATAAACTTCCGACCTCTATAGAATATGTTGAAATAACTTGCTCATAGTGTTAAGATTATAAGTATATTAATAAGCATGGAGGTTATTGTTATGAGCAAGAATATCGATTGGGATAATCTCGGTTTTGGTTATGTAGAAACCGACTACCGTTATTTGACTACATATAAAGATGGTAAATGGGACGAAGGCGGATTAATTACTGATGCTAACGTTGTTCTTAATGAATGTGCAGGTGTATTCCAATATGCACAAACTGTATTCGAAGGTTTAAAAGCATACTACACTAAAGATGGTCACATTGTATGTTTCCGTCCAGATCTTAATGCAGAGCGTTTAAATCAATCTGCGGAACGCCTTGTAATGCCTACATTACCTGAAGGACGCTTTCCTTGAAGCTGTAAAAGAAGTTGTGAAAAGCAAACAAAGACTTTGTTCCTCCTTATGGTCATGGTGCAAGCCTTTATATTCGCCCTTATATGATGGGCACAAACTCTGTTATCGGTGTAAAACCGGCTGACGAATATCAATTCCGCGTATTTACTACACCAGTAGGACCTTACTTCAAAGGTGGCGCTAAACCAATCAAAATTCGTATCACTGATTTTGACCGTGCAGCTCCTCATGGTACTGGCCATATTAAAGCTGGTTTAAACTATGCGATGAGTTTATATGCTATCACTGATGCTCATAACAAAGGTTATGCAGAAAATATGTATCTTGATGCGGCTACTCGTACACATGTAGAAGAAACTGGTGGTGCAAACTTTATCTTTATTACAAAAGATGGTACTTTGGTAACACCTAAATCCGATAGTATCTTGCCATCTATTACACGTCGTTCCTTGATGTATGTAGCAGAACATTATCTTGGTATGAAAGTAGAACATCGCACTGTTTATAAAGATGAATTAAAAGACTTTGCTGAAATGGGTCTATGCGGTACAGCTGCAGTTATTTCTCCCAGTAGGTCAAATCGATACTCCAGAAGGCACTATCAATGTACCAGCTGGCATGGAAGATATGGGTCCTATGACTAAAAAATTATATGACACATTGCTCGGTATTCAACATGGTGAAATCGAAGCTCCTGAAGGTTGGGTAGTTACGATTTGCTAATTATCTAGGTGATATAAGAGCATAGAGCATACAAAAACCTCCACGATCGTATGAGCGTGGAGGTTTTTAGGTTTTAAGACCTTAGTTTTTAGTAAGTCGTTTTAAGTTTAATAATTAGTACTAAGTGTAATAAGTAGTTCTAAGTCTAGTTTGATGCTTTTCTTGTACCTACTTTTGCCATAAATTTTTCATTGTTAATAACAAAACGTTCATGTGTGCCTTTACCAATGATACCAACACCGTCGGATGCTTCAATATTAAAGGTGATTTTACGCCCTTCCACAGCTGTCACTGTAGCTTTAGCTGTAATTGTAGAGCCCATAGGGGATGGAGCATCGTGGCTAATAGAAAGGGAGATACCTACTGTACCTTCACCTTCTTCTAAATGTGGTTGTACTGCTGCTTGCGCTGCTTCTTCCATAAGTGCACACATAGCTGGTGTAGCAAAGACCTCTAAAGAACCGGATTTCATTGTTTTTGCAATATTAGATTCTGTTACTGTAACCGTTGACGTAGCTGTTTGACCTGCTGATACCATAATATACCTTCTTTCATTAAGAATATTCTCGTTATAATGACATTATACATCTTTAGATAATTTTTATGCTATCAGTATATTTTTTGTAATGATAAAAATTTATTATGGTGTCGTAAAAATAGACATATATAGTTATACAGTACTCTATAGAATCCGTGATATAATATAACTAGTTTTTTATAAAACGAGGTATATATGAGTACAAGAAAATTAAAACCTTCTGGTGAAGGTTGGGTACAATTGATAGCAGGCATTGGTTTTATAGTCTTATTAATTGTCATTAATATTGTGGATCCAACATTTTATCCCACCATGTGGCATTTAGCTACTAGTGGTTCTATGGAGGAAATAGCAGAATATATTCAAGGCTTTGGCCCAATGGCCATGATTGTGAGTATGGTCCTAGATATTTTTGTCAATGCCGTAGGTTTTTTGCCATCAATTTTTATTTCAACAGCTAATGGATTGGTATTTGGTATGTGGCCAGGTATCATTATTTCTTGGCTGGCTGAAACAATTGGTGTAGTTATCAGCTTTTACATTATGCGTTATTTCTTACGAGATGCGGCTGATAAGCTCATTTCTAAGAGCAGTACATTGATGAAAGTAGATGATTTCTCCGGTAATAATGGTTTTGTGGTCATGCTATTCGCTAGATCCTTACCATATTTTCCTTCTGGCGTTATCACTGCATTAGGGGCTATCAGTAAAATTAAGCCTCGAGACTATATTTTGGCAAATTTAATTGGTAAATTTCCCATCAACAGCTCTTGAGGTTGCCATAGGAACAGATATTGTCAATTTTCAAGAGAATATGGGGCGTCTTGGCATCATTGTTGTTGTAGCCGGCACTGTATATTTCATCTTGTGGAAGGTGTACAAGCGTTATATGGATAAACGTAATGCTGAAGAAGAACATGATCCTAATGCGTAGCATAAATTTGTAATCTTATGTAATTAATCAAATAAAGAGGCGATACTATGAGTTTTTCACTTCCTGAACGGGTAACCTTAAAAGGTCCCTAATTTTATTCGAGAAGTATTTGAACGTGGTGTAGGCGTACCAGGCTTTATTAGTTTTGGTATTGGTAATCCTGCACCTGAAGCAATTCCTGTGAAGGTTATCGAAGATGCCTTCGATTTTATCGTTCACGAAAATCCGATGGGGCTTTTACAATATGGTCCTATGCAAGGGGATGCACGTCTATCAGAATTGACGCTAGACCGTTTATCTAAGGTTCATCACATGAACTTAGAAGGACAGGGCTTAATTATTTCAAATGGTGCGGGCCAATTATTAGGCTTAGTACCGATTACCGTATGTGAACCAGGCGATGAAGTGTACATGGATGATTATACTTTTACAAGTGCTATCAATTCTGTACGCAACATGGGGGCCAAAGCTGTAGGTATTAAAACCGATGAATTTGGTATGATTCCTAGTGAACTAGAAAAAGCGGCTCAATCTGGTAAAGGGAAATATATTTATTTAATTCCTAACTTCCAAAATCCAACAGGTATTACAATGCCTCTAGAGCGTCGTAAAGAAATCTACGCTATTGCATCTAAATATGATTTATTTATCTATGAAGATGATCCATATGGTGAAATCCGTTTTGCTGGTGAACATGTGCCTAGCTTTAAATCCTTTGATACGGAAAATCGTGTTCTCTATGCAGGCTCCTATTCTAAAACATTATCAGCAGGCTTGCGTGTAGGTTTCTTGTTGGGACCTGAGGATGTAATTAGTACAATCCAAGCTTTGAAGAATAATACAGCCGGTCAAATGCCGTTAGTTACACAAAAGGTAGTAGCCCATGTACTTGATCAAATCGATTATGATGCACATTTAGAAAATGTACGTAAAGTTTATAAATCTAAATGTGATGCTATGATGCGCGTATTTAAGGAGAAGGGGAGTTCTAAGGTTCATTTAACAGAACCAACAGGTGGTATGTTTGCATGGATGACGATGCCAGATACTGTTGATTGCGATGAGTTCTTTGAAGCGTGCATGGATAAAAATGTGGGCATCATCAAATGCGGTGCCTTTGCAGCAGATGGTGTAGAGAATGGACATGCATTCCGCTTAAGCTATACGGTGCCAACAATTCCAGAAATTGAAAAGGGCATGGAAATCCTTTGTGCTCTTACAAAAGAATATTGTGGTGAATAATTTATGATAAAGCATATATGTATATTGAAAAATATTGAAATACCATGATACAATAGGGCTGTAAATATTTGGTATGTTAGCCTTTATAGATAGCTTTCACCATGATTAATATTTACATAGAGAAAATAATTTTAAAACTATATATTGTTGAGGAAAGTCCTCAAAGAAAGTAGGTGTTTACTATGGGTTGCGGTAGCAGCAGTGATTGTGGCGGATGCCCATCTCAATCCTCTGGTTGCGGTGGCGGCGCTCCTCAACAACCTCAAGATCTTACAGCTCCATTACACGAGCTTAGTTCTGTTAAACATGTAATCGGCGTAGTATCTGGTAAAGGTGGCGTAGGTAAATCCTCCGTTACAAGCTTGATGGCCATTACAATGGCGCGTAAAGGTTACAAAGTAGGTATTCTCGATGCGGATATTACCGGTCCTTCCATTCCTAAGATGTTCGGCATCAAGGAAAAAGCATATGCTGACGAAATTGGCATGTATCCTGTAAAATCTAAAGGCGGTATCGACGTTATGTCTGTTAACCTCCTTTTGGAAAACGATACAGATCCTGTTTTATGGCGTGGTCCTATTCTAGGGCAATGTTGTAAAACAATTCTATACAGATGTAATTTGGAAAGACATCGATTATTTATTTGTTGATATGCCACCAGGAACAGGTGACGTAGCGATTACTGTATACCAATCCTTGAAATTGGATGGTATCATCATCGTTACATCTCCTCAAGACTTGGTATCCATGATTGTTGAAAAAGCAGTAAAAATGGCTGATTTAATGCAAGTGCCTATTATTGGTGTGGTGGAAAACTATTCTTACTTCCATTGCCCAGATAACGGTAAGGATTACCAAATCTTTGGTGAAAGCCACATTGAAGAAATCCTTCAAAAATACGGTCTATTATTGTTGAACCGTTTACCAATTGATCCAACTATTGCAAATCTTTGCGACCAAGGTGATATTGAGTCTATCGAAAAAACAAATTTAGAGAACGTATCTCTACCTGAATAGGATTTATATGATGAAAGCTGTGCATACCATGTGATGCACAGCTTTTTCTCACATCTTTTTATCTTGAAATATATTATATTTATGATAAGAGGATATAAATATATTTTAGTTTTTTCCTATGTAGGAGGTTTGTGTATGAAAAAACTTTTAAACTGGATTATTCCAGCGGCCTTTCGGGTTAGGCCTTTGGTTTATTCCGACTCCAGAGGGGTTAACTCCTCAATCTTGGCATTTATTTGCCATCTTTGTGGCGACTATCGTAGGCTTTATTACTCAGCCGTTACCGATTGGTGGCGTATCCATCGTTGTTATTACTGTGGCTGCTTTGACAGGTACATTGAAAATTGGCGAAGCTATTTCTGGTTTTGCGAATTCTGCTATCTGGTTAATCGTAGGGCGCTTTCTTATTTTCTCGTGGTTTTATTAAAGACTGGTTTGGGTAAACGTATTGCTTATAACTTGATTGCTGCATTTGGTAGCAGCTCTTTGCGCCTATCTTATGCTTTAGCTTTATCTGATTTGATTTTGGCGCCTGCCACACCATCTAATACAGCTCGTGTGGGCGGTGTTATCATGCCAATTACGACAAGTTTGGCAAAAGCGTTCGGCTCTGAGCCTCAAGATGGTCCCTCGTAAAATTGGTTCCTTCTTGATGCAATCTATTTACCAAGTAAATACGATTACATCTGCTATGTTCCAAACATCCATGGCTGGTAATACTTTGGTTGCTGCTTTAGCACTTCAATCCTTTGGTATTGGCATTACTTGGGGTGATTGGGCTATGGCTGCCATCGTGCCTGGTATCATTGCATTGCTTATTATGCCGTACTTCATTTACAAAGTATACCCACCTGAAATCACAGATGCTCGTGAAGCACAACAAATGATTAAAGAAGAGTTAAAAGGCCTTGGTAAGATGTCTTTCCAAGAGTGGGTGATGCTTGGCGTATTTATCTTAGCTTTAGTATTGTGGGCTACATCTCAATTCACTAAACTTGATGCAACAACTGTTGCATTCTTGGGCATTTCTATTTTGCTTGCTACAGGCGTTCTTATTTGGGACGATGTTAAAGTGAAAAAGGTGCTTGGGATACATTAGTTTGGATGGGTACATTGATGGGCTTTGCCGGTTTTCTTTCCAAATTGGGCTTCATTAAATGGGCCACAGTTCAAGTGGGTGGCGTTATCCCTGAAGGTTCTTGGGTGATTGCCTTTGTTATAGCAGTTCTTGTTAATACATATGCACACTATGTATTCGCATCCTTAACAGCACATATTTCTGCAATGTTCGTAGCATTCTCTGCAATCGCTATTTCTGCAGGTGCACCACCAATGTTGACATTGTTGATGATCGCATTCACATCTAACTTGTGTATGTCCTTAACTCACTATGCAGCAGGTCCATCCCCAGTAATCTTTAACACTGGTTATGTTCCTCAAAATACATGGTGGAAACTTGGTTTCTTCGCATCCGTAATCAACTTAATCATCTTCATGGGCATCGGTTCCTTGTGGATGAAAGTTATCGGTATGTGGTAAACCACAAGATAATAGATTAATACATTTATGTATACATAACGCCGTTCCTTATGGGACGGCGTTTTTGTGATACAATAGCAATAGATTACTAATTTTAATAAAAAAGGTAGACCATTAAATAATTGTGTAGGAGGTCATATGAAATTTGATAATCCACAATTAATTAAATACATTAAGGGATGTACGTCCCCATACCATACGGTAGATACTAGTTTACAATTATTAGTAGATGCAGGGTTTTACTGAGTTGTCTTTAGAGGAACCGTGGAGCTTAACAACTGGTAATTATGTTGTAAATGTGTATGGCACAACATTATTTGCCTTTCACATAGGAGAGGACTATCGTCATTCCTTACGTATTGCATCAGCACATACAGATTTCCTGCCATACGTGTAAAACCTAATCCCATTACTGATGTAAAAGGCTATACTAAGCTCAATGTAGAAATGTATGGCGGATTAATACAAAATACATGGCTTGATCGCCCGTTAGGGGCTGCAGGAACTGTTGTTTTAAAAGGGGATAATCCTTATGACGTAGAATCTGTTCTTGTAGACACAAAACGACCGATTGCTATCATTCCTAATTTGGCAATTCATATGAATCGAAATGTAAATGATGGCGTAGCCCTAAATCGACAAAAAGAAATGTTGCCTATAATAATGATGAATCAACAGGGTTCTGATACAACAAAATCTGATGTGGATGAATGGAATACATTTTTGGCAGAAGAGGTAAATTGTGATCCATCGGAAATTTTATCCTATGAAATTACACTATATCCTGTGACAGAAGGTATTTTAGTTGGTACAGAATTTGATTTTATTAGTTCCCCGCGGTTAGATAACTTAACATCTTGTTTTGGTGCATTATCCGGTATTGTAGAAGCGAAGAAAAATAAGGTAGATGGCATACGCTGTGCTGTATTGTTCGATAATGAAGAGGTTGGTAGCCGTACGAAACAAGGGGGGGGGCAGGAATGTTACTACCAAATCTATTAGAACGGGTATATCGCAGCCTCGGACTAAGTAGGGATGACATGGATATGGATGTGGCTCGCGGCTTTATGATTTCCTCAGATGTAGCGCATGGTTTGCATCCAAATTATCCAGAGAAAAATGATATTACCAATTTCCCTGTACTCAATGGAGGCGTTACGTTAAAGCAAGCAGCTAGTCAATCTTATGCAGGCGATGCGATGGCAATTGCTATTGTTAAGGGTCTTTGTGAGGAGGCTAATGTTAAATACCAAATTTATGTTAATCGTTCAGATATTGTGGGCGGCTCTACAGTAGGTTCAATTTCATCCTCTATGTTACCGATGAGAACCATGGATATTGGTCTACCATTGTTGGCCATGCATTCTGCTGTAGAGACAATGGGCGCTTGCGATCAAGAACAATTGAATCGTTTAATGCAACATTTTTTAGGTGATGAATAGATAATAGCTTTGTGATTTCGATACTTTCATTTTGTATTATTAAACACATATGAAAAAAATTTATGAATAGAAAAAAATTCCATATAGATAAAAAGATTAATAAAGGTATCTTTTTATAATGATTAAGCCTTTTAATATCTAAAAATTTATTGTATAATATAAATATGTTTGATACATAATTATATATCAAAAATATTGATAAGTGTTTTGTGAAAAACATGTAATTCGATATGGATGGTATACATGCAAATCAATGAAAAGAAATCTATCATTCGATAGGACTCGGTAGGAGGCAACTATGAAGAAAATTAAATCCGTTTTAGTGGCCAATCGCGGTGAAATTGCAATCCGCGTATTTCGTGCATGTAACGAAATGGGCATTAAGACAGTAGCTATCTACTCTAAGGAAGACACATTGTCCTTGCACCGCAACCAAGCTGATGAAGCGTATTTGGTAGGGGAAGGAAAGAAACCTGTTGATGCATATCTGGATATTGAAGATATCATCCGTATTGCGAAGAGCATGATATTGATGCTATCCATCCTGGCTATGGTTTTTTATCTGAAAACGAAGGCTTTGCAAAACGTTGTGCTGAAGAAGGCATTATTTTCATTGGTCCACATATTGAACATTTGAATATGTTCGGTGATAAAGTTAATGCTCGTACTCAAGCTAAATTAGCAGAAATCCCTATGATTCCTGGTTCTGATGGGGCGTTAAAGGATTATGCTCAATTAGAAGAGTTTGCTGAAACACATGGATACCCATTGATGATCAAAGCCGTTAATGGCGGTGGTGGTCGTGGTATGCGTGAAGTTCATCGCAAAGAAGATTTGCGTGATGCATACGATCGTGCTAAATCCGAAGCTAAAGCAGCATTTGGTGATGATGATGTATATGTAGAAAAACTCATCGTTGAACCAAAACATATCGAAGTACAAATCTTAGGTGACGAACATGGTAATGTGGTTCATTTACATGAACGTGATTGCTCCGTTCAACGTCGTCACCAAAAGGTTGTTGAAATGGCACCAGCTTTTGCATTGAGTTTGGAAACTCGTAAAGCTGTTTGTGATGCTGCCGTTAAAATCATGAAACGTTGGATACGTTAATGCTGGTACAGTTGAGTTCTTGGTAACTGCTGATGGCAGCTTCTACTTTATCGAAGTAAACCCTCGTATCCAAGTAGAACATACTGTAACAGAAATGATTACAGATATTGATATTGTTCACGCTCAAATTCGTATCGCTGAAGGCTATAATTTACACAGCCCAGAGGTAGGGATTCCTGAACAAGATCAAATTCCTTGTAAAGGTACCGCAATCCAATGTCGTATCACTACAGAAAATCCTAAAAATAACTTTATGCCAGACACTGGTAAAATCTTGGCATACCGTAGCTCCGGTGGTTTTGGCATCCGTCTTGACTCTGGTAATGCTTTCTCCGGTGCCGTTGTAACACCTTACTACGATTCCTTGCTTGTAAAAGCAACTGCATTTGGTCCTAATAACGAAGAAACAATTCGCAAAATGCTTCGTTGCTTAAAGGAATTCCGTATCCGTGGCGTAAAAACAAATATCCATTTCTTGATTAATGTTTTGGAACATCCTGAATTCCAAAGTGGTCAATATAATGTAAACTTCATTGAAGAACATCCTGAATTATTTGAATTGAAACCAGATCGTGACCGTGGTACTAAATTATTGCGTTACATTGCAGATGTAACAATCAATGGTTATTCTGGTGCAGGCCCACAACCACTTCCTGAATTTGAACCAATTCAAATGCCTTCTACATTAGATGTAACTCCAGCTCCTGGTACAAAACAAAAATTTGATGAATTAGGTCCAGATGGATTCAGCAAATGGTTAGCAGAGCAAACAAGTATTCTTCACAGATACTACATGGCGTGATGCTCATCAATCCTTGTTTGCAACACGTCTACGTACCATCGATATGGCCCGCGTAGCTGGTCATGCTGCTAAAGGTGTACCTAACTTGTTCTCCTTGGAATGTTGGGGCGGTGCAACATTTGACGTATCCTATCGCTTCTTGCATGAAGATCCATGGGAACGTTTACGCATGTTCCGTCGTGAAGTGCCTAATACATTGCTTCAAATGCTTATTCGTGGTGCCAATGCAGTAGGTTACACATCCTACCCTGATAATGTGGTTCGTCACTTTATTCAACGTGCAGCCGTTAATGGTATCGATGTATTCCGTGTATTCGATAGCTTGAACAGCCTTGATAACATGCATGTGGCTATCGATGAAGTACGTGCACAAAATAAAATAGCAGAAGTGGCATTATGCTACACTGGCGATATTTTAGATAGCAGCCGTCCTAAATATAATCTTGATTACTATGTGAAGATGGCAAAAGAATTGCAAAATGCAGGTGCTAATATCATTGCTATTAAAGATATGGCAGGTCTTTTGAAACCTCAAGCTGCATATAACCTTGTATCCGCATTAAAAGATGCTGTTACAGTACCAATTCATTTGCATTCTCATGAAGGTTCTGGCAATACCATTTACTCTTATGGTCGTGCTGTAGATGCTGGTGTAGACGTAATCGACTTAGCATACTCTGCATTTGCTAATGGTACAAGTCAACCAAGCATGAATTCCATGTACTACGCTTTATCTGGTCACGAACGTCAACCAGAAATGAACATCGATTACATGGAAGAAATGTCTCAATATTTCGGTAGCATTCGTCCTTACTACAAAGGTGTAGATAAAGCAGAAGCATATCCTAACACTGGTGTATACCAACATGAAATGCCAGGTGGCCAATACTCTAACTTACAACAACAAGCTAAGATGGTAGGCCTTGGTGACCGTTGGGCGGATATTAAGAAAATGTACCATCAAGTTAATATGATGTTTGGTGATATTATCAAAGTAACACCTTCCTCTAAAGTAGTAGGGGGATATGACATTGTACATGGTTCAAAACAATTTGACTGAACAAGATATCTACGAAAAAGGCGATATATTAGACTTCCCTCAATCCGTAGTAGAATTCTTTGAAGGCCGTCTTGGCACACCATACCAAGGTTTCCCAGAAGAACTTCAAAAAATCATCTTAAAAGGCATTCGTCCAATTACAGTTCGTCCTGGTGCAGTATTGCCACCAACTGACTTTGAACATGTTCGCAATGAATTAAGTGATATGGGTGCAGCTACAACTGATGAAGATGTAAGTGCGTACTGCTTATATCCTAAAGTATTTAAAGATTACTCTAAATTCACTAATGACTTTGGTGATGTGTCTGTGCTCGATACACCAACATTCTTCTTTGGCATGAAACGTGGTGAAGAAATCCAAGTTACTATCGAAAAAGGTAAAACATTAATCATTAAAATGAATGGTGTATCCGATCCTGATGAAGATGGTAATCGTGTTGTTCTCTTTGAATTTAATGGTCAACCTCGTGCTATTAAGGTTCATGATAAACACGCTAAAACAACTGGTGTCGTTCGTCGTAAAGTTGATGAATCTAACCCAGGTGAAATCGGTGCTACATTGTCTGGTTCCGTTGTTAAGATTCTCGTTAAGAATGGACAATCCGTATCTAAAGGTGAACCATTAATCGTAACAGAAGCTATGAAGATGGAAACTACAATTACAGCTCCTATCGCTGGTATCGTTGAAGAAATCTTTGTTCGTGAAGGCAGCCGTATTGAATCTGGCGATTGTTTGTTACATATTGAAGATGCCATTAAACGTTAATTTTATACGATTTAGCACGTAAGTGCATAAAAAAGTCCCCCATATAATACTCTTTTGTATTATATGGGGACTTTCTAAATTTTTGTGATATAACCCATTTAATATATAATAAAGAACGACTTAGTAATAATCCAAAAAAACCAGCCACCATGGCTTGGGGGGATTAAACTAAGTCGTTCATTTATTAATAGCATACCAAATGAAAAAGATTTAGACAAGTTAGTACTATTAAGTAGCATTATATGGTTCTTTTTGTACTTTTTCTACTAAATATGGTACTATATAAGGTATAAGAAAATAGGCGTATTGTGCCTTTTTCAAGATTACTAGCTGATTAGAAAAGGAGTATTAGCCAATGAGATGTCCTTATTGCCAACATACAGACACGAAGGTAACAGACTCAAGAACGACTGACGAAGGGAACAGTATCCGCCGTCGTCGCGAGTGTATTAATTGTGGACGCCGCTTTACTACTTATGAAATCATCGAAGAAGTACCACTCATGGTAGCAAAGAAAAATGGTCGCCGTGAATTATTTGACAGAGGTAAATTGTTAAATGGTTTGCTGCGTTCTTGTGATAAACGAACAGTGCTATGTCCGTCATGGAAGAGGTTGTTAATAATGTAGAACGAGATATTCGCAATGAAGTAAATCAAGAAATCTCTACAGATCGTATCGGTGAACTTGTACTACAACAATTGAAAGATATCGACCAAGTTGCGTATGTGCGTTTTGCATCTGTATATCGCAAGTTCGATAATATAGACAGCTTTATGGCTGAACTGAAAGCTCTAAAAAAATTAGATGCCAAAAAGGTAAAGAAATAACAAGAGTATATGATTGATTTACATTGTGATACGATAATGCAATTAATCGACCATCCACATGATGGTGATTTATTCTCTAATAAGTGGAAAATTGATATTCAACGTCTTATTAAGGGCCATAGTCGATTACAAGATTTTGCATTATTTGTGGACTTAAAAGAACAAGAAGATTCTTATGCTAGATATGAATCTATGCGTGCTTTATTTGATATTCAAATGCAAAAATATAGTGACCATATTAGTCATGTGCGCTCTTATGAGGAAATTAAGGCTTGTTACGATAATCATAAATTGGCTGCCCTACTGTCGATAGAAGAGGGTGGTGTTCTTGGGGGCGATTTAGCCAAACTTGAAAAGGCCTATAAGGATGGTGTTCGTCTTATAACATTGACTTGGAACTATCCGAACGAACTAGGCGAGCCTAACACAGGAGATCCTTATAAGAAACTGACAAAAATAGGGATAGAGTTTGTGGAACGAATGCAAGAATTAGGTATGATTGTAGACTGCTCTCATCTCAACGATGGCGGAACAGAACACTTAGGAGATATTCTTGATGTACCTTTTATTGCTTCTCATTCTAATGCACGAGAAGTGACAGCCCATCGACGCAATTTGCCAGATCATTTGATTCGTCTAATTGGTGAAAAGGGCGGTGTTATTGGCCTAAATTTTGCTCAGTCATTCCTTGGTACTTCATCTATTAGTCGTATTGAAGATATCGTTAAACATGGCTTGTATATCATCAATAAAGGCGGTGAAGATGTCATAGCTTTAGGCACTGATTTTGATGGCATTAAACCGAATACGGAAATTAAAGACATTTCAGATATGCATCGTTTATACGATGCTTTTAGGGGAGCAGGGCTTTCAGAGGAACAAACAGAAAAATTGTTCTGGAAAAATGCTGATCGCCTACTAAAGGAGATTTTATAATGACAGACATAAATCCAATTATTGCTGATCGATTTACTGATCATCTAGACGTATTCAGTAAAACGATGGAATTAATGGATGTTATTCAAGAAATAGCAAATCGTTGTATTGTAGCCTTGAATAGTGGTAATAAAATCATGTTTTGTGGCAATGGTGGGTCTGCTGCTGATTCTCAACATCTTGCAGCGGAGTTGGTAGGGCGTTTTAAAAAAGAACGTCGTTCTCTTGCGTCTATTGCTCTTACAACTGATACATCAATTTTGACAGCTGTTGCTAATGATTATGATTTTGATTCAATCTTTGCTCGTCAAGTTGAAGGCTTAGGTCGCTCTGGTGATGTACTTATCGGCATTTCTACGTCTGGTAACTCTAAAAATGTGGTGAAAGCCATGCAAATGGCTCGTAATACAGGAATGCATACAATAGCTTTTACAGGCGAAGGTGGCGGCAAATTAGCTGAACTATGTGATATTACACTTGCCGTTCCTAGTACAGTGACTGCACGAATTCAAGAGATGCATATCTTGGTAGGTCATATTATCTGCGAGCTTATCGAAGAAGGTTATTAATCGAGATAGGGAAGAAATCACAGATTTCTTGAAAGGGGACGACCTATGATTACAAAAACAGTCAATGAATTTCTGACAAATTCACTGCCCAACCTAAAAATCGCAGTTATTGGTGATGTGATGGTGGATCGATATGTCTTTGGTGATGTGAGTCGTATATCTCCAGAGGCTCCAGTACCGGTAAATCGCGTGTCATCTGTGAAAGAGGTGCTTGGTGGTGCAGGGAACGTTGCTTCCAACTTGGCTAATCTCGATTGTCATGTATATTTAGGAGCCGTAGCTGGCGTTGATGATCATGGTAGAGTACTCGATAAATTATTGATTGCTGATGGTATTGATACATCTGGTCTTATTTATGATAACAATCGCTCTACTATTACTAAAATGAGAATTTTAGGTGATCGTCAACAGATGATGCGTCTCGATTTTGAGACGATTACTCCGATTACAACAGATGAAGAGGAACGATTGATTTCCTGGTTGGACGGGCTTTGCCAACAAGGATTGCAAGGCATTGTTATTTCTGACTATGGCAAGGGTGTGTGTACACCTACATTATTACAAGAGGTATTTAGATTAGCTCATACCTATAATGTGCAAACTATTGTTGACCCTAAGGGGGCAGATTGGTCTAAATATGATGGTGCTACTTGCATTACGCCAAATGTAAAGGAATTAGGCGAATCATTAGGTCGTGTTATACCTAATGAGGATGCTTCTGTTATAGAGGCGGCTAAGGAAGTATTAGGTAAACTTAATATTCAGTATATTATAGGTACCCGTTCTGCAAAGGGGATTACTGTTGTAGCAAAGGATGGGCGAACATGGCATAATCCAGCTACGCAACAAGATGTATTCGATGTAAGTGGTGCCGGCGATACGGTCGTAGCTATGATGATTTCTTGCTTGGCTAGTGGTTTATCTATGCGTTTAGCATTACATATTGCCAATGGTGCAGCTGGTATCGTTGTGTCTAAGGTTGGTACATACCCAATTCATCGCCAAGAATTGATTGATTTGTGGCAATCTGTTCGTCAATTAACGACATCAAGTCCGTTATATACAAAAGAAGAGATGAAGGCCTTAATCGATAAATGGCAAAGTATGGATGAAACTGTTGTATTTACTAATGGTTGTTTCGATATTTTACATCGAGGCCATATTACATATCTTCAAGAGGCAGCTCAACTAGGTCGTCATCTCATCATCGGACTTAATTCAGATGCGTCTGTACGTCGTTTAAAGGGTGAAACTAGACCGATTGTATCTGAAGATGATAGAGCTGCTTTATTAAGTGCTTTACAATGCGTAGATGGGGTTGTTCTTTTTGAAGAAGACACACCAGCTGAATTATTAGCCTATTTGCGTCCTAATATTCTCGTTAAGGGCGGAGACTATAAAAAAGAAGAGATTGTCGGCAGAGAGTCTGTAGATGAGGTAGCGGTACTTTCATTTAAAGAAGGCTATTCTACATCAGATATCGTGAAAAAAATAGCTATAATGTCTAAGGAGGGGAAATTATGATTATTGTAACTGGTGGTGCCGGTTTTATTGGTAGTAATATTGTAAAAGCCTTAAATGAGCGTGGCCGTAATGATATTTTAATCGTCGATGATTTGACAGATGGTCGTAAAATTCGCAATCTTCAAAACTTGGATTATTTAGATTACATTGATTGTGATGACTTTGATGCTGCCATTGCGGATGGTACTTTCAACGTAGGTCCAATCGAAGTTATTTTTCATGAAGGCGCTTGTGCGGACACAATGGAATATAACGGAAAATATATGATGAAGAACAACTATGAAGGTTCTAAAAATCTATTCCATTATTGCCAAGATAGAGCCATTCCATTTATTTATGCATCCTCTGCATCTACGTATGGTAATGGTACAAATGGTTTCGTAGAAACTCCAGAAGCAGAAGAGGCATTAAACCCATATGCATATTCTAAGCTTTTATTTGACCGTTATGTACGTAAATTTGAAGATGAATATACAGCGCAAGTTGTAGGTTTACGTTACTTTAATGTATTTGGTCCTAATGAAGCACATAAGGATAAAATGGCCTCTCTTGTACGCCAAATGTTCTATAAAAACCAAGAAACAGGTGTTATCAATTTGTTTGAAGGTACTGATGGCTATGAAGATGGTGGTCAAACACGTGACTTCATCTATGTAAAAGACGTGGTAAATGTGAATTTCTATTTCTGGGAACACCCTGAAATTTCTGGTACTTTCAACTGTGGTACTGGTCATGCGCATAGCTTTAATGAATTTATGCAAGCTGTTATAGACTATAATGGAAAAGGCCGCATTGAATACGTTCCATTCCCAGAAGTGTTGGTAGGTAAATATCAAAGCTTTACCGAAGCAGATACTACTAAATTGATGGCCGCAGGCTATGATAAAGGCTTTACACCATTAGCAGAGGCTGTTAAAGAATATTGTGAATTATTAGATAATAACGAAGGATATTTGCGTTAATTCCTGATAATGGATCGTGCAAATTCTTTGATATATGTAAAGGATAAAGTATGAGAAAGGTGTTGTTCCTCGATAGAGATGGGGTTATCAACAAGGATGTTTCCTATCTCTATAAAATATCGGATTTACAATGGGTTGAAGGTGCAAAAGAAGCATTAAAATTAGCCCATGACGCTGGTTATGAACTTATAGTGGTGACAAACCAAAGTGGGGTGGCGCGAGGCTACTATAAGGAAACTGATGTTCAAATTCTTCACGATTATATGGGAAATGAATTGTTTAAGGCTGGCGCACCGATCTTACACTTTTATTATTGTCCACATCATAAGGATGGCGTTGTAGAGCGCTATGCCGTAGATTGTAACTGCCGTAAACCAAAGCCAGGCATGATTTTACAAGCCATCAAGGATTTTGATGTAGATGTAGAACATAGTTTTCTCGTTGGTGATAGTCAACGTGATGTGGAGGCTGCCGAAGCTGCAGGGGTAAAGGGATACCTCTTTACAGAATCTAATTTGCTAGATTTTATGAAAACTATCATAAAGAACTAGAGTTGATATAATTGTTTGTCATTGTAAACCACGTCAGGGGCGTGTGTATTCTTCATTCACAAAGGGGTTATTATGAAGGACTATTCCAATATACTCATCATTAAAATGAGTTCCTTAGGTGATGTCATTCACGCATTGCCAACCTTATATGCATTGCGTCAAAATTTACCGCACGCAAAAATTACCTGGGCTATACACGAGCAATTTGCTAGCCTTTTACCGGGTACACCTTGGGTGGATGAAGTGATTATAATCGACAAAAAACAATTAAAATCTCCTTCTTATTTGTGGAACCTTCGCAAGGATTTACATAGTCGTCATTTCGACATGACCTTAGATTTACAATGTATAGCCAAAAGTGCCATCGTGTCTCTATTATCGGGGGCACCTGAGCGATATGGCTATTGGGAACTTCGAGAAGGTAGTAAATTCGTCAATAAAGCCCTCGTAGGTGCTCATAAATATGACCACGTTATCGAGCGATACCTCGACACAGTGCGTGTATTAGGCGGCGATGTAGAGGGCGTTGAATTTCCAATGCCCCATGACCATGCGGCAGAGGGCGTCATTCGAAAACGTTTAGCTGATCTGGGTGTAACCGATGATTATGTCGTTGTTGTACCTGGTGCTCGCTGGATTGTTAAGGAATGGCCTTTGTTGAACTTTGGTGAGCTATGTATTCGCCTTTGTGAAAGTGGTAAGAAGGTTATCATCGCAGGGGCGCCTGATGACAATGAAAAAGGTCTATTCATTGAAAATTATGTAAAGCATGATAATCTCATCAATTTAGTTGGGAAAACCACTATGGCAGAACTTATTGAATTGATTCGTCATTGTCATATATATATCAGTGCCGATACAGGGCCATTACACATTGCGAATGCATTAAAGAAACCGCTAATAGCACTATTTGGCACTACATCACCACATAGAACTGGCCCATATGGGGGCAGTCACGTTCATATTATTATCTCCCCCACATCTAAGGCTACACCTGAACAGCCGTTGGTGGACGATCCAGATTGTATGGCTCAAATACCTGTAGATGCCGTATGGGATGTATATTCTGAAATGTTGAGAAAGGATTTGTAATGGAACTTGATTATAAACGTATTGTTGTTACCTTTCTCATGCATTTAGGTGATGTAGTCTTAACGACGCCATTTCTAGAGGTGTTGCGCAAAGCAGCACCTCATAGTCATATAACCTATGTAATTGATGAAAAATTACAGGATGTAATGAAATACAATCCTTATATCGATGATTTGATTACTGTCGATAAAAAGGGGCGTCATAATAGTATTAAAGGTCTCAATGAAATTGCTCGTCGTATTAACGAACAAGGTAGACCTGATATCGTTATCAATCTGCATCTAATGAACGCACATCATACTTAGCGTGGAAGATTAATGGTAAGGTTACGACGGGGATGAGTCATTTCTTATTTAGACCGTTCATGACTCAATATACAAGGCTTGACCGAAAAACTCGCCATGCTGCGGATATGTATATAAACGTGCTTGAGCAATTGGGCGTTACCGATGTATCTAACCATGGATTACATATTGAAACCTGCAAAGAATGGAATGATGAGGTTTCTCGCTTTTATGAAAGCCAAGGCGTTATGCCTCATGATAAGCTTATCGGTTTCAATATCGGCAGTGCAGTACCTGAAAAACGTTGGCCAGCTGAACGCTTTGCTGATGTAGCTGATTACTTTGCTGACAAAGGCTATAAAACTGTGTTCTTTGGTGGCCCTATGGATTTAGAGATGGTTAAACCCGTGGTGGAACATATGAAGACCACTCCGATTGTGGCTACGGGAGCATTTAAAATTGGCTCTTTAGCAGCTGCTATGAAATGGTGTGATCTTGTTATTACCAATGACTCTGGACCTATGCATGTAGCGATCAGTCAAGGTGTACCGATAGTTGCACTCTATGGTCCATCAAATCCTTTTTTCTATGGCCCATACCAAGCTAAATCGATTGTACTAGAATCGATGGACCATTATGAAATTGGTAAAAGCATGAAAAAGGTCATTAAAGAAGGCAAATACAAAGGTATTTCCGTTATTACCGAAGAACAAGTGATTAAGGCAGCTGAAACATTACTGCAGGAATCGTAAGTTATGGATTATATTATTTTTGATTTAGAATGGAACCAACCCTATAGCAATGATATTAGCTTTATGAAGCGAACACGTATGCCGTTGACGGGCGAAATCATTCAAATCGGAGCAATTAAGCTCAATGAAAAGCTTGAAATTGTGGATTCCTTCACAATGTATGTTAAACCAAAATATTTATTACATATGCATAAGCATGTAAAGGCTCTTACGGGGATTACTAATCAAGATTTAAATCGAGGTGTCCCTTTTAGAATGGCCTATAGTCATTTTCAACAGTGGTGTGGCAAGGACTATAAGCTACTTTCTTGGGGAGCTGACGATATTCTTATATTGCGAGAAAATTTACTTCTCCATAAATTAAAGAGTATCGACTATGACTCTTGGGCAGATGCACAGATGTTATATAGCTTTCACAGATATGGTACGACGCAACAGTATTCTGTAGCCCATGCGATGGAGGATTTACAAATATCGACTGAAGAGCTATCAGCCCATAATGCATTGCATGATGCCATATTTACGGCTCATATATGCCAAAAATTAGATTTGCCGAAGGCATTGTTGGATTATGATACGATACGAAAAGAGGCGCCAAATCCATTTTTATATCCACCGGGTTTGACCTTCTTTATGTATGATAATTTTCAAGAGAAAAACGCATCGTCCATGATCGACGGGTGCGCTTATCATTCTGCCCTTATTGCCAAGGTCGTCTAGAAACGACACGACCGGAACGCATTCAAGGGGATAAGCACCTATCCATTGGCATTTGTCCAAAACATGGGGAATTTGCCATACAATTAAAAGTAGGAAAATACACGATTAAGTCGGGACATACTAAGTTTTATGTAACAAAGGTACTAAGTCATAGCACCGATGAAATTCGTAGACTATATACAGAAAAATCGGAAATTAACCGAGAAAAAGAACGCCTCTATTACGAGCGTTGTCGAAAGGAATTATTAAATACTTAGAAGACCAGATTACTATACATAGTAATTTTGGTCTAAATAGAAAGGAATGTGAACATGGAACGTAAATATGCTTGGCATAATTATGATGAACAAACATTGCAAGATGTAATGTCATTAGGCGATTCATATCGTCAATTTTTAGATAATGGCAAAACAGAACGTGAATGTGTGGTTCAATCCGTAGCCGTTGCAAAAGAAGCTGGTTATGTAGATTTAAAAGAGTTGATTAAATCAAATACACCGATTAAGGCTGGCGATAAGATTTACTATACGCATATGGATAAATCAATTGCTCTCTTTAATATTGGTACAGACGATATGGATTTAGGTATGAATATTCTCGGTGCTCATATCGATTCTCCGCGCATTGACGTAAACAAAATCCACAATACGAAGATAGCAATTTAGTATTTTGGGATACACATTACTATGGTGGTATAAAAAAATACCATTGGGTGGCAATACCACTCGCCATTCATGGTGTAGTAGTAAAAACAGATGGTACTCGCATTAATATCAACATTGGTGATAAAGAAACGGATCCTGTATTTTGCATTACCGATTTATTGCCTCACTTAGGGCAAGAACAAATGCAAAAAAATGCAGCTAAGGTTATCGAAGGTGAATCCTTAGATCTTCTCATCGGCAGTCAACCTGTTAAAGGGGAAGAAAAAGAGGGCGTTACTAAATTTATTAACGCTCTATTAGAAAAAGAGTACGGATTTGTAGAACGCGATCTGTTATCTGCAGAGCTTGAAATCGTACCGGCTGGCAAGGCGCGCGATATGGGCTTTGACCGCTCTATGATTATTGCATATGGCCAAGATGACCGAGTATGTGCTTATACATCCTTGGTGGCTATGCTCGAAGTAGATAAGGTAAAACGTACGACTTGCTGTTTATTAGTAGATAAAGAGGAAATTGGTTCCGTCGGTGCTACAGGCATGCAATCTCGTTTCTTTGAAAACGTAGTGGCAGAGATTTTAACCTTAATGGGAAAACCAAATTCCGTTAATGTACGAAGAACATTGGAGAATTCTCGTATGTTATCTTCTGATGTAAGTGCTGGTTATGATCCACTTTACGCATCTGCTTTTGAAAAGAAAAATGCGTCTTACCTAGGTATGGGCGTTGTATTTAATAAATTTACCGGTTCTCGTGGTAAAGCTGGTTCTAATGATGCAAATGCTGAATATATGGGCTTTATCCGTCGTGTAATGGAAGCCAATAATGTAACGTACCAAACGGCTGAACTCGGTAAGGTAGACCTCGGTGGTGGTGGTACCATTGCGTACATCATGGCGTTGTATGGTATGAATGTTATCGACTGTGGTGTAGCAGTTTTGAGCATGCACGCACCGTGGGAGGTTACATCTAAGGCCGATATTTATGAGGCAAAACGTTGTTATGTGGCATTCTTGAATGCAGCAGATGAAACAATCTAGTGTCATGGGGCTTTCACCATTGGTGAAAGTCCATGTTATGTGAGGTATATGATGAATCAAACGGAATTAGGTGCTGCTATTGAGGCGGCAAAAGGAGAGGCGACAGAGGTTAAGACTGTGAAGGTCGATATCTTTGATATTCCTGAAACAAAAGCAGAAGAATATATTGCAACCCGTGAAGCTGTTGCTGAGGCGGCTGCACAGGTGATGAAACCGTATTGTGTAACGGTAAAACGGGAAACGTTGGACGAAGATGAAGGGGAAGCCGTGGTAGGCTATTATGTAACAGGAGAAATTTTAATGTGTGTCATTCTCGACCCATTTGAAGTACCTGTTATGAAGGTGGCCCTTGATAAAGGAACGCTTAAAGACTACATTTTGGCGGCAAATGAACTAACAGAGGATATGTTAGCATCTCTAGATAGATAATATAAATTCTATTTTTATGTACTCTACATAAAGACAAATGTAAAATACTTTACTCTGCTACATTGATGTAGTGGATAAATTTGTTTATAATAGAAGTATTATAGTCTTTGCAGATAGGAAGGAAATCCCCATGAACTTGAAAAAAGGTATTGCCTTAGCACTCACGGCGGCAGCATTGATGGCGTTTGCGGGCTGTGGCACAAATGGAACTACATCTAATGGTGAATACAAGGTTGGCGTAGTACAACTGGTTGAACATCCTGCACTAGATGCAGCAAACAAAGGTTTTGTTGACGCTCTTAAAGAAAAGGGCTTAGCTGACAAAATTACCTTTGACCAACAAAATGCACAAGCTGATCAATCTAACTTGAACAGTATTGCTCAACGATTTGTATCAGATCGTAAAAATTTAATTTTAGCGATTGCAACGCCTGCAGCTCAATCTATGGCGAATGCAACTCATGATATTCCAATCTTGGGTACAGCTATTACAGATTACGAAGCGGCTAAATTAGTTAAATCTAATGCAAAACCTGGTGGTAATGTATCTGGTACATCCGATATGAACCCAGTAGAGCAACAAGTAGATTTGATTTTACAAGTTATGCCGAATGTAAAAACAATTGGTACAATCTATAGCTCTAGTGAAGTAAACTCTCAAATTCAAGTAGAGAAAATGAAAGCTTACGCAGCAACAAAAGGTATTAAGGTTGAAGAGGTTACTGTTTCTAACGTAAATGATATTCAACAAGCATCTCAAAATCTCGTATCTCAACGTGTAGATGCCATATATGTACCAACAGATAATGTAGTAGCATCTGCCATGAGCAACCTTGTAGCAATTACTGATCCCTGCAAAAAAATCCCTGTATTTGGTGGCGAAGATAACCACGTTAAAAGGTGGTGCCGTTATGTCCTTGTCCGTAGACTACTACAAACTTGGATACCAAACAGGTTTGATGGCAGCTAAAATTTTAACTGGTGAAGCTAAAATTGAAGATATGCCAATCGAAATGCAAAAAGAATTTAAATTAGTTGTGAGCAAAGATAAATTACAAAAATTGGGCATCACCTTACCAGAGGACTTGATGAACAAAGCGACTATGATTTAATAAACAACTGGTAAGGAGTTACACATGAACTGGAAAAAAGGTATCGCAGTGGCACTTAGTGCAATTACTGTTATGGCAATGGTAGCTGGTTGTGGTTCCGATACCGCTACTAGCAATCAAAAGAAAATCGGTGTTATTCAATTGGTAGAACATCCATCTCTTGATGCTGCTAATAAAGGCTTTGTAGATGGCCTTGCATCAAAAGGTTTTAAAGATGGTGAAAACATTAAAATCGACCAACAAAATGCACAAGCTGACCAATCTAATTTGAATAGTATTGCTCAACGTTTCGTATCTGATAAAAAAGATTTAGTACTAGCAATTGCAACGCCAGCAGCACAAACAATGGCGAATGCATCTCATGAAATGCCAATTATGGGGACCGCTATTACAGATTACGTAACAGCTAAACTCGTTCAATCCAATGAACATCCTGGTGGCAATGTATCTGGTACATCTGATATGACACCTGTTGAAAAAGAGGTAGATCTTATTATCGCATTAGTACCTAATGTAAAACGTATTGGTGCAATTTACACATCTTCCGAAATCAACTCACAACTTCAAGTGGAAAAAATGAAAGCTTACGCAGCTAGCAAAGGTATTACTGTTGTAGAAGCGACCGTTTCCAACGTAAACGATATCCAACAAGCAGCGACAAATCTTGTAAATCAAGATGTACAAGCTATCTACACACCAACAGATAATGTATTAGCATCTGCTATGGCAAACTTAGCACAAATTACAGATACTGCTAAAATTCCAGTATTTGCTGCTGATGAAGGCATGACCATGACTGGTGGCGTAGCGACATATTCTGTAGACTACTATAAATTAGGTTACCAAACAGGTTTAATGGCAGCTAAAGTGCTTTCTGGTGAAGCTAAAATTAGCGACATGGCTATTGAAATGCAAAAAGAGATTAAATTAACTGTCAACGAAGAACGTGCTAAAAAATTAGGAATCACAATTCCTGATACACTTCGTAAAGATATGAAATAATAGAGGAGATTTTGATGTTAGATTTAGTGGTAGGCACCATAACAACAGGTCTATTATGGTCCTTGTTAGCGGTCGGTGTATTCATCACCTTCCGCGTTCTTGATGTGGCTGACTTGACCGTGGAAGGGACGTTCCCTATGGGGGCGGCCATTTCCGCCATTTTAATTACTAGTGGTATGAACCCAATCCTTTCTATTTTACTGGCTGGCGTAGGCGGTATGTTGGCCGGTGCTGTAACAGGTTGGATTCATACTAAATTAAAAATTCCGGCATTGTTGGCTGGTATTTTAACAATGATTGCGTTGTACTCAGTAAACCTTCATATCATGGGTAAAGCAAATGTGTCCTTGCTTCGTATGGATACAATTTATACTACTCTTGGTAATTTATTACATACACCGAATATGTGGTCTGCTGCTATCGTAGGTGTTTTAGTAGCAGTAGCTGTATGCTTACTATTGTTTTGGTTCTTCGGCACTGAAATTGGTACCGCATTACGTGCAACTGGTGTGAATCCTCAAATGATTCGTGCACAAGGTGTTAATACAGATAATATGATTGTTCTTGGTCTATTAATCTCCAATGGTTTCGTTGGCATGTCTGGTGCTCTTATCGGTCAATTCCAAGGCTTTGCCGACGTAGGCATGGGTATTGGTACCATCGTTATCGGTTTGGCGTCTGTAATCATCGGTGAGGTTGTATTCGGTACAAAATCCTTCGTTCGTAGCCTCGTTGCTGTAGTACTCGGTTCCATCGTATATCGTATCGTTATCGCAGCTGTACTCTACATGGGTATGCCACCAAACGATTTAAAATTATTCACTGCAATTCTCGTTGCCATCGCGCTTTCTTTGCCTACATTGAAAGCTAAATGGCTAGCTCGCTAAGGAGGACACTATGTTAGAAGTAAAAAATATGGTAAAAACCTTCTTTAAGGGCACAATTAATGAAAAAACTGCATTACAAGGTATCGATCTTCGTTTAGAAGAAGGGGATTTTTGTACAGTAATCGGTGGTAATGGTGCTGGTAAAAGTACATTGTTAAACTCCATCGCTGGTGTATTTCCAGTTGATGAAGGGAGTATTACCATCAATAATATTGATGTAACAAAAATGCCAGAATACAAACGCGCTAAATACATTGGCCGTGTATTCCAAGACCCTATGGTTGGTACAGCAGGCAATATGCAAATCGAAGAAAACTTGATTCTTGCTATGCGCCGTGGTAAAAACTTGGGCCTTAAATGGGCTTTCAAAGATAGTGAACAAGCATTCTTTAAAGAACGCCTTGCACTATTAGGTTTAGGCCTTGAAGATCGTCTATCTGCACGGATGGGCCTATTATCTGGTGGTCAACGTCAATCCATTACATTGCTTATGGCTACTATGCTTCGTCCTGATTTATTACTCTTGGACGAACATACAGCAGCTCTTGATCCTAAGACAGCTGAAAATGTATTGCAATTGACAGATAAGCTCGTTTCAGAACATAACTTAACAACCCTTATGATTACACACAACATGCGTGATGCATTGCGCTTTGGTAATCGTCTTATCATGATGGACGCTGGTCGTATCATCTATGATGTAAAAGGGGAAGAAAAGAAAAAATTAACAGTTGCTGATTTGTTACAAAAATTTGAAGTAGCTGGCGAAGGTGCGTTAAGCGACCGTATGATGCTCGGTTCAAAATAAGTACCTAAATAATATGGTTTAAAAAAGAGGGGATATTATCCTCTCTTTTTTCATGAAAACCTTTACACTATGGGGATTATACTGTATACTTAACTAAGTCATAAGACATATCGTAAGCGAAGTATTCGAATCTCCAACGGTTACTTAAGCTTATCGGGATTATTATTTTTTTAGGAGGTAACATTAATGTTAACTACAGAAGCTAAATTAGCAGTAATTAAAGAATACGCTACTCATGAAGGTGACACTGGTTCTCCAGAAGTACAAGTTGCGATTTTGACAAGCCGCATCACATACTTAACTGAACACTTGAAAGAACACAAAAAAGACCATCATTCCCGTCGTGGTTTGTTGAAATTGGTTGGTCAACGCCGTAACATGCTTGACTACCTTCGTCGTAAAGATATCGAACGTTACCGTTCCCTTATCGAACGTCTTGGTCTTCGTAAATAATAAAATTAGCCGTCCATTTGGACGGCTTTTTTATTTTATATCCTTGTGTTATAATGAATTTAGGCAAAGGGAAACAACTGCCGATAATCTATTGTGGAAACACAGAAAAAAGGACAGAGCGGCAACTCTGTCCTTTTTATTAGTGCTAGTTGCTATTTAAATCTACTATCTAGCCACTTGATGATGTAATGGCAAGTTACACCACCTATGATAGTGATTATAAGGGAAACAACATAATCCACTATAGAAACACCTCCTTTCTGTTGCCAGAATAGGAGTTAGCAACAATTAAAGTATATCATATGAAGTAGAAAAAAAATAGCTTATTTTTAATAGATGATATATAATAATAAGGTATACGTATAAGAAGATTTTTTTAGGAGGAATAGGAATGGAACAATTCCAAATGGACCTAGCTGGTCGTACACTTACGATCGAGACTGGGGAACTTGCAAAACAAGCTGGCGGTGCCGTAATGGTTGGTTATGGCGATACACGCGTACTCGTTACCGCTACAGGTTCTAAAGAGGCGAAGGATATCGATTTCTTCCCACTCACAGTAGATTATGAAGAAAAAATGTATGCTATTGGTCGTTTGCCAGGTGGCTTTATTAAACGTGAAGCACGTCCACCTGAATCTGCTATCTTGAATAGCCGTTTGATTGACCGTCCTATTCGTCCACTATTTGATAAAGGTGTACGTAACGAAGTACACGTTGTAGCTACAGTTATGTCCGTAGATCAAGATTGTGATCCTGCTATCTGTGGTATGATTGGTGCATCTGCAGCATTATCTATTTCCGATATCCCATGGGCTGGCCCAATTGCTGGCGTTCGCATGGGTCGTGTAAATGGTGAATTTGTCGTTAACCCAACAAAAGCACAATTAGAAGAAACTGATCTTAATATCGTAGTAGCTGGTACAAAAGACGCTATCCTCATGGTTGAAGGTGGCGCTCAAGAGGTTCCGGAAGAAACCATTCTTGAAGTTATCATGGCTGCTCACGAAGAAATTAAGAAAATCGTTGCATTCCAAGAAGATGTAAAAGCTAAAGTAGGCAAGGAAAAACGCGTATTTGAAAGCAAAGACGTACCTGCTGAAATCGCTGATGCAGTTCGCGCATATGGTCACGATAAACTTGACGCAGCCGTTCGTTGTGCAGATAAACAACAACGCGATGCACAAGAAACAGAAGTACGTGAAGATGTATTAGCACATTTCGCAGACATCTACCCAGATAACTTAGCTGATGTGAATAAAGCATTCGATGCGATGACGAAGGAAATCGTTCGTCATATGATCACTGTTGAAAAAATCCGTCCAGATGGCCGTAAACTTGATGAAGTTCGTCCAATCTCTTGTCGTACAGGTGTATTGCCTCGTACACATGGTTCCGGTCTATTCACACGTGGTCAAACTCAAGTATTGAACGTAGCTACTGTAGCGCCATTGTCTGAAAAACAAACAATTGATGGCATTGGTTTAGAAACAGAAAAACGCTATATTCACCACTACAATTTCCCATCCTTCTCCGTAGGGGAAACTCGTTCCTCCCGTGGTCCTGGACGTCGTGAAATCGGTCATGGTGCTTTAGCTGAACGCGCATTGGTACCTGTCATTCCTAGCGAAGAAGAATTCCCATATGCATTGCGTCTAGTATCTGAAGTATTAGAATCCAATGGTTCTAGCTCCATGGCTTCCGTATGTGGTTCCACATTGTCCTTGATGGATGCTGGTGTACCTATTAAAGCTCCTGTAGCTGGTATTGCAATGGGTCTTGTAACACAAGGTGAACACTACACAATCTTAACAGATATTCAAGGTATGGAAGATGCTCTTGGCGATATGGACTTCAAGGTGGCTGGTACAGCTAAGGGTGTAACTGCCATCCAAATGGATATTAAAATTTCTGGTTTGTCTCGTGAAATCCTTCACGAAGCATTGGAACAAGCTCATAAAGGTCGCATGCACATCATGGGCATTATGTTAGATACCATTGCTGAACCTCGTCAACAAATGTCCCAATACGCTCCACGCATCATTACAATGAAAATTGATCCAGACAAAATCCGTGACGTAATTGGTTCTGGCGGTAAAGTAATCCGTAGCATCATTGACGAAACAGGTGCAAAAATCGACATCGAAGATGATGGTACTGTATTCATCGCTTCTGTAGACCAAGAAGGGGCTGCAAAAGCGCAACAAATCATCGAAAACCTTACTAAAGAGGTTGAAGTAGGTGAAGTATACCTTGGTAAAGTAACTCGCTTGATGGCATTTGGTGCTTTCGTAGAAGTATTACCAGGTAAAGAAGGTCTTGTACATATTTCTAAACTTGCAAAAGAACGCGTTGAAAATGTAGAAGACGTTGTAAATGTAGGCGACGAAATTATGGTTAAGGTTATCGAAATCGATAAACAAGGCCGTATTAACTTGTCCCGTAAAGATTGTTTGAAATAAGAGGTGTTACATGGATATTCGTGGCTTTGAAGTAGTTTCTGCTTTTGAAGAACAAAATATCAATTTACCAACACGTAAAACCACAGAAAGCGCAGGCTATGATATTGAATGCGCTGAAGCTGTTACATTAGAACCAAATCAAGTAGTTCTCGTGCCGACAGGCCTTAAGGCCTTTCATGGCATACGACGAATACCTTGCTATCCACATCCGTTCTAGCATGGCTATCAAACGCAAACTAGCACTTGTGAATAGTACTGGTATCATCGATAGTGATTACTACAACAATGAGGAGAATGAAGGTCATATCATGATCGCCCTCCTAAACTTTGGCAACGAACCTGTTACCCTTGAAAAAGGCGAACGCGTTGCGCAAGGCATTTTCTCTAAATACCTTATCACCAACGACGACGATGCAACAGGCGTACGTACAGGTGGTATTGGTAGCACTGGGACTATGTAAACTACATATAATTCTGATAGAATGGTGAAAGCCGCTCAACTTAGGTTGGGCGGCTTTTTTGTGTGAAAAAAATTACGTATAGGGTTAGATATACTAAAGGTAATCCATAAGACTTATTGTTTTTTGTTGTGTTATATAGGAGATTAGCTATGGAAACTTTAAAAGAAAACATCATCACAGTAGAAGACATTAAAGCAGAAATTGAAAAAGCAGAATTTGATGTTCCAAGAGAAGATGAGGATTTTGGTGATCGCTATGATCGATTACATGCAGAATGGGCTGTAAAAGGATTAAAGAAGTATAGAGATGAATTAAAAGGAAGCCTTTGCTGACAAAGAACATTTTAAGGATTGGGTAATAGACATATGGGGAGATGTAAATACTTTTATAGCTGTAATAAACGAAGAACTACGCTTACGTTCTATTGAATCAATTCGAGAAGCATCCGAATGCGCTGCATTGATGAAAATTTTTATTCCCTCTGAAAGTGGTTCAAGAGATGAAGCTGAAGAAAAGGTAAAACGTAATCTAGAAGAAGCTTTAGAAGAACATGACCAAAGAATTATTAACATCTTTGATGTTGAAATTGTGCCACTTTTACAATGGAATGAAGAATTACTTGCTATGAAAGCCTTCTTGACTAATGATTTCTATATGAAAGGTACATTTACAGATGAATTAAAACAAATTTATATTAATGTATTTACCCTATTAGATAGAAACTTAAGTGAAAAGGTTGAGTATAGTAACGCACATTCCTTCGAGTATTATACAGATTTAGAAGATGAATGGGAGTATTTGTATTTAGATGATCTAAATCCTGTAGAAGAACTATTAGCTATATTGCCTGGTAGTCCATATGAATGTGATGTTATGTATTATGCGAACTCAATAAATAGGGATATAACAAGTCAAAGCGTTTATCAACTTAAAATAGAATATGTTAAATATTATTATTCTTTAATAGTATGATGACAGAATTTACAGCAATATATTTAATATATTGCTGTATCTTCTATATTTGAAAAAAATTGATTTTTTATTAGTAATTATATTTTTAAACTAATATACTATGTTAGATTTACACTTTATATATTAGTATTCAATTTAAATTATTTGTGATATGATAATTCATGAAATAAAAATGAAGAACTAGGTATAAATGGGGATATTCATATATTCTGGGAGGAATTAGAGAATGAATACATCTGAAAGTAAATTAGCGCGTTATATGGATGCTGGATTTCTATTTTAATGTATAACACATATGATGAGCCTAATGCTGTTAATACATTGGCAAATTTGGATGATAGTAGAACTGTTATTCAATGGTCAGAAATTGGTATGGTAGTAAATGAATCAGATGCTAATGATATAACATTAGATTCAATGTTGCAGTTCTTGGTATCTACCGGTGGTGAAGATTTAAATTCCTCTATTCTTATCTTGAAAGATATTAGACATCATATTAGTAATCCAAAAGTTATTGGTCTTTTAAAAATACATTGCTCAGTTAATTACTACAGGCGGAGTTGAAGAATGTACTTTAGTTTTTACTGGGAGAAAACATTGAGTTACCTGTAGAGTTGGAACCATTCGTAACCATTATAGATGAAGATGCAGTTAAACCAAATGAGATAGCTTTTATGTATTGAACAGTTTTGTAATGAACAAGATATTCCAGTTGATAATATATTAAAAGGAAAGCTTGTTAACGCATTTAGAGGGCTATCAAAAATATGAAATCGAAAAATATTTTAGCATTATCTTATGCAGATGATGGTGAAATTACCTCTAATGATCTTGAGTTAGTACTAGAACAAAAAAAACAAATTGTAAAGAAGTCTGGTGTTCTTGAGATGATTGCATTAGATGAAACGATGAATGATATTGGTGGTTTAGAAGTTTTTAAAAAGAATGGATTCAAAATAAGGCAAAAGATATATAAAGATATAGATGCAGCTAAAGCTTTTTGGTGTAGATATGCCAAAAGGGGTTCTAATTGCAGGTATTCCAGGTTGTGGTAAGTCATTAAGTGCTAAAAGCGACTGCTAAACTTTTTAATACTCCATTGTTACGGTTAGATATGGGGCGTATTATGGGGAAGTATGTCGGTGAATCAGAACAAAATATGCGTAAAGCAATAAAGATAGCTGAAGATATCTCTCCGTGTGTTTTGTGGATTGATGAAATTGAAAAAGCTTTCTCTGGTATTAGTGGTGGTTCATCTACAGGTGATATTACTAATCGACTACTTGGATCCTTTCTAACATGGTTACAAGAGAAGAAAAGCCAAGTATTTGTGATTATGACTGCAAATGATGTAAATAAGCTACCTGCAGAATTGATACGCAAAGGGCGCCTTGATGAAGTATTTTTTGTTGAATTTCCAAATAAAAAAGAACGTGAACAAATTTTCAAAATTCATTTAGAAAAAAGACGTCCAACAGATTTACCCAATATAGATTTAGACAAAATTGTTAGTAAAACAGATGGATATAGTGGTGCAGATATTGAAGGTGTTGTAAAAGATGCTATAGAATTAGCTTTCACATCCGAACGTAATGCAGTTACTACTGAAGATATTATTAAATCTATTGATAATACACATTCATTAAAGGTTATTATGAGTAAATCCATAGATGACATGATTAAGATGTACAAAGAAAAGAAATTTAAGAATGCTCTAAATAATGGAGGAATCATGGCAAATACTATTAATGTGAAAGCATTTGAAGGTTTACTAAAAAGGCAACTATCTCTTATGATAACTCTGTAAATAAATCAGGTGCATCTAATCAAGTATGGTTAAAGGATTATTTTAAATCAGAAATGCCTGAAATAAGTGAAGAAGAGGCTGATGAACTTGCAAAGTCCAGTATAGAATCGTTAGAGCGTTATGAAAAAGCCCAAGATGATTATAAAAAGGCGAAATCCAATAATGTAAGTAGAAGTGCATGGCTTAATAATACAATTTTAAAAGGTGGAGAAGCTTTTAGTGCTGAAAGATTCACGCAATATTTATCTGATATTGACAGTACACTTGCAAGATGTAATGAGGATATGATTAATGTAGTAACTACACAAGCCGGGACTATTAATCAAAATCCTAATTTAGATGGTTTTATAGCTGAACAAGAGTTAGTAAATACATTTAATGCTAATGCATCATTAGAGAATTCTAATTTTAGAGCACGTGTTTTGCAACCAGACGCAGGACAAACATATGGTAAAAACTCTGTAGATATAGCTGTTGATGATAAGTTTTGGGGGCAAAAAAATATACAGCGACATCAAGTGAAATTTGGCAAAGATGCAAATGCAACGGCTAGCATGGTGAATGATAAAAATTATAATAATCAACGTATATTAGTCCCTAAAAATCAAACTGATGTTGTTAAGTCTAAACTTAGTAAACAGAAAACAGTATCAGATCAAATTAAAACAGATGATGGGGTTTCTTCTGATGCGTTAAGCAAAAGACAAGCAAAAACATTGCAAAATAGAGCGCAAGATGGAAAATCTTTAAGAAAGAAGGATTGGAGTTATTACAAAAATAAACAACTGATTACTAATATTGAAAACAAACTATGCTTGCTAGTGTTACCGGCGCAGCATTGGGAGCTTCCATTCAAGTTGTGGGAGATTTGTTGAATGGTAAAGATGTTAAATCTGATACAGTTATAGAAACTGCATTTGTTACAGGTGCAGATTCAGGCGCAAAAGCTGCGACAACAGGAGCACTTGTAGTTGCAACACGAAAAGGTATGTTACCAATAGCTAAGAATACTTCTGCTGCATCATTAGGTTTAGCTGGAGCAATAATTATTGAAAATGCAAAAGTATTATATAAATTAGGGAATGGAGATATTACACCTATAGAGGCGGTTGATGGTATGGGGGAAGCCACTACCATTGGGGTAGCGAGCCATTTTGGCTTTTTGACTGGTGCAGAATTAGGTGCAACTTTGGGCTCTATTGCTCCTGGTATTGGTAATGTTATAGGTGCTATTGTTGGTGCTATTGCTGGGTCAGTCGTTGGTAAGGCAGTATATAATGGAGCAAAAGGAATTGTAAAAAGGTGCTGTGAGTACTGTTAAATCACTTGGTAGTGCAATTTGTAGTGTGTTAAATCCTTTTTTTAAATTATTTAGTTGGTAGTAGGTAATTAATATTTATGGCTAAAAAGATAAAAATTTCCATTAGAGTTTTCTAATGGTGTAAAAAGTTAGAACTTTGGAAGAATTGCAGGAATATGCTGATGTTGAAACTATATTGAGATATTATCATAATGAAAAATTAAAAATATGGTTAGAGGCACGTGATTATAATGTTATAGTATCTCAGATTATCTCACTTGATACTACGGATATATCCTATGTTAATACATTATGCAAAAATTCTTGGTATTGAGTATGAAAATCTAGATGTGAAGTACATGAGATTCAGAAAAATGAAGAAAAGTTAAATCGATTGAGACGTTTAACATCTGATGAAAAATATACTAACTAAAGTAGATAATATAGTATTTAATCAACAAGAATTAGATGAATTAGTTATTCAGAAGGCTGAATTAATTTATTTATGTGCTGATGAAAATCAAACTTATACTATTAATAAAGAAATTAAAAACATTAGATATGTTGGGCTTTTTAGCAAAACCAAGTATTCAGGTTGAAGCCGAAAATATAAGGGAATTATTTGATATTGGAATTAAGTTTAAAGATGTTGTATTACCAGCACATTTAAAAAAAGGGGTAAGAGCTGAGGTTGAATATAAAGGTGCTAATCTTGATTTAGATGTAAATAAAATTAATGCTGAAAAGTTGCATAAAGTAGTTCAAGCGAATTTTTATTGATTTTTATTTATGATTCTGATTGTAGAACACATAAATTAAAGCATAGTATAAATAGTATTATTCCTGTTAGTACAATAGATTTATTCATTAGATCAAATAAACTGAAAGCAATAGTTAAAAAAATAAACTCGGAGTAAAATGAGATGGGAAATATTCAAGAAAATAGTAGTTTAGAATCATTTCGATATCGTGTAGGTTTGATGCAAGAATGGTTTTAAATTTTTATGAAAATAAGAATAGACATAAAGATAGTATTTATTTTGATATAAATATATTTACTCCAAGTTGGTGCTATGAAAGTAATAATGAATTTGCTTTTAGTAATATTAGAGGAATTGTCTCCTAAGAAAAACCGTGAGAAGATATGGTCTTGGGACAATTAAAGATGATATTAAAACTGATATTCTATCTATTAAAGATTTAATTATTGGGAAGCCCTGTAGTTTATATAGTAAAAAAATTAGGGAGTTACCAACTGATGTAAAAGACAAGCCTTATCAATTTAGTAACCGTAATATTGGAAATTATGAATATTTTTAATATTTTGGTGGTTAGTAATTTTAGCATTAGATGATACCTTATATGTAAAAGTATTTGGATTATGTGGCTGATGTAGCTGATATTTTTAGGTTTCACTGATGATATGATGGATGATTGGTGTGAAGCAGTTGTGTATTGGTTAAATGGAAAATGAAATTAATAATGTAGCTACTCTTAATTTGAAAAGTGCAGAAGGTATCAAATTCTTTTTTTAATAAATAAGTTTGTTTAATAGAAAAGTTATTGTTGATATATTAGATATGGGAAAAAGGATAAGTAGATGGATACATTAAAGGAAAATACTAAGTTAGTTAATTTTAGAGTTAGAATTGGTGAATTACAACATATCATTGATAAATATCACGAAGATAGATTACCAGAGTTTTATTTTTTATCCTAATTTTTTACACCAGAATGGGTTTATGAAAGTAAGAATGAATATGTAAAAGTTATATCAAGTGAGTTAGCACCAAAATCATATAAAGTAAGGGTTTTGGGAGAAACACTTTAGAAATATATAAAGATTTAATGGATTTTGTTTCGTATAAGTATGGTAAAAATACTTTTGTAAAGACAATAAATAATTTGCCGGAAGAAGATTATAGCTCCTATACAAAATGTTATTACAATAAGAAGAATAATAATTCAAAGTATCATACGTATAAAATGATCTATTGGTGGTTAGTAGTACTAGCACTCGATAATGATTTATATAATAAATACTTGGACTATGTTGTAGATGCTGCAGATATTTTTTTGGCTTTACAGAAGATATGATTTCTGATTGGTGTGAAGCTGCTATTTATTGGTTGAATGGAAATGATATCAATAAGGATTGTAATTTAAAAACTTAAAAACTAAAGAAGGAAAAACGATTCTTTTTGAATGATTGTAATTAGAATTTAATAAATTTATTTATAAGGAGATGGAGGTAGTATGATTTACCTTTTATCTCCTATCTTAATATAAATGTTAATGTAGGAATTTAAATCAATGCGACACACTATTGATTATAATGATTGAGTCACATGATTATAGATTATGTTTATATTTGTATGTTAGTGAAGTGATATTGATTTCTTAAAATATAAATTAATGAAAACTTTATGAGGATGAAAGGTTTTTCGTGATAGTATGTGAATATATAGTTATATTTTTTTATAGTATCGGGTTACATGGTTTAGAGCCTTATGAATAATATATTAATCTCAAAATCTTTAAAAATATATTAAGGATGTAAAAAGAAGAAAGTTATTGTAATTGGGGATATTTTATTAGACAAATATACATATGGTAAAGTGTCATCTATATCTACTGGTATTAAATTACCCATAATTGAAAAAGTAAGACAATATATAATTTAGGTGGTGCTAGTAATGTTGCTGCAAATTTAGCAGATTTTTATAATGAAACCTATTTATTGGGAATTATCGGAAATGATTACTATGCATCTATAGTTGATAATTTATGTCATAAAAATGGTGTGACGTTATTATCACAGAAATTAGATAAAACTAATTTAAAAGAGCGTATTTATATTGATACTCAACAAGTTATGCGGTTAGATAATAATATTAGATCATGTTCGTATGATAGTGATTTACTTAATATGTATTTGAATCAAAAGAACCCAGATATAGTAGTAGTGGTGGATTACTTATATGGTTGTATTAATCAAAATGTAATTGATACGATACAAAATTACTGTATTTTTAAATAATAAAAGCGTTATAGTTCACTCTAGAGATTTAAGTAGATATAAGATAGATAAAGATACAGTATTATTCTTAAATAAAGAGGAGTATTCGACGTATAAATATAGTTTAAATATTTCAGATCAAGATATAACTAATAGACGAATAATAACCGAAGGAGCAAATGGAGTTACTTATATAGATTGTTATAAAAATATACATCAGAAACAGTCTTTAGTAAACCCTATAAATGTATCTGGCGCCGGAGATTCAGTTTTAGCCACTGCATCAATAATTGAGTGTTGTGGTAAATTTGATTTTTGATGAATTAACATTACTCAATGAAGTAGGGGCTTTTAGCTGTACAATCTAAAGAAACGTATATATTAAATAAGCAAGATTTGATAAGTAAAGTTATTGTGTCCTTGAATAAAGAAGATAGTTGTCGAAAAATTATGTAGTTTAAATCAGCTTAAGGTGATTTTTAGTCATTTAGGTGCTACTAATATCAATTTATTAGTAATTGAAGAAAATATACTAGCACAATTAAGTTATTTAGAAAGATGTCTAAAATCAATGGAATTTAATGTTTTGCTTATTCAAAAAAATAATGAATATTCGAGAATAGAGAGTGAAATTATTAAGCTATTAGCTTTAATAGATTCTATAAATATAATAGTTTATAGTGAACCTATTGAATGTAAGAAATGGTTAGAAAATATTAGTCTACATAATAATATTAAGATTAGGTATATTGGTTAGGGTTTTATGAATAATAGTGTTTTTGTAAGGTGTTTACTCCCGGAAGATTGTGTCTATTAGGAGAACATACAGATTGGGTAGCTTTTAATATCGAAAGATAACTATGGACACGCTATCATTTGTAATCTGAATTTAGGTATTTATTTAAGAGGTTGTAAATCAAACCACTTTTTTTATAAGTTTGGTAGGAAGTCAATTTATTCAGATACAGATAACTTAAAAAAACTATATTAATGATGATTTTTCTTATGTTATAGCAACCTTTCTACGTTTTGTCTACTCGTTATAGCATTCCAGGAGTATATATAGACTGTTATAAGATGACGTTACCAATGAAAAAAAGGTTTATCCTCTAGTGCGGCAATATGTGTAGCTATAATAGATTTATGTAGTAAAATCTATAATTTGAAAAATTCCCTTTAAAACTTCAGATGAAGCTAGCTTTTGAAGCTGAAATATTAACAGGATCTAAGTGTGGGAAAATGGATCAATGCTGCTTTAGGAACTGGTGTATATGATTTAAAAATTTTATGACGATGATATTGTTATTAATCCAATTCATGTTCCATCTAAATTGATATTTGTATTAGTAGATTTGAATGGCAATAAAAATACCACAAAGATTTTTAAGTAACTTAAATAAAAGCTTATGTAGGAGATAAAGGTATTTTTAAATAATTCTATAAAGCAATTTCTCAATCAAATTAGTAATTATTATGTTGATCAAGTTATAAAGAGTCTAAAAAGTAATGATATAAAAACGATAGGCCAATTATTAAATGCGTATCAAATGTCATTTGATGAACATTTAACTCAATATTGTGATGAACTAAAAGCACCTTTATTACACAACTTTATAGATTGCATGAAACATCATAGTGATGTTTTCGCATGTAAAGGGGTAGGGTCACAGGGGGACGGTTTTGCTCAAATGCTATTAATAGATGAAAAATAGGGCAAGAGAAATAATTCGGTTTGTTAAACGGAAATATGGATATCAATGTTATTTAATAACTAGTGAATAATATGGGGGAACGATGGACGGATTAGATGAATTAAAATTAATATTGAATTGTATTTATAATGAATCAGATGTAGGAGACCATTGATTCCTTTTTCATTTGAGGGACTACCAGGTGCAGGTAAGACGACGCAGATTAAATTAGTTTCCTCAGAATTAACAAAAATATATGGAAAATGTGCATATATAGATTTGCCTACAAAGTCTGGAATTGGACAAATATTAAAATCTGTTTATACCAATAAGGAGATTCACTGGAATGATTTGAGACTGAAATGTCCTTGGTTTAATCCCCTTATGATTACATTGGATTTACATTTAGCATTAAAAAATGCAGCGTTATCAGGTGCAAAGTTTGCGTTAATGTCTCGAGGAATACTTTCAACATTCTACTATAATTTAGATGCTTATGGTAATTCAGAGATGCAGAATTGGAAGTTACTAGAAAATCATTTAAGAGGATTTTATAAACCCACTGCTATCATCTATATGGATTTGCCTATTGAAGAAGCTCATAAAAGAGTGGTTATAAGAAACAGAGGACCTCTTAGAAAAATGGATTCAGTAGATCAAATGCATAAGGATCAATATAAATTAAATGAGTTTCTACATAGACTTAATACTATTCCTACCCATTTTTATTGATGCTGTAGGATCACAAGTTGAGGTAACTAATAGAATCGTAAATATTTTTACAGGGGTATTTAAGTGGAAAAAGGTTATAGAAAAAAACAATATAATTCTTCAAACTATCCTTTAATGCTATTTCAATGGAATGATTTACCTAATTATATAGTTAGTGTAATTGAAGAATTAAATGCTTTAAATAAAGTAATTATTAGGGGGCTTGGCATATATCTTAATAACAAAAGATTTTTGAGTATCCTTTAAAAGATATCGATTTTTATAGCGGAGCATTCGACTAAAAGTGACATTATAAAAAGTATTACAAGTGGCAGACATAATTTATCTGAATAAAAATCGATTTGGTGATGATGTGATTACAGCCTTTTTGGAACATTAAGGGTAAATATATAAAACTAGATGTTTTATTATGTCAAAAATATACCTTGTATTAAAAGAATTTTTTTCCATAAAGAATATTTGGTAATGGCACCAACACCATTATTACTTAATAAGCTAAATAAAATTATTCAAAAAAACATTAAGAAATCATAATGATTATAAAACCTATAGACATTATTTAGTTGCTAAGAATTTAGTTAAATATATGCTTGAGAATAATATATTTATGATAGATTCTGATGTAAAAGTTTATTGTTGAAAATCAGAATAAAATTAAATCTATATTGGAAAAACATAATATCAAGTGAAGATATAGAACTGTTTTGTAAATAGTTTAAATGTTTTTGTGCTATAGGAGTAATGATGAAAATTTTATTTTTGTCAACTTAGAAATCATGGAGATATTATTCGAATTTTTCCCATTAATAGATGCAATTAAAAACAATATCCTAATTGGATTATTGGATTTACTTGTTTTAAAGAAATGGTAGATTTATGTAAATTAAATACTAATATAGATATAATTATTCCACAGCCTAGATTAAAACCGGTAATCGATACGCAAGGAGAAACACGAGTCCTTGATTGTAGTATATTTACTTCAACTATAGAAGCCGTTCGGAAAGAGAACTTTTGATTTATATGTAGATTTACATGGTGTATTTCAAAGTGCTTTATTTGGAAGTCTTTCCCATATCAAGAAACGTCTTGGAAGAAGTAGTGAAACTACAAAAAGATGGTGCTAGTTTATTTTTATACTGATATAGCACCGATAGTGGATTCTGAAAATTAATAGAATGGAACGGCATTTTTAAAAATTATCAATCATATATATCCAGAAATAAAACCAATCATCAAAAAGACAGAAATCGAGAACCGTTTTGATATTTCCTGGAAGTAGTAAAATGGGTGTTCTTAAGCGATGGCTAATAGGATATTATATAAAGTTATCAAAAATGATTTCAAATCATAAAGTTATATTTGTACTAGGGCCGGAGGAATTAGATCTTTACGATATATTAGTTGAGAATAATATTAAGAATATTATTATTAGTCATAATTGGCAGGAACTCGATAAGATTTTTAGCTGATACTACTTTTAGTAATTGAAATGATTCCGCATATATTCATTTTTGCTGTTTGGCGAAATGTAGCTGCAATTATGATTTGTGGTCCGCTATCCCCTGTTGTTAATGGAATATGGAAATATGGACAGGGAAGTACTGTTTTTATAAAAGCGTTGTAAATGTAAGTATTTATGGCAAGGAAAATGCGATAATAATCATGTTTGTTTAGATTTAATTGATGTAGATAGTGTATTTGAACAGGTGAAGTTATATATATGATGAATTATAAAGAATTTTTTTCCATTATTAATGCGTAATCAAGGATTAATATATCTTGATTATGCAGCTACTACACCTACACCACAGTGTGTCATTAATAAATGGGTAGATTATCAGGAGAATATAGGGTAAGTGCTTTTTAGAGGTGATGGTACATTATCTAAATTAGCACAAACAATATTTGATGATAGTATCTCTACAATATTGGATTTTTGATGGAGACAACCAATATGAATTAATGCTTACTAAAAAAATTCCACAGAAGCAATTAATCTAGTTGCATTAGGCTTATATGATTTTTATTTCTAGAGGAGATATTGTGGTATTAGGGCCTTATGAACATCATAGTAATTATTTGCCTTGGATAAATCTTTGTCGTACTAAAGGTGCAATATTAGTAGAGTTACCTTTATCTAAAGATGGATCTATTGATTATCATTTTATAGATACTTTGGAGTCAAATCGAGTAAAGATTATATCTTTATCACTTACATCAAATGTTAACTCATATAATTTGGATAAACTAACTTTACAGTATTTTTCGTCAAAAAGACAAATGCAATGATTTTTTTATAGATGTATGTCAGTCAATAGGGCATCAGAGTGTTTCTTTTTCAGAGTTAGCTGCAGATGGTTATTTTTATCCGCCCATAAAATGTATGGTCCAAAACAAATTGGTGCAGCAGCAATAAATAAGAAAATTAGTAAGTTAGTTAAGCCCATTTTTGGGGTGGAGGCATGGTTTGGAGTGTTCTTGGTCAAAACCTTAAAGCTCATGAGCACGAAAGAAAGTATTTACCAGGAACTTTTGATATAGGGTCTATTAGCTGGATGGGCTACCGCATGTAAATTTATGAGTAGTATTAATCTAAATCAAATAATGAAACATGAGGATAAATTATGGGAGTATGTAAATAAAAAAATTGATAATTCAAAGATTAGCATTATCAATGGTAATAATGGGCATATAGCTTTGTGTTCGATGGATATAAAGAATATACATGTACATGATATGGGTGAAATTATGGCTAATAATAACATTATTATTAGAACAGGACATTTATGTGCGCAAAATGTGCTCAATAACTTGGGGTTAATTTCTGTTCTACGATTTTTCTTGGGGAATTGCAACAACTGAATCTGATATAGATAAATTTTTTTAATGTACTTTATGAGGCTATATAATGAACAAGAATATAATTTTAGCACCTGAGAGTGTTATTGATTCAAATGGTGTAGCTTGCGGTGATCATTTAGTTATAAACTCTATGTTGAGGATTCTAATTTTTTATTTTTCTTTTCATGGTCAATCATGTAATTTAGCAATGTCTGTTGCAAAGGACTTAGAATTAAAACTTTCAGGAAAGAATATTTTTACATGTGAAAAAAAGAAGTTCAAAAATATTATCGATAATAATTATTTTAGTTATAAAAAGTTATTTCATATCCAGGATATAAATCGTCATGGCTGTCTTAGTTTGCCTGTTGAGCTCTTATTAAAAAGCTGTAGAGAAAAGTAGTATAACAATAAAAAGTTGTAATCATAATCATGGTATTAGTTTGGCTTGTGATGCCTGTGTCTCTACTAAAAAAATTTTCAATGGAAAAATGAATCAAAAGTGGTTCCAACAATTAAGACGGCTAGAAAAATTGTTTTAGGAATAAATAGTTTAGATGACAGTAAAGAAATTCTTTTTCAGAAATTAGGATTATGTATATTATCTAAAGAAGAACAAAAATATTTTTTTAGAAAATCTAACTACTATATCTGATGAAGATATGAAACTTATAAAAAGCTAAAGGCTGGCTGTACCTTTTTATAATAATGCAAAATAAATATGACTTAAAAATTAGATAGTAAGATAATTGAGTTAGCCATAAAACAAATTGTAAGTTTAAATATCGCTAATACAGAGATTAATATTATAGATGATTATATTGATAATAAAAAGTTAAAAGTTTCAAAAAGTAAAAGGTGGAGTCACTAATACATATTATCCTAAAGATACTTATAGAGTGCATATGGATTTTGATTATCTGGCATACAATTTTGATGATGCATATAACTTGATTAACTTTTTAGTAGAAAATAGAGGCTTTTAAATTTTCTTTTAATGGCTCAGTTCCATTTTTCATTTAAAGTAGTATATTTCAAAGATGAAGAAGTTTTTAAATGGTCATATCCATTTAGAAAAAAATATTACAGAATAAATATCAAGTAATCGTGGATATTAATATGGGCGGCTTTCCATTAGGAAGAACACAGTTAATTCCATTTACACCAAAAAGATGGTTTATCGATAGAAGAAGTCTCTTGTATAACTATATCTCATGTATTTAAACATGAAACGGTATACATGAAAGATATTAATGACTTATATTATATGCTGCAAAATAAAAATTTTAATTGGAAGTATTTTAGAGATTTAATTTCTTATTATGAACTGACAGATTACTATAATTATATCTATCATTTTTATCTAAAATTCTGATTTTCCTATAAAAAAATTTTTAGTAATAGTATTCATAGTTCTTTGAATAGAAAATTGAATATGTACCATATTCTTTTAAAAGTCATTTTTATTTGAAATTACTTCTTTTATGCACAAATAATATTTGGATATAAAAAGGAATTGAAGAAACTATTCAGCAGTTATGTAACAATATGAATCTGCTTGATAGTCATAAATACAGAAAAAAATATGTAATTATATGAATACTAGAGTTTATTTATATCCAATATTACTATTTAACAATCTTTTTGAGAAATATAAAACCTAATAATCTAATTGAGCATATTGATATAAATATATATAAATATAAAAATTTATTGATTTTTACCGATTGGTATTTTTTATGCTTCAAGATGGAAATGAATCAATTACTCATCATAAATTAAATCAGGAGATATTTGAACTCATTGAAATCTTAGGAGTAGATTTAACTAATTGTGATTTTGATTTTTATATTGAATCAAGAAAAAGATCTATGGTTGTACTAGAGGAATGTATGAATAAATTATGTTTGGTTACATATACAAGAAAAAAATGAAGTATATACTACGCATTTAGATGAACTGGCTTTAGAGCTCTACCATATATATGGTAACGGTTTTAAAAGTAATTATATATTGTGAGGAGGTTTTTGATTTACCTAAAAAGCCTTATCATATTCAATTGATTAAATATCATGGTACCAAATATAAGAAACTATTACATTTATTTAGTATTGATAAATCTGAATACTTTATTAGTATTGATAATGATATAACACCTAATACATATGACATTAAATCTTTCTTAGAGATAATGATTAAAGAAAATTATTCTATAGGTTGGGGAAAGATTAATGTTTCCAAAATATTCTAATGTATGGGAGTTAATGGTTTTTAATAGATAAGGTATTATCTCATAATATTATTAGACCAACTTTATGGAAATTAAATACAGGTATAAGTATACCTGGTCAATTTTTGTTTAAAACGTAGTATTTTTTTGATAGTAAATTATTGAATACTGATACATATTTAGATGATTTAGCAATTGGTTTATACGTTAGTAAATATATTGATAAACGCTATATTTCAGATAAGATATTAGGAAGTGAAGCCCCTAATAATACTTTTTATGGGGTTAGTTTTACAACGATGGAGATGGGGAATCGGTTATTCAACATTATTATTGTCGATTTGGGATAATTGTAGTTATAGAAGACGATTATTGATTCATGGATTTGCGTACCATTTTTTATGGATTATAATCTGGTTTTTATGCTATATCTTCTTTGAAATAAATATTATTTTAGGATTAATATATCTAGGAGTAATTTCATTTATTATTTCTAAGCCTAAAAATCTAGTTTTTTTATTCTTTTATCTATGAAATAGTATTTCCAATCTTTCATATTGTATGGGGGAATTAGTGTAATTAATACGATAATCAGGGAAGAAAACATAATGAATGTTTATAGTTCAACTTATATATGTAAAGAAGAAACATTATTAAAATCTTTAATATTAGTTAATGGTGTTGAATTCACTAGTAAAAGCTTTAAACAAAAGCAGCTCAATCAAATGCTAAACAACAAAAATTTAGTTTATAATATGCCAATTGCTTCTGATAGGTATAGACCTCAAGAACTAAATATTAATAATAGCATTGATGGTTATGAGGTGGTTGTTTCTTGTGTTGCCTCTAATGGTATGACTTCACCAGTGATTATTGATGTTAATGAAGATGATGAGTTATTTGCTAGATATAATAACGATTTAATTCCGAATATAGAATTATCATTTGTTCAAACTCCAAGTTATTATAACAATAAACTTTCTAATAATATTAATGTTACTAATTATATTACTGCCTGTGGATATGATGAATTAAATATAATTCCTTGGAAAGGATGTAATATTTCTGATGGGTTGTCTTTTTCTGTGGGATAAATAATTTTTATTCGATTAGAGGATGTATCAGCTCAGAAGATTTCTAAGGGCTAGTTACTTGGGATAAATATAAACAAGAATATATTCCTAATTTATTGGAAGCTCTAGATATAGCGATTGAATCTGAATGTTATGATGAACACCTTCATGCCATTATGATTAGTGGAAATCTTTCAAATGATAAGCTAGATGAACAGGCACAAATTTATTCAGAAATAGCAAAATCTATTTCTCCAATATTAAAAGAACGTGCAACAGAGGGGCTTGTTGCGGTAATATCACCGCCAAATAACTTAGAAAATATTGATCTTATGAAAAAGTCAGGAATAGAGAAGGTGGTTTTTAATCTTGAAGCAATTACGCCTAAAGGATTTCAACATTATTGCCCAGGCAAAGCTGCTTTGGGGCGTGAATATTTTATTGATAGATTAATTTATGCAGTAAATATTTTTGGCAAAGGAAATGTTTGGACAAATTTGGTTGTTGGTTTAGAACCAATTGATGAGGTTTTATCTTATTGTAAAAATATCATCGATAAAGGCATTGTTGTAAGTGGTAATGTATTACATCTAGATAAAAGGAAATAAACTAGATTGTAATGTACCGGATCTTGATACTGTATTAGACTTTTATTATCAATTGAATATACTAAATAATACGGAATCTTTTAATCCTTTTTATTGTTCTAAAGCTTTAAGGACGAGTTTAACTAATGAAGCTTTTGATTCTCGTATTATATTGAGTAGTATTATAATGAAAATCGCTTATTTAGGCACTAGTGCGGCTGAAGGTATTCCCGCTTTGTTTTGTCATTGTGATGTTTGTAAATATGCTAGAAAACATAAAGGTAAGAATATTCGTACTCGATCACAAGTTTTTAATTGATGATATTATTCTTATAGATTTTGGTCCAGATACTTATATGCATTCACTACAATATGATATTTCACTAGCTGATATATACCATTGTTTAATAACACATACACATGATGATCATCTTTATGTTGAAGATTTAAGAGCCCGTAGAAGAAGTCGTGCAAAATTTAGATTTAGGCACACCCATTAACTGTTTATGGTGGTAGAGGTGTTAAAGAGGTTTTAAAGCCAGATGATAATGGTTTTTGTAACAAAAGATAAAAGTATTTTCTATCAACCAGTTTACGATTATAGCCCTTTTTATATCGAGGATAAGTATGAGATTATACCAATTTCAAGTATTCATAATACAACGAATCCTTTTAGTTTATGTTATTCGAAAGGATGATTCTGTTTTTTTATATGCCCATGATACAGATGTTTTGTCAGAAGAGTCTTTATTGTATTTAAAAATTAAAAAAATATACGATTTGATGCAATTTCTTTAGATTGTACTGAAGGTATTAAACATATTGATTATCCTGGTCATATGAATTTTTGAACGTATGAAAATAATGTGTGATTTAATGAGAAAATATAATTTGATTGATTTAGATACTAAGATTATTGCTAACCATTTTTCTCATAATGGTTTAATTAGTTATGATGATGCTGTTATTAAAGGGAACGAATTGGGATATATTATTTCATATGATGGAATGATTTTTAAATATATGAGGTATTTGAATGAAATTAATAATTTTACTGGACCACCTGCTAGTGGTAAAAGTTCATTATCATCAGATATTGCTAAGGATCTTAAGATAGATTGTATATCCAAAGATCTATTTAAAATACATTTATTTGATAAGTATGGTTTTTAAAAATCATGATGAGAAAAAAATTACTAAGTATAAAAGGTGAAGCGATGATGTATCGTGTTATTAAATTTTATATTAGTAGAAATAAAGACTTAATCATTGATAATAATTTTAAAGAATTTGATACATTGCGTATATTATTAAATGCAAATAATCAAGTAGAGTTATTCTGTGTTGTTTGTATGGCGGATTATAAGATATTAGCCACGTTATAATAAAAGAATTCAGGAAGACAAAAAGGCATCTAGGCCTATCTACTACAAATTATTTCCCATATATCACTGGCATTAGCAATTTTGCATAAGCCTATAACAGAAGATGATGTAAGTAATATTCAAAAATGTTTTAGAAAATTCTGTAGGAGATAATGTACTACATTTAAATACTAATCATATCGAAAACTGATTACATTAATTTATATAATCAAGTGAAAAAAATATTAGTAAAGGGAGGCTGATTTAATTGAACTTTGATAATATATTAAATTCAATCAACCCTAATGTGATTGCAATGCTTTCAGGCGGTAAAAGATAGTATTGCCTCTGTGGTTATGTTAAAAAAAGCAGGTATATCTGTTACTGCCATTCATTTTATTCACAAATGGGGGAGTGAGATACCAACAAATGAAGCAAAGCGTATATGTAAACAGTTTGATATTCCCCTAATTATTTATGATTTTACAAAGGAGTTTTCTGAAACTGTAAGTGGCTATCAAGCTGGAAGACCTTGCTTAATATGTAAGAAAAACAATGTATTCTATTTTTGTTAGATTATCTTTCATCAAAAAATATGGATGGCTTTGTATCGGTGATAATGGTAATGATCGTACTACAATAGCTAGAATTAAAGACTATATATCAAACAATAAGTTAAATGAGAGTCTTAAATTTAACACATACTGGGGATCAGAAATGGGAATGGTTTTACCGGCTAGTATATCTGTAGTTAGACCACTTATTGATTTAAGTATAAATGAAGTAGAATCTTTTTTTATCTCAAGAAGGTATAAAAGTTAAAAGAATTAATTCAACTGGTGACAAGTATTTTTGAATACCATAGAGAGGGTGTCCAATCCAATTTGCTGATATAGGTGTAGAGTTAGATGAAACACTTTTTTTAGATTTAAAAATCTATAATGATGCGATTACTGATTTTTGCAAGAAAAAAACAATATTCTAGCGTCTATTCATATGCCGTCAACATTTATAATAACTATTCCTACTGGCTATGAGACAAAAGGCAATTAAATCATTACAAGAAAAAAAGGATTACATGTTAATAAATTGGCTAATTCTTCAAGTGTGGATTTTCAAAGCTATCATTCTCATATTTACGAACTAAATTCTGGTTTAAATAATTTTATAGTATATGAAAAAAATTTTTCAATAGGTTGAAAAGAACGCTTAGAATTATTTGGTCAATGTAATCATATTTATCAGAATGATAATCAAATATCTTGTTCTTACAAAAGATCAGAATAACCAATTGAAAGTTTATTTTGATTTTTGATTCATTGACTGCAGATATTGTATATAGTTTTTCAGATAATAGTACCGCTAGAATTGAAATAGAGTTATTTGATAATTTAATGCTTGAATTATTTAGGACAAGAAAATATAAAGTCTCAAAATTATGATAGAACTTAAAAACTAGCAGTGCTAAAATAGATGAAATAGTAGAAAGACCTTGGGGATTTTATCGTATTTTAGAATGGCAAAAACTATGTTTTGAAAACATATTGTTATTTCAATGAATTCTAAAATTAGCTTGCAATTGCACTTATTAAGAAACGAATTATGGTATGTATATCGTGGTGCTGGTTTAGTAACTCTGGATGATATGAAGTTTATAATTTTTTTCCCGGCAATATAATATTGATACCAAAAATCATATTCATCGTTTAGAAAATGTATCTAATATTCCATTACAAATTATTGAATTGCAAGAGGGCGACTATATTGATGAAAATGACATTATAAGGATTGATGATGCTTATGGGCGAAAATAATATGTAAATCTTATATTTATTTGTACCATGAATAATATTATAGACATGTCATTTTATATATTATATTTGTAATTATTTTTAATAATCAAATCTTGTTTTAAAATATAAAGGTATACGATATGAAAAACGGATGTTATTAGAGGCGCTCTTGAAAGTGTAAAAGAAACCCCCAAATAATACAAGGTTGTAGTTAAATATATTTTTATAATAGAAATAAAACTGTGCTCATCCTACAGATGTATCATTTATAATGGAATTTATAAACATTATAGTTAAAAAGCCACTCAACAAAAGTTGGGTGGCTTTTTTGTGTAAAAAAATACGCATTTTTATTTATATAATGTTCTTATCAATTATAGCGAAAATATGTTAGAAAGAATTAAAAAAATAAAATGAATATTAAGTGAAGCGGTGCTATAATTAATATTATACGTATATTTTTTTCTATGAAGAGAAAAAAACGTAAAGGGGATATCATGAGTGATAAGAAAAAGAAAGAAGACTTGTATTATAGTCAAAATGAAACGATAGCTCATAATGATAAATTACTTAGGTTTAATGGCAGACAAGGACATGGATATGCTGCGGAACAAGGTAATAATTTATACGACACGATAAATGGGAGAAATGCAGAAATACTTGGTGATGATAATGCTAAGAATGGTCCAGATCGAATTGTTGATGGACAACTTATACAAACAAAATATTGCCAAAATGCTAATGCTTCTGTAAATTCAGGATTTAAAAATGGTAAATATCGTTACTTGGATAGTAATGGAAACCCAATGCAATTAGAAGTACCATCTGATCAATATGATGAAGCTATTCGAATTATGGAAGAAAAAATTAGAAAAGGGCAAGTGCCTGGGTGTAAAAATCCTAAGGATGCATCAAAAATTATCAGAAAAGGAAATATTACATTAAAACAGGCTATCAATATTGCAAAGGCTGGAACAGTAGAGTCGCTTGTGTTCGATGCGGCTCATGGTGTAGTTATTGGTTTAAGTGCAGCTGGTATTTCATCCACTATTATTTTAGCTAGAGCCTTATGGAATGGTGAAGATTTAGATACCGCATTAGATATAGCTATGTATTCTGGTATACAAGCAGGTGGAATTGCTTTTGTAACTTCAGTTGTTTCATCTCAAATTACGAAAACAGGTGTTAGTAATTTATTGAATAAACCGTCTAATGAGCTAGTTAAATTACTACCTAGTACTGTTAGAAAACAATTGCTTGCTGCGATAAGAGATGGTGCACCTATTTATGGTGCTGCTGCAAGTAAAAATTTAGCTAAATTATTGAGAGGTAATTTTATAACTCAAGTAGTGACTGTATTAGTATTAAGTAATGATATTTTTCATTATGCACAAGGAAAAATATCAGGAAAACAGCTTTTTAAAGAAGTCACAACATTAGTTAGTGGATTGATAGGTGGAGGTGTAGTAGGTGTATTACTAGCACCATTAGGGCCTGTAGGAGTTATTATTGGTAGTATTATAGGGACTGGTTTAAGCTCTGAAGCTATGAGAAGATTATTAAATCAATTTATAGAAGATGATGCCGTTAAACTTATTGAGATTGTAAATAATAGATTTGCTATTCTAGCTAATGAATATTTGTTGAGTAAAAAGTGAGTTAGATCTTGCAGTTGAAGTGCTTAGAGGGTGCTTGGTACATAGCAAATTATTAGAAATGTATGCATCTGAAGATAGGATAAGATTTGCAGATGAATTGATTGAGAAGTGCATTCAATCAATTATTGTGTGGCGAACAAGAGTACGTATTCCTGGACAAATTATTTTTGTGAAAAGGTATAAGTAGAGTCTTAGATAAGCTTGAGAATAATATGTTTTATATTTCAGAGAGTTCACAACTTGATCCGCAAGATATTGCAGCTAAAAATATTAAATCGACATACTTCAACTTATTCAGCTCAAAAAGCTTTTATATGTAACAAATCAATTTAATATTGTTGGTTCTGAAAAAGAAATAATTTTTAAGTGATATAGTGGATGAGGAATATAGACATAAGATTACAATGCTTGAATTAGAGTCAAGCATAAATGAAAAAAGAAAAGAATTCAAAAATTTTTGTCTAAAACTAGGAGTTTAGAAAATGAAAAAAATAAATCAGTGAATATAATTGATACTATTGATGATGATAAATTTCTAATTAATAAGTCCATAGAAAATGCGATCCAGATTTTTTAGAGAAGATAAATTTATTATCAACAAATTAGTTTTTGATAGCATTGAGTTATTAGCTAGTGCAGAAGAGGCACAAAGAGAATTAAAATCTAAAAAAACTTTATGCAGAGCTTTTTTAGGTGTAATTACAGGAACTAATAATAAATTAAGAGATAAAATTTCAAATAATTTAATTCAGTCACAGTACTTAGCGGAATTAACTCTTAAAAATGATGGAAGAACATTTAGTTTCTTTGGACTTAATATATTCTATCAATAGGAAGATAAATCTAATGAGGGAAAATCTTTCAGGAGATATTAATAATTTATACAGTTTAATAGAATCTTATGTGGAATCAACTAATAAACGTATAAATAATTTAGAAGCAAATGAAAAATTTTTCAAATGGTTTTTAACTTTACCAGATCGTGAATTTAATGGCTGTAGTTATATTCAATTAGATAATCTATCAAAAACTAGTTTGTCTTGCACGAGATTTTTTTGATAAAAACTAAGGGAAACTGGGAGGATGAGGATTTACTTCTGTTAAAAAGGCGCTTTAAGGAAATTAGATATAAATCCAAACGATGAAAATTAATTATTTAGACAATATATTGGCAATATATACGGAATTAGATTTAAGATACAAGTATTTTTGATTCACTATCTATAAATCATATAAATAGTGAAACTATATTAATGATGCCTTTAATATTTGAAAAAAATTAAATAAGTTATTTTATGAAGAACAGTATTTGGTTGATACTTATAAAAGATATTTCAACAGTAAAAATTTAATGAACATGAAATACTAGTAATTATTTTTAAAAAAATTATATTAGTTCTAGATATTTTTATTAATATTGATAAATCAATTACAATATATGAATTTTTTTAATTGAATTACTATCTAACCTAGCTACCTAAACCAGATATATGATAATACTAGTACAGGATCTATAATTGACTATAATCAATATGTTGAGCAGAAAAATATCTAATTATGCTAAAGACTTATATTGTAAGGGTATTGAAGTAAAAAGTGAAAATGATTTATTACATGCATATGATTATTTTTTTATAAGAGTTATGAAAATGGTCATTTAGATGCTATATATAATTTAGCGGAGTTATTATTTGATAATGATTTTTGAACTATATGATTCTAAAATGGCTATTAATCTTTTGTAATGAAGGTGTATCTAGAGGTCAATATGATTGTGCATATTTATTAGGTGTGGCTTATGATTATGGAAAGGGAATTGAGGTAGATAAAGACTTAGCAGAAGTTAATTATAAAATATGCATTGCAAGTTCTCAAAATATACAGTTGATAAATAACTCAAAATATGAACTTGCAGGTATATTATGGAAAAAGCATCTAATGAATGTGATATGAAACAGGTTATTGGATTATATGAAGATTTAATATACATTAGGAACTATAAAGCTATGTTCTCATTAGGATATATATATTATTCTGGTGATAGAGTAAAAAGAAAATTTTGATATAGCTATGTTATATTTTTAAAATGTCAGCTCGATATAATTATGCAAGGGCACAATATTATATAGGTCTGATGTATTATGAGGGAAAAGGTGAAAAATTGTGATTATCAAAAAAATCATTGTATTGGTATAGATTAGCTAGTGATAATGGGAATTTATGTGCCACATATAAACTAGCTTTAATGTACTGTAATGGAGATGGAACTAAACGTGATAGTGGTAAAAGCAATTGAATTATTAAAAAACATATGAATCATGTGATGATAAATCGATGGCTGCAAAGATTTTTATATTTAATGGGGATAATTTATTTGAATCGTAAAAGAGAGTGATATGGATATAGAATTAGCAAAAATTGGATGAAAAAAATCATTTGATGCCGGTTATAAAGAGGCAAAGTTATTGATAGATAAATTATAAGAAAATTATTCTTCTGTAAGTAAATTCATAATTGTATATTCTATATACAGTTTTTACACATATAATATATTACACTGTACATATAATTGTTATGTAATTATTTTTAACTTTACATTATTTTTATATGAGGTGTATGGT
>BNJU01004222.1_pt1 | contig 56787 bp, 68 predicted proteins | sample 8539281 | NCBI WGS metagenome assembly BNJU01 (sample SAMD00202456, study PRJDB9452) | human saliva metagenome | isolation source: human saliva | place: Japan
ATCCGCGAAATTACGTGTATCAAATCCGAAGTCAGACCTGCAGCTGTGTGTGGTCTCTGCATCAAAGATATTAATTCCACCTAAAGTGTCTTCCTTGGTCGGATCAACCAGCCAGATCATCTCTTCCGGAAACTGGTCCGGTTGCTTGATAATATTCACCGCATCACGAATCAAATCACCTGAAGGCTCATTGACGCAGAAACCATTGACTAACTGCTTTGCCCAAACCTTTCTCATGCCATTTTCGCCCAGATAGTTCTCGCTTAAGTCTAACTAAATGTCGTGCTCGTCCGATACCCAGAGCTGCCGATCTGCTCGATCCTAGCTCCTGGAACAAACTTTGCATATCTCGCGGACAGATAAACGGTCACATTGCGGGCGTCTGATCAATGGTCGCTTTAGCAGTGGCAGCAGACTTGCCAGAACCTATCGGACCAAAGCTCGTTGCTGTGTTGGAGCGTCTGACATCTGTTTTGAGAACGACATCATCGCAATGTCCGAATTGCGCCCCAAACGGATATATAGGTACTCGTCGTCTCTATCCAAATCGTTAAACAAATGAGTCACTTTCTTATGCTTAAAGAAGCGTTTTTCAAACTCACGCTTCATCATCATCATCGCAGACAACAATCTCACTGCTGTAGGGAGTTATAGAGCAGATAGACAAAGAAAGACTGGTGCAATCAAAAGCAAAAGTATTCCAAAATTGATTGCAATGGGTGGCGAGTAGAGTTTTATAGTCAAAAATAGGTATTCCTTCTGTGAAAAAGTCGCTGGCAGCTACATACATCTGATTGAGCACAGCATGATATAATTATTCAAAGTCAAACAATAATATCTATGCTTGATATCAGAGCTGATAGAAAGGATAGAAAATATAACGTCGCATAGTCTGGCTGATCATTTTCTTTGAAATCTTTCCTTTCTTTTAAACAGCAAGGTAGCGTTGGCGGCTCGTCAAGATTCGTCGCGCCACGCCCCAGATGAAAGGGCAGGAGACGGACGAGGGAACAGTAAACGAGAAATGGTAAGCCAAAGCTAACACAACGCTGCTCCATAACGTAGCGCAGCAACGCCACTCCCTGTGAGACCTTGCAGTACCAAAAGAAAGGGTGCCCGATCTGCTTTCTCGCGAGATCACATAATCCAATCTTCGATGTCCTTTTTGAGTTTATGAGGTAATTTTAGTAAAAATAGCGTGAAAACCTCACTTCCTCAACCCAATCATAATCTCCTAATGAGCCAGCAACCACCGTGCGTCATCGCGAAAAGCGACGTAAAAATACCAGACAGCGGCGCTGTCGGCTCTCTTCCCGCTCAATGATCAGTCTATTGATGACACGATGAATAATGGTGCTGAATGATGGAGAAAAGTCGTCTAGAGCTAGAATCAAAACCTGCGGAATACGCGGCTTAAATAAACCATGACTCTTTTCCTCCTCGGGCAAACTACCTTTTATGAAAATAGCAGAGCTAGAGCACTGCGATAGAGCCGGCGAAATGCATAAAACGTAATGACTTCGAAATCAGGAAGGAGCCGAAAGCCAGACTTCACGTTTTCGTTCGACGTTGTTGAAAGTCACGATCACCAACTACTGCGATTCCAGATATGATGTGAGTGGTCCGATAATGATTTCAACAGCAATAATCACGCCAGTGCATGATATGATTTAAAAAGTTGGAGTCAACCTGCTGCTCCTTTTCTAAAGAAGCTTAGAAAATCATATTTCAGCCTCACCTTTTATAGCAAAAACTTCCTGACATCCCAGTCACTACTCAATAGCAGATGATTGCTTGTAGATACAGCCGAGATGAAAAAGCGAAAGGAACGAAATATTTATCAATTCACTCGTTCCGCCATTTACCTGTCAATCCTCCAAGACAGCATGCTCGCTGAAAGTTGAGTTATAAACAACAGTACCCGAATTTTCCAGATAGATTGCCCCCTTAGTCTGTGACCGTCTCACCTGCTGCCTGACGCAGAACCACTGTCTTCTGCTTTCTCTGAAAAAGTTGAGGTGTCAGCGTTCATTGGCTACCAACCGAACTGGGTAACCATAAAGCTCCGTCCATTTCAAAATAATGCCCTCGATTTCGTTGAAGTCTAGCGACCTGTCCCAAGCTTAACTGTTCGAGGCCAGCATCAGCCAAAATCTCGGCCAACCGCTTCCAGGATCTCCAAAAGAAGCCGCTCGCTCAACTAAGTTTGAAGTTCCCCTCAATCCTAAAGCGTTGTGTCGTTTTGTCGTCCGCCTGTTCCACTAACGGCCGCGCCGAAAATTTGAAATCCACCAACTCTCCGATAGCTGCCTGATCTTCTGTCCTTCAAAACGCGTGAATGATGGCGATGGCTAGTTTGTGGGAATACCACCCCGCTCCAGATTGGCGGTCAGCACGACTGCCATTGTCAGAAATATAGTTAATCATGCCTTTTGAACATCATGGATAAATGGTGAGTGTTCTCCACCTTCTTCCAGCTCCTGTAACACTTGACTGTTGAGCAGTGTTCTGCGATAATAATATCACCCAGGCTACATATTCGTTTCAAGTGGTTGGTCTTCTTGTGGGGCATCATAACGTTTAGCTAAAACAACACTTGGCCGTCAATAATCTTCACTGGAAAAACCTGACCAACCATCCGTCTCAAATCGGTAGGTTGGTGAAAGCCAACGATATGCTGAGGACGTCGATCATCAGCCCCTGATATTCTTTCTTGGTCGGTCGACGGGTGACAATGTCTTCCAGACTTGTCGCCGGCACTTTCTGACGCATGCGCGAGTCTACGCGCCAATTCCTACTGCGCGACAAGCCAAATGTAGATAGAAAGAGCGCCGTTTCCTTGGCGCTTGTTGCCAATGTCGCGGCGATTGAAATTCCGATCCAGCACTGCCATTAGCACCAGCCTTCCAGACCTGGGAATCCTATCAGCTGTCTCAAGCCGGTCTTTATCGGTCTCCGCAGCCAGCATATTTCGAGTCAATCAGCCAAAGGCTATTTTGACTGCTTTTGACATCAGGGTGAGTCCGTTCAATTTCCTTAATGGTCTTTCGCAACAGCCTTTCTATGCAAAGAATGAGAGTTTATACTAATTGTCTATATATATAGATCCACTATTCAATGTCTATGATAAAAGAGACATCTTGCTGCGGCAAAAGCTGAAGACGTCTTGCCTCAGCCTTTGGAAAATAATTCGCCATCTATTTGAATCCCACAACGGCAAGTGACAACTTATTACCACAAAAAGCCGCGGAATCTGATAGCCTAAGAAAAGTGGCGGGCTTCGGCGCCAGCAATGCCCAATAGGAAAGTGCTTTCGAATACCAAGCACTTTGTAAAAGTAAAGTAAACAAGGTCAAAATCAACAAACGAACATAATCATTGCCAACCAATGATACAAGAGCTCATGTAGCTTCCTCCTATTTCTTACAGTATTCTTACTTTCAGGTCTAATTCGGTAGCTTTGTCCTATAGTTGAAAGCAATTCCTGCTAAAATTATAGCATATTCTCAACTCTATGCCCATCTATGATCAATACGAATCAAGCAGTAAACGCAGATAAGCCTGTCTGCGTTCTTTGTTTATCAACTGATTAATAGACCGTCTTCTCTGTCTCTGGATCAAAGAAGTGCGCTTTATTGAGGTCAAAGCCTAGGTCAATACCCTGCACCAGTTTCTAGGTAGTCCCGTGAATCCACAGCGCTACAAACTCACTAGAACCCACTTGGCAGTAGAGATGAGACTCTGCTCCCAGCAATTCTGAAACAGAAATTTTAGCATGCACAACTGAATTCGGGAAAGTTTCCAAGAAAGCAGCTTCCGCATTGATATCTTCCGGACGAATACCGAAGATCAGCTCCTTGCCCTCGTAACCTTTCTCCCGCAGAACCTTGAGAGCTCCTTCTGGCACAGTCAAGCGCAGCCCTTCTGCGACAATCTCATTCCCTTCAAGTTTAACTGGGATAAAGTTCATAGCTGGGCTACCGATGAAGCCGGCAACGAACTTATTAACTGGGTTGTTATAGACTTCCTGCGGTGTACCAATCTGTTCCACTCGTCCAATCGTTCCAGTTCCAGCAGGATTCTTGGTCGCTGACATGATAACGATACGATCCGCCAAGGTCATAGCTTCAGTCTGGTCATGGGTGACATAGATAGTTGTTGCCCCAATACGGCGGTGAATCTTGGCAATCTCCGCCCGCATAGAAACACGCAACTTAGCATCCAAGTTAGACAGAGGCTCATCCATAAGGAAAACCTTTGCATCCCGAACGATTGCACGTCCCATTGCTACCCGCTGACGCTGACCACCAGATAAATCAGCTGGCTTACGCTGCAAGAATTCCTTCAAACCTAGGATTTCTGCTGCTTCATTAACCCGTTTGTCAATATCTTCCTTGCTGTACTTGCGCAGCTTAAGACCAAAGGCCATGTTGTCGTAGACAGTCATATGCGGATAAAGGGCATAGTTCTGGAAGACCATAGCGATATCACGGTCTTTGGGCGCCACATCATTGACCACTGTACCGTCAATAGAGGCAGTTCCTTCTGTGATGTCCTCAAGACCAGCAATCATACGCAGCGTAGTTGATTTTCCGCAACCGGACGGACCGACAAAGACGATAAATTCTTTGTCCTTGATATCTAGATTGAAGTCTTCCACTGAATAGTGGTCGCTGTTGGGATATTTTTTATAGATATTTTTCAGATTTAATTCGACCATAATAAGCCCCTTCTTTTGAATAAAAATATTTTCTTTTAAGCTCTCGTTTGCAAAGCGCTTTCACATTGTCCATTATATCGTTTTTTTTTGACTTTTTCAAGCACTTTTAGTAAAACGTTTGCATAATTTTTTGAAAATTTTCTCCATCAAAAAAGAGACCAAGTGGCCTCTTTAAAACTTATTCTTCTTTTTTTCTACTACGGAGTGACAATCCAGCTGCGCCTAAAGCGCTGATAACTCCTGCAACTGTGAGAAGAGCATTAGAAGCTTGACCCGTATGCGGCAAGACTGACGCACCACTCTTACCTTCCTTGTTTTTAAGCTGAGCTAGCTGGGTGACCTTAGCTGATGAAGACTGCTCTTGTACTGATTTGGCCCCATCAACTGCTGGCAAAATACCGCTAGTTACTTGGTAAGCAGGTAAAGCATCAGCTACTGCCGCGTCAGCAGCATTGACACCGCCAGTAAATTCCGGAAGAGCCGCCATTTGAGGAGCGCTGTCTGGATGTGCACTCCTGACTGATGGCTGAACGCCAGCATCATAGGTGTTATTTTCTGTCATGGTTGGCTCTGAATCATTGACGCCTCCACTAAATTCAGGCCGTGTTGCTGTTGATGCTTCTGAATCACTAACATTGCCACTGAATTCTGGTTGTACTGAAGACTGCGGAGCTGTATCAGGATGAGTTCCAACTTCATGGCTAGATAAATCATACTCTGACTCTGTCGCTGTTGTCGGTTCAGAATCACTGACGCCTCCACTAAATTCAGGCCGTGTTGCTGTTGGTGCTTCTGAATCATTAACATTTGCCACTGAATTCTGGTTGTACTGAGGACTGCGGAGCTGTATCAGGGATGAGTTCCAACTTCATGGCTAGACAAATCATATTCCGACGCCGTTGCCGTTGCTGGTTCAGAGTCGCTGACGCCTCCACTAAATTCTTGCCTAGCTTCCTGTGGTGAATCACTTGGAATAGAAGAAGCTGTCTCAGCTTTAGCAGCATTCTTGACAATCGCTTCTAGATTTTCAAGAGCTTTTGTCTGCTCAGCAGCAATCTGTTCCTGCAGCTTTCTCTGCTTTTTTTCAGCACTGTCTACACTATCATCTAGCTGCGCAATCGCATCTGTCACCGTCTTTAATACTGCTCGAATCTTTTCTTTAGCTTGCTTTTTTTATCGAGTTCTGAAAGTCTTTGGTGATGTTCAATTGCTTTCAATCTGTTTGTCGACTTCTTCTTCAAGCTCATCTAAAACCAAATCTTTGCCAACTGGATGAATCGTGTCCAAGCTAGCAATTCCAGCTTCCTCAATTCTCTCTAGTTCTTCTTCGGCATCAGCCTTTTCAAGCGCTGTTTTCGCATCTGCTAGAGTTGCTTCCGCTTCAGCTTTAGCCGTAGCCTGTTCTGCATCTGACAGATTCAGGGTTGCTCCGTAAGTCTGCTAGCTTATCAGACAGAGCAAGATCTAGTTTCAGTCCAGTCGTAACTTTTCAGCAAACCTTGCTTCTCTGCCGCTACCTGTTCTTGAATTTTTTTCGGCATCATCAGGACTTTCAACCCAAGCATTATAAGCTGCAATTGCTTTTTGAGCTATGGCTGCTGCATCTTCAATTTTCTTTTTAGCTGCAGTTTTTTCCTCAACAGAAAGACTTTGACTCTTCTCAACAGCCTCGATAGTAGCTGTTTTTTCTTCCTGAATTTCTTTAAGAACTGCTCTTTGCCAATGGGGTGAATCTTAGCTAAGTGGGCTATGGCTGTTTCTTTTGCCCGGTCATAGACTTCCTGAGAATCTGCTCCTTCAATAGCCTTCTTGGCTGCTTCCACCACCTGCTCTATCTCGCCTCTAACTGCTTTCTTTTCTGCTTCTGAAAGATTAGGATTTGCTTCCAAGTCAGCTAATTTGGCAGCCAGAGTGAAATCTACGGTTGAACTTGCTATAAATTTGAAAAACTTATCTTCCTCGGTTACTGCCTGCTCTTGAATCACTTCCGCCTGCTCTGCTGTTGCTGCATTAACATCTAATTTCTGAATTGCATCCTCTGCTTCTGCAGCCTTCTTCCTTACAGACTCTTGGAAGCTTTTCTTTTGCTCCTCAGGCAGTAAATCGCTACTATCTACAAGTTTATCAAACTCTGCTTTTCCATTTTGGATTTCATCTAGAAGCAAATCTTTGCCGACTGGATTGACAGAGTTGATGTCTGCCAATCCATCTTCCTTAGCTTGATCAATCCTTTCTTTATCCTCAGCTGCAGCAATTTCATTCTGAGCCTTCGCAGCTGTTTGATTGACTTCCTCCTTAGCTGCTGCAAGCTCCTCATCTGACAAATTTGGATTATTCCCAAGATCTGTCACTTTCTCAGCCAGAAACGTACCTACTTCCGTATTAGCAGCCTCCCTGACCGTTGTCAAATCCTGATTTACTGGTGATGCAGCGGCCGGAGTCTCTACTGCATTTGCAACAGGCTGCTCCTCATCTGCCGCCACCATACTGTGACCCAAAAACAGAGCACAAATAAGGACTGAACCAACACCTAAAACTGACTTCCGAATAGAATATCGCAAAACTTTTTCTGTTCTTTTCATTTTATTCTCCCCTGAACATAGTTTATTATCCCGATCAGTAACCCTTAATAAAAAGTCCAGTCAAACCTCCCATAAATCTTTCAGATTAGGTAATCTTTAAACTACACTTTCTATTTGACTTCTGATAAGATTTTCTTTTTATTATTTTATCATATTAACTTGTTAAAATAAAAGAATTATCGGCTTGATTTATGTACATTTTTTTGTGAAAATCGTCCAGTTTTTAAACAGACATGATGTCCAGAAATTAAACTAAAAATTTTTCCATTTAACAATGTGTAAACTTTTTTTAGTAAAAAAATTCTGGGCTATTTTTCTAGCTTATTTAAGACAGAAAAAAAGTAAAATGGTATAGGAGGGATAAAATTATGGCTCTTAATACACGAGATAGGATTTTGGATGCATTTTTTGAATTAGCAGATAAACAGCCAGACAGGTCGCGTTTTACCTTTACAGAAATCGCTAAAGAAGCCGGTTTGTCCAGACAGGCTATTTACAAACGACACTTTAATAACACTACTGAAATTATCGAATACATTCGCCAAGATATGGTAAAGCAAGCCTTTGCCCCCAACTGGAATAGCAACAATGCTGAAGCAGACTTAGATCCTTTCACCTTTTTGGCTCAAACGATTCTTCCCGCTATTTATGAGCAACGCCAACGCATTAAAATATTATATACTAGTTCTGTCGATCCCCTGTGGAGCGATTTTATTACTGCCAGTTACAAGGACTGGATCGAGCAGAATCTAAATCTTGACCACCAAAAATTAGGTATTCCTGAAGACCTGGCCAATCAACTGCTGGCCGGCTGGATTAGTTCTCTTATCGAGAATTGGATCACTCAGGATGACCCCGTTCCTTGCAAGCAGTTCTCTAAGACATTTCTCAACCTTGTATCTTCACCCCTAACCAGCTTTGCTGCCTATGATAGTCCAGCTGGTCCTTCAAACAAAATTGTTATCGCATAACCAACTAGAAGAAAAAAACAGAGAAATGACAGAACCGGTCCTTGTAAGGGAAGACTGGTTTTTTAATATTTTTTTATATTAAATTTTAAAAAAATAATTGGACATTTCCTCTATAAAGTGTTATCATTTTAGTTGACAAGCGGTAAACTATTTTGTTGGAATTTGCTCTATTATTAGACAAACCAGCAAGAACTTAATAAAAAAGAAGGAAGGTACTTATGCCCCAAGATACTCGAGACAAAGTCGTCAATGCCTTAATTGAGCTGGCAGAGCAAAATCCTGAAAAGTCTTATTTTACTTTTTCAGAGATTGCAAAACAAGCTGGTCTATCGCGCCAGGCTATCTATAAAAAGCATTTTAGTAATGTTGAAGACATTATCCAATACATCCGCCAGACAATTATGACTCCGTTTTTGCCCCTGTATGAAAGCTACGAAGAAGGAAGTGGAGAAAATCCGTTCTGTTTCTTTGCCCAACATATGATTCCTACCCTTTATGAACATAGGAAATGGATGAAGGTGCTCTATACTACAGCTATCGATCCTTTCTGGAGTGACTATCTATCTACCTTCTTCACTCAGTGGGTCGTGCAAAATTTAGAAATTGACTCTAAAAAATTGGGAATTCCAAAAGAAATGGCTACGGAAATTGTTGTTAGATGGATTAACTCCCTCATTGAAATTTGGATTATCAAAGAAGATCCTATGCCAGCAGAGGATTTCGCCAAGCTCTTCCTGAATGTGATTTCAACCCCTATGGATCAGTTTATAACACCTCACAGTGAATCCTAATTCAACTCAAAATTATGAAGCCCACCTAATTTAGGCAGGCTTTTTTTGTCTGTAAAATTTCTTACTCTCCCAAAGAAAAGAGAGCAGATAGTCTTCTGCTCTCGTCAACATATAAGCTATAAAATTAAGCACCAAGCTTCGTTTAATCTACTCGATAATAGAAGCTGCCTTGTTCGTCAAAGCTATTCAGGCCAACTCCTGTCCAGATTCTGTCTTGGCCAGCATCTGAATTATCTGTAAAGTTTTCCTTGTCTGCGACCTTAACTCCCTTAGGAAGAAACTCAATCAGAAAACCTCCGCTTTCTCCGCCGTAGACACCGCCAGCAGCAGTACCATAGTCTGTCAGAGAAGCTCCATACAATTCATAACCACTTGAAACCAAGCCCTTTTCATCAAAAACAAGCTGGTTGCCAGAAGCATCCTGCCAGGTTCCTTTAACGCTGGCATAATTACCATTTGCAAGTGCTGAAATGTCCATCGCTTCTTTCTTTTCCTTGGTTTTTTCTGTGCTCGCACTCTCTGAGCTAGCGCTGCCAGCTGCTGAAGATGCTGCTGCAGTTGATTGACTGGATGCCTGCTCCACAGAACTTGTTACTGAGCCAGTACTGCTAGTAGGCGTTTCTGATTGATTCGTAGCACTGCCATTTGAGCAAGCTGTCATAGCTAATAAAGCAGCTCCTGCTAGTAAAAAAGGTAAAGCTTTTTTCTTCATTTTTCTCCTCTTTCTCACGGTAAGATAAATCATGTGATTAGTAACATTATAGATTATTTTTATCGCTTTTTTTACAAGAAGAATTCTAGCAGCTGGGCAGGCGTAAAAGCTACTGACTTTTATTTCACTCAGCTTCTGCCACATCCAGAACCCTGTAGATTGTTTTTGCCAGAGCTGCTTCATAATCTGATGCACTCATAAAAGCTTATCAGTCGTGACTTGGGCTGTCTGCTTTTCTAGGTCTACTGCCACATCTGACACTCCCTCCATAGACAGGAAGTGCTGGGTGACGTGTTTGACACAATTTTGACAAGATAAGTTTTCTAATTGGACTGTTTGTTTCATAGATTTATTCCTCCGTATATTTAGTTCATTTTAAAGCGTCCTAGACGCAGAGCATTGGCCACAACTGACACCGAGCTCAAGCTCATGGCCAGACCAGCCAGCATAGGATTAAGCAAGGGACCGCCGAAAAGATGCAGTAGACCCATAGCAATCGGGATGCCCAGTGTATTGTAGGCAAAGGCCCAGAAGAGGTTTTCCTTGATATTGCGGATGGTCGCCTGACTGAGCTTGATAGCCTTGACTACATCCTGCAAATCACTATGCATGAGCACTACATCTGCCGACTCAATAGCTACATCAGCGCCTGATCCGATGGCAATTCCCACAGCTGCCTGAACCAAAGCCGGCGCATCATTGATACCGTCTCCTACCATAGCCAGTCTTTTCCCAGCTTCCTGTAAGTTCTTGATAGCAGTGGCCTTCCCATCTGGCAATACACCTGCGATGACTTTTTGAATTCCAGCTTTCTGGGCAATAGCTGTCGCTGTTTCTTCACGATCTCCTGTCAGCATGATGACTTCTAGTCCCATAGACTGGAGCTCCTGCACCGCCTTCAGGCTGCTGGACTTCATCTCATCTGCTACCGCTAAAATACCTGTCAGCTGTCCATCTACTGCGACAAACATGGCTGTCTTCCCTTCTTGGGACAGCTCCAACAACTGTTCTTGAAAGACACTGCTGTCAATGTTCTTTTCTTTCATCAGAGACTCATTTCCCACCAGAAGATGCTTACCTTCAACCTGAGCTGACAAACCTCGGCCAACAATGGCCTCAAAATGACTGACAGGCAGTAAGTCAAGCCCCTCCTCTTCAGCTGCTTCTAAGATAGCCTGAGCCAAAGGATGCTCAGAATGCTGCTCAGCACTGGCTATTAGCTGCAATAAGTCAGAGCGATTAAAAGCACCTAAAGGCACCAAATCCGTCAGGCTGGGCTTGCCAACCGTAATCGTCCCAGTCTTATCAAGAACAATAGTATCCAGTTGATAAGCTGCTTCCAAAGCTTGTCCAGACTTAATCAAAATCCCATTTTCAGCCCCTTTGCCAGTCCCAACCATGATGGCTGTCGGAGTTGCTAAACCTAGCGCACAAGGGCAGGCAATGACCAGAACTGCGACAAAGATTGACAGGGAAAAGCTAAGACTCTCACCAGCTAGAAAATACCAGCCAAGAGCGGACAAAGTAGCCAAGCCCAGCACGATTGGGACAAAATAGAGCGAAATCTTATCGGCCAAAGCCGCAATCGGAGCCTTAGACCCCTGCGCTTCCTCCACCAATCTGACAATCTGAGCTAAGGTCGTATCCGAACCCACCCTAGTTGCTTGGTAATCAATACTACCATTTTGATTGATTGTGGCACTGGTAATGGTGTCGCCGACCTTCTTTTCAATCGGGACACTTTCACCAGTCATCATGGACTCATCCACAAAGGTCTGCCCCTCTATTACAAGTCCATCTACCGGCATACGCTCCCCTGGCTTGATACGGATAATATCTCCAACTCGGATATCCTCCGTATCAATGGTCACAGCCTCTCCATAGCGAATCACTGTCGCCTGACTAGGCACTAACTCAAGCAGAGACTGAATTGCCTGAGACGTTCTCCCCTTGGCAGAACTTTCCAGATATTTGCCCAGAAGAACCAAGGCAATAATCACTGCAACAGACTCAAAATAAAGCTGATGAACAAAGGGATGATGACCTAGAAAAACCTGACTGACTGAGTAGAGGCTGTAGAAAAATGCTGCGCTGGTCCCCACCGCAATCAAACTATCCATATTGGGATGTCGCTTGATAAGATTGCGAAATCCTCTCTGATAAAAGCCACGACCGATCCACACAGCAGGCAGAGTCAAAAGCAATTGTGACAGAACGAAGACCAAGGGATGCACCATATGGTCTAAGAAACTAGGTAGAGGAAGGCCAACCATACTGCCCATAGAGATATAAAGCAAGGGTAGTGTCGTAACCAAAAGAATCAGCAATTGCTGTTTCTTTTTTTGCAATTCCTGCGCTTTCATTGCAGCCTCTTCGCTTACGTCAGACGGCCTGTTTTTTCCTTTTTCTTCTGCATGATAACCTGCCTCGGCTACAGCATCCAATACTTGCTGGCTGTCAAATCCCGCCTTAGGAAGCAAACTGAGGCGTTCTGTCGCCAGATTGACACTGACGTCCTCGACCGTTTCTAAGTCCTTGACCGCCATCTCCACCGTCATGGCACAGGCAGCGCAGGTCATGCCTGAGAGCTTGTATTCTTTCTTCTCGCTCATCAATGCACCTCCTTTCCGTGCCCGCAACGACACTGACCTTGCGGACAGTGGCATTTAATTTCCAGCGGAGCCGAAGCTCTTTTCTTATCGATGACTTGGCTGAGCCGCTCCAAGGCCCCTTGACTAAACTGACTTCTCTCAATCATCGAAATCAAAAGATCTCCGTGTTTAGTGTTACAGATATTGTCCAAAAAAGCCTGCCATGTACTTTCCAGATGGTCCGCTTCTAAAATCCGAGCATCATAGTAAAACTTGCCCTCGATTTTTTCCATGGCAATAAATTCTTTTGTCTTCAGACGATTCAAAAGGGTCTTGATGGTTGCCGGCTTCCAGGAAAAATCAGCTTCCAACCGCGCTATAATCTCTGTACTACGACTGTGTGGATAAGCCCACAGCACACGCATCACTTGCCATTCTGCTTGGCTAATATTTTGCTGTTCCATTGTTTAACACTCCCTTATCATTTACATTTGTAATCTAACTCTTTATTAGTTTACATTTGTAATCGTAATTTGTCAAGTATTTTTATCGTCATTTCCTGATATACAAAAAAGAAGGCGGGATAATCCCGTCTTCTCAAGTTTGTCCATATTAATGTGCCAACATCTCTTGGGCAATTTCTTGACCAGTCAGTTTACTTGGATAGTAGGTTGGCCAGTTTTCCAGCTCGTCAAAGAGTGCCTCCTGGCTTTCGCCACCATAGAAGATATGGAAGTGAGCTGCCTTGGTCGGTGCAATGTTGTGGTCGCTAAACTGAACATACTTGTACTCCCCAGCATCCTCGTCTGTCGCTTCAAACATAAAGCGAACTCCACGATTTCCCTTAGAGTAAGTCAGAGTGTGCTTACCAACGTATTTATAAGTATACTTCTTGGATTTTCCATCTACCACAAATTCCATAGTCTTGTCTGTGATATTGATATTGGAAACATCTGTCTTGTAGCCCTTGTCATAGTAGTCCTTGTATTCAGCTGCCGTCATTTTCCCAGTCAGCTTAGCCTTGTAGTCAAAGACTTGGTCCAAGGTCCCGTCTTTCAGATAAGGGTAAACAGACTGCCACTCGCCAGCATAGTCAGACAAGGTCCGATCCTTGACGGCACTGTCTTCAAAGTAGCCGTTTTGCACTGTCTTATCGTCTTCTTCTTTCTCGGCTGCAATCTCCGCTCCCTCTTGGTCAGTTGTCTTCTTGAGAGCCTTTAGATTGGCCTGCATGATAGAAACATAGTCTGCCCCATCCTTGGTCTGCTCTTCAGTCAAGCTTTCCAGCGGATTCAAGACATCAAGTTCTACCCCTGTTTCCTTAGCTAATGTAGAAGCCAAAGCCTGAGAAGCATTCTCTTCAAAGTAAATATACTTGATTTTATTTTTCTTGATATACTCGGTCAATTCAGCCAAGCGTGAAGCGGATGGCTCACTGTCTGGTGAAAGTCCAGAAATTGGCACCTGCTTCAAGCCATAGTCCAATGCTAGATAGTTAAAGGCTGCGTGCTGAGTAACAAAGCTCTTTTGCTTGGCATTGGCCAACCCATCCTCATATTCCTTGTCCAAGGCTTCCAGCTTCTTGATATAAGCCGCTGCATTTTTCTCAAAAGCCGCTTTCTTGTCAGGATAAGACTTGCTCAAGCTATCACGAATGTGCTCCACCATTTTAATAGCCCGCTTCGGAGATAACCAAACATGGGGATCATAGGCATGATGATGTCCCTCTTCACCATGGTCGTGGTCTTCTTCCTCTTCACCACCAGGCAGCAAGAGCATATCTCCTGTCGCTTTGATAACCGTTTCTTCCTTGTTTTTCAAAGTTTTTAACAGTTCAGGAACCCAAGTCTCCATATTTTCATTTTCATAGACAAAGGCATCTGCATCCTGAATCGTCGCAACTGCCTTAGCTGAAGGCTCATAATCATGCGGCTCTGTACCTGCCCCGATTAGAAGTTCAACATTGGCCTCATCTCCAGCCACCTGCTTGGTAAACTCATAAACAGGATAAAAAGTTGTGACAATATTGAGCTTGCCATCTGCATTTTTTTGATTAGAACAAGCTACTAAGAAAATACTCAGTAAACCTGCTAATAGTAAGCTAATTTTTTTCATTTTCTGCTCCTATTTCATAAATTTTTTGACCAGATTGACCAGCAAGAACAAGCTGACGAAGATAATCGTAATGCTAGCACTAGCTGGCGTCTCTGCATAGTAAGAAATATAAAGTCCGGCAATCATACCAAAGAAACCAATGGCATTTGCCAGCAAAATAACCGACTTGAAATTTTTCCCAATCCGCAGAGCAATACTAGCCGGCAAGACCATAATGGTCGAAACCAGCAAGGCTCCCGCAGCTGGAATCATGAGGGAAATCGCAACACCCGTCACGATATTAAAGAGAATGGACATGGTACGCACAGGCAGCCCATCCACAAAGGCCGTATCCTCATCAAAGGTCAAGATGTACATGGGGCGAATGAAGAGGAAGGTCAAGACAAGCACCACAGCAGCAATAACAAAGAGAGAAATCACCTGCTCCCTACTGATAGTCACAATGGAGCCAAACAGATACTGATCCAGACTCATTGAGCTAGAACTCTTACCCTTACTCATAACAATCAAGGAAATAGCTAAGCCGGTTGACATAAGAATGGCTGTCCCGATTTCCATGAAATTCTTATAGATTGTGCGCAGGTACTCTAAGAAGACTGCTGCGATAATGACGACAAGCACCGTTGTGAGAGTGGGCGATAGTCCAAGAACCAAACCAAAAGCTACACCTGCCAATGAAACGTGACTAAGCGTGTCACTCATAAGGCTCTGCCGCCGTAAAATCAGGAATGTCCCTAGAATCGGTGAGAAGAGGCTCATGGCAATAACTGCCAAGAAGGCTCGCTGCATAAAATCATAGGAAAATAGATTAAACATGGCTCACCTCCTGTCCATTGTCGCTTTCATGCACATTGAAACAGCGCCAAGGTGAGTCCTGATTACGGACCAGATGAATGTTGCGGTCAGCATATTTACGAACTTCTTCCGGATCGTGTGTAATCATCAAGACAGCCTTCCCATGCTTGTGAGCACTATGGTGCATGAGTTTGTAAAATTCATCCTTACTGCCTGCATCCATCCCTGTTGTCGGCTCATCTAGGACAAAAATATCCGGATCCGAAGCAAACATCCGAGCAATTACAGCCCTCTGCTTTTGCCCGCCAGAGAGAGAACCAATCCGCTTGTCCCTATGTTCCCACATTCCAACCGACTCCAGACTTGCCTTGATATGCTCCTCATCATGCTCATTCAAACGACGAAACCAACCCTTACGTGGATAACGTCCTGACTTGACAAACTCATATACCGTACTAGGAAAACCTGCATTAAAACTAGCAATCTGCTGAGGTAAATAAGCAATCCGCAGTTTCTTGCCTCGCACATTGGTCTTGGAAATCTTCACTTCCCCATGCTTAGGCTGCAAAATACCCAAACTAGCCTTGATAAGTGTCGTCTTAGCAGCTCCATTCTCCCCCGTCAAGGTGACAAACTCCCCACTGTCTAGAAAATAATGAATATGCTCCAGTACAGGCTCCTTGTCATAGTAAAAGGAAAGATTATTGACTGTGATATATCTCATTTGCTGATCTCTCCCACCAAGGCTTCCAAGAATTTCGCAATCACCGCCTGTTCGCTAGCAGAAAACTGCTCTGCCAATTGTTGATAGGTCTCCAAAGTATTTGCGTGATGATGCTGATGTTCCTCTGCAATCGGCTGCGCTAAGTCAGTCAAACGGTAAAAGGTAACCCGTGCATCTCTTTTATCTTTAAAAGCTTGCAGCATCTCTTGCCTTACCAAAGATTTCACAGCCTTTGTCACAGCAGCCTGACTTACATTCAGTTTTTTTGCCAAATCAGAATTTGTCAAGGATTCCTCAGACAAAAGCATCAAAATATGCTCCTGCGTATTGGTTAAAGGCGCATCACTCGTGCAAGAACCAATCAGAATCTCATGCTGATTTTCTGCTTTCAAAATAACTTCATTTAAAAATTGATCGATCTTCTGCGCTAAATGAGTCATTTCTTCCCTCCTTCTCTTAACCAGTTAAAGCTTTACTGGTTAATTATACCACAAAACAGAAAAGAGTCAAGAATTTTCAGTAAAAGTAAGATGCTTTTTCACAAAAAAATATTTAATCATACATTTAGATTCTTAAGCCCTAAATAAAACTCAATCAGAGAATAAAAAAGAACAAAACGAGCTGACTCATATTAGCATTCTAGATTCTATAAACAATTTGATGGTGAATCCATTACATTAGTTGAGTGTGGATTTACAAGTAAAATCATGATTCGATCTTCCGCTTAGCTTGCAAATAAATACTACAGAAAAGACAAAAAAACGAAGCTAAAATGCTTCGCTAAACTTAAGCTATACCGGCGGCCGGGGTCGAACCGGCACGTCCGTGAGGACACTGGATTTTGAGTCCAGCGCGTCTGCCAATTCCGCCACGCCGGCTCAAGTTTTTAACTGGGGTAGCTGGATTCGAACCAACGCATGAGGGAGTCAAAGTCCCTTGCCTTACCGCTTGGCGATACCCCAATAATAATAAATAGGCGAGTGATGGGGATCGAACCCACGCATGCCAGAGCCACAATCTGGTGTGTTAACCACTTCACCACACCCGCCATATTTAAACACGGGCAGTAGGAATTGAACCCACACTGAAGGTTTTGGAGACCTTAGTTCTACCTTTAAACTATGCCCGTAAAGGTTATGGAAGGGGAGGGATTCGAACCCCCGAACCCGAAGGAGCGGATTTACAGTCCGCCGCGTTTAGCCTCTTCGCTACCCTTCCGATTATAAAATTATGGCGCGAGACGGAATCGAACCGCCGACACATGGAGCTTCAATCCATTGCTCTACCAACTGAGCTACCGAGCCAACTATTGCGGGAGCAGGATTTGAACCTACGACCTTCGGGTTATGAGCCCGACGAGCTACCTAGCTGCTCCATCCCGCGTCAATACTATTCGTCCCTAAGGAGGATGTGGGATTCGAACCCACGCACGCTTTTACACGCCTGACGGTTTTCAAGACCGTTCCCTTCAGCCGGACTTGGGTAATCCTCCAAATATATAGTCCGTACGGGATTCGAACCCGTGTTACCGCCGTGAAAAGGCGGTGTCTTAACCCCTTGACCAACGGACCATAATATTATTGAAAATGGGCACGAGTGGACTCGAACCACCGACCTCACGCTTATCAGGCGTGCGCTCTAACCACCTGAGCTACGCGCCCAAGTTCGAAAACTTGGTATGAACTTTCGTTCAAAGCGGGTGACGAGAATCGAACTCGCGACAACAGCTTGGAAGGCTGTAGTTTTACCACTAAACTACACCCGCTTGAATATGGGAGTTAACGGGATCGAACCGCTGACCCTCTGCTTGTAAGGCAGATGCTCTCCCAGCTGAGCTAAACTCCCTTCGCTAAGCGACTACCATATCTCACAGGGGGCAACCCCCAACTACTTCCGGCGTTCTAGGGCTTAACTGCTGTGTTCGGCATGGGTACAGGTGTATCTCCTAGGCTATCGTCACTTAACTATTGAATTAACTGTCCTGTCCTCTCAGACAAGCCTTGTCAACTCAAAATTGAATACAATATCAAATCTCACAATTCTCTAAACCATTCGCTGCACTCTGATGAAGCTCTTATTCTAGGATAAGTCCTCGAGCGATTAGTATTAGTCCGCTCCATGTGTCACCACACTTCCACTCCTAACCTATCAACCTGATCTTCTCTCAGGGCTCTTACTAACTTGCGTTATGGGAAATCTCATCTTGAGGTGGGTTTCACACTTAGATGCTTTCAGCGTTTATCCCTTCCCTACATAGCTACCCAGCGATGCTCTTGGCAGAACAACTGGTACACCAGCGGTAAGTCCACTCTGGTCCTCTCGTACTAGGAGCAGATCCTCTCAAATTTCCTACGCCCGCGACGGATAGGGACCGAACTGTCTCACGACGTTCTGAACCCAGCTCGCGTGCCGCTTTAATGGGCGAACAGCCCAACCCTTGGGACCGACTACAGCCCCAGGATGCGACGAGCCGACATCGAGGTGCCAAACCTCCCCGTCGATGTGAACTCTTGGGGAGATAAGCCTGTTATCCCCAGGGTAGCTTTTTATCCGTTGAGCGATGGCCCTTCCATACGGAACCACCGGATCACTAAGCCCGACTTTTCGTCCCTGCTCGAGTTGTAGCTCTCGCAGTCAAGCTCCCTTATACCTTTACACTCTGCGACTGATTTCCAACCAGTCTGAGGGAACCTTTGGGCGCCTCCGTTACCTTTTAGGAGGCGACCGCCCCAGTCAAACTGCCCGTCAGACACTGTCTCCGTAGATGATAAACCTACCGGGTTAGAGTGGCCATAACACAAGGGTAGTATCCCAACAACGCCTCCATCGAAACTGGCGTCCCGATTTCATAGGCTCCTACCTATCCTGTACATGTGGCACAGACACTCAATATCAAACTGCAGTAAAGCTCCATGGGGTCTTTCCGTCCTGTCGCGGGTAACCTGCATCTTCACAGGTACTAAAATTTCACCGAGTCTCTCGTTGAGACAGTGCCCAAATCATTACGCCTTTTCGTGCGGGTCGGAACTTACCCGACAAGGAATTTCGCTACCTTAGGACCGTTATAGTTACGGCCGCCGTTTACTGGGGCTTCAATTCATACCTTCGCGTTACCGCTAAGCACTCCTCTTAACCTTCCAGCACCGGGCAGGCGTCACCCCCTATACATCATCTTACGATTTAGCAGAGAGCTGTGTTTTTGATAAACAGTTGCTTGGGCCTATTCACTGCGGCTGACAAAAGTCAGCACCCCTTCTCCCGAAGTTACGGGGTCATTTTGCCGAGTTCCTTAACGAGAGTTCTCTCGCTCACCTGAGGCTACTCGCCTCGACTACCTGTGTCGGTTTGCGGTACGGGTAGAGTATGATACAACGCTAGAAGCTTTTCTTGGCAGTGTGACATCACTCACTCGCTACTAAACTTCGCTCCCCATCACAGCTCAACGTTACAGGTATAAGCATTTGACTCATACCACGCCTCACTGCTTAGACGTACATCCATTCGTACGCACGAGTTAGCCTACTGCGTCCCTCCATCACTTCATACTCTAGTACAGGAATCTCAACCTGTTGGCCATCGGATACACCTTTCGGTCTCTCCTTAGGTCCCGACTAACCCAGGGCGGACGAGCCTTCCCCTGGAAACCTTAGTCTTACGGTGGACAGGATTCTCACCTGTCTTGCGCTACTCATACCGGCATTCTCACTTCTATGCGTTCCAGCGCTCCTCACGGTACACCTTCTCCACACATAGAACGCTCTCCTACCATACCTATAAAAGGTATCCACAGCTTCGGTAAATTGTTTTTAGCCCTGGTACATTTTTCGGCGCAGGGTCACTCGACTAGTGAGCTATTACGCACTCTTTGAATGAATAGCTGCTTCTAAGCTAACATCCTAGTTGTCTGTGCAACCCCACATCCTTTTCCACTTAACAATTATTTTTGGGACCTTAGCTGGTGGTCTGGGCTGTTTCCCTTTCGACTACGGATCTTAGCACTCGCAGTCTGACTGCCGACCATAATTCATTGGCATTCGGAGTTTATCTGAGATTGGTAATCCGGGATGGACCCCTCACCCAAACAGTGCTCTACCTCCAAGAATCTTCATGTCGACGCTAGCCCTAAAGCTATTTCGGAGAGAACCAGCTATCTCCAAGTTCGTTTGGAATTTCTCCGCTACCCACAAGTCATCCAAGCACTTTTTCAACGTGCCCTGGTTCGGTCCTCCAGTGCGTTTTACCGCACCTTCAACCTGCTCATGGGTAGGTCACATGGTTTCGGGTCTACATCATGATACTAAAGCGCCCTATTCAGACTCGGTTTCCCTACGGCTCCGTCTCTTCAACTTAACCTCGCATCATAACGTAACTCGCCGGTTCATTCTACAAAGGCACGCTCTCACCCATTAACGGGCTCGAACTTGTTGTAGGCACACGGTTTCAGGTTCTATTTCACTCCCTCCCGGGGTGCTTTTCACCTTTCCCTCACGGTACTGGTTCACTATCGGTCACTAGGGAGTATTTAGGGTTGGGAGATGGTCCTCCCAGATTCCGACAGGGATTTCACGTGTCCCGCCGTACTCAGGATACTGCTAGGTACAGAATCTATTTAAAATACGAGGCTCTTACTCTCTTTGGCTGACTTTTCCCAAGTCATTCTTCTATAAATTCTGAGTCCACAGCGCAGTCCTACAACCCCGAAGAGTAAACTCTTCGGTTTGCCCTCCTGCCTCTTCGCTCGCCGCTACTAAGGCAATCGCTTTTGCTTTCTCTTCCTGCAGCTACTTAGATGTTTCAGTTCACTGCGTCTTCCTCCTCATTCCCTTAACAGAAATGGGTAACAGGCATCAACCTGTTGGGTTCCCCCATTCGGACATCCCCGGATCAAGTGCTTACTTACAGCTCCCCGAGGCATTTCGTCGTTTGTCACGTCCTTCATCGGCTCCTAGTGCCAAGGCATCCACCGTGCGCCCTTACTAACTTAACCTTATTTTTTTGACCTTTCAGTCTTAAACTCATTAATTTTCACAGCGTTTTTCGGTTTATTTTTCTTGTTACTATTTGATATCGGTATTCAATTTTCAATGGACAAGTTCTTTATCTAGTCAAACTAGATAATGGAGCCTAGCGGGATCGAACCGCTGACCTCCTGCGTGCAAAGCAGGCGCTCTCCCAGCTGAGCTAAGGCCCCACATAGCCCTCTCAAAACTAAACAAGACTCAAGTGCATTCCGTGTGTCCTTACGGACTCCTTAGAAAGGAGGTGATCCAGCCGCACCTTCCGATACGGCTACCTTGTTACGACTTCACCCCAATCATCTATCCCACCTTAGGCGGCTGGCTCCTTACGGTTACCTCACCGACTTCGGGTGTTACAAACTCTCGTGGTGTGACGGGCGGTGTGTACAAGGCCCGGGAACGTATTCACCGCGGCGTGCTGATCCGCGATTACTAGCGATTCCGACTTCATGTAGGCGAGTTGCAGCCTACAATCCGAACTGAGACTGGCTTTCAGAGATTAGCTTGCCGTCACCGGCTTGCGACTCGTTGTACCAGCCATTGTAGCACGTGTGTAGCCCAGGTCATAAGGGGCATGATGATTTGACGTCATCCCCACCTTCCTCCGGTTTATTACCGGCAGTCTCGCTAGAGTGCCCAACTCAATGATGGCAACTAACAATAGGGGTTGCGCTCGTTGCGGGACTTAACCCAACATCTCACGACACGAGCTGACGACAACCATGCACCACCTGTCACCTCTGTCCCGAAGGAAAAACTCTATCTCTAGAGCGGTCAGAGGGATGTCAAGACCTGGTAAGGTTCTTCGCGTTGCTTCGAATTAAACCACATGCTCCACCGCTTGTGCGGGCCCCCGTCAATTCCTTTGAGTTTCAACCTTGCGGTCGTACTCCCCAGGCGGAGTGCTTAATGCGTTAGCTGCGGCACTAAGCCCCGGAAAGGGCCTAACACCCTAGCACTCATCGTTTACGGCGTGGACTACCAGGGTATCTAATCCTGTTTGCTCCCCACGCTTTCGAGCCTCAGCGTCAGTTACAGACCAGAGAGCCGCTTTCGCCACCGGTGTTCCTCCATATATCTACGCATTTCACCGCTACACATGGAATTCCACTCTCCCCTTCTGCACTCAAGTTAAACAGTTTCCAAAGCATACTATGGTTAAGCCACAGCCTTTAACTTCAGACTTATCTAACCGCCTGCGCTCGCTTTACGCCCAATAAATCCGGACAACGCTCGGGACCTACGTATTACCGCGGCTGCTGGCACGTAGTTAGCCGTCCCTTTCTGGTAAGATACCGTCACAGTGTGAACTTTCCACTCTCACACCCGTTCTTCTCTTACAACAGAGCTTTACGATCCGAAAACCTTCTTCACTCACGCGGCGTTGCTCGGTCAGGGTTCCCCCCATTGCCGAAGATTCCCTACTGCTGCCTCCCGTAGGAGTCTGGGCCGTGTCTCAGTCCCAGTGTGGCCGATCACCCTCTCAGGTCGGCTATGTATCGTCGCCTTGGTGAGCCGTTACCTCACCAACTAGCTAATACAACGCAGGTCCATCTGGTAGTGATGCAATTGCATCTTTCAATTAATTATCATGCGATAATCAATTTTATGCGGTATTAGCTATCGTTTCCAATAGTTATCCCCCGCTACCAGGCAGGTTACCTACGCGTTACTCACCCGTTCGCAACTCATCCAAGAAGAGCAAGCTCCTCTCTTCAGCGTTCTACTTGCATGTATTAGGCACGCCGCCAGCGTTCGTCCTGAGCCAGGATCAAACTCTCATTAAAAAGTTTGAGTTCGCACTCATTACTGTCCACTGACAGATTTATTTTCGCGTTTTTTGACAGGTTACATATCTCTATGTCACCCTGCACTTGGTTCGTCTTGTTCAGTTTTCAAAGGGCTTTGTCTTTCGCGACAACTATATTAGTATATCACCTATACCCCCAACCCTGTCAATACCTTTTTTAATCTTTTTTATTTTTTTTGAAGTTTTTTTATTCATCAGGAGTTTTTTTATCTTTTAAGGTGCGGGTAGATATACTTCCTCTCCTAGTTGACGTGCTATTAAACCAGCTCTCGCCAGCTGAAGCAAAGTCTTTGTGAATTCATAAATATGTTCTCTTTCACTTGCGGTCATCTCTTTTTTAGAAAACTTTCTTCTTAAAGCTTTGTAATTCCGACCTTCCTGCTGAAAGAAGGGAGCATCTTGTAAATAGGCTTTTACATTCTCCAAGTTTTCTAAAATACCAAGATGAAAAGCGGCAGAAGCAAAAGTTTTATCAAAAGGCTGGGTGCAGACGCTCCGAAACTCTACTGTCCCCCGTGTCGTCAAATCTTGATACTGGTAACTTCTGTGATTCTTGAAGTCTGCTTCCTTTGGTGTCAAGTTTACTTTCTCACCCGAGAGGCTATAAGCTTCAATAGTTCTCTGGATCAAGTATTCATTAGCAGCTATCGGATAGAAATAATAGGATTTACCCTCACGTTCGGCAGTAAAAAGTGCTGATCTATTAAGATATGCAAAAAATTCATCTTCAGTTTGAAAATCTTTTGAATTCACACCCGCATTTTCCTGTAAAATGCCATGCATTGATTGCTCCCAGAAAATATCCCGAGCTATTTTTGTATCCCAAGAAGAATCTGAAAACTCTGAATTGGCAAATAGATAGGCTTTAGCAGCTTCAATTTGATTGAAGACATTGATAACAGTTAAATAATTTTCTCTTGAGACATCCAGCTGCACTTGACTCCCACAAATAAAAGCGCCATATTCTGGATAATTGTGCAGACCATCCATGTTCTTTCCCATAGCTAAATACTGCATCAACATTTCATATCTTGGATACTTAACTGGACTATTATCATTTTCTGCCCAGAAAGGATGAATACCTTCTCCTTGAATTTCATGGTCTTCTTCGCGCAGAATTGGCTGAATAATGTTCAGATAGTTCTTAAAACGCTCTTCAACTTCTTGAATTCTACTAGCCTTGGCAAAAGCAAATTCCAAAGTATTGTAAGAGACCTCAAAAAGAATCCTGTCTTCATTTTTAGTAGATTTCAGTTGGATGGGATTGCCATCTCTATCAAATCGTTCCGACTCAAAATCATACTCTTCCAATAGATGCTTCAAGAGATTCTTGGCCACATTTGTATCAGTCGCTCCGCCCTGGCTATTGACAATAGGAAATTCTAACTCAATGCCAATGTAGACAGTTGGATTTTTCTTTGATATTCTTTAAATAGCGTTCTTTTTAAAAATTTGGATTGAATCCATCATTTCCATTTCCTATAAATTTTTTTGATAGTGTTAAAGTATTATAACAAAATTTCAGGTATTTTCCTAGCCTCATGCAAAAAACGCCTGCTTACGAAATTGTTTTTTTGCCTTAAAAAGCAATTTCGTAAACAAGCGTCTACCTATTATCAACTATATGATGAGTGTTCCCGCTAGGAAAGAATCCCTAGCGGTAGACCAGAGCTAGACTAAGAATAGAGATTCTATTCCATCATCATAACACTCAACAAAGATTGATGATCTTAAACTAATTCGATGATTGCCATTGGCGCAGCATCTCCACGGCGCGGTTCAGTTTTCAGGATACGAGTATATCCACCGTTGCGCTCTGCATAGCGTGGTGCAATCTCAGAGAACAATTTTTTTGAAGAGCAGTAGTTGTAGTATACTTTTCTGTTGCTTCATCATAGTTTTTCTGATGCGATTTCATTGCGTACAAAAGCTGCAGCTTGACGACGAGCGTGCAAGTCTCCACGTTTGCCCAATGTAATCATTTTTTTCTACTGTTTTACGGATTTCTTTTAGCACGAGCTTCAGTTGTCACGATTGATTCGTTGATCAGCAAATCAGTAGTCAAATCGCGAAGCATCGCTTTTACGTTGTGAGCTAGTGCGTCCTAGTTTACGGTAAGCCATGTATTCCTCCTTTATTTATCGTTTTTTTAACCCCAGACCGAGATCAGCAAGTTTAACTTTTACTTCTTCCAGACTCTTACGTCCCAAGTTACGAACTTTCATCATTTCAGGCTCAGATTTTTTTCTGTCAAATCAAATACAGTATTGATACCTGCACGTTTCAAACAGTTGTATGAGCGAACTGACAAATCTAATTCTTCGATGGTCCGTTCCAAAATGCGGTCATCAGAAGTCTTTTTCTGCTTCCTTCATAACGTCTGCAGCGATAGCTACTTCTGTCAGATTAGTGAAGAGATTCAAATGTTCCGTAAGGATGCGGGCTGAAAGTCCCAAAGCATCTTCTGGAATAATTGTTCCATTCGTTAAAATTTCAAGGGTTAGTTTGTCAAAACCATCGTTGCTACCAACACGAGCTGGCTCAACCTGGTAATTAACTTTTGTCACTGGCGTATAGATAGAATCCACCGCAAGTGTTCCCACTGGTGCATCATCTTTCTTATTTTTCATCTGCAGGCACATAACCACGACCGCTGTTGACAGTCATCGTTGCCTTAAAAGCTTGCGCCTTCTCCGATTGTAAAGAGATAATGATCAGGGTTTATAATTTCAATATCACTGTCTGTCAAAATGTCTCCGGCAGTTACTTCTGCTGGTCCTTCAACATCCAGTTCAATAATCTTTTCGTCTTGGACGTAAGATTTTACAGCAATTCCCTTTGACGTTCAGAATAATTTGCATCACGTCTTCGCGGACACCGGAAATTGTATCAAACTCATGCAAAAACACCTTCAATATTAATTGAAGTAACAGCAGCACCTGGAAGTGAAGCCAAAAGCACACGGCGAAGAGAATTTCCCAGTGTTGTACCATAACCACGCTCAAGCGGCTCTACTACAAACTTGCCATAATCTTTATTTTTCATCAATTTTTTGTTATATTTGGTTTTTTTCAAACTCAATCATTTGCTATACTCCCTCTTAAACGAAAAGCAGTGTAACGGTTGGTGATTATACACGGCGACGTTTTGGAGGACGAGCACCATTGTGTGGTACAGGAGTCACATCACGAATAGCTGTTACTTCAAGACCAGCGGCAGCAAGAGCACGAATAGCAGACTCACGACCAGAACCTGGACCTTTTACAGTAACTTCAACTGATTTCAGACCGTGTTCCTGTGCAGATTTAGCAGCTGCTTCAGATGCCATTTGGGCAGCAAATGGTGTAGATTTACGAGAACCTTTAAATCCAAGAGCTCCAGCAGATGACCAAGCAATCGCGTTACCATGCACATCAGTAATCATAACAATAGTGTTATTAAATGTAGCGTGAATATGAGCAATACCGGATTCGATATTTTTCTTCACACGACGTTTACGTGTTGGTTTAGCCAAGACTTTTTACCTCCTTATATTATTTTTTCTTACCTGCAATCGCAACAGCTTTACCTTTACGAGTGCGGGCGTTATTTTTTTAGTGTTTTGTCCACGGACAGGAAGTCCACGACGGTGACGGATTCCACGGTATGAACCGATTTCCATCAAACGCTTTGATGTTCAAGTTTACTTCACGACGAAGGTCACCTTCAACTTTAATCGCATCTACTTCACGACGGATAGCGTCTTCTTGTTCGATTGTAAGATCTTTTTACACGGATGTCTTCTGAAACTCCAGCAGCTGCCAAGATTTTTCTTAGAAGTTGGAAGTCCGATACCGTACACATAAGTCAGTGAAACGACTACACGTTTGTCATTTGGAATGTCAACTCCAGCAATACGAGCCATTTTTTTCTCCTTTTCTATCTTATCCTTGACGTTGTTTGTGTTTTTGGATTTGCTGGGCAAATTACCATAACACGACCATTACGACGAATAACTTTGCAGTATTCGCAAATTGGTTTGACCGATGGTCTTACTTTCATTTTTTCCCTCCAAGTTTTTCGATTATTTAAAGCGGTATGTGATCCGTCCACGTGTCAAATCATAAGGACTCATTTCTACAGTCACACGGTCTCCCGCTAAAATACGAATATAGTTTTTACGAATTTTACCAGAAACTGTTGCTAAAATCTGATGTCCATTTTCAAGTTCAACCGTAAACATTGCATTAGGCATTGTATCAACTACCTTGCCTTCAACCTCAATCACATCGTCTTTTGCCACGCAAAAGTACCTCCATAAATTTCGATTTGATCCCTCTGAGCACAGAGGTAACAATTATAAGTCAGACTAATTCATTGTATCACTACTTGTCAAATATTGCAAGCAGGAAAAACGCTTTTATTTCAAATTTGTCAAGACTTTTTCGATAGCTGAGAAGACATCATTAATATCTTGATTTCCTTGAATATCATGGACCAGACCTTTTCTGCGATAGTGATCAATAATCGGCTGACCCTGAGCAATATTGACATCCAAACGACGTTTAACCGTCTCAGGCTTATCATCTTCACGCTGGTAATAATCCTCTTCCTTGTAGTCTGCTGGCGGATTGAAGACCTTGTGGAAGGTTTCACCTGTTTCACGATGGATAATCCGACCGCTCAAACGCTCCAGCAAGCTGTTAGGATCCACTTCGATATTGATAACTCCGTCCAAAGCCAAATCAAGCTCTGCTAGCGTTTGATCCAAGGCATGTGCTTGCTCAATCGTGCGTGGATAGCCATCCAAGAGGAAGCCTGTTTGCTTAATATCGTCCTGACTCAAGCGCTCTTTGACAATGCCGTTTGTCACTTGGTCTGGAACCAACTCGCCCTTGTCAATATAGGACTTGGCTAAAACGCCCATCTCTGTTTGGTTAGCAATCGCCGCACGGAACATATCTCCAGTCGAAATATGCGCAACATTGAAATGCTCAACGATTTTAGCAGCTTGAGTTCCTTTACCAGCACCTGGTAAGCCCATAATCAAAAGATTCATGATTGGTCTCCTTTTTTGTTTTTAAAGCAATCTATTAAACCGATTAATAAACTCGTTTAAAAACAAAATAGAAGGGGGTGAGTCTACTCTGTCCCCTTTTATTTTGTTTATTTTCGGTTCAAGAAAGGTTATCTGAACAGGCTTCTCATTAGAAAAGCTATTCAAAAAGTCCCTTACTCTGAAGTATCCATAAAGCCGACATACTTTCTCTTCAGCAGGTAGCCTTCTAGCTGTTTCATTCCCTCAATACCAGTTGAGATGATGATCAAGAGACTGGTTCCTCCAAGAGCAACGGCATCTGTCAATCCAAATACATCTTTAGCCAAAATAGGCAGGATAGAAATGAAACCTAGGAAGAGAGATCCCACTGTTGCCAAACGACGAAGCAGCTTAGACATGTAGTCTTCTGTTCCTTTACCTGGACGAACACCTGGAATGTAGGCTCCGCTCTTTTGCAGATTTCTGCTGTCTTCTCTGGATTAATCTGTACAAAAGTATAGAAGAATGTAAAGAGGACAATCAGGAAGGCGTACATGAACATGCCACTAATGGTCGTTGTTGCCAAAAGTGACTGAGCTGTCTTAACCCAATCTGCGTCATAGCCCAAGGCACTGACAACTTGGAAAATCGCTGCCGGTGCAGCTGTAATCGAGCTGGCAAAGATTACTGGAATAACCCCAGCCGGATTGACTTTCAGTGGCAGATAGGAGCTAGAAGGTGCACCCTTAGCTACTTTCGTATACTGAACTGGAATTTTATATTCAGCCTGCTGTACAAAGGTTGTAAAGTAAATGATAAGCAGGACTGCCACAATCAGAATTCCTACAAAAATGAAGGATGAAGTCAAACGTTCACTAGGAATATTGACAAAATAATCTTCATAGATACCTTTAATCATATCAGGGATAGCTGAAACGATACCAGCAAAGATAATCATGGAAACGCCATTTCCGTAACCCTTGTCTGTAATCTGCTCACCCAGCCAAGTTACAATCATTGAACCAGTTGCTAGAAGAACGCAAATCAAAGCGTAGGTCTGAACATTAGGATTGGCAACCAGATTAGCTCTTGAGAGAGTATCAAAACCAGCGGTAATCCCAATTGCCTGCACAAAGGCCAAAACTAGGGCGATATAACGAGTCGCTTGATTCAGCTTCCTCCGTCCCACTTCCCCTTGCTTGCCCCACTCTACAAACTTCGGAAGCAAGTCCATTTGCAGCAGCTGAACAACGATCGAAGCTGTGATGTAAGGACTGACTCCAAGTGCAAAGACAGAGAAGTTGCGCATGGCGTTACCAGAGACCAAGCTTAGCATATTCAAGAATGGCAAATCATTCAAATTGCTTAAGGCTTTGGCATTAATCCCCGGAACCGTTATGGTTGTACCGATACGGAAAACTAAGATGATAAAAATAGTGAACAGAATCTTAGATCGTACCTGTTTGATTTTAAATGCGTCTTTTAATAGTTTGAAAAACATAGGTCACCTCGCTTAGATGACTTCCACTGAACCACCTTTAGCAGTGATAGCTTCTTCAGCTGATTTAGAGAATTTAGCTGCCTTAACAGTCAATTTCTTTGTCAATTCTCCGTTACCAAGAATCTTGATACCTGATTTTTCAGCTTTTACAATACCTGCTTCGATGAGAACAACTGGTGTTACTTCAGCGCCATCTTCAAAGGCGTTCAGTTGGTCAAGGTTAACAATCGCATATTCTTTGCGGTTGATGTTCAGGAAACCACGTTTTGGAAGACGACGGAACAATGGAGTTTGTCCACCTTCAAAACCAAGGCGAACGCCGCCACCGCTACGAGCTTTTTGACCTTTTTGACCACGGCCAGATGTTTTACCGTTACCAGATGATGTACCACGACCAACACGGTTGCGGACTTTACGAGAACCTGCAGCAGGTTGTAATTCATGAAGTTTCATTATATTATTTCTCCTCTTTTGTAAAATGCTAGCGCTCATATAGGAGAAAAGGTGTCTCCTATATAAACTCGCCTATACATATATTTAGTTTTAGGGGCTGAGAAAATCCCATCCCCTAACGTATTTTAATTTAAAGTTGTTAAACCAGCAAAGCTTATTTAACTTCTTCAACAGTTACCAAATGTGATACTGCAGTAATCATACCGCGTACTGCTGGGATTATCTTCTTTGATAACTGAGCTGTTCAATTTGCCAAGTCCAAGTGCTACAACAGTTTTACGTTGTGACGGGATGCGTCCGATTGGAGACTTAGTCAAAGTAATTTTAATTTGAGCCATGTTATCCCCTTTCTTATGCCAAGTCAGAAACTGAAATACCACGAAGGGCAGCAACTTCTTCAGCGCGTTTTAATTGTTTCAAACCTTCAACAGTTGCGCGAACGATGTTGATTGGTGTGTTAGAGCCAAGAGATTTAGATGTAACATCTGCTACACCTGCCAACTCGATGACGGCACGAACCGCACCACCGGCAGCAACTCCAGAACCCTCCACAGCTGGCTTAAGCAATACTTTAGCCCCGCCAAATTCTGAAAGAACTTCGTGAGGAATTGTTGTGCCAACCATTGGTACTTCAATCAAATTCTTCTTCGCATCTTCAACTGCCTTGCGGATTGCTTCTGGTACTTCTTGAGCTTTACCAGTACCGAAGCCAACACGACCATTGCGGTCACCAACAACTACAAGAGCTGCAAAGCGAAGACGACGTCCACCTTTAACAACTTTTGTAACACGGTTGATGGCAACTAAACGTTCTTCAAGTTCAACTGCGTTGTCTTTAAATGCCATTTTCTAGTGTCCTCCTCTTAGAATTTCAATCCGTTTTCACGAGCTGCATCAGCCAAAGCTTTTACACGTCCGTGATAGAGATATCCACCGCGGTCGAAGACGACTTCAGAAATACCTTTTAGCAACTGCACGTTCAGCAACGAGCTTACCAACAACAACGGCTTGTTCTGTTTTAGTTCCTTTTTGAAACTTCTTTGTCAAGAGTTGAAGCGCTTGCGAGCGTTACACCCGCTACGTCATCAATCACTTGAGCGTAGATGCCTGTATTAGAACGGAATACGTTCAAACGTGGGCGATCAGCAGTTCCAGAGAGTTTTTCCGCGAACGCGACGGTGGCGTTTTTGGCGGATTTTTATTTTTTTATCTGGTTTCGTAATCACAATTTTTCACCTCTTAATTTTAATCTTGTGCTTATGCACAACCTTGAAAACAGCTTGTTTGGCTGAAAAAAATCAGCCAGACAAGATTATTTACCAGTTTTACCTTCTTTACGGCGAACGAATTCACCAACGTAGCGGATACCTTTACCTTTGTATGGCTCTGGAGCACGCAGGCTACGTACGTAAGCTGCAGTTTGTCCAACTACTTCTTTTTGAAATTCCGCTGACAACGATAGTTGTTGGGTTTGGAAGTTCAAAAGTGATGCCTTCTGGTGCTTCTACTTCGTCTGGATGAGATTTACCAACTGAAAGTACAAGTTTTTTGCCTTGAAGTTGTGCACGGTAACCAACCCCACGCATTTCAAGTTCTTTCTTGAATCCTTCTGATACACCAACAACCATGTTGTTCAAAAGGGCACGAGTTGTTCCGTGGATTGTTTTTCATTTCTTTTTGAATCGTTTGGACGGTGAAGCGTTACTTCAGTTCCTTCCACACGGATTTCAATATCTTTTGAGAACTCACGAGTCAGTTCTCCTTTAGGTCCTTTTACAGTTACAACGTTGTCTTTGTTGCTGATTTCAACACCAGCAGGCAACACGATAACTTTATTACCAATACGTGACATGTATATATTCTCCTGTTAGATTGTCAGGCCGCAAGCGACCAGTTTTCACGGGGCTTAAATCGATTTCTCGATTTAAAAGAACATTTAGGTTTCAATTTCAAAGTGAATCTAGGCATCGTCTCGCAGGCATAACTTTGGGTTAGGCAAGAGACGATAACGAAGAGTCACAAAGAAATTGGGAACTAAATATTACCAAACGTAAGCGATAACTTCTCCACCAACATTCTTTTGGCGTGCTTCTTTATCAGTCAGCAAGCCTTCAGATGTTGAAAGGATAGCAATTCCAAGTCCGTTCAGAACTTTTGGAAGATCTTCGCGTTTCTTGTAAACACGCAGACCTGGTTTTGAAACGCGTTTCAAACCAGTGATAACTTTTTCACCATTTTGTCCGTATTTAAGAAATACACGGATGATGCCTTGTTTGTCATCTTCGATGATTTCAACGTTTTTTACAAAACCTTCACGCTTCAGGATTTCAGCAATCCCTTTTTTGATGTTTGATGCAGGCACTTCAAGCACGTCGTGGTTTGCTTGGTTAGCATTACGGATACGTGTCAGAAAGTCTGCAATTGGGTCAGTCATAACCATTTTTATATTTCTCCTCTTACTAGTAGTTTGCAAGCTGCACTTGCTAGTTAATGATTGAGCTAGGGCTCAGAATATGTTTACTAGGTTTCAATCTAAGATGAGTCTTATTTGAGCATCGAGCTTAGCTAGGGCATAAAGCTAAATTTGTTAGGGCATCGCTCGATAACGCAGAATCTATTTTTTTGACTGAATTGTAGCTCTTTATCATGATATTACCAAGATGCTTTGGTAACGCCAGGGATTTGTCCTTTGTATGCTAATTCACGGAAGCAAACACGGCAAAGTTTAAACTTGCGGTAAACGGAATGTGGACGGCCACATTTTTCACAACGAGTATAAGCTTGCGTAGAGAACTTAGCTGGGCGTTTGTTCTTAGCAATCATTGATTTTTTAGCCATTTGTTTTACCTCCTATATTATTTTGCAAAAGGCATTCCAAGGCCTGTAAGCAATTCGCGTGACTCTTCGTCAGTGTTAGCAGTTGTTACGATAACGATGTCAAGACCGCGAGTCTTATCAACGTCATCAAAGTTGATTTCTGGGAAGATCAATTGTTCTTTCACACCAAGTGTGTAGTTTCCGCGTCCATCAAAAGATTTTGTTGGAACACCGTGGAAGTCACGAACACGTGGAAGAGAAACTGAAACCAATTTATCCAAGAATTCATACATACGTTCGCCACGAAGGGTTACTTTAGCACCGATCGCTACACCTTCACGAAGACGGAAGCCGGCGATTGATTTTTTAGCTTTAGTGATAAGTGGTTTTTGACCTGAGATAAGAGCCAATTCTTCAGCAGCTTTTTCAAGGTTTTTAGCGTTTGATACAGCGTCACCGACACCCATGTTCAAAACGATTTTATCCACTTTTGGCACAGCCATAACAGATGAGTAGTTGAACTTTTCAGTCAAAGCAGGAACTACTTCTTTAAGATATTTTTCTTTTAAACGATTTGCCATTATACTTCTCCTTTCCTTCGTGATTAGTCAAGCACTTCGCCTGATTTTTTATTGTAACGAACTTTTTTGCCGTCTACAAACTTGTAGCCAACACGTCCTGCAACTCCATTCTTGTCAAGAACTTGAACGTTTGACACATGGATTGGTGCTTCTTTTTCCACGATAGCACCTTGAGGGTTTTCGTTATTTGGCTTTTGGTGTTTCTTAACGATGTTTACACCTTCAACAACAACTTTGTTTACTTTTGGAAGAGCTGTAACAACAAGCGCTTCAACACCCTTGTCTTTACCAGCAATTACGCGAACTTTGTCGCCTTTTTTTACAAACATTTATTTCTCCTCTTAATTCTTACGCCCATAGGGGCACCCTGACTTTTGCCAGGGGACTGTGTTTGTTAATTTTGATTAAAGTACTTCTGGAGCCAATGATACGATCTTCATGAAGCCACCGTCACGCAATTCACGAGCAACTGGGCCGAAGATACGAGTTCCGCGAGGAGTTTTGTCTTCACGGATGATGACTGCAGCGTTTTCGTCAAATTTGATGTATGAACCATCTTTTACGACGAGCACCTGATTTAGTACGAACGATAACAGCTTTTTACAACGTCACCTTTCTTAACCGCACCACCAGGAGTAGCTTGTTTTACAGACGCAACGATTACATCACCGATGTTAGCGAACTTACGTCCTGAGCCACCAAGAACTTTGATTGTCAAGATTTCGCGAGCGCCGCTGTTGTCGGCAACTTTCAAACGAGTTTCTGTTTGAATCATTTAAGTTTTCTCCTTTCTGGTTTGATTAGATGATAACCGCTTCTTCAACGACTTCTACAAGACGGAAGCGTTTTGTAGCTGAAAGCGGACGAGTTTCCATGATACGAACGATATCGCCTTCTTTGGCAACATTGTTTTCGTCATGTGCTTTGTACTTCTTAGAGTAGTTAATACGTTTACCATAGACTGGGTGGTTACGTTTAGTTTCAACTACAACTGTGATTGTTTTGTCCATTTTGTCAGAAACAACGCGTCCGACAAGAACTTTACGATTATTGCGTTCCATTGAAATTCTCCTTCCCTAGTCTATTATTTAACTTCTGATTGAACAGTTTTGATACGAGCGATTTGTTTTTTCACTTCTTTCAGGCGAGCTGTCTGCTCCAATTGGCCAGCAGCTGCTTGGAAACGAAGATCAAACAATTCTTTCTTCAATTCATTTTCACGCTTCGCGAGTTCTTCTTGAGAAAGACCACGAAGTTCTTTAACAAATTCTTTTACTTCATTAAGTTTCATGCCTTCTCCTTATTCTGCTTCACGTTTTACGAATTTACATTTAACTGGAAGTTTGTGGCTTGCAAGGCGAAGTGCTTCGCGAGCGATTTCTTCTGAAACGCCAGCAACTTCAAACATTACTTTGCCACGCTTAACTGGCGCAACCCAACCTTCTGGAGCACCTTTACCAGATCCCATCCGTACACCGATAGCTTTTGCAGTGTATGATTTGTGTGGGAAGATTTTAATCCAAACTTTACCACCACGTTTCATGTAACGAGTCATAGCGATACGGGCAGCTTCGATTTGGCGGTTAGTGATCCAGTGGCTAGTAGTTGCTTGAAGACCGTATTCTCCAAATGCTACTTCTTTTCCGCCTTTAGCTTCACCGCGCATTTTTCCACGGAATTCGCGACGGTGTTTAACACGTTTAGGTACTAACATTGGTTATTTACCTCCTTTAGTGTTTTTACGAGCTGGAAGGACTTCTCCACGGTAGATCCAGACTTTAACACCCAGTTTACCGTAAGTAGTGTCAGCTTCTTCCCAAGCGTAATCGATATCCGCACGAAGAGTGTGAAGCGGAACAGTTCCCTCAGAGTAACCTTCGCTGCGGGCAATATCTGCACCGTTCAAACGACCTGATACTTGAGTTTTGATTCCCTTAGCTCCTGCACGCATTGTACGTTGGATAGCTTGTTTTTGAGCACGACGGAAAGCAACACGCTGCTCAAGCTGGCGAGCAATTCCTTCACCAACCAGATGCGCATCCAAGTCAGGACGCTTGATTTCGATGATGTTGATGTGGACTTGTTTTCCAGTCAATTTGTTGAGTTTTGCACGGAGTGCATCAACGTTTGCTCCACCTTTACCGATAACCATACCTGGCTTTAGCAGTGTGAAGAGAAACGTTTACTTTGTTTACTGCGCGTTCAATTTCAATAGTTGAAATCGCTGCGTCAGCCAATTCTTTTTGAACGAATTTACGGATTGCAAGATCTTCATGAAGGTAATCCGCGTATTCTTTTTTCAGCATACCATTTGGCATCCCAATCACGGATGATGCCGACACGCATACCAATTGGATGTACTTTTTTTGACCCACGATGTTACCTCCTTATTTTTCTGCAACGACCACAGTGATGTGGCTTGTGCGTTTGTTGATTGGTGAAGCTGAACCTTTAGCGCGCGGACGGAAACGTTTCATAGTTGGTCCTTCGTTTGCGAAAGCTTCAGATACTACCAAGTTTGCTTTTTCCAAACCAAAGTTGTTTTCAGCATTAGCGATTGCAGAGTTCAAAACTTTTTCGATAATGCCAGCAGCTTTGTTTGGAGTAAATTTCAAGATTGCGATTGCGTCAGCGACGTTTTTACCACGAATATTGTCAAGAACCAGACGAGATTTACGAGGTGAAACACGCACTGTACGAGCCATTGCTTTAGCTGAAGTAATTTCTGCCATTTATGTTCTCCTTATTTTCTACGTGTTTTTCTTGTCGTCTGCAGCGTGACCCTTGTAAGTACGAGTTGGCGCAAATTCACCAAGCTTGTGACCTACCATGTCTTCCTGGATGTAAACAGGCACGTGTTTACGTCCGTCATAAACTGCGATTGTGTAACCAATGAAACTTGGGAAGATCGTTGAACGACGTGACCAAGTTTTTGATGACTTTTTCTTTTCGTCGTTAGCTTGAGCTTCAACTTTCTTCATCAGATGCTCATCGACGAAAGGTCCTTTTTAAGACTGCGTCCCATTTTTATATTTTTCTCCTTTAAATAAGTACCACAGCGGCCTGCGCTGACTAAGCAGCGCTACCGAGCTGGCGGATAGATTGTTTTTAAATTATTTCTCGTTGCGACGACGAACGATAAGTTTGTCAGATTTCGCTTTTTTTGTTACGAGTTTTAAGTCCAAGAGCAGGTTTGCCCCATGGAGTAGATGGCGCTTTACGACCAACTGGTGCTTTACCTTCACCACCACCGTGTGGGTGATCGTTAGGGTTCATTACAGAACCGCGAACTGTTGGGCGGATACCTTTCCAACGGCTACGTCCTGCTTTACCAAGGTTTACAAGTCCATGTTGTTCGTTTCCGACAACACCAACTGTAGCGCGGCAAGTACCAAGAATCATACGAACTTCGCCTGATTGAAGACGAACAAGAGTGTACTTACCTTCTTGACCCAATACTTGAGCAGAAGCTCCAGCAGCACGAACCAATTCTCCACCGCGGCCTGGTTTCAACTCAATGTTGTGAACCAAAGTACCAACTGGGATGTTAGCAAGCGGAAGAGCGTTTCCGACTTTGATATCTGCTTCAGGACCTGAAACGATGCGTTGACCAACTTCAAGACCTTTAGGAGCGATGATATAAGCCTTCACACCGTCAGTGTAGTGAACCAAAGCGATGTTTGCTGAACGATTTGGATCATACTCGATTGTTTTTACAACTGCTTCAACAGCGTCTTTGTTGCGCTTGAAGTCAATCAAACGGTAGTGACGCTTGTGACCGCCACCTTGGTGACGAACAGTGATGCGACCGTTGTTATTACGACCAGCCTTGCTCTTCAAAGAAACAAGCAAAGATTTTTCTGGAGTGCTGGTAGTGATTTCAGCGAAATCCAAAGAAGTCATATTACGGCGACCGTTTGTTGTTGGTTTATAAACACGAATTCCCACGATATTTCCTCCTTAGATTATTCTTCTTCTGCACCGAACAACTCGATTGCTTTAGAATCAGCTGTCAGTGTTACGATAGCTTTTTTAGTTTTGTTTGTAAAACCAGTGTAGCGTCCAACGCGTTTTGCTTTTGGTTTTACATTGATAGTGTTAACGTTAGCAACCTTAACTCCTTCAAAAGCAGCTTCAACAGCTTGCTTGATCAAGAGCTTGTGAGCGCGAGTGTCCACTTCAAATACGTATTTGCCTGCTTCGTACTGAGCCATTGAGCCTTCAGTGATAACAGGTTTTTTGATTACGTCGTACAAATTCATTATGCAAGAACCTCCTCAATTTTAGAGATAGCTGCCTGAGTAACCAGAAGTTTATCGCTGTTTACGATGTCCAGAACGCTTGCAGTTGTTGCAGTTGCAACTTTCACGTTTGGAAGGTTGCGAGCTGAAAGTGCAGCGAATTCGTTTCCTTCTTCAAGGATAACAAGAACTTTTCGTATCGATGCTCAGTGCAGCAAGCACTTTTTGCAAACTCAGCAGTTTTTTTGGAGCTGTAAATGAAAGGCTGTCTACAGCTACGAATTTGTTTTCAGCAACTTTTTCAGAGTAAACTGATTTCAATGCCAATCTACGAACTTTACGTGGAAGTTTGTAAGCATATGAACGAGGAGTTGGACCGAATACGATACCACCACCACGCCATTGTGGAGAGCGGATAGAACCTTGACGAGCACGTCCAGTTCCTTTTTGACGCCATGGTTTGCGTCCGCCGCCTGATACTGCAGAACGGTTTTTAACAGCGTGAGTTCCTTGACGAAGACTAGCGCGTTGGCTGATGATAACATCAAAGACAACTGATTCATTTGGCTCAATACCAAAGACCGCATCGTTCAGAACTACTTCACCAGCTTCTTTACCAGTTTGGTCAAATAATTTTACGTTTGCCATTGTGACTGATTTCCCCTTTCTTTATTATTTACCAGCTTTAACTGCTGACTTGATAGTGATAAGAGATTTCTTAGCACCTGGTACGTTACCTTTAATCAGGATAACGTTCTTCTCTGGAACAACCTGTACGATTTCAAGGTTTTGAATCGTTACACGGTTGCCACCCATACGTCCAGCCAAGCGTTTGTTTTTGAACACGCGGTTTGGCGCAACTGGTCCCATTGAACCAGGACGACGGTGGTAACGTGAACCGTGAGCCATTGGACCACGAGATTGGCCGTGGCGCTTGATAACACCTTGGAAACCTTTACCTTTTGAAGTTCCTGTTACATCAACAACATCACCAGCTTCGAATGTATCGACAGTGATTTCTGCTCCTACTTCCAAGCCTTCAATGTTTTTGAATTCACGAATGAAGCGCTTAGGAGCTGTGTTAGCTTTCGCTACATGGCCTTTGGCAGGTTTGTTGCTCAATACGTCACGAAGGTCATCAAAACCAACTTGAACTGCGTTGTAACCATCTGTTTCAACTGTTTTAACTTGAAGAACAACGTTTGGAGCTGCTTCAACAACAGTTACAGGGATTAATTCGCCAGCTTCAGTGAAGATTTGAGTCATTCCCACTTTTTTCCCTAAGATTCCTTTTGTCATGAGAAAATGTTTCCTTTTCTATAATTTTTTTCAAAAAGTTTTTTTAACGAGCGTTTTTTTCATGCTCTGGTTTAGATCAAGCTTTAGATTAAAGTTTAATCTCTACGTTCACACCACTTGGAAGATCCAATTTCATCAAAGCGTCAACTGTTTTTTTGAGTTGGGTTGATGATATCGATCAAGCGTTTGTGAGTACGCATTTCAAATTGTTCGCGAGAGTCTTTGTATTTGTGAGTCGCACGAATGATTGTGTAGAGGCTGCGCTCAGTTGGAAGTGGGATTGGACCCGCAACTTCAGCACCAGTACGAGTAGCAGTTTCTACGATTTTTTTGCAGCCGCTGTATCAAGTGTACGATGTTCGTAAGCTTTCAAACGGATGCGGATTTTTTTGTTTGCCATCTTTTTTCTCCTTTTTCGTCTATTTAAGATAATAGGCTAGCTCCACAAGAAAACCGACAGGTGATTGCGTGGCAATGCAACCGAGCGTGTCGCAACCTCTTGCATCAAAGCTACACGCTGTATTTTTTTACAGCACCATAGTATCTTAACACAAAGAACCAGTCATTGCAAAGGGATTTGAGTAATTTTTTTAAAGATTTTTTTAGGATGATTTTTTTATGAAAGTGTTTTTCTAAACAATTTATAAGTCTTGTAAATCATTATAGAAGAAAATTTAGACTTTTAACCTATTTATTCGAGTTTGTATTCAGAAAATACAAAAATCTCACTGACGCACATCAGTGAGATTAAAAATGAAAAATTTACCCTTGGCTACTTTGTTTTATAGCAAAGGGGCTGTCCTTTTCGATGCGAAAGCTGTTGCCCGACTGGCAGATGACAAGGTCTGCAGCCGCTAGATAGGGTTGATAAAAGTGCCTATATTGCTCTCGTCGAGCTAGATGCGTCTGCTCTATCCACTCTGGCCTGCGCTCTCGCACAGCCACATCCCGAGCTAAGCGGCGTTCTAACTCAGTCTGATTATCCGTGTAAAAGCAAAGCGACAAATCAAACAAACTTTCAGGCAAAAAGGCAGCCGACATACCTTCTACTATTAAAATCGGCTTTCGGGCTGATAAACGCAAGCTAGGCGACCAAGCTGTGCCAATGGTCAGAATATCCAGACCAGACTGCAAGGCGCAAATATCTCGCTCCAGACTCCCTGAGTTCATGAACGGCTGGGAGGCAGGCTGTGACTTTTTGATGAGGAAAATCTTTGGAACTGAGCAAATCTCGATACTCTCCAGTAATTACATAAGGATCTGTTTCCAACAGATTGGCTCGGTCCTCACCCAAGGCTAGCTGGAGTTTTCGAGCAAAAGTTGACTTCCCCGAAGCACCGTGACCGTAAATACGCAGGGTATGGTTTTTGGTCGCCTGACAGATACGCTGTCAATCTTTTCAGCAATTTCTCTTCATCAGACATGGCTTCTCCTTTCAAATGGAGATTCTTAGAAATTTCGGCTGGATTTATTGTAGCCGTAGCGCTCAATAAAGTCTTCACGGAATTCCAGCAAGTTGTCATCCATGATAGCTTGGCGGACCTTCTTCATAAGGTTTACCAAGAAGTAGAGGTTGTGATAGCTGGTCAGGCGGATGCCGAAGGTCTCGTCCGCTTTGAGCAAGTGGCGGATATAGGCCCTCGTATAGTTGCTGCAAGTGTAGCAGTCGCAGTCATGGTCCAGCGGCGTGAAATCTTCCTCAAACTGAGCGTTTTTTTAACAACCAGACGTCCTTCGCTGGTCATACAGGTACCGTTTCGGGCAATCCGAGTCGGCAGGACGCAGTCAAACATATCAACGCCACGGATAACCCCATCAATCAAGCTATCTGGCGCTCCCAACTCCCATGAGATAGCGAGGCTTGTTTTCAGGCAGCATAGGCGTTGTGAAGTCCAGCACTGCATTCATCTCTTCGTGGGACTCACCAACAGCCAGTCCTCCAATAGAGTAGCCCGGAAAATCCATGCTGACCAAGTCTTGAGCAGACTGACGACGCAAATCTTCAAAGCCAGCACCCTGAACAATCCCAAAGAGACCTTGGTCGTGTGGACGGCTGTGGGCCTTGAGTCCACGCTCTGCCCAACGGCTAGTCCGCTCAATGGACTTCTTGACATAATCATAGGGCTGGTAGAACTGCGGGCATTCATCAAAGGACATCATAATGTCACTGCCTAGATTGTTCTGGATGGAGATGGCCTTTTCTGGTGACAGGAACATTTTGGAACCATTGAGGTGGTTCTTGAAAGTTACTCCTTCTTCTGTGATATTGCGGCTGTCAGCTAGAGAATAGACCTGAAAACCGCCACTATCCGTCAGAATAGGCTGATCCCAGTTCATGAACTTGTGCAGACCACCTGCACGGGCAATCAGCTCATCGCCTGGCCGCAGCCAAAGGTGGTAAGTATTGGACAAGATGATACCCTGAACCCATTTGCTTGAGCTCTTCTGGTGACTGGGTCTTGACCGTCGCCTGAGTGCCAACCGGCATAAACATAGGCGTCGGAAAAGTCCCGTGAGGCGTGATAATTTCCCCCAAACGAGCACCTGTATGCTTTTCTTTTTTAATCAAACGATATTGAATCGGTGATGTTGACATGTTTCCTCCTGCTGGGAAAAACAGTCCCAGCGATTTTTCTTCTATATAATGAGCAGCAAGAGCTCACAAGATACCGTATGATTTTTACCAAAAAAACTTCTATCTGTCACGGGGTATGATATAATGTAACAGACAAATCCAAATGGAGGAATTATGAATCTAAGTCAACATCAGAGCTCAGGCTCGTACCGTCCGCAGCCAAACGAGAGGATTTTTTTCTTTTTGTTTGCGGCCCCAACCCTTGTCAGCATCCTCAGCATCTTACTTTCCCTCAATGACAATCTAAGAGATTCCATTCCCAACCTAACTTTTTAGCCAGTCCATCTATCTTCTCATTAGTAAAAAAATCTTTTTCCCGACAACAATTCAGTTTATCTTGACTTTGCTACTGCTTTCTGCCAGCTATACCATGATGAGGGTTCTTCGTAAGACAAAGGATGATGTCAACTTTTCAGATATAGGACATCTTTTTACGAGCAAGACTTTCACACCTGTCTTCAAGACGGTTTTACTCAAGCAGCTGCTGATTTTTCTTTGGAATATTCCTATGTTCTGCGGGAGTCTTCTAGCAATCTTTAATGCTTATAAAATCCTCTCTATTTCGGAAAAAATCCCAGCCCATACAGTAGTGACGGCTCAAAGTGCTGCAGGCCAGCAGATTCTTCAATACACCCCTGGTATGTTACTGGGAACCCTCTTGATATTCACTGGCTTAGGTATTGCCATCCCTCAGTACTATGCTTATGCTCAAGCAGAGTTCATCCTCTATGACCAGCTTGAGGCTGGGAGTTACCAGGGAGCTTTCTATGCTATCCGTCAAAGCCGGAAGCTAATGAAAGGCTATAAAGGAAAGCTTTTTATGCTTAATCTGAGCTTCATCGGCTGGAATTTATTGGCCAGATTAACTTACGGCTTGCTGAATTTTATAGTTCTCCCTTATACAGCGACTGCTTACATTCTCTTTTATGAAGAATTGAAAAAAGAAAACGCAATCTCACATGAAAACAACCCACAGGCACAGGACTCCTTGTCCTAAGCTTGTGAGTTGTTTTTTTATTTACTATTATATTCTGTCTTGTCCAGGGCAGAGCAGATTTTGTCAAAGGCTGCCTCTAGTGAATCCTCATCTGTAAAAAAGACTTCCTCTTCCCAGTCTAAGAAGTCTCGGTCTTTCCACCAGCGCTTCATGTCGGCTGGGGTAAATTCTTCTTGCTTAGCTCTGGTCTGATGGCGACGGACTGTTTCTTCAAAAGGATAGGTCATAGTAGTAAGCAAAGACCTGCGGAGCGAGATTTTTTTTCAACCGTTCTAGCATCTGTCCATAAATGTCTGTCTCATAAAAATCCTTCTACCAGAACCAGCAAATCATGTTCGTAGCCGAAGCGAGCCAGTGTCTCCCGTCAGGTCAATAGACAAATTTCCTGGCTCAACCTTTTCCTTGAGCATATCCCGTCTAACCGTATCCTGCGATATCAGGAGAGTTCCTCGGCCGTAGTGAGTCTGCAGTTTCCCAGCGAGACTAGACTTACCAGAGCCGGAATTTCCACGAATGATAACTAACTTGGCCATCTTATTCGCCCAGAATCAAGCGTGTATGCTCGCGTTTAATACAGCGGTCCATGACAATATCATCCCGACCGGCTGTCCGCAAAATCTGCTCAGCCTCCTCACTCTCCAAGCCCAACTGAGCCCAGAAAATCTTGGCATCCGACTGCAGAAAATCAAGTGCCACATCCGGCAAAAACTCACTGCGACGGTATACATCGACAATATCCACCGGAAAAGGAATATCTTTGAGACTTGCATAAACAGTTTCACCAAAAATCTGACTGCCCGCTGCCCGCGGATTGACTGGGATAATGCGATAGCCTCGCTCCTGCATCTCCTTGGACACACGGTTGCTGGTCGTTTCTTCACGGTCAGACAGTCCAACAACAGCAATCACTTTGCTGTTGTTCAAATAATGCTTGACGATGGCATCGCTGGGATTTTGAAAATGATAAGTCATAGACTTCCTCCTCATTCATAATAAAAGCTGGATAGTTTTTGTAGTATTCATGTTTTAACAGAATCTAGTCTAAGTACCGTGTGAAAAAGACAAGCTTCCTCGCATTCATCGAATGCTGTGTCAGCTTTCTATTTTTCACTTTGTGTTTTACGCCCTTGATATCTTAAACTGAACACGAGCTAAAAACCTTGGAAAATAGATCATCCGTTCTAGGAGCATCGCTCCTTCGTCCGAATGCTAATTTTTCAGTCGGTTTTGACGCTCTTTGTATCTTGTTTTACTTCGCCTCGTACCAAGTTTGGCCGGCATTTTTCATCAGCTACTAGTGGAACGGCCAGCTCAATCGCAGCTTCCATGGTTTCTTTGACTAGTTGGCGGACGGCTGTTAGTTCGTCATTTGGCACTTCTAGCACGATTTCATCGTGCACCTGCAAGAGCATGCGAGACTTGAAATTTTTCTCTGTCAGAGCTCGATCCAGATTAATCATAGCGACTTTGAGAATGTCTGCGGCGGATCCTTGGATCGGGCTGTTAATAGCTGTGCGCTCCGCAAAATTTCGGATGTTAAAGTTGCGGGAATTGATGTCCGGCAAGGAGCGGCGGCGATGATAAATGGTCTCTACATAGCCTTTATCACGCGCTTCGCGAACGATGGTTTCCATATAATTCTTGATACCAGGGAAACGCTCAAAATAAGTCTGAATATAGTCCTTGGCAGCCTTGCGGGAAATTCCCAAATTATTGGCCAGTCCGAAGTCGGAAATTCCATAAACTACTCCGAAGTTGACAGCCTTGGCATTGCGACGGTCATTAGGTGTCACATCCTCTGCCTTTTCAATACCAAAGACCCGCATGGCGGTAGCCGTGTGAATATCTTCTCCATGCTGAAAGGCAGCAATCAGATGCTCGTCCTGCGAAATGTGAGCCAGCACCCGCAGCTCAATCTGGGAATAATCCGAGCTGAGTAGTACGCTGTCTGCCCATTCCGGCACAAAAGCCTTGCGAATGAGGCGCCCCTGCTCCAAACGAACAGGGATATTCTGCAGGTTCGGGTCAACCGAGGACAGGCGGCCCGTCTGGGTCAAATCCTGAACATAGCGAGTGTGAATCTTGCCGTCAGCCGCAATCGCCTCCTGCAGTCCGATGATATAAGTGGACTGAAGCTTGCTGATTTGACGGTATTCCAGAATCTTAGACACAATCGGTGCAATCGGCGCTAAACGCTCCAGCACATCGACTGCTGTCGAGTAGCCCGTCTTGGTCTTTTTAGTGTACTCCAGCGGCAGCCCCATATCCTCAAAGAGAATGGTTCCCAGCTGTTTCGGCGAGTTGATATTAAACTCCTGACCAGCCAGATCATAAATCTCCTGCGTTAGACTTTCCAGCGTCTTTTCATTTTCCGCCTGCATGCCCTGCAGGGTTTCCCGCTCAACCTTGATCCCCGCAATCTCCATCTTGGCTAAGACAAAGGCCAGCGGCTGCTCCATTTCAAGCAACAAATCTAGCTGATCATGGGCGCGGAGCTGTTCTTGCATCGGCTCTTCTGTTTCCAGCAGTACTTGAACCTTACGAGCTAGATGCTCAAAGAGCTGCTCTTGCTCCGGCAGAGCGCGCTTGGCTCCCTTGCCATAAACCTCATCATCAGTCGGCAGAATTGTTTGGCCGTAAAGCCGAGCAATAGTCGCCAGCTCATTATCCTCGACCGTCGAAAGCAGATACTTGGCTAGGCGCGCATCAAAGGCTGCTGCTGGCAGTTCAATGCCATAATGACTGAGCAGTACCTTGGTCCGCTTGAGGTCGTAGGTTTTCAGAGCTGTTTTTGTCAAAAACTCCTGAAAGAGAGGCTGCTGTAGTAAATCGCTGGAGCCGACATAAATCTGACGGCTATCGCCCCAGGCAAGGCCGACAATCTCTTCCTTGTGGTAGTTGTCACCCAAGATTTCAAAATAGAAGAATTGCTCTGGTGCCAGCATATCCGCTGTGACCTCAGTCACTTTGGTAAATTCAATTGGTTTGACTTCTACCGGCTCTTGACCAGTTCCTAGCTGAGCCTTGAGCTGCTTGAAGCCCATCTCGTCATAGAACTTGCTCAGGGTCTCTACCTGAGGACCCTTATAAACCAAATCATCCAGCCCGATTTCAATCGGAGCCTGAGTATTGATGGTAGCTAGGGTTTTTGATAAGAAAGCCTTGTCCTTGTCATTGATCAGATTTTCCTTCATCTTGGAAGCCTTGAGCTGGTCAATATTTTCATAGAGATTTTCCAAAGAGCCATACTCCAAGAGGAGCTTGAGACCAGTCTTCTCACCAATCTTGGTCACTCCAGGGATATTGTCCGACTGATCGCCCATCAGCGCCTTGAGGTCAATAAACTGCTCTGGTGTGATGCCCATCTTTTCCATGAGGTAGGCTGGGGTAAATTCCTCAAACTCGGCCACGCCTTTCTTGGAAATCTCCACCACGGTATTATCATCCGTCAGCTGAATCAAATCTTTATCGCCACTGACAATGGTCACATCGTAAGGCACAGCTGTCTTTTCAGCCATCTTGTCCAAGGTCCCGATAATGTCATCCGCCTCGTACTGAGCCAAGTCGTAGTAGTGAATGCCTAGGTGCTGCAGCATCTCTCGGATAAAAGGGCAGCTGTTCACGAAATTCATCCGGTGTCTTGGCCCGACCAGCCTTATAGTCGGCGTACATCTCGGTCCGGAAGGTCGTCTTGCCAGCATCAAAAGCTACCAGGGACATGAGTCGGCTGCACGCGCTCCAAGAGATGATTGAGCGAGGTGGAAGCCATAAATGGCATTGGTATGCAGGCCCGATGGACTCTTGAAACGGTCAATTTGATTATAAAGCGCAAAAAGCGCGAAAAGCAACGGACGAACCGTCGATTAATAATAACTTATTCTTTATTTTTCCATAGGTTTATTATAACACGAAAGGCGGACAAAGACAGGAAAGGCGGCGTGGAAAATAGGTAGAAAATGAATGGAGATGTAAATTTTTGCTATAATCATCCTATGAAACAAACACTCTACTATTTTTATCCGTCATGCGCATTCTAACTATACACCTGATGAAATCAACCGACCATTATCAGACAAAGGGCGAGAATCCTTGGCACAGCTTGAATTTTTAGCAGACAAATCCATTACCGCCATTTATTCCAGCCCCTACAGAAGAGCCATCCAAACGGTTGAGCCTTTAGCTCAGAGTCTGAAACTCGCTATTCAAACCGACAAACGGCTAATAGAGCGAAAGCTAAGCAGTCAAGCGATTGCCGACCAAGACTTTGAAGAAGCCCTCATGCAACTTTGGTCACAGCCGACTTTTTCATTTGTTGGTGGCGAGTCTAATCAACAAGCTCAACAGCGAGCCTTAGCCTTTCTTCATGAACTGGAAAGCAAACACCAAAACGAAGAGATTATCATTAGCTCTCACGGTAACCTTATCTGCATTTTACTAAGCGCATTCGATTCCAGAATTGATTATAACTTTTGGCATAATCTTTCCATGCCAGATGTGCTAGTTTTAGACAAATATGAAAAAATCACTCATCTTTTCTAAAAAAAGCAGGCTAGACTGACAGTAGATCAGTTCTAGTCTGCTTTTTATCTTGTAAATAATTGCTTGATATCCATCAACTTCTCTATTTTCTGATTGATTTCTGGTCGGTAGTCACAGAAGTTAATGCTCTGGATGCCACTGTTGACGGCAACATCCACATCTAGCGTCCGGTCGCCGATATAGTAGGTCTCCTGCTTGTCCAGGCCATATTTCGCGAGCAGATAGTCGACACCTTCTGGGTGGGGCTTGCGCTCAAAGCCGTTGGCTGTTGTGATGATTTCTGTAAAATAGTCATGAATACCCAAGTCTTGCAAGATTTGATGGGCATTGAGTCCTTTGTGGGTATAGACGAACTGGGCAATGCCCTGCTCTTCAGCCCAGGCTAGTATCCCCGCAGCTCCTTCCATCAGATGGACCTGAGCATTCTTTTCCTTTAGGCTTGCTCCACGGAAGGCATTCATCTCAGCAGCATCCAGCCCCTTCTCAGACGCTACTTTTTCCAAGAGCTTCTGGACAGAGTGCTTTAGGATATAGCTGTGAATACTCGCCCTGTCAAAGTCCCAGACCATAGTGAGCGTAGGTTTCCTCAATCCCTGCCAAAATAGCATTGTAGGAGTCCAGCAAGGTGCCGTCCAAATCCCAAATAAACGCTTTTGTCATGTGATTTTCCTCATTTTTCTGTCAAATAAAACCTTTAAAAATAGCCAGCGGAAGGCATTGTCCAAGAGCATCCCAGTCCAGACTCCTGGCAGACCCAAGCCAAAGGTCACACCCAGCAAGTAACCGGCAATGATGCGAATCAGCCACATGCCAACAGTCGTGGCATAAAAGGGCAGTCTGGCATTGCCCAGCCCCTGCCAGATAGCTGTGTAAATCACGGTTCCCACTGCCATGGGAGTTCCCAGCAGGGAGAAAAGCATGACCGAAAGACTGGCTGTGATAGCTCCGCTATTGTCCGTATAGAGCAAGGTCAGCGGCCGACCAAAAGCAAAAATTCCTAGAGCCACAGGCAGCATGCAAGCAAAAGACAGCCAGAAGGTCCGCTGACGAATCAGACCGACCTCTTTGCATATCTCCCTCACCTACCGCATGGCCTACCAGCATGACTGTTGCTGTTGCGACCCCGAAGATTGGCATATAATTAAACTGTGTCAGGACTTCACCGATGGCATTCCCCGCTACTGCGTCCGTCCCAAAGACGACCACAATGGCGATAATAACTACATCACCCGCCCGCATCATGAGCCGCTCTCCAGCAGCCGGCAGAGACAGGCGCAAGAGCTCTCCATCTAAGCCCCAGCTCCAGCGGATTGTGGACAAATCCAGCTCCCGCCAGAGAATCAGCACACCGACCAAACGAGCCAGCACCGTCCCCAGCGCTACACCGACAATACCAAGCCGAAAGACGTAAATCCCCAGACCGGAAAAGAGGGCATTGAGGACATTGGTCAGAAGACTGACATACATGGGGAATCTAGGATTGCGTGTGACCCGAACCAGAGCTCCAAAGGAAGTCATAAAGCCTAGCAAAACAATAGTCCCACCAACCAGAGCCAGATAAAGACCGCCTGCTTCAGCCACCGCTTTTTCCGTCCCCAGAAAATCCAGCATCTGCCTGCCAAAGAGCAGGGAAATCAGCCCCAACAGAAGGCTCAGAAGCAAGGTCAGCTTGATAGCCTCGGCTGTATGATAGGCCAGACGCTCCTTGTCTCCCTGAGCCAGAGTCTTGGAGATGAGACTGGAAATAGCAGCCCCCAGCGCGATAAAAATTGCCTGATAAATCGTAATGATGTTGCCCAGCCACCGAGACACCAGAGATTGCAATCAGCCCAAGACTGGCCACCAGATAGCTGTCGACCATTCCCATGAGCATCTGCAAAAAATTCTCCGCCATAGCCGGCAAGGCGATATTCATGATTTTTTTATAAGTCGTCATTGTCTGAAAATCTCCTGCATTTGTATATCCTTTCTTACTTGAGATTTCCACTCTCCACCATAGAGAATAGAAAGCGGTGGGACTATTGTCCTACCGCATATGAATCTCCTATCACAAAAACCTTATTTTTAAGCACAAACTCCCACACTATACTGCTTCGCATTCCCAAACTCAATGAATATCTTCACTCCTCCACAAAAGAGTCCCAAGATATGGACATTATCTGCGACGGAAACGAAGGCAGCTGGATCTGTATGCTTCATGATTTGCTTGAATTCATTAAACTCAGCTCGGGTGATAACTGTCACCAGAACAGCTTTTTTTCTCATGATTATAAGTTCCCTCAGCGCCATGGATTACTGTCGCCCCACGATGCAGCTTGTTGTGAATCTTATCAATCACTCTGTCTGGATGGCTGGTGATAATCATGGCTTGCATACGCTTCTGCTTGGTAAAGACCGCATCCGTCACTCGGCTAGACACAAAAATAGTAATCATGGAGTACAGCGCATACTCCCAGCCAAAGGTCAGACCCGCAATCAGCATAATAATCCCATTAACAATCAAGGAAATATTCCCGACATTTCGGCCTGTTTTTTTCCGAACAGTCAGACTGACAATATCAGTCCCACCGCTGGAAATGCTGGACTTAAGGGCAAAGCCAATCCCTCGTGCCCATGACCACACCACCGAAAAAGGGCGTTGATAATAGGATTATCAGTCAAGGTCACTTCTGGCACAAACTGGATAAAGAGCGAGCTCATCGTAACCGTGATAAAGGTGAAAATGGTAAACTTATGCCCAATCTGGTACCAAGCCAGGATCATCAGCGGAATATTGATAGCGTAAAAAGTCACAGAAACCGGAATGGTAAAACCAAAGAAGCGAGTACTGAGAGCAGTAATAACCTGCGCCAGACCAGTCGCCCCGCTGGAATAAACATGCCCCGGCTGAAAGAAGAAATTAACTGCAACAGCCGACAAAAAAAGCCATAGACAAGTGAGGCAGAAATCTTCTCATCGTACTTCTCACGCGAGATACTCTTTAAAGACCGCAAAATCTTAAAAATTATAAGCAAACCTGCGGACATAATAGCGAAAGAGCTTGTAAAAATTAGTCTTCTTCATGTGCTTCCACTTGTAAACTTAATTCCTCTAGTTGAGCGACCGACACTGGGCTAGGTGCCTGTGTCATTGGATCAGAAGCCTTGTTATTCTTTGGAAAGGCGATGACTTCGCGGATATTTTCTTCACCAGCCAAGAGCATCACAAAGCGGTCCAAACCTAGAGCCAAGCCGCCATGCGGTGGAAAACCATAGTCCATAGCCTCCAGAAGGAAGCCAAACTGCTCAGTAGCTTCTTGAGGTGAGAAACCAAGCGCCTTAAACATCCGCTCCTGCAAGTCTTTCTGGTTGATCCGAAGACTGCCACCGCCTAACTCATAACCATTGAGGACGATATCATAAGCCACAGCCCGTACCTTGCTCAAGTCGCCTTCCAGCTCTTGCTCAGAATCTTTCTGAGGCAGGGTGAACGGATGGTGGGCACTCATATAGCGACCCTCTTCTTCTGACCATTCAAACATGGGCCAATCAACCACCCAAAGGTAGTTAAATGTATCAGGAGTCAATCAAGTCCAGCTCTTTGGCCAAGCGTACACGAAGAGCTCCCAAAGCAGCGTTTGCCACTTCCAAAGTATCAGCTACAAAGAGAACCAGGTCATTATTTTCAAGCTGTAAAGCTTCTGTCAACTGACTTGTCAAGTCTGTCAAGAACTTAGCAACTGGACCAGTCAGCTCTCCATCAGCCACTTTCACCCAAGCAAGACCCTTAGCACCATGCTGTTTCGCTTGCTCTGTCAGCTTATCAATATCCTTGCGAGAGTAATTGTCTGCAGCATTTTTCACCACGATTGCCTTGACAGCTGGAGCTTCTGAAAAGACCTTAAAGTCAACTCCCTTGATAAGATCTGTCAAGTCCTGCAACAACATCTCAAAACGAGTATCAGGCTTATCAACCCCATAAAGAGCCATGGCATCATCATACTTCATACGAGGGAAAGGCAGAGAAACATCAATACCTTTGGTCTCTTTCATAACACGAGCAATCAAGCCTTCTGTAATGTCCTGAATCTCCTGATCAGACAAGAAAGAAGTCTCCAAGTCCACCTGAGTAAACTCTGGCTGACGGTCACCTCGCAAGTCCTCGTCCCGGAAGCATTTAACAATCTGATAATAACGGTCGAAACCAGCGTTCATCAAGAGCTGTTTGGTAATCTGCGGACTTTGTGGCAGAGCGTAAAAATGTCCCTGATGAACCCGACTAGGCACCAAGTAATCACGCGCCCCTTCTGGCGTTGACTTAGATAGGAAAGGTGTTTCCACATCAAGGAACTCCAGCTCATCAAGATAATTGCGAATAGAGTGAGTCACCTTGGCACGGAGCTTGAAGTTCTCCAGCATCTCTGGCCGGCGCAAGTCCAGATAACGGTAGCGCAAACGCGTATCGTCATTCACCTCGATGCCATCTTTGATTTCAAAAGGCGTCGTCTTGGCTGTATTTAAGACAGTCAGACTTTCCACATGTAGCTCCACGCTTCCTGTCGCCAGCTTGTCATTGGCTTGCTCACGCGCAGCTACCTTACCTGTCACCTCCAGCACATACTCACTGCGCAGGCTTTCTGCGGTCGCCATGACTTCAGCAGCCACAGTCTCAGGATTGATGACCAGCTGCATAATGCCTTCGCGGTCGCGCAAATCAATGAAAATCAGACCACCCAAATCCCGACGGCGGGCTACCCAGCCCTTCAAAGTGACTTCCTGACCAACATGCTCCTTGCGAACACGCCCAGCATACATAGAACGTTTCATCTTTACTCTCCAAATTTTTAATTCTGTTACTATTTTACCACAAAGCGCCTAAGAAAGCCCTTCTGTCCGTTCTTTTTCTGAAAAATATTAAAGCTCCGCATGACTAATGCTGACATTTACGACAAAAGGCCTGAGGCAAACGACCTCAGACCTACTGTCTAATCTATAGATTATTCCTTTTTCTTGCTATCCTCATAAAGACTAGGCGCAAATGCTTTTGTCACCATAGCCGTCACGAATCGAAATCCTCCCGCCGCCAGACCAAAAATCGGTGCCAAAGCACGGAAGAAAAAATCCCCCCTCATAAATAAACAAAGCAGACCAGTAATCACAAAGACAGCCAAGCCCTGCACCACAACCACCAATAATATTTTCTTCATCATTCCCTCGACTTTCTATAGACTATTATAGCATAAGAAAAGAATGTTAGGACAGAAACTGTAAACTTTTGGAAAATAGCTAGGTAGAAAGAGGAGGTGAAGAAAACCACCTGAATTAGGATTCAGGTGGTAAATATAAAAATCCATCTAGTCTAATACAAACTATTATAAGACTGTGAACGACGAATATTCTCGTTTTTCGAACGAATATATCTATCTTCGGAATCAGTCTTCATATTGAAGACTTTTGTCCCTTCTGTGATATTTGTTGCTAAATCTTGGTCCGTCTTTGAAAAAGCTAGAGCTACCGCATTCAAATACCCATCTAGTGAGTCAACTGTATCAACCAGACTAGCTGTCATAGTCTTTATACCTGTCGTTCCTTCATCAATGGTGCCAGTAATATCTGACACGACAAAGGAGCCCGCAGAGTTTATAAGTGCCGCCTCCATCGCTTTAAAACTTGTACGAGCCGAGGTTAGACGTGTCGGACTAATATCTTTTTGTCCCATAAGTTACTCCTTTTTCTCTTGTTGCTCTTTCCAATTGAGGTAGTCCTGATAGCTTTGTATAGGATAGTCTGTTAAGGGTTGGCTATTCTTGTTATAGCTATTCTCAACAGGATAAACTGTCAATACTTCTTTACCTTCTGGTGCTAGCCAATGAAGCATATGATTAAACCAATCTTCTGAGCTTACCATAGTAAATCGTGGATAGATGGTTCCTTTAGCATCTAATATCTTCATCACTTCAGGGTACTCTTTGGATAAATTTATTTTTAGCTTCATTCTTGGAAGAGGATTTAACCAATTTTCTCCCCAACAAGAAACCATTCTCATCCGCTATCTTTGCCAAGGTCGTACGGTTAGTATCACTATATAAATCTAGACCTTGTGTAGAGGACCAACTATCAAATGAATTATCCTTGCTCAAACCATTCGGTATATCATTGATTTCATGCGTCTCTAAATTCAGAAACACTTTCTTATCCTTGTCCGAATCCTTTTCTCCTTCAGGACGAATCGTCACAGTAAGATAGTCCACTTCTTGATAATGGACGAGATAGTTTGACATGATTGGAAAATAAGACGGATTATATGACCGAACAGCCTGATAGAGGTCTACCTTTTGGGAAGGATATCCCTCCTGATCCAAGTCAAAGATAACCACATTCCAGTATTCTTCCTTTCGTTGAGGATGGTCTGGTACACGTTTCCCATCTACTTTATCAAGAATACGTCCCTCCTCGCTAATGGTATATCGTTTCCCTGCAGCCCCCCCTCTCGTTATAGCCACAAATTGCTTATTTTCTCCAAATGATATGATATCACTTGATGTAATTGATTTAAAAGTATTATATGTTTCATCCTTATTCGAAGTTCGTCTATTGAAATAGAGAAAACTAAACATCCCCAAAGCTAACACAAGGAGGAGTCCAGCACCCCATATCAATGTTTTTCTTTATTCTTCATCGCTTCCCTCATCATTCTACCATTTTATAGTCCTGTCGGCCATCGGTATATTTATTGAAGCTAACAGCGTTCGTTTTGGTAAAGTCATTGGCACTGTTCTTAAGAATACTATCTGGATCATTTATTTTTGTTAAATTCGACAGGGCATCTTTCACATTGTTCACGCCTACATCTGTGAGCGTGACATGGCCACCTGACCCCGCAAGCAACTCTTTTGTTTGGCCGCTTACAATTTTTGTATCCTTTATCTCGGAATCAAAGCCATTTACATTATCCTGAGCAGCTTTTCATACTGCTGCCGTTCCATCATAAGCCTCTCGAGCAATCGCACCCCGCATGCCGTTCCTTTCAAAATCAACCTGCTGAAGATGGCTGCTCAAATCATAAGTGGAATCAAAAGCAGCGTTTATAACTTTTGGATTGCCCCCGCCAACAAGCTTTTCATAGGTTGCTCGTCCACCTGTATCATGGAAAAGATAGGACTGCTCATCCTTCAATTGCGCAATCTTTGTGTCATACCTATCGGCCCTGAAGTAGGCATCCACAATCGATTGACCTAACTTAACAGTCCGATTGCTCTTCTTATAGATTTCATCTGCTTTAATTCTAGATATTCCTTCCGCAACCTTCAAAGAGCTCTTCAACCCACCCTCAACATCAGAGGTCTTAAACTTGATACCTCTTCAATAATTGACAGAAGGACTCCTGTCTGTGGACTGTAAAGAGACAAGGCAGACTTGGCTATATTATAACCCTCATCTATAACGATATTTCTCTTCTTCTTTTCAAAGTCGTCAATTTCTGCCTGTAGAAGCTTAGTCTTTTCACCATCATAAGTATATAGCTCTTGTAAATTATAGTCACCCGTCTTTAGCCCATTCCAATAGGTAGACAATTCAATTTCTCCTAAAGCATTGAACCTTAAATTGGTCAAATAGCCTTTCGAAGTAGCACTAAATGTTTCTTTCTCATATCCTGAACCAACATAGGTTGTGCTATGCTCACTTGTACCTAGTTGACTATAGTAAACAAACTTAAAGAGGTTATTTATTTTGGCCAATCGTTGCAACCTATTATCGATCTGCATGATTTCACCTTGGCCAGATGCAAGTGTAGTCAGATAGTCCTGTGCTGTTAAGCCACTGCCTTCAGAAAAATTAAGCACATAAGCATCCGCTTTCCCTCTCAATCCTTTAGCAATATCTCCAGATGCAATAGACAAACGCGCAGTGTAGTCTTGAACACCTTCGCGGTCTTGTTCTGCCATTCCACGGAAAAATGCTTCAATATGCGGAAGACGACCATCATACATACCATACTCTGCATTAATAGCTTCTTTTTCAAACCTTCTAACGATGACTGCCATCGTTGCTAAGCTCATTTTTTTACCCTTAAGCTTGCCAAGAGATTCAAATATTTTCTGTTTTTCTTCATACTCCAGTCCTTCTGGATTACGACCAGAACCATCATTGAGTAAGTCCTTATAACTCCCCTCTGACATCAGATATTTAATCGCTTTTACGTCTTCATCTGTATGAACGGCATCTAAATAGTACATCGTCTCTGCTGTAAGAGCACCATGCTTGATAGAATCAATAATTTCCTGTGGGCTAATGGAAACAATAACTTTGGCATTGTCTACAATATCTTTCAGAGATTTAAAATTTTCAGTTGCCGGTTTAACCTCTTTACTCATTAAGTCGTGAGCTGTCACAATATTATTATGAGTTGTCTCACGGTCTTTCGCAGCCGTCTCCATATAATGGGTGGCTGACTCAGAAAATCCATTGATATGAGAATCCCCTTCCCCTAACTCTGCAACAATGTCTTCTAGAATTGCTTCTATTCCCGCCTTCACCGAATTCGCTTCCTCAAGCTGATTGCCTTTCAGTTCACTGGCCATTTCATGAATGGCGTCGGAAGTATAAGCAATGCTAGTGAATCCTTCTCCCTGAATCGCATCTGTAAAACTTGAAATACTCGTTCCATATGTTTTTAAAACGGATGGAGCCACTTCAAATACCTGCGTTTGAAGCATGTTTAATTTTGTGAAGAAAGCATTAATAGCATCTGCATAGTTTCCTTCTACACGAGTTGTAAAGGATCTAGATGTGTCTGCGGCTGCCGACTCTACACTAGATGCAAAATTTGAAACAGAATTCCCATAATCCTTCATCAAGGAAGCATCCATTACTTTAATTGTTGTTCCCATTTGACTCCTCCACTATACTTCATTTTTACTCGCATTTATCTCTGCGATAATTTGGATTCTCAAAGAGGCAATCTCACTATCTAATAAAGCTACCATAACTGCTTTTTTACTATCTAAAAGCTTTGTTAAGTTAGATAGACTATCAAGTTCGTTTTGATGTTCTAAATCATACTTACTGCCAGCAATTTCACTCTCGCGTAACCCAACTACATAATGAATATCTGTATTTTTGAGCTATTAGCCTTTTTTCAACGCTTCAAGTCTATTCCTTTTTGCGTTAATCGTCCTGCTCGTTCTGAGCCTCCAACAAGTAGCTCCCATATCATTTTTTTCCCTTTCTAAGTTAAAAACATTAATACTTTTAATCTGTTTCGCTATTCCACTATCTACATAATAGTGAACTTGCTCTTGTAATGCTCCTTCACGGAGTGGTCTATTAGTGACCGTAATAATTGGTTGATCCGTTATCCTAATTCCAAGAATAGCTTGTTTCGTTGTCTTGGCTGCTTTTGAAGCTACATCTATTCTACGATTAAGATCGACACTTGACATCATTATAATGCCGTATCCCACTTTTGATCCTCTTTCAATAATGAACGAAAGTTGATTTAATAACTCTGGGGTCAATTCATCTACTAGATAAGACATGTCATAAAATGATAACGTTGACAATATGATTACTTTGTCTGCTATCTAGATGTTCTTTTTATTCTCAACTCTAACGCATCTATCATCTCAACTATTGCATCGCCTACAGATACTGTCACACCCTCTATCTCAGGGAGATTATGATACTTAGGAGCTAGCACAATCACCTTCTGCTTTCCTCGTGCAATATGTCGAGTAAAAGCACTCATCTGTTCTTCCTGTCCGTTAAGTAGAGAAGATTACCCTTAGATAGATCCCAAATTATTGGCTCAACTGTCTCCATGTCCAGTCCTAGTGGAACTAATCCCCGATTGTAAGCGGCTTGGACACTAGCCCGGCTGTAGAAGTCTGCCTCTGTCAA
>BNJU01005002.1_pt1 | contig 56786 bp, 75 predicted proteins | sample 8539281 | NCBI WGS metagenome assembly BNJU01 (sample SAMD00202456, study PRJDB9452) | human saliva metagenome | isolation source: human saliva | place: Japan
AATAATTAAAGTGTATGACGAGTTCATAAGAACTCGTCTTTTTATTTATGCTGGGATTTTTTAACCCCATTGATAAAGTAATTCTTTTCTTATTATAGAACTGGATATACTCCTCAACTTTCTTGAAAAAGAGATTCATAGGTTTTTAAAATGATACAAACGATATACTTCTTCCTTTAACGTCCCCCAGAATGCTTCAATTGGTCCATTATCGATACATCTTCCAGGACGGGACATACTATGTGTTATTTGTCCTTTCTCTATAAAGTGCTTAAAGAAATGAGAAGTATATTGGAATCCTCGATCACTATGAATCATTGTTTTTGTGGGAATTATCTTCCTTTTTATTTGATTAAAAGTATCTTTAACGATTTGATTATTGTTTTGCTTAGATATTTGATATGCAACTATTTTCTTTGTGCCATAATCTAAAACAGCACTTAAATAAGCTTTGTCTCCCTTTCCATACTTCAATTCAGTGATATCCGTTAATAGTAGAGCCATTGGCTCATATTCTTTCTTAAATTCTCGATTTAAAATATTAGCTGCAGTGTATTCTTCAGTGTTCGGTTTATAACGATAACGTTTTTTTCGTATAACTGCCTTTAATCCCATTAGTTTCATAAGACGCTGAATACATTTATGATTCACTTTTGCATTTCTATAATAGTTTAAATAGATTGTGATACGACGATATCCATATATACCTTGAACAGATTCATATACTTCGTGTATTAATTCCATTAAACGACGTAGTCGTTTTTTTCAGATTCCGAAGGGACACGATTTAACCATTTATAATAGCCAGCTCTACTGACTTTTTAACACTTTACATAATAGAGTAATATGAAATCCTCTTTTACTTAATTTTTTTAATCGTTTGATATTCCGCTTCAAATCTCGTTTGGCAAACATCAACTCGCTTTCCACTTCTTGTAATTTTTTTAGTGCGGCATTTTTCTGTTTCTAAATATTCGTTTCGCGCCTTTAATATTGCCATTTCTGCACGAATACGCTCAGTTTCTGTCTGTATATTTTTCTGGTTTTCGTTTCCTCGACTGTCTATTAATCCATCAGGACCATATTTTTTTGATATTTTTTTACCCATTGATACACCAAGTTGTAAGAAACGTTATATTTCTGTGCGGTTTGTTTATAGTTTAATTGATTTTTGAATACAGTCTTTGACGATAAGGATTCTTTCTTCGTGCGTTGTTTTTCTATATTTCATAGTGTACACCTCTGGCTTAGGATCGTAGGCCTTCGTGGCCTCACCATTAGTATACTTAATAATCCAATTTCGTACAGTTCTAGCAGAAGGAATTTTGTATTTTCTTGCGATTACTCTTAAATAAGTTTTCGATTCTAAAAACTCTTTAACCACCTTTTCTTTAAATTCCTTTGTATAAGTGTTAAACCCGTCTCGATCTTCTAATGCAGAAGGTCCATATGCTTTATAGTTCAAAAAATACATATTAAATGCTCCAGGTGAAATCTTTAAACCATATTCACTACGCAGCTCACGAAAAGGCACACCATCTAAATACAATTCTATGAATCGTTCTAATTCTTTTGCAGTATGTTTCTTAACCAATCTAAAAAATACCCCCTCTAAAGTAGTTTACTTTTTTTAGTGTCTACTTTAGAGGGAGCATATCACTGTAGCATATATGCTACATTTCAAAAAATAAAAACACAATTTTTGAACGTGATGTCAACAGTTAAAAACGTTGATTTGACAATGTTTGTAGAGGGTTCGCTGATTGGGTGTACACTCTATATACTAATTTATATATCTGAATGAAAGCTTGGTGTGACGCGGAAAACGAGCTTTAAAAATCCGAACAAAAAATTCAGTTTTTTAAGTAATTTTCGTGCTTTTCTGTTACAATAAAAAAGAACTAAAACTAAGGAGGCCTCTTATGACAGCTCAAACCACTTCATTAGAAAAGATTATCGTGCTCGACTTCGGTAGTCAGTACAATCAGTTGATTACGCGCCGTATTCGTGAATTTGGTGTGTTCAGCGAGTTGCTACACAACGACATTACCGCCGAAGAAATTAAGGCACATGGCAACGTAAAAGGGATTATTTTCTCAGGGGGACCACATAGCGTTTATGCAGAGGATGCTTTTACCGTAGATCCTGCGATTTTTGAATTGGGAATTCCTGTGCTTGGGATTTGCTACGGGATGCAACTGACAACGCATCTATTCGGTGGGAAGGTAGAATCGTCTACAACGCGTGAATATGGTTCTGCGAAAGTCGATGTCTTTAACACGGCTTCAGGCATTTTCAAAGGGTTAGCTGAAGAAGAAGAGGTACTCATGAGCCACGGCGATCGTATTACAGCGATTCCGGAAGGCTTTAGCGTGACAGCTTCGAATGCGCACACGCCATTTGCGGCTTTTGAAAATCAAGAACGTCGCATTTACGGCGTACAATTCCACCCAGAAGTGCGTCACAGTATTCACGGGAACGACATGCTGCGTAACTTCGTGTTCGATATTTGTGGGGCAACAGGCGACTGGTCGATGGATAGCTTTATTGAAATGGAAATTGCGAAAATTCGCGAAAAAGTGGGCGATAAGAAAGTCTTACTCGGGTTATCTGGTGGGGTAGACTCTAGTGTCGTTGGTGTTCTCTTGCAAAAAGCAATCGGAAACCAACTCATCTGTATTTTCGTAGACCACGGCTTGCTTCGTAAGGGGGAAGGCGACCAAGTGATGGAGAGCCTTTCTGGTAAATTTGGCCTCAATATTATCCGCGTGAACGCTCAGGAACGTTTCCTATCGAAACTAAAAGGCGTGAGCGACCCTGAACAAAAACGGAAGATTATCGGAAATGAGTTCGTGTACGTATTCGACGACGAAGCGGCAAAACTCACAGACGTGGATTTCCTTGCGCAAGGAACGCTCTACACAGACATCATCGAATCCGGAACGAAAACAGCGCAAACCATCAAGTCTCACCATAACGTTGGGGGACTTCCAGAGGATATGCAATTCGAGTTGATCGAACCATTGAACACGCTCTTCAAAGACGAAGTACGCGCTCTCGGAACAGCGCTTGGTATGCCAGACTCTATCGTATGGCGCCAACCATTCCCAGGACCAGGACTTGGAATCCGCGTGCTTGGGGAAGTGACGGAAGAAAAACTTGAAATCGTCCGCGAATCTGACGCTATCTTACGCGAAGAAATCGCCAAAAACGGCCTTGAACGAGACGTATGGCAATACTTCACGGTTCTTCCAGGAATCCGCAGCGTTGGAGTAATGGGTGACGGCAGAACGTACGACTACACGATTGGAATCCGTGCCGTAACGAGTATCGACGGCATGACGAGTGACTTTGCTCGCATCCCGTGGGAAGTGTTGCAAACCATCAGCGCTCGAATCGTCAACGAAGTAGCCCACGTCAACCGCGTCGTCTACGACATCACCAGCAAACCGCCGGCTACGATCGAGTGGGAGTAGAATAAAGTAGATTAAGGTACTGTTAAAAAAATGTTTTTAGTTATTTAAACGCCAAGAACAAGAAATTTTATGTGAGTCGGGAGGATAAAAAACATGAAGAAATCACAAGCAAGAGGATATCTTCTTGAAATAGTTTTATCAAAATTGATTGAAATTAATGGGTATGATTTGGTTAGTGTAGAAGATAATAAAGAAATTTTTCGAAGAGGAAATGGATTAAATGTTAAAGGCAGAGGCGGATTTCACCAATTTGATACTCTGGGAAGATTTAAATATACACCACCTTTTTAGTTTCCCTTTGCGTTTGTTTATTGAAGCAAAGTGTTATGAATCACATAAAGTTGGTATTGAAATAGTTAGGATGGGCGTAGGTATTCTAAATGATATTAATACTAATTATTCAACTTTAGAAATGAATCAAGAACAATTGTCAGTTGCGAAATATCAATATAATTATGCGATATTTTCAACTTCTGGTTTTACAGAGGGAGCTCGTAGGTTTGCTATTGCACATAAAATACACTTGATAGATTTAAGCGGTCATCAATATGACGGTATTAGATGTTTAGTTTGGAGAATTGTAGATGAACTAGCTTACCAATTTTCAAACAGATATAATAATATTTCAAATGAAGAGTTTGCTTTATTTAAGGAAGATTTTAAAAAAGCTCTTACTGAAGATTATGATATTAATGAGGAACAGTATGGAAGGGTATCTGCTCTAGTCTCAGTCTTAAAAAACTATATTGATGGTAAATTGATGTATCTAGCTACTATAAACGGACCATATATCATTCCTTTATTTTCGAATGAGAGGGTTAATGAGATTTTACGAGACAATCCACACCAGAGAGTCACAATTACATGGGAAGAAAATCAACCAGATAGGTGGATTATTAGTTTTGTAAGAGATGATGACAATGGTTTGCCAAGAATTGATGAAAGTATTGAATTTATCTTACCAGCCGATTTGTTAAAATATATGTTATCTAATGCGAATCCTACTGCTACTGCATGGAATATTAAAATTAATAAAATTGGGAAATTAGTGTTTATTGCCTATCTTGATTCGGGAAAAAATAATCCAACCATTTGTACACTTACGTTTGATGAGGTTACTACAAATAGAATTATAAATCGAATGGATTAAAATAAAAAGCCGAAATGTCGAGGTTAGACCTATATTTAGGATTTGGATGAACCATTGAGTGAGTGTAACGTAAATATAAAGTTTTAATGAATACTAGATTATCTATTTACGATAGGTAATCTAGTATTTTTTTATTCAAATCAACTTAGAAAGAAAAAAATTAAAAATTATTATGAATAAATGTTATAATGAAAAAGACTTTTGAACGTGAGGTATTCACGTAAAGGGGTTAGAAGACTCTAGATAAGTGAAAAAAGGAGATTAAGAGATTATATTATGAAAAAATTAGTAAGTAACGAAGCGACACAAAGAGCAGAGTTGCATAGAAAAATCTGGGCAATTGCAGATAATGTTCGTGGAGCTGTTGATGGTTGGGATTTTAAACAATATATATTAGGGATTTTATTCTATCGCTTTATTTCTGAGAATATTACGGAGTTCTTTAATGCTGCTGAACGTGAAGCAGGAGACTTAGATTTTAATTATGCAAATATTTCTGATGAAGAAGCGGAAAAGGATTTTAGACCAAATACGGTTGAAGATAAAGGCTTCTTTATTTTGCCTAGTCAACTCTTCGAAAATGTAGTTAAAAACGCTTCAGATAATGAAAATTTAAATACTGATTTAGCGAACATTTTTAAAGCTATTGAGGGAAGTGCTGTTGGTTTTGCTTCGGAAGATGCAATCAAAGGGCTGTTTGAGGATGTTGATACTACAAGCAACCGCTTAGGTGGAACAGTCGCAGAAAAGAACAAAAGATTGACGGATATTTTAAAAGGAATTGCAGAAATTAATTTTGGAGATTTTCAAAGTAATGATATAGATGCTTTCGGGGATGCTTATGAGTACTTAATCTCGAATTATGCAAGTAATGCCGGAAAATCTGGAGGAGAGTTTTTTACACCTCAGACGGTCTCAAAACTACTTTCAAGATTAGTAATGGAGGGGAAGACAAGTATCAATAAAGTTTATGACCCAACTTGTGGAAGTGGAAGTTTATTGTTACAGATGAAGAAGCAATTTGAAGACCACATTATTGAGGATGGGTTTTATGGGCAAGAAATTAATATGACAAACTTTAACCTAGCCCGTATGAATATGTTTCTTCATAACGTAAACTATAATAATTTTTCTATCAAGCGTGGAGATACTTTGCTTAATCCTCTACATAATGAGGAAAAACCTTTTGATGCCATTGTTTCAAACCCACCTTATTCTATTAAATGGATAGGGGATGCGGATCCAACGTTGATTAACGATGAACGATTTGCTCCAGCTGGTAAATTAGCGCCGAAGTCTTATGCAGACTTTGCATTTATTATGCATGCCCTAAGCTATCTTTCAAGTAAAGGTAGAGCAGCAATTGTATGTTTCCCAGGGATTTTTTATAGAAAAGGTGCAGAAAAAACAATCCGTAAATATTTAATTGATAATAATTTCATTGATTGTGTGATTCAATTACCTGAAAACCTATTTTTCGGAACATCAATTGCCACTTGTATTCTAGTAATGTCTAAAAATAAGACTGAAAACAAAGTACTTTTCATTGATGCAAGCAAAGAGTTCAAGAAAGAAATAAATAACAATATTTTTGGAAGAAAAAAAATATTGATGCAATCGTTGAAGAGTTTAGAGACAGAACAGATGTAGAGTATTTTTTTCAAGATATGTGGATGTATCAGAAATTGAAGAAAATGACTATAACTTATCTGTTTCCACTTATGTAGAAAAAAAGAAGATACAAGAGAAGTCATCGATATAAAAGTATTGAATAAAGAACTTGAAGAAATTGTAAAGAGAATAGACGAATTAAGAAGCTCAATAAACGAAATCGTAAAGGGGTTTTAAGATGATTAAAATAGACGGTTTATTTAAAAACGAAACAGTGAAATGGAAAAAAATTAGGGGATTCATTTACTTGTTTATCTATAACGACAGGATTAAATCCAAGAAATAATTTTTAAATTAAATGATACTAGTAAAGGTCAATTGACTTCTTGGTATATCACCACTAAAGATTATTCTCTTAATGAAAAAAATTGAATTTATTGAGGGAAAGACTGCTCGTATTACTGAAGAAGCAAGACAAATAATAAATAAAAAGAAGTAAATTAGAAATTAATGATATTTTATTTTTCTGCTGTTGGCACAGTAGGCAAAGTGGCGTTGGTAGATTTTTAATCCTAATAATTTTTGATGTAAATGAATCAACATTTGTATTGAAACCAAACAAAGAAAATATACTTCCAAAATATTTAGTTTATTATTTGAGATCGGATTATATACAAGATGAGGTTAAAAAAATTTCTGAAAGGCAGTACGTTGGCTGGGTTACGAAAAAAATAACCTTGAAGATTTACAAATACCAATTCCCTCAATAGAAGTGCAAAAAAAAGATTGTGACGATGCTTGATAAATATACAGATTATATGACTGAATTACAGGCCAAAATACAAGCTGAATTACAATGTAGAACTAAACAATATCATTATTATAAGAATATGCTTTTAAGCGAAGAATACTTGTATGAGATTTCTGGAAAAAAATTAATGTAGCAAAAAGAGAATTAATTCGTTAGAAAAAAATCATATATAAACGGAGCTGCTTCTTAGCGAATTATGACAAAATATATAACCACCAAATTGAATTCAAAATTCACGATTGTTATTTCATGTTTTCTGATGTTCAGAATTATAATGATGAGGAGACAATAATGCGGCTAATCGCAATTTCTATCTATTATAATTTTTCTTTTCATCAAATGTGGCAATAACTAATCGAATAAAAAAATGGCAAACAATGTGCTTGCTACAAATGTTTGGTTGCAAAATAAAAACAGAACCAGTTACATAAAAGAAGAAAGAGTTATAGGTAAGGTATTGTTAGGTTTTTAAAAGGAGAGATTTAATATGACTGAGATTTATAATAATTTAGAGGAATAGCGAAATATATTGTAGATTTGGATAAGAAGGTAACCTTGTTATTTGCTTTTAACGGTACAGGAAAAAAACAAGATTATCGATGGAATTTAAAAAAAGTATGTAAACAATTTAGAGAATAGTGAAGATAAAAAGACGTATTATTTATTATAATGCTTTTTACTGAAGATTTATTTTTCCTGGGATAACGATTTGGAAAATGATAGTGAACGAAAGTTAAAAAAATGAATAAGAATTCAAGTTTTTTGACCTTATAGTAAGGCAGGGAAAAGAAATAGAAATAGCAAATCGTTTTTAAAGAATTTACTTCTTCAAAAAAATTGAACCAAACATTGATACCGATACAGGAGAAATTACATTTAGCTTACCTACCGGAGATAATCAAGCACTTGCAAATATCAAAGTGTCCAGAGGTGAAGAAAGTATCTTTATTTGGACTATATTTTTTTGTCTTAATGGAAACGATTATAGCAGAGTCTAATGAGGATGTTGAAAATCAAAGTTTTTCAAGAATTTAATGATATTGAATATTTTTTTATAGACGATCCTATATCGTCATTAGATGATAATCGAGCTATTGATATAGCTTTGAGATTAAAGTTTCTAATAAAAAGAATCAAAAAGGAGAATTTACATTTCATTATTTTCGACACACCATGCTTTATTTTTATAATGTTCTACTTAAAAGAAATAAACGGCTCAAATGTAATCTGGTTCAGTAAGAATGAAACAAACTATTCAATTAAAATAATGAACAGAAAGAACTCACCATTTGGCTATCATTTATTATTGAATAGCGAAATAAGTCAAGCGATTAATAATAACGGGATAAAAGAGATACCATTTTAATTTGTTACGTAATCTATTTGAAACTACAGCCCTATTTCTAGGTTATGAAAGTTGGAAAGATTTAATCAATATTTTAATCAATGAAGAAGAACGAGAAGCGTATATAAAGAGAATAAATTTATATAGCCACAGTGATTATTCTGCAATGGAAGTCAAGGAGTTAGAGGCTCATGAGAAAAATTTTCTAGAAAAAAATTTACGGTAAATTTGTTTCAGAGTTTAAGTTTAAGGAGTGCTCAGAAGAATGAAAAATATAGAGGACTATGAAACAGCTACAATAGCAGAACTGACAGATGGAATTATTTTGGCTCACTTTGAAAAAGAAATAGGGATTCAAGAAACTGCCTATCAAAGTGAAGATGAATTAGAGAATAAAATGATTGAGAATTTAATTTCTCAAGGGTATGAACGGTTCACAATAGAGTCAAGCAGTAATCTATACACCAATCTAAAGACTCAAATTGAAAAACTAAATGATGTTACATTTTCTGAGGATGAGTGGGACAGATTTTTAAAAGAATATCTAGATGCACCAAATGAAGGTATCATCGAAAAAACTCGTAAAATCCAAGAAAACCATATTTATGATTTTATCTTTGACGATGGACATCTAAAGAATATTAAGATTATTGATAAAAAGAATATTCATAATAATTTTGTGCAAGTGACCAACCAAGTCTGGGGAGAAGGGAAAAGTAGAAATCGTTATGATGTAACGGTTTTGGTAAATGGATTACCACTCGTTCATATAGAACTCAAAAAAAGAGGAGTGAATATGCACGAGGCCTTTAATCAAATTCATAGATACAGTAAAGAAAGCTTTAATAGCGAAAGCTCTCTATACAAATATGTTCAGCTATTTGTCATTTCGAATGGAACTTATACTCGATATTTTGCAAATACAACTGCGCAAAATAAAAATCATTATGAATTTACGTGTGAATGGGCCGATGCAAAAAATAAAGTGATTCGTGACCTGGAAGATTTTACAAAAACCTTCTTTGAGAAGCGTGTTATTCTAGAAATTCTTACAAAATATTGCGTTTTTGATGTCACGAATACTTTACTAGTGATGCGCCCGTATCAAATTGCGGCTACTGAAAGAATTTTATGGAAGATCAAATCCAGTTTCGAGTCTAAAAAGGCGGGTAGAGCTGAAGCCGGAGGTTTTATTTGGCATACGACAGGGTCAGGTAAAACATTAACTTCGTTTAAAACAGCGAAACTAGCGACAGAATTGCCGTTTATAGATAAAGTGTTCTTCGTTGTGGATAGAAAAGACTTGGACTATCAAACGATGAAAGAATATCAGAAGTTCCAACCGGATAGCGTCAATGGTAGCAAAAATACCAAACAATTAAAAGAAGGTATTGAAAGTCAGGACAATCGAATTGTAGTGACTACTATTCAAAAGCTAAATGAGTTTGTAAAGAAAAATCCAAATCATGAAATTTATGACAAACAGTGTGTATTAATCTATGACGAATGTCATCGTTCGCAGTTTGGAGACGCACAAAAAAATATTAGAAAGTCGTTTAAAAAGTACTATCAGTTTGGCTTTACTGGAACACCAATCTTCCCAGAAAATTCTCTTGGTGGAGATACTACATCAGGTGTTTTTGGGGCTCAACTTCACAGCTATGTTATTACGGACGCTATCCGAGATGGTAAAGTCTTAAAATTTAAGGTGGACTATAATAACATTACACCTAAATTTAAGACGGCAGAAGAAGAGGAAGACGATAAAAAACTAGCAAAATTGGAAAGAAAGATGTTGCTTCATCCTGAACGTATAACGGAAATTACAAAACATATTCTAAAAGTTTTTGATAGAAAAACGCACCGTAATGAATACTACGATTTAAAAAGCAGAAGACTGAATGGATTTAATGCGATGTTTGCTGTACAAAGCGTTGAAGCTGCTAAATTGTACTATGAAGAATTCGAAAAACAACAAAGTGGTAGACCTGAAGAGAAAAAACTTAAAGTAGCTACAATCTATAGTTTTGCTGCTAATGAGGAGCAAAGTGCAATAGGCGAAATTTCCGATGAAAGCTTTGATGTGTCTGCGATGGATTCTAGCGCAAAAGAGTTTTTGGAAAAAGCTATTCATGATTATAACGGGTACTTCAAAACCAACTTCTCAACGAATGGTAATGAATTCCAGAATTATTATAAAGATCTATCTCTTAGAGTGAAAAACAAAGAAGTGGATTTAATCATTGTTGTAGGAATGTTCTTAACAGGATTTGACGCTCCAACCTTGAACACTTTATTTGTGGATAAGAAACTAAGATATCACGGTCTTATCCAGGCGTTTTCAAGAACGAATCGTATTCTGAACAAAGTAAAAACATTCGGTAATATTGTTTGCTTTAGAGATTTAGAGAAAGCGACGCGTGAAGCGATTAAAACTTTCGGTGATGAAAATAGTGTCAATATTATTTTAGAAAAGAGTTATGACGATTATCTTCATGGTTTTAAAGATGATGATACAGGGGAAGTTGTTAAAGGGTATGTTGAAATTTGCGAAGAAATATTAGATAAATTCCCTGAGCCAACCGAAATTGAACTTGAAGAGGATAAAAAAGAGTTTGCACAGCTTTTTGGTGAATTACTGAAAGCAGAGAATATTCTAAAGAATTTTGATGAGTTTGCTGGCTTTGATAAACTGATATCAGATAGACAAATGCAAGATATGAAGAGTGTCTATGTAGATATTCGAGAAAGCATCTTACGTCCACGACGACAAGAAGACGGCGATGATGATTTGATTGATTTTTCTGATATCGAGTTCCAAATTGATTTGCTAAAAACGGATGAAATTAATTTAGATTATATATTGGCGTTGATACTAGAAAAATCCAAAGAGCATGATGACTTAGAAAGTTTGAAATCAGAAATTCGACGAGTGATTAAATCTAGCATAGGAACACGTGAGAAAGAAGACCTCGTTATCAAATATATTAATAAAACGAAACTATCTGAATTGCAGAATACGGACGATATTCTAGAATCGTTTTATAGATTTGCAAGAAAAGAAAAGCAAGCGAATATTGAAGAGTTGATTGAAAATGAAAACTTAAAAGAAGATTCGGTTCGTTTTATTGAAAAAGCTATAAGCAAGGGTTATGTAGAATATGCCGGTGATGAGTTGGATAAAATTATTCCGCCGACTTCTCGTAGACAAGGCGCTAGAGAAAAGAAAAAGGAAGCTGTTTTGGATAAAATCAGAGCTATAGCAGAAGAGTTTGTGGGGATTTAGAAATAGAGATTATAAACGGAACAAGACCGTAGCGATTACCTACGGTCTTGTTTTTTGTATTAATTTAAAAAGAGTTTTACTTTTTTATGTTATTTCGATAAAAATTGTTAAGGGTTAGTGCTTTGGAGAGGAGCAGAACCTAGTTTAAAAATCATACAAAAGTAATGTTTACCTATCTGGAACGTGGTATACTGGAGAGGAAGAATTTGAGCGGGAGGCAGTTATGGCAAAAGGGATCATTTATATTATGGAAACCGTTGTTCCAGGGATTATTAAGATTGGAAAGACAAGAACTGATCAGTTTGAAAACCGTATGAATTACCTTGAGAAAAATGGGTATTCGAATATCAGCGGTTTGAAGAGACATTTTGCGATTGAAGTGGATGAATATGGTAAAAAAGAAGGTCTCATTCACAAAATTTATAGTAAGAGTCGTGTGGGGGCTTCTGAGTTGTTTGCAACAGATATGGTGACGGCAGTTTCTCTGTTGTCTTCTCTAGAAGGAAAACAAATTTATCCAACAACTCTAACGAAAAAAGAAGTTTTTGAAGAAGCAACAGACGAGTTGAAAGCTCGTGAAGGACTTGATTTACTTCCTGATGGTGAATATCGTTTGAATCGAAAAATTAAAGGATTTGGCGAAGTAAATGGTCGAGCATCGGTGAAGCGTGGAGTATTCACCTTGTTGAAAGGTAGTCTTTGTGCGAAGGCAACAACGGATGTAATTCCAACTCTGTACAACCAGGCAGAGATTAAGGATAACATTTTGCAAAAAGATTTGGTTTGTTCTTCTCCTTCGACAGCTGGTTTCGTAGTGATTGGTAAAGCGAACAATGGCTGGGTTGAGTGGAAAGACGCTAACGGGAATAAAATTGATATTTATAGAAAGAAATAAACTGCACGGCATGATTGGTTTTTCCAGTCATGCCGTTTGCCATCCACCCTTCCCTAATCGTATACTAACGATGTACAACTATTAAGGAGGCTTTTTATGTTTTTATCGGAAGAGTTATTACAAGAAATTCATGAGCGTGCACCGCGTTACGACAAAGAGAATGCGTGGCCTGCGGAAGACTATGCAGCGTTAAAAGAGGCGGGATACTTGAAGGCGTTCGTGCCAAAAGAGTACGGCGGATTCGGTTTGTCGCTGAAAGAAATTGCGCAAGAACAAACTCGTCTTGCGATGGCAGCACCAGGGACTGCACTTGGGGTGAACATGCACCAGATTATTGTCGGCCTTGGCAAGCACATGGTTCGTTTTGGAAACAAGAAGGGAGAACAAATCCTTCGCGATGCTGCAGAAGGCAAGTTGTTGGCGTTTGGGATTTCTGAACCTTCGAACGACCGCGTGTTATTCGGTTCGATTTCTGAGGCTCGTCCGGAAGAGGGCGGCGCGTATCGTTTTTACGGCAAGAAAGTCTTCTTATCAATGGGCAAATATTGCGACAAGTTAGTTTCATTTGGGCAAGATAATACAGGCGAGTCACCATTATCAGTGTTCGCGTATTTAACACCAGACAAAGAAACGTTTATCGTAAAAAACGACTGGGATACAATGGGCATGCGTGCGACGCAATCAAACAGCGTTGAGTTGAAAGGTATCTTCGCAGCAGAAGAGCAAATTCTCACAAAAGTCGCTCCTGGACCAAGTTTCGATCCAGTGGTATTCGGTATTTTCGCGTACTTCGAAATTTTACTGGCGGCAACGTACTTCGGTATCGGGAAACGTGCGCTAGAAATCGGAGTAGAAACGGTGAAAACTCGTCACTCTGTATCGAATGATGCGCCTTATGCTAACGACAAAAACATTCGCTGGAGAATTGCGGAAGCGGCGATTATGCTCGACGGCATTCAACCGCAAATTAACGAGTTGAGCGACACACTTGAATCAAGCACGGAATACAGCTTCATCTGGTTGCCTCGTTTATCTTCTATTAAGAACCGTTCAGTAGAAGTATCGAAGAAAGCCGTGGAAGAAATCGTCCGTGCATGTGGTGGTAGTTCATACTTCAACCGTACAGAATTATCTCGCTTATACCGCGATGTGTTGGCTGGCTTTGTTCCAACCAAGTGACCAAGAGTCATTACATGATGCGTGGGCAAATATTCTCTTAGGACCGATCCAATAATTTCATTTATATAGTAGAAAAGCTCGCTTGCATGGTGCAGGCGAGCTTATTTGTCGAAAGAAATAGCGAAAGGATTAACGAATTAATTGCATATAATACTCAACAACCACTTCTGGAGGAAGAGACATTCCGTTACTCGACCACCATTTGACAGTTTCCGCAAAACTCGTCACATAATGATTAGTGACGAACGCCTTAGGGATGGATTTATTTGCGCTGTTAGAAAAAAATCAGCAAAAAGAATGGTTAAGTGTTGCTTAAAGTATCTTAAAAAGAGTTCACTGTTTTCATCAATCAGAAATGCGCTAATCTTATTTTTTTGCTCTCGTAGATGCCATAATAGATGAGAGAGTTTACTGGATAATGCGCTGTTTCGATCCTTTAAAGTGCATGAATCGTCAGTGTGAAGACTTTCGAAGATATGGTCAAAAATCTCTTCGCAAATAGCGTTTAATAATTCGTCTTTTGTCTCGAAGTGTGCGTAAAAAGTGCTCCGTCCAACATTAGCGGTATCGATAATGTCTTGCACAGTAATTTTACTGTAACGCTTCTTTTTCTAAAAAGAAGACTAAAAGCTTCAAAAAAATAGCTTTTCGTGATTTTTTTGTTGTCGTCGATCCATAGGAAGAATCCTCCGTACAATTTATTAAAAAAATGTTCGTTATCTTACAGAAATACTAAAATGACTGTTGTTTTGAAAAAAATTATAATTCTATATAATTACGATACAAAGTGTTCGATAGTGTACAAAAATATACAGTATTTATTATTAGATTTCAAGGGGTGAGTATATGAAACAAGAGATGCGGAAGGGGATAATCATGGCGATACTTGCTGCAGTACTATATGCGGTGAGTTCTCCTTTTTCAAAAAGTATTATTAAATGAAATGCCGCCCACATTAATGGCAGGATTTTTTTATATTTAGGTGCAGGTATTGGAATGAGCTTGATTGCAGTTTTAAGAAGAGTGAGACAAGCTGAAATCACTGAGATTCATCTCAGTAAAGCGGAATTGCCGTATACGGTTGCTATGGTCTTGTTAGATATAGCAGCGCCAATCTGTATGTTGATAGGGCTAAGCGCAACAACTGCTGCGAATGCCTCTTTGTTAAATAATTTTTGAGATTGTTGCGACTGCGCTGATTGCGTTAGTAGTTTTTTAAAGAACGTATCAGTAAACGGTTATGGATGGGAATTCTTTTTCGTAACCTTTTTCTAGTGTTATCTTGTCTTTTGAAGATTTTTTTCGAGTCTAGAGTTTTCCTATGGTTCTTTATTTGTATTATTGGCTGCTGTTTTTCTGGGGATTGGAAAATAATTGCACCAGAAAACTTTCTTCCCTGTGATCCGTTAGAGATTGTCTTGTTAAAGGGAATATTTTTCTGGAATTGGCTCTATCGTAATTGGTTTAGTGCTTGGTGAGAGATTGATGAATCTTTGGAGCGTCATTGCGGTTATGGCTTTAGGCATTGTGTCTTATGGACTAAGTATTTATTTTTATGTTCATGCTCAACGGCTTCTTGGGGCGGCAAGAACTAGCGCTTATTACGCTGTTTCTCCATTCATAGCAGCTTTCCTGTCTATTCTAATCTTTGGTCAGATGCCAGAAGTTACTTATTTTATTGCACTAATGTTGATGGCAGTAGGAGCATGGTATTCTTCTCATGATGGTATTGAAGAGTAAAATATAGTAGAAAAGCTCGCTTGCGTAGTGCAGGCGAGCTTATTTTTATAGTTGAACAAACAAAATGTAACATATAAGTTACGTGATATGCTCCCTCTAAAGTAGACACTAAAAAAAGTAAACTACTTTAGAGGGGGTATTTTTTAGATTGGTTAAGAAACATACTGCAAAAGAATTAGAACGATTCATAGAATTGTATTTAGATGGTGTGCCTTTTCGTGAGCTGCGTAGTGAATATGGTTTAAAGATTTCACCTGGAGCATTTAATATGTATTTTTTGAACTATAAAGCATATGGACCTTCTGCATTAGAAGATCGAGACGGGTTTAACACTTATACAAAGGAATTTAAAGAAAAGGTGGTTAAAGAGTTTTTAGAATCGAAAACTTATTTAAGAGTAATCGCAAGAAAATACAAAATTCCTTCTGCTAGAACTGTACGAAATTGGATTATTAAGTATACTAATGGTGAGGCCACGAAGGCCTACGATCCTAAGCCAGAGGTGTACACTATGAAATATAGAAAAACAACGCACGAAGAAAGAATCCTTATCGTCAAAGACTGTATTCAAAATCAATTAAACTATAAACAAACCGCACAGAAATATAACGTTTCTTACAACTTGGTGTATCAATGGGTAAAAAAATATCAAAAATATGGTCCTGATGGATTAATAGACAGTCGAGGGAAACGAAAACCAGAAAATATACAGACAGAAACTGAGCGTATTCGTGCAGAAATGGCAATATTAAAGGCGCGAAACGAATATTTAGAAACAGAAAATGCCGCACTAAAAAAATTACAAGAAGTGGAAAGCGAGTTGATGTTTGCCAAACGAGATTTGAAGCGGAATATCAAACGATTAAAAAATTAAGTAAAAGAGGATTTCATATTACTCTATTATGTAAAGTGTTAAAAGTCAGTAGAGCTGGCTATTATAAATGGTTAAATCGTGTCCCTTCGGAATCTGAAAAACGACTACGTCGTTTAATGGAATTAATACACGAAGTATATGAATCTGTTCAAGGTATATATGGATATCGTCGTATCACAATCTATTTAAACTATTATAGAAATGCAAAAGTGAATCATAAATGTATTCAGCGTCTTATGAAACTAATGGGATTAAAGGCAGTTATACGAAAAAAAACGTTATCGTTATAAACCGAACACTGAAGAATACACTGCAGCTAATATTTTAAATCGAGAATTTAAGAAAGAATATGAGCCAATGGCTCTACTATTAACGGATATCACTGAATTGAAGTATGGAAAGGAGACAAAGCTTATTTAAGTGCTGTTTTTAGATTATGGCACAAAGAAAATAGTTGCATATCAAATATCTAAGCAAAACAATAATCAAATCGTTAAAGATACTTTTTAATCAAATAAAAAGGAAGATAATTCCCACAAAAAAACAATGATTCATAGTGATCGAGGATTCCAATATACTTCTCATTTCTTTTAAGCACTTTATAGAGAAAGGACAAATAACACATAGTATGTCCCGTCCTGGAAGATGTATCGATAATGGACCAATTGAAGCATTCTGGGGGACGTTAAAGGAAGAAGTATATCGTTTGTATCATTTTTAAAAACCTATGAATCTCTTTTTCAAGAAAGTTGAGGAGTATATCCAGTTCTATAATAAGAAAAGAATTACTTTATCAATGGGGTTAAAAATCCCAGCATAAATAAAAAGACGAGTTCTTATGAACTCGTCATACACTTTAATTATTTTCCTGTCTACTTGACAGGGTGCACTTCACGTAACTTTTATGTTACATTTTGCTTTTTTAGAAATACGTCTTTACAAGTTGGAGTTCTGCTTCGTTCAACTCTCGATATTCTCCGGGAGCCAAAGCCTCGTCTAACACAAATTCTCCAAAGCGAATCCGTTTAAGATATGTCACTTTCACACCCACGCATAGAAACATCTTCTTCACTTGATGGAATTTTCCTTCAGAGATGGTGACAGTCGCACGGCTCAAGCTGTCGCTACTTTCTAGTATCGTAAGCGTGCTTGGCTTGCATTGGTAACCACCGTGGAAGACCACGCCTCGTTTGAAGGTTTCTACGGCATCTTCGTCAAGCGGACCGTTTACTTCTACATAATATTCTTTTTCGATATGTTGGTCGGGGTTCAGCATACGGTAACCCAGCGGACCATTATTCGTCACGAGTAGCAGCCCCTTGGTATCCCCGTCGAGTCGTCCGAGCGGATAGAGACCTTCGACGTTCTCGTTTGCGAAGAGGTCGATAACGGTTGTATGTTCCTTGTCGGTCGTAGCGGAGATAACGCCTTGAGGTTTATTTAGCATATAGTACTTCTGGCTATCGTCGTGGATTCGCGTTCCGTTCACCGTGATGACTTGCAGGGTCGCGTCGACATTATTGCTGACGTGAGTGGCCGGAACTCCATCGATTAAGACAGCTTCATTCTTGATGAGTTTCTTCATTTCGCGGCGGCTCAGCACCAGATGTTTCATTAATAGATGTTCGAGTCTCATAGGCCCTCCTTCAAGTCGTTTTCTCGATTATACAATTTTTTTGAAAAATGGAGTAGTTATTCGTTGACGTCTCTTTCATCCTGTGTTAAATTATTAAACGTTGTCGCGCAAGATGACAAAAACATCGAATCATATTTCTTGCAATGAAAACATGAGCGTGATAATATATCTAACGTTGTTGCAAAACAACGATTGACCTTTGAAAACTGAACAAAGAAGACGAACCAAATGTGTAGGGACTTCATTATTTTTAATGAAGAAACAACAATTTCTTATCTCTTAAAGAGATACAATAAGTCAGTAATTAAAATGAGCTTTTTCAAAAGCTTATGAAAATTCAAATTTTTTTCATGAGAGTTTGATCCCTGGCTCAGGACGAACGCTGGCGGCGTGCCTAATACATGCAAGTCGAACGAGAGCGACCGGTGCTTGCACTGGTCAATCTAGTGGCGAACGGGTGAGTAACACGTGGGTAACCTGCCCATCAGAGGGGGATAACATTCGGAAACGGATGCTAAAACCGCATAGGTCCTTTAACCGCATGGTTGAAGGAGGAAAAGAGGCGCAAGCTTCTGCTGATGGATGGACCCGCGGTGCATTAGCTAGTTGGTGAGGTAACGGCTCACCAAGGCCGTGATGCATAGCCGACCTGAGAGGGTGATCGGCCACATTGGGACTGAGACACGGCCCAAACTCCTACGGGAGGCAGCAGTAGGGAATCTTCCGCAATGGACGCAAGTCTGACGGAGCAACGCCGCGTGAGTGAAGAAGGTTTTCGGATCGTAAAACTCTGTTGTTAGAGAAGAACAAGTGCTAGAGTAACTGTTAGCGCCTTGACGGTATCTAACCAGAAAGCCACGGCTAACTACGTGCCAGCAGCCGCGGTAATACGTAGGTGGCAAGCGTTGTCCGGATTTATTGGGCGTAAAGCGAGCGCAGGCGGTTCCTTAAGTCTGATGTGAAAGCCCCCGGCTCAACCGGGGAGGGTCATTGGAAACTGGGGAACTTGAGTGCAGAAGAGGAGATGGAATTCCATGTGTAGCGGTGAAATGCGTAGATATATGGAGGAACACCAGTGGCGAAGGCGACTCTCTGGTCTGTAACTGACGCTGAGGCTCGAAAGCGTGGGTAGCAAACAGGATTAGATACCCTGGTAGTCCACGCCGTAAACGATGAGTGCTAAGTGTTGGAGGGTTTCCGCCCTTCAGTGCTGCAGTTAACGCATTAAGCACTCCGCCTGGGGAGTACGACCGCAAGGTTGAAACTCAAAGGAATTGACGGGGACCCGCACAAGCGGTGGAGCATGTGGTTTAATTCGAAGCAACGCGAAGAACCTTACCAAGTCTTGACATCCTTTGACCACTCTAGAGATAGAGCTTTTCCTTCGGGGACAAAGTGACAGGTGGTGCATGGTTGTCGTCAGCTCGTGTCGTGAGATGTTGGGTTAAGTCCCGCAACGAGCGCAACCCTTATTACTAGTTGCCAGCATTGAGTTGGGCACTCTAGTGAGACTGCCGGTGACAAACCGGAGGAAGGTGGGGATGACGTCAAATCATCATGCCCCTTATGACTTGGGCTACACACGTGCTACAATGGATGGTACAACGAGCAGCGAACTCGCGAGGGTAAGCGAATCTCTTAAAGCCATTCTCAGTTCGGATTGTAGGCTGCAACTCGCCTACATGAAGCCGGAATCGCTAGTAATCGCGGATCAGCACGCCGCGGTGAATACGTTCCCGGGTCTTGTACACACCGCCCGTCACACCACGAGAGTTTGTAACACCCAAAGTCGGTGAGGTAACCTTTTGGAGCCAGCCGCCTAAGGTGGGATAGATGATTGGGGTGAAGTCGTAACAAGGTAGCCGTATCGGAAGGTGCGGCTGGATCACCTCCTTTCTAAGGATAAACCTCAGTGCCGCAAGGTATTGAAGGTAATACGGAACCCTACAGGGTTTAGACTTCTTTGTTTAGTTTTGAGAGGTTAAACTCTCAATTTTGTTCTTTGAAAACTGAATACTATATCACAACAAATAACCAATTAATTTACCGAGAGTTAGAGTAACATCTAACGAAAAGAGTTTTTTAACAAAACGCAACGCTATGCGACATTTAACCAACGGTTAAGTGAATAAGGGCGCACGGTGGATGCCTTGGTACTAGGAGCCGAAGAAGGACGGAACTAACACCGATATGCTTTGGGGAGCTGTAAGTAAGCTAAGATCCAAAGATTTCCGAATGGGGGAACCCAACACCTTTCATAGGGTGTTACCAATGAGTGAATACATAGCTCATTAGGAGGTACACGCAGGGAACTGAAACATCTCATTACCTGCAGGAAGAGAAAGAAAAAAATCGATTCCCTGAGTAGCGGCGAGCGAAACGGGAGGAGCCCAAACCAACGAGCTTGCTTGTTGGGGTTGTAGGACTAGAACGTGAGAAGAAATCAAGATAGCAGAAGTGGTCTGGAAAGGCCCATCAAAGAAGGTGACAATCCTGTACGCGACATCTTGATGAACTCTACTAGCATCCTGAGTACGGCGGGACACGAGGAATCCCTGTCGGAATCCGCCAGGACCATCTGGCAAGGCTAAATACTACCTAGTGACCGATAGTGAACCAGTACCGTGAGGGAAAGGTGAAAAAGAACCCCGGGAGGGAGTGAAAGAGTACCTGAAACCGTGTGCTTACAAGTAGTCAGAGCCCGTTAATGGGTGATGGCGTGCCTTTTGTAGAATGAACCGGCGAGTTACGTTTACATGCGAGGTTAAGATGAAGAGTCGGAGCCGTAGCGAAAGCGAGTCTGAATAGGGCGCATGTAGTATGTGGACGTAGACCCGAAACCAAGTGATCTACCCATGTCCAGGTTGAAGGTGCGGTAAAAACGCACTGGAGGACCGAACCAGGGCACGTTGAAAAAGTGCTTGGATGAGGTGTGGGTAGCGGAGAAATTCCAATCGAACTTGGAGATAGCTGGTTCTCTCCGAAATAGCTTTAGGGGCTAGCCTCGGAATCAAGAATCGTGGAGGTAGAGCACTGTTTGGACTAGGGGCCCATCTCAGGGTTACCGAATTCAGATAAACTCCGAATGCCATGTATTTATATCCGGGAGTCAGACTGCGAGTGATAAGATCCGTAGTCGAAAGGGAAACAGCCCAGACCACCAGCTAAGGTCCCAAAATATCTGTTAAGTGGAAAAAGGATGTGGGGTTGCACAGACAACTAGGATGTTGGCTTAGAAGCAGCCATCATTCAAAGAGTGCGTAATAGCTCACTAGTCGAGTGACCCTGCGCCGAAAATGTAACGGGGCTAAACAGATTACCGAAGCTGTGGATTGGACCTTATGGTCCAGTGGTAGGAGAGCGTTCTAAGGGCGGTGAAGCATGACCGTAAGGACATGTGGAGCGCTTAGAAGTGAGAATGCCGGTATGAGTAGCGAAAGACGGGTGAGAATCCCGTCCACCGAATAACTAAGGTTTCCTGGGGAAGGCTCGTCCTCCCAGGGTTAGTCAGGGACCTAAGGCGAGGCCGATAGGCGTAGTCGATGGACAACAGGTTGATATTCCTGTACTTCTATAAATTGTTTGAGCAATGGAGGGACGCAGGAGGCTAAGAAAAGCGTACGACTGGAAGTGTACGCCCAAGCAGTGAGTCGGCTGATGAGTCAAATGCTTATCACGGATGCGACAAGCTGTGACGGGGAGGGAAGTTTAGTACCGAAGTTTCTGATGTCACACTGCCGAGAAAAGCTTCTAGCAAGATTTATAGGACCCGTACCGCAAACCGACACAGGTAGTTGAGGAGAGAATCTAAGGTGAGCGAGCGAACTCTCGTTAAGGAACTCGGCAAAATGACCCCGTAACTTCGGGAGAAGGGGTGCTGGTAGCAATACCAGCCGCAGTGAATAGGCCCAGGCGACTGTTTATCAAAAACACAGGTCTCTGCAAAATCGAAAGATGACGTATAGGGGCTGACGCCTGCCCGGTGCTGGAAGGTTAAGAGGAGAGGTTAGCCGCAAGGCGAAGCTTTGAATTGAAGCCCCAGTAAACGGCGGCCGTAACTATAACGGTCCTAAGGTAGCGAAATTCCTTGTCGGGTAAGTTCCGACCCGCACGAAAGGCGTAACGATCTGGGCACTGTCTCAACGAGAGACTCGGTGAAATTATAGTACCTGTGAAGATGCAGGTTACCCGCGACAGGACGGAAAGACCCCATGGAGCTTTACTGTAGTTTGATATTGAGTGTTTGTGTCACATGTACAGGATAGGTAGGAGCTGAAGAATCCGGGACGCCAGTTTCGGAGGAGGCAACGGTGGGATACTACCCTTGTGACATGACCACTCTAACCCGCACCCCTTACCGGGGTGGGAGACAGTGTCAGACGGGCAGTTTGACTGGGGCGGTCGCCTCCTAAAATGTAACGGAGGCGCCCAAAGGTTCCCCTCAGAATGGTTGGAAATCATTCGTAGAGTGTAAAAGGCAGAAGGGAGCTTGACTGCGAGACCCTACAAGTCGAGCAGGGACGAAAAGTCGGGCTGAGTGATCCGGTGGTACCGTATGGAAGGGCCATCGCTCAACGGATAAAAGCTACCCTGGGGATAACAGGCTTATCTCCCCCAAGAGTTCACATCGACGGGGAGGTTTGGCACCTCGATGTCGGCTCATCGCATCCTGGGGCTGAAGTCGGTCCCAAGGGTTGGGCTGTTCGCCCATTAAAGCGGTACGCGAGCTGGGTTCAGAACGTCGTGAGACAGTTCGGTCCCTATCCGTCGCGGGCGTTGGAAATTTGAGAGGAGCTGTCCTTAGTACGAGAGGACCGGGATGGACACACCGCTGGTGTACCAGTTGTTCTGCCAAGAGCATCGCTGGGTAGCTATGTGTGGACGGGATAAACGCTGAAAGCATCTAAGCGTGAAGCCCCCCTCGAGATGAGATTTCCCATCATTTTTAAAATGAGTAAGACCCCTGAGAGACGATCAGGTAGATAGGGCTAGAAGTGGAAGTGCCGCGAGGCATGGAGCGGACTAGTACTAATCGGTCGAGGACTTAACCACGAGTTGTATAGCTGGTAGATTGATGGAGTTGGATATAGATTCAGTTTTGAAAGAACGAAAGTTTTTTCAGAAATAAAGTGTGGTGACGATGGCAAGAAGGATACACCTGTTCCCATCTCGAACACAGAAGTTAAGCTTCTTAGCGCCGATAGTAGTTGGGGGTTTCTCCCTGCGAGGGTAGGACGTTGCCACGCAAACTGTGTAAGCTGGGCCTAGTGCCCAGCTTATTTTTGTAGCTGTTTTTTTCTAATATTTTTATTTTTAAGAGAATTTTTTTGAAGGAAGTTTGCTATAATAAAACGGATGATAAGGAGGAGGTAAAATCATGAAATGGATTAAAAGTACAGTATTAATGGCGTTTCTATGCGTTTTATCTGCTTGTGGAAATGGCTTATCAACAGAGGCGGTCCAAGAACAAATCGCAAGCTCTGAAGAGTCGGTTTCCAATTATCATATTACTGTGAAGCAATCGGACTATAAGGAAGGGTCGAAAACTCCTGGGGCACAAACGGTAGCAAGTGCTAGCGCGTGGAAAGACGGCACAGGATACGGCTCGAAATCGATAAAAATGCTGGAAAAGTAACGAACCAACTCGAGGTCATCGCGGATGCCAATGTTGGGTTTATTCGCTACTATCAAGACAAGTGGGAACAAACCATTACAGCAGCCTCAAGTCTTCAAAATACGGTTGTTTTCCCATATGTAAAGGTGATTCAATTGACGAAGGAAATTCATCAAGAAGTGCCTTGGAAGAAGACATTCTCTGGATACGAGAAGACATATACAGGAAACGATGAAACGATTCGCAAGGCATTGACGTCAGTGCTAGGGATTGCGACAACGGATACCTCAAAAGTCGAGTTGAAAATCAAGACAGATGGTGCTGGAAATCTGATTACAAACGTTGAAATCAAAGTAACCGATGAAGGTGAACAAATGCGTAAAGAATATTCGATTGCATACTTACAATTTAATGAACAACAAAAGAAAGCTTTGCCGCAATAGCAGCAAAGCTTTTTTCGTAAAATAAACCGCTATGACTACAAAAAAAGGCGCTTTTTTGTTACAATAGAAAAGAACAAAATATTGCGAGAAATGAAGAACATTTTGTAGACATGCGAGAGGGAGAATGCTTGCATTCTCCCTTTTTTATAACAAGAAAACATGGAGGAAGAATATGGGACGTGTGATATCCGTTGCCAACCAAAAAGGTGGAGTTGGGAAGACAACTTCAACAGTGAGTTTGGCTGCAGCACTTGCCGTTCATGGCAAAAAAGTATTAATTATTGATAGTGACCCTCAAGGGAATGCGACGAGTGGTCTTGGCGTGCAAAAAGGAGAGCTAGAACAAGATGTATATGACGTTTTAGTGAACCAAGTACCAATGGCCGATGTCATTGTACCGACAACGCGCGAAAACTTGATGATTGCTCCTTCTACGATTCAGTTAGCAGGTGCCGAAATCGAGTTGACGAGTCAACCACGTCGTGAACAACGCTTGAAGGAAGCCGTGAAGAAGATTAAAGATGACTACGATTATATCTTTATCGATTGCCCACCTTCACTAGGACATTTGACAATGAATGCTTTTACGGCTAGTGATACTGTCTTAATTCCTGTGCAATGTGAATACTACGCGCTTGAAGGGTTGTCACAGCTCATGAACACGATCACGATGGTTCGCAAGCACTTCAATCCGCAGTTGAAGATTGAGGGCGTTCTTTTAACGATGTACGATGCGCGTACGAACTTAGGAAACGAAGTCAAAGACGATGTGATTAAGTATTTCCGTGAAAAAGTATATAAAACAATTATTCCTCGAAACGTACGTCTATCTGAAGCGCCAAGTTACGGACAAGCGATTGTCGACTATGATCCACGCTCTCGTGGTGCTGAAGTGTACATGGAGTTAGCAAAGGAAGTGTTAGCACATGAGTAAAAATCAAAAAGGAAAAGGTCTTGGACGCGGTATTGATGCGCTCTTTATGAATGACTTAGATACCATCGATGCGCTAGAGCAAGTTCAAGATTCAGAACAAATTCAACAAATTGCCGTTTCAGAAATTCGTCCAAACCCATACCAACCTCGTAAAGAGTTTGATGAAGAGGGATTGGCAGAATTAGCTGAATCGATTCGTCAAAACGGAGTCTTCCAACCAATCATCGTTCGTAAGTCGAAAATTAAAGGTTACGAGCTTGTGGCTGGGGAACGTCGTCTGCGTGCGTCTAAATTAGCCGAGAAAGAAACGATTCCGGCCATCGTACGTGACTACTCTGAAGAAACGATGATTCAAATCGCGGTTGTCGAAAACTTGCAACGTGAAAACTTGAAACCATTAGATGAAGCCATGGCTTATCGCACATTGATGGATTCATTGAAATTAAAACAAGAAGAAGTCGCAAACCGTGTCGGTAAGAGCCGTTCATATGTAGCAAACTTCTTACGTTTATTAACATTGCCAGTTCCTGTACAAGAACTCGTTCAAAGCGGAGAGTTATCAGCAGGACATGCACGTACTTTTACTTGGATTAAAAAGACCAAACGAAAATCTTACCGGTCGCTAAAAAAGCGGTGAAGGAAGGGTTAACGGTTCGTGCCTTGGAACAACTCGTTCAATCCATCAATGAACCAGTCAAAAAGGTTGTTAAAAAAGCAGCGAAGCCGAAGAAATCTATGTATATCGTTGAGTCAGAAGAACGCTTAATGGATAAATTTGGAACAAGCGTGCAAATCGTCGAAAAAGGCGAGCGTGGAAAAATCGAGATTGAGTACCTTTCTCAAAAGGATTTAACACGTATTTTAGAAGTATTAGAAATCGAATTAGACGATTAAAAAAAGGAGTCTGTATGAAAGCAGGAACAACGTATCAATTACACGATCATGTGGAAATGAAAAAGCCGCATGCGTGCCAAACGAATTCCTGGGAAATCATCCGTATGGGGATGGACATTCGTATCAAGTGTGATCACTGTGGTCAAATGGTCCTAATGCCAAGACGGGAATTCGAGAAGAAGATGAAAAAGGTGACGATTTCTGTTGCCGAAGAAAACAAATAAAGAAAGAGTGTGACAAATGGCCTTAACAGCTGGAATCGTCGGCTTACCAAACGTTGGGAAGTCAACATTATTTAATGCAATTACAAAAGCAGGGGTCGAAGCAGCGAACTATCCGTTTGCGACGATTGACCCAAACGTGGGAGTGGTAGAAGTACCAGACCTTCGTTTACAAAAAAACTAACAGAATTAGTGAAACCAAAGAAAACTGTCCCAACGACATTTGAATTTACAGATATCGCAGGAATCGTTAAAGGGGCAAGCCGCGGGGAAGGTCTTGGAAACAAATTCTTAAGCCACATCCGTCAAGTAGATGCGATTTGCCAAGTGGTTCGTTGTTTTGAAGACGAAAATATTACACACGTGGCTGGGAAAGTTGACCCAATCGCTGACATCGAAACGATCAACCTAGAGTTAGTGTTGGCCGACCTTGAGTCAGTAGACAAACGCATCGCTCGTGTGGCAAAAATTGCAAAAACAAAAAGATAAAGACGCGGTTGCTGAACTTGCAGTCTTAGAAAAAAATCAAACCTGTCTTAGAAGAAGGAAAAATTAGCACGTACGATTGAATTCACAGATGAAGAACTTCCAATCGTGAAAGGCTTATTCCTTTTTAACAACAAAAACCAATGCTTTACATCGCAAAACATCTCTGAAGATGACGTGATGGAAGGTGGCCATAACCAATATGTGCAATTAGTAGAAGACTATGCTGCAAAAAGAAGATGCAGAAGTCGTAGTGATTTGTGCGAAAAATCGAAGAAGAGGTAGCTGAATTAGAGGAGGAAGAGAAACAAGCCTTCTTAGAAGAAATGGGTATCGAAATCTCAGGGTTAGATATCTTAATCCAAAAAGCATACCACTTATTAGGATTAGCGACTTACTTTACAGCGGGTGAACAAGAAGTACGCGCGTGGACATTCCGCCGCGGCATGAAAGCTCCGCAATGTGCGGGAATCATCCACTCAGACTTCGAGCGTGGATTTATCCGTGCTGAAACTGTAGCTTATGCAGACCTACTTGAATACGGTAGTATGACGGCTGCAAAAGAAAACGGAAAAGTTCGTCAAGAAGGTAAAGAATATGTCGTGCAAGATGGCGACGTAATGCTCTTTAGATTTAATGTATAAGGTTATCGGAGGATTGTAGCATGTCAGAACAAAACGTACAAGAAGAAGTAGTAGTGTCACTAGACGCTCTAAAAGCTGAATTAACAAATAAAAATGAACAATACATCTATCAATTAGAACGCGCATTGAAAGAAGCTGGATTTGACGAAGCGCAAATCGAAAAAGAATTATCAGTGATGCTTCCAGAAATCATTGAAAAACAAAAAGCGGGTGTGACTGCTCGTCAATTGTTTGGTACGGTAACAGAACGCGTTCAATCAATCATAGCTGGACCAACTAAAGATCCAGATGCAAAATCACCAGACTGGCAAATTGCCGTTGATGGCGGATTGTTAGTCGGCGGATTATTCGCTCTTGTTACAGGAGTGATGTTGATGTTAAACCCAAGTGCAGATACACAACCAATGGGACTCTTCACACTTATCATCAACTTTATTGCAGGGGCATTTGTGATGCTTGCGATTTCTAAAAATGCACCGAAATTCGATAATCCAAAAGGTCAACGCGGATATATCCGTTACTTAGTTGTAAGTACAGTTGCGATGGTCGCTTGGTTAATCTTAGTGGTGTTAAGCCAACAATATATCCCATCAGTGATTAACATTGTGATGAGTTACGAGTGGTACTTACTCATCGGAGCTGCGGCTCTTGCTGGTAAATTCTACTTGAAGAAGAAATTAAATATTGTCGGCTCAGTAATGTAAGAAACGAAAACAATCTGTGTGACGGTGACGGCGAAGTGCTTCGTGGAAGTCGGCAGTCATCGCACACTTCTTTTATAGAGGTGAGCATATGAAACAAATGAAACGTTGGATCATCACGTTTTTATTAGGATTAGTTGCCTTTTTGGGACTCGGTACTACGGTTGATGCGAGAAGTTTAGTCGTTGATAAGTATGATATCGAAGCAAATATTTTAGAAAATGGGGACGTTCAGTTCTTCGAAACGATTACCTTCCAATCGGACGGTGCGTATAATGGGGTCTTCTACAACTTGGATTACTCTGGTTTTGGGAAACCAACAGATGTCAATGCATATTTAGAAACAAGCGAAGGGCGTCTGTTAATGAACCAGGAGAATTCTGGGAAAAAGGGAACGTATCAATTAACGGATAGCGGTTCGAAGATTCAGTTCAAAGTATTTTTTTCCCATTCTCGAACTCAAAATTAAAAAGTGACATTCCAATATACGATTCCAAAACTCATTACGAACTACTTAGATACGGCGGAATTAAACCGTAAAGTAGTCGGACAAGAGTGGGAAATCGACCAACATAATATTACGGTGAAGGTGAATATTCCTGGAACAGCTTCAAGGGAAACGCTTCGTGCATGGGGGCATGGCGCAGGCCAAAACGGGAATGTGCAAATTGCGAGCGACTATCGTTCGGTAACACTCACGGCTCCTGAAAATAAAAGTGGTGACTTTGTGGAAGTCCATATGCTTTTCCCACAAACATTGACACATGCGAATACAAATGTGAAAAACGAAAAAGCATTCGACCGTATCGTAGCCGAAGAGGAAAAGCTCATCAATGAAGAAAAAGCTCTTAAAACAACAGGCTTCATCGGAATGATTGTAGGGTGGGTTCTACTTGCCTTAAATATGGTTTATGCCTTTGCGACAGGATTCTTTGCGAATCGTAAACGTCTTGCTCAGGTGCAACATATTCCAGATCATCTCTATGAACTTCCTGAAGATATTACGCCAGCCGTCATGAATCAGGCGGTTTATGGAAAAACAGATATGACCGATTTTAGTGCGACGGTGATGGACCTTGTTCGTAAGAAAGTCTTGAAGTTATCTGATACGGAGCCGTATACGATTACGCTTTTGGACGATACAAAAGGAATGCTTCGTCATGAAAGATTAGCGATTCATTTACTCTTTGATGTTGTTGGTGATGGAAGCACAACGATTGAACTGGAACAAGTGAAGAAGTATGCGAAAAATCATTCAACGACTTACTATAAAGAGTGTCAAAAATGGATGGGCGCTGTCGATACAGCGGCTGAGAAATACCGCGTCACACGTTTTGGCAAAGACGAACCTCAAGGACGTAGTGGCTTCCCAGGATGCTTACTCGTTATCATCGGGGCTTTAACGATTGGTGCGGCCTTCTTAACGAAGAATTTAAATTATTTACTGTGGACTGTTGGAGGCGTACTCCTTATTGTTGGACCATTAACGCCGATCGGTACAGGAATTTTTTTGCCAACCGTCGTTCTCTTGAAGGGGAATTACGTTATCGTAAATGGCAAGCCTTTAAACAAATGCTAAAGATCTCTCACCAATGAAGTGATCGAAGATTTACCAAGTATTCAACTGTGGGATCACTTCCTTGTTTACGCCATCTCTTTAGGCGTAGCGGAACACGTGATTAAAGTGTTGAAGAAATTAATACCAGACCAATTACCAAACAGTGTGTTCTATTCAACTCAAAAACGGAACGATTTACTATCCTGTTTCTGATTTTAATAAGACATTTACAAGCTCATACAACACTGCGAATTCTTCTGTGAACGGAAGTAGCAACTCTGGTGGATTCGGCGGAGGATTCTCTGGCGGATCGAGCGGTGGTAGTGGTGGCGGATCCGGCGGTGGCGGATTCTAATCAAAGGAGAATTTATGTTAAACGAAATGATGCACAGACCAGTTGTCAAACCAGAACTGGTCGAGTACATGCGTTCAAGTCAACGCCGTTTTCCGGGGGACTTGGGTGAATTAGAAAATACAGCCAATGAATTAGGAATTCCAATTATTCCTCACGAAACAGCGGTATTTCTAGATTTTATTGTTGGATTGTACCAACCAAAAAATATTTTAGAGATTGGAACAGCAGTCGGATTCTCAGCGAGTTTGATGGCAACAGCTTCACCACAAGCGAAAGTCACAACCATTGACCGCTACGAATTGATGTATAGCCGTGCGAAAGCGAACTTTGAAAGATTAGGGTTGGCCAACCGTATCACACAACTGGAAGGCGATGCGGCAGATATTTTACCAACTCTGGAACAAGGAAAAATACGACTTCCTGTTTATGGATAGCGCAAAAAGCCAAATATATCGAGTTCTTCCCCTATTGTATGGACGTGCTTGAAGTCGGTGGCGTGCTAATGGTTGATGATATTTTCAAGGAGGAACGATTTTTAGAAGACGTGATGGAGCGCCCAAGACGCGTGCGTAAGATTCATCGTCGTCTCAATATGTTCCTTGATTTGGTTCAGTGACCCAACTTTAAAATCAACTTTACTTCCACTAGGTGACGGAGTGATTCTCATTCAAAAGATGGAAGAAAAAGATTTTAAATATATTTTTAGAAGAGTTGTAAATTAATCATGGAAATCCCCATTGAAAAGTTTTTACAATAAGAAGGATGACAAAAAGAAAGGAAGTTTTACAATGACAGATAAAGTGCGTGTACGTTATGCACCAAGTCCAACAGGGCACTTACACATCGGGAATGCCCGTACAGCTCTATTTAACTATTTATTCGCGAGACATTATGGTGGAGAGTTCATCATCCGTATCGAGGATACTGACCGCAAGAGAAATCTTGAACACGGTGAAGAAAGCCAATTAGAAAACTTAACATGGCTTGGAATGGATTGGGATGAAGGTCCAGACAAACCTGGCAAATACGGTCCTTACCGTCAATCAGAACGTGAACACATTTATAATCCACTGATCGAGCAATTAATTGCCGAAGACAAAGCGTATAAATGCTACATGACAGAGGAAGAATTGGAAGCAGAACGTGAAGGTCAACGTGCTCGTGGCGAAATGCCGCACTACAGCGGTCAACATGCTCACTTAACACAAGAGCAACGTGACGCTTTTGAAGCTGAAGGACGCACTCCTGTTGTTCGTTTCCGTGTTCCAAAGACTGGGACTTACGCATTCGACGATATCGTTAAAGGCGACATCTCATTCGAATCTACAAGTGTCGGTGGCGACTTCGTTATCTTAAAACGTGACGGAATGCCAACTTACAACTTTGCAGTAGCAGTGGATGACCACTTCATGAAAATCACTCACGTTTTACGTGGAGATGACCATATTGCGAACACTCCAAAACAATTAATGATTTACGAAGCATTCGGTTGGGAACCACCACGTTTCGGACATATGACATTAATCATTAACACTGAAACAGGTAAGAAATTATCAAAAACGTGATGAATCAATCCTACAATTCATCGAACAATATAAAGACTTAGGTTACTTACCAGAAGCGATGTTCAACTTTATCGCGCTTCTAGGATGGTCTCCTCAAGGTGAACACGAAATCTTCAGCTGTGAAGAATTCATCGAAATCTTCGATGAAAAAAACGTCTTGGTAAATCACCAGCAGCCTTCGATCCTAAGAAATTAGAATGGATTAACAACACATACGTGAAGAAAACTCCATTAGAAGAAGTCGCTGAAATGGCGATTGCTCAATTAAAAGAAGCAGGCGTTGTACAAGAAGAAATTTCTCCTGAAGAACATGCATGGTTAGTGAAATTAGTGGCGTTATACCACGATCAAATGAGCTACATGAATGAAATCGTTGAGTTATCATCTTTATTCTTCAGAAAAGACTTCGAAGTAGAAAACGATGAAGCCAAAGAAGTGCTTCAAGGTGAAACAGTTCCAACGGTATTGAATGCTTTTGTTGCGAAGTTAGAATCAATGGAAACATTCGATGAACCAAGTATTCTTGCAGCGATTAAAGAGGTTCAAAAAGGAAACTGGCGTGAAGGGTAAAAACTTGTTTATGCCAATTCGTGTGGCTACGAGTGGACAAACACACGGGCCGGAGATCGGCAAAACGATCGAATTGCTTGGAAGAGAACGCAGCATTGCACACGTGCAAGCCGCACTTGCTCTTATTAAATAAAAGCTAACAGAAAGGGTGGCACTGACCCCCGTAAATGAGAATTAAATAAAAACACCTCCAAGTTGGATTTGGTACAATATTATCAAATACGCATGGAGGTGTCTTTTTATGGTTAAAAATCGTGTTGCTTATTCAGCCGATATTAAAAAAATAAAGCCGTAGAAATGAAATTACAGGGATATAGTACAAAAACAAGTAATGCAGGAGTTAAACATTAAAAAAACAAAAACGCAAGTAGAAACATGGTTTAGATGGTATAAAAATGGAGAAACACATCGTTTCCACCAACAGGTGGGTAAACAATATTCTTATGAAAAAGGAATGGCTAAAACTTTCTGAAATCGATCAATTAAAAATTAGAATTACGAAGAAAAAGAAGTTGAATTAGAAATATTAAAAAAATACAAGGAATTGGAAAGGAAGTGTCGCCTCAAGCAGTTGTAAAATTAGTAGAAGAATTGAAAGGTAAATATACAGTTCATTTAATCTGTTTTTGCCTTTAATGTACCCATATCTACTTACTACCGATGGAAAAAGAAAGACTTTTCTCCAACCGTTATCGAGGAAACTATTGGTAAAATTTGTAAGAAAAACAAATTTATTTACGGGTACAGAAAGATTAAGCATTTGATTCAGAAGGAATTAAATCAGATTGTTAACCATAAGGTTGTGCAGCGGATTATGCAGAAAAATGGTTGGAATTGTGCCGTGAAACCGAAAAAAGCTATCAAAATAGGTAAACCTTTTCTCAATTACTGGCAATACTCTGAATAGAGATTTTTTTCAGCGGATAAACCTATGCAAAAAGTTGACTACTGATATCACATATTTACCTTTCGGCCCTAAACGATTATATTTGTCGTCGATTATGGATTTATACAACGGAGAAATACTAGCTTATACAATTGGTTCTAAACAAGATACTAAGTTTGTATTGGATACTTTAAATCAAATTGACTTACCTAAGAATGTTCTACTACATAGTGATCAAGGCAGCGTTTATACTTCCGCTGAATACTACAATCTATGTAAAGAAAAAGGCATTATCCGCAGTATGTCCCGTAAGGGGACACCCGCAGATAATGCGCCCATCGAAAGCTTCCATTCTTCGCTAAAGTGCGAAGCTTTTTACATAAAAAGATGAAGTAATAACTCATCTTCTATTGTAATTCAAATTGTAGAAAATTACATCAAATATTATAATGAAAAATAGAATCCAACAAAAATTGATCTACCTGTCTCCGGTTGAATACCGGAGACGGTAGCCCTAGGGTGTTTTTATTAAATTCTCACTTTTTGGGGTCAGTCCCGGTTAACGCAAACTGCGTTAACTCTTTTTGTGCATAGATAGAAGAAGGAGGATTCTAACGGTCCGATATACTGAGATTCCCTCGGATGTCTTCATAATAGCGATATGGGGTACCGGTTCGAGCCTAGGGTCTCTCACCTTTAAAGCTTCAAAGCAGGAGTACGTCCAGGAGTGGACTACTCCTGCTAATTCACATTTAATACGATTCCCCATTATTGCTATTATAGAATCCGAGGTTTCTCTCGTATATCGGCCCTTTCTGCCATAAAAAGGTTAATCCTTTCTTGAATAAGAGAGTGCGACAGAACATGTAGATGCCACGTTCTCTGGCGCGGGAAGGGGAAACAGGAAGGGTGTGCTAGTAACGACCGCAACATGGACGCGCAGGGAAGGGGAAACATGGGGGTACTTGATAAAACTAAGAACATAAAGTGTACGCTTGGAGGAAAAAGGGAGAAGAAAAACGGATGAGGGTTCATCCGTTTTGTTGTATTTTATGACAGAAGAAGGTGAGCGAGAGTAGGTCTGCGCTGCCTCCAGGGCTCAAGTTACGCTCGATAAGAACGTTGTCGTAGTCCTCGAGTCGGTTTTGCTAGTTCAGTTTCTGTTAGGGGTTGGGCTTCTTCAAATAATTGTTGTGCTTCTTGTTGCACTTGTTTATACGCATCGATTCCGCCGCGGTGAATAAGGTTTCCGTCTTCTACGAAAGTCATCAAGTAGAGAAGAAGGAGTAGGTCGCGGTGACGTGGTGTGTGCGTGTCTAGTGTATTGTAATAGTCGAGGGCTTTTTGCAAGGCTTGGGTAGCCTGTTGCTGCTTCGCCTCGAATTCCTGTGATGCCATGTTCGACGTAGAGTTTTTTTCACCGTAAGAGAGATGTTCTTTTTGGTCGAGGTTGGCAAAGTCCACTTCGATGAGGTGGCGCGTCATTAGGGTGGCAGTAATACAAGGCTTCAGGAATGTTGCCTTTTGTATGAGCTGTAGCCCCTAAGACGAGGGCAAAGGAGAAGTTGGCTCCTTTATGAGTGTTAATATTGTTGGTAGCGGCCATCATTGCGTCTTCGGCTTGTTTTTCCAAGGAATCGAAGCTCGTTAAATAAGTCGAGTGGAGTGCCATTGTGGCGGCTTCCTGCTTCGGCGTAGGCCAGTAAATAAGGGCGGAGAGCAACGATACTTTGATAGAAGGTTTCTTTGTCATGTCCTTATGAGCGCCGACAGAAATAGGGTCCACTAAGCCGGGTTTTGGCGCGAGATTGACTTCTTGTAGAAGTGCGTCTGTAGCCACTTTTTGCTAAAAAAACTCAGGATTAATCAATGTGTAATTTCTCCATCTGTTTCAAAAATAAATTGTAATGAGCGGTCTAAGTGCTCGTGTGTAATCAGCGTGATTTGTTCCACATCGTTATTGAGCATGCCGCGATAGATGAGTTTGTGTTCCTCGAGCGCTTTTGTACGGCGTTCTGATGAACGGATCGATAGGTCGCGGAAGTAAATCACGTATGTACGTAATTCAAATACGATTTCTTTTAGACGTGTCATTTGGCATTTTTTTCGTAGATGAAATCATTGAAAGTCGTGAAGTTTGCAAGTACTTCGTCGACTTTTGTCTTCGTTGTTGAGACGTTCGCATTCTTCGAGGATGCCGCTCAACTCTTTGAAGTCTTCTTTCGTCATAAGTTTCATCGCATTAATTGTTGCCAATGTGTCGAGTGATTTTCTAATTTCGTAAATTTCATGGGCATCTTTAATGGAAATTCCTTTTACGATGACACCAATCTTAGGGATGTGCTCTACTAGGTGCTCTTTCGTTAACTCGTTAAGAGCGTAGCGAATGGGTGTACGGCTGATGTTTAACCTCAGTCGAGAATTCTTTCTCGTTAATACGCGTACCTGCAGGGATTTCTCCTAAGATAATCGTTTTACGAAAATGCTTCGTAGAGCGAAATTTTAAGAGGTTTGTTTTGGGTAATATCTAAATTTTTTTCTTTACCGCTTGGATAATCGCTGACATAGTAGCCTCCTGGAAATTATTGTAAACATTAGAAATAGTATAAACGATAAGATGGTAAATGCATAAAAAAAGACTTGTTAGGCTGCTTTCAAACAAGTCTTTTTTTCACAAATTCAATTGTTTGATTATTGTGGTAAGTATAATGGCATGTGACCCATTAATACGATTGTTACAACGAAGATGACGAAGATAACAGCTGCGTATTTAGCTGATTCTTTTTGCCATTCACCCATGTCTAATCCTGTTAGACGTAATAGTAAGTAGATGAACGCTACTAATGGGCTTAATAAGTGGAATGCTTGACCCATTAATGAAGCTAATGCCATTTGCATATCTGTGAAGCCGTATTGACGTCCAACTTCAGCGAATGGAATTAATACTCCGTAGTAGAATCCGTCGTTTGTTAAGAAGAATGTACCAGGATCGAGATTAATGCAATGATTAATGACCAGAATCCTGCTAATTGTTTAGGGATGATTTGAACGATGCTATCTGTTAAAGCAGTTGCCATTCCAGTTCCTTGAATAATCCCATGAATACTCCGGCACCGAATACTAGTAATACTACTTGTACAGCATCCCCAGCGTTGTCCCCAATACGTTTAGATTGAGCTTTTAAGTCTGGGTAGTTAATCATTAAGGCTAAACCTGTACCAACTAAGAATAATACAACTGGTTTCACTTCGATTGAATTGATGAATGAACCAGCAACCAACCAACCGATTAATACGATTGTTAAGATAGCGTTGATTACGAAGTTTTGTGGACGACGTTTTTCTAATACTTGCGATCAGAAATTGTAGTCAATTCGTTTAATTCTTCTTCAGTTAATTCTTGGATACCTAAACGAGCGCGTTCTTTTTACCCATTGAGCGAGCAACAAAGAAGATTACGTAAAGAACTGAAAGAATCATACCTGGTGCTAAGTAAGCTAGGATATCTGCTTTCTACACCAAGAACTGACATCGCACGAGCAGTAGGTCCGCCCCATGGTAATAAGTTCATGATAGTGTTTTTGTAAGATAATAAGAACCCCTAAGTTCATTAATTTCATGTCTAATTTTTGTAAATTGGGCACGAAAGCTGAGCAGCAGATTAATGTAGTTGTTGTTCCGTCACCGTTTAATGATACGGCAGCAGCAACGATAGCAGTAGCCATCAATACTTTCATTGGGTCGCCTTTAGCGAAGCGAATCATTTTGTTAGTGATCGGATCGAATAATCCAGCGTCTAACATTGTAGAGAAGTAAAGGATTGCGAATAGAAGCATAATTCCTGTTTCAGCAGTCCCTTTCATCGCTGTTAATTTATCTTTTGAGTTATTTCCGAATAACCCTTGGCGAATTAATGTACCGATGTTAACGTCTTGGACTTGACCTGTAGCAACTAAAATAATTGCAAAAACTAATGGAATTAATACTAAAGCTGTAAATGGTGACATTTTTCTTCATGATAACGTACATGAAAATTGCCATCATTACGTAAGCTGAAATTGTGATAACCATCATATCTTCCTTTCTTTATTAAAAATTGTTTTTTTAGTTGGAGAACCGTTCAGTCGCTAAAACCTGAAAGGGAGCTCCACGAACTCATTAGGTAGAATGAATTCGTTTACTTATAGCGATATCTTAAACAATATTTAATAAAAAGATAGTGTTTTCATAACGAAAAACATTAAAAGAACAGTTTGATGTGACAAATTGAGCATAATATTTATATCCTATTTATAATAAAACACCAAAAAGAACAGGAAAAACCCCTGTTTCTAGTTTAGGTATGACGCTGTTTTCTGTATAATAATTGCATGTAGATTATGTTGGGAAGGGAGTGAAGGAATGGGAATTCTCCAACGATTATTTGGCAAGAAGAACTCTGAAGCAACGGAACACGCATCGACGAAGTCTGCACAAACAGAATCTGAATGGGAAAAATTAGAAGCTTTTGTACCGGTAGAAGCAGAAGAAGCTAAGCACGTCTCAATCATTGCAGCGGCGATTGCGGCCTCAGATTATCCAGAAAGCCAATTTGTGGTCAAACGCGTCCTTAAACGCAACCCAGAAACCAAGATTATCTCGGTTATTGCCTCAGCGATTGCTGCAGGTGAATCAAATGACAGTCAATGGGCTGTTAAAGAAATCTACCAAAAACGCAATTCATAATATATTTTAGGAGGAATGTTACGATATGTTACGTAAATTCAAAATTAAAGTAGACGGTCAAGAGTACCAAGTAGAAATGGAAGAAATCGGAGCAGTTGCCCCAGCAGCTCCTGTAGCACCAGTTGCAGCTCCAGCGGCACCTGCAGCACCAGCAGTAGAAGCTGCTCCAGCTCCAGCAGCTCCTGTAGCATCAACACCAGCCGGCGCAGACGCAATGCCATCTCCAATGCCAGGGAACATCTTACGTATTTTAGTAAACGTAGGAGACACTGTTACTGAAAACCAACCATTAATGATTTTAGAAGCAATGAAAATGGAAAACGAAATCGTTGCAGCTAAAGCAGGGGTTGTAGCAGGAATTCACGTTAAAGAAGGTCAAGTGGTAAACCCAGGAGACGCTTTAATTACAATTAACTAATTTTAATAACTTTCAAGGAGTGAAACAGTGGAAACATTAGTTCAAAATATAATGTCTATTACTGGCGGCCAAATCTTCATGATGCTTGTCGGTGCCCTATTAATGTACTTAGGGATTAAAAAAGAGTACGAACCAACATTATTAGTACCAATGGGATTAGGTACAATTTTAGTAAACTTCCCTGGAACTGGGGTTCTTGACCAAGTCGTTGGTGGACAACAACAACACGGGGTTCTACAAATCTTATTCGAAATCGGTATCGAAACTGAATTATTCCCATTATTAATCTTCATCGGTATCGGTGCGATGATCGACTTCGGTCCATTATTACAAAACCCATTCATGTTATTATTCGGTGCGGCAGCTCAATTCGGTATTTTCTTCGTAGTCGTTGTAGCTGTATTATTCGGATTTGACATTCGTGAAGCAGCTTCAATCGGTATCATCGGTGCTGCTGACGGTCCTACATCAATCTTCGTTGCGAACCAATTAGCCCCTCAATTACTTGGAGCGATTACGGTTGCGGCCTACTCATATATGGCTCTTGTTCCGATTATCCAACCAATCGCTATCAAGATGGTTACAACAAAAAGCAGAACGTCGTATTCGTATGACATACCACGCTTCAGGCGTATCTAAATTAATCTAAAAATCTTGTTCCCAATCATTATCACAATTGTGGCAGGTTTCATTGCTCCAATTTCATTACCACTTGTTGGATTCTTAATGTTTGGTAACTTATTACGTGAATGTGGCGTTTTAGATAACTTAGCTCAAGCGGCTCAAAATGAATTAGTAAACATTGTTTCTATTCTATTAGGGATTACAATCTCAGTTAAAATGCAAGCTGATTTATTCTTAAATGTTCAAACATTAACGATCATCTTGTTCGGTTTAGTAGCCTTCATCATGGACTCAATCGGTGGTGTGGTATTTGCTAAAATCTTGAACTTATTCCGTAGAGAAAAGATCAACCCTAATGATCGGAGCTGCAGGTATCTCTGCATTCCCAATGTCAAGTCGTGTTATCCAAAAAAATGGCGACAGACGAAGATCCTCAAAACTTCATCTTAATGTACGCTGTTGGAGCTAATGTTTCTGGACAAATCGCTTCAGTTATTGCTGGTGGATTATTATTATCATTCTTCATGTAATAATATAGAAGGAAAAGGAGGAAAACGATGACTTTCAACGCAGAACATTTAACACAAGCTTTGAATTAATGGCTTTTAGGGATGGGTGGAGTTTTTCCTAGTATTAGAATTCTATATGCCGTTTCTGCTCTTTTTATTAAAAAGCATTCCCGCCAAAAATAAGGAGGCCGTTCCATGGAAAATTTCATTCTCAAACGTTTATGGCTCGATGTGATAAGAAAGCCCGTCAAGATTGGGAATGGTTAATGATCAAGCTAACCTTGGCAAAACAGAGCAGGTTGATTATACAATTGCGATTTACCATACTTCTGGTGAACCAGCAGCAACCGGTTCTTTAGACCGCAACATTTTAAAATGTTTAGTGGTTTGTAAAAAGTATCAATCAGAAAATCTGTTGACGCATCTCGTGATGGCGCTCTTAGATGAATTAAGAGAACGTTCTTATACAAATAGTTTTGTCTACACGAAACCAAAGAACATTGTCTTCTTTAAATCTTTGGGGTATCGCGTGGTTGCCGAAACAGAAAACCTTGCCTTTTTAGAACAAGGTATCCCATCTTTTAGTGATTACTTAAAATTACTCAAAGAACATTTCGTAGAAGGAACTAGCAATAGTGCAATCGTCATGAATGCGAATCCTTTTACACTGGGACATCAATACTTGGTAGAAACGGCTGCGAGTCAGTCGAGTCACCTCTACGTGTTTGTTGTTTCCGAGGATCGTTCGTTCTTTCATACGAACGACCGCATGGAAATGGTGAAACGAGGCGTGAGTCATCTGCCAAACGTAACGGTGCTTCCAACGAGAGACTACATGGTCTCAAGTGCGACTTTCCCATCGTACTTCTTGAAAGAGAAGGCGGATTTGGAAGTGGCAAAAGTTCAAGCAACATTGGATGCAACACTCTTCTTAGAAAAATATTGTTCCAACGTTACAATTGACCAAACGTTATGTTGGTCAAGAACCACTTTCCCAGTAACCTCCGTTTATAATGACGCGCTAAGAGCTGCTTTTGGGAGCGACTTAGAGCTAGTGATTATAGACAGACTTTCTGCCAGGGACGAAGTGGTGAGTGCGACGCGGGTGCGCGCTGCCATTCAAGACAAAAAAACGTAGACGAGTTGAAACTACTCGTTCCAGCAACTACGTATCATTATTTAGAAGAAAAACATTTCATTGGTTAAAAATCCAAAAAGAAAAGGTGGAAAACAATAATGGAAATTAAAAAGTGCAGTAGTCGGCACTTTGGAATCAAGTGACATCACGATCACTTTAAATCCAAGTACCGCTGGTCGAATCGACATTCAATTAGAAAGTAGTGTCGAAAAACAATTCGGAAATCAAATCCGTCATGCGATCGAAGAAACTTTAAAAAGAACTAGGGTTACTTCAGCAGAAGTCATCGCAGTTGATAAAGGGGCTTTAGATTGCACAATTCAAGCTCGTACAGTGACAGTTGTTCACCGTGCAGCAGAAGTTGAAAACTACGACTGGAAGGAGATCGACTCATGGAACGCTTAAGAAGAACAATGATGTTCGTACCTGGTTCAAACGCAGCAATGTTGCGTGACGCTCCACTTTACGGCGCAGACTCAATTATGTTTGACTTAGAAGATGCTGTTTCTTTAAAAGAAAAAGACTCAGCTCGTGTATTAGTACATTTCGCTTTAAAAACTTTTGACTACAGCAATGTAGAAACAGTTGTACGTATTAACGGTTTAGATACAACAGGTGCTTTAGATATTGAAGCCGTTGTATTAGCTGGTGTTAACGTTGTTCGTTTACCAAAAACTGAAACAGCTCAAGATATCGTAGACGTGGATGAAATCATCACTCGCGTTGAACGTGAAAACAACATCCCAGTAGGTCGCACTAAAATGATGGCTGCGATTGAATCTGCTGAAGGTGTGTTAAACGCTCGCGAAATCGCTAAAGCAAGTGACCGTTTAATCGGTATCGCTTTAGGTGCTGAAGACTACGTAACAAACATGAAAACTCGTCGTTACCCTGATGGACAAGAGTTATTCTTCGCTCGTAGCATGATTTTACACGCGGCTCGTGCTGCAGGAATCGCTGCAATCGATACTGTTTACTCTAACGTAGACAACATGGATGGATTCCGTGAAGAAGTAGAACGCATCAAACAATTAGGTTTCGATGGAAAATCTGTTATTAATCCTCGTCAAATTCCTGTGGTTAATAAAGTTTATGCACCAACAGAAAAAGAAATTCAAAACGCTAAAGAAGTTATTTGGGGAATTCGTGAAGCTGAAGCTAAAGGATCAGGTGTTATCTCAGTTAACGGTAAAATGGTCGATAAACCAATCGTGGAACGTGCTGAGCGCGTAATCGCATTGGCAAAAAGCGGCTGGATTGATTAGCGAGGAGGAAATTTAAGATGGTATTAAATAAAGCTGGACGTGAAATTCCACAAGAATATGCAGATCAATATGGGGTATACGAAGGTGAGTTAGCTCGCATTAAAACCTTATGAAGCAGCTAGCCGTAAAATCAAACCTGTTGAACCTCGTCAAGAAAAAAATTATTAGGTAGCATTCGTGAAGCTATCGAAAAACTGGCTTGAAAAGATGGCATGACAATCTCATTCCACCACCACTTCCGTGAAGGAGACTATGTAATCAACATGGTTATGGATGAAATTGCAAAAATGGGGATTAAAAACCTATCAATCGCGCCTTCTTCAATCGCGAACGTACACGAACCATTAATCGAACACATCAAAAATGGTGTCATTACAAACATCACTTCATCTGGTTTACGTGATAAATTAGGGGCAGCCATCTCTAGCGGTATCATGGAAAACCCAGTTGTGATTCGTTCACATGGTGGACGTGCTCGTGCGATTACTGCAGGAGACATCCACATCGACGTTGCCTTCCTTGGAGCTCCAAGTTCTGACGAGTACGGTAACATCAATGGTACAAAAGGAAAAGCAACTTGCGGCTCTTTAGGATACGCAATGATCGACGCTAAATACGCTGACCAAGTAGTTGCGATTACAGATAGCCTTGTACCTTATCCAAACACACCAATCAGCATTCCACAAACAGACGTGGACTACGTGGTTGTTGTAGATGAAATCGGGGATCCTAAAGGGATTGCCAAAGGGGCAACTCGTTTCACGAAGAACCCTAAAGAATTATTAATCGCAGAATACGCTTCTAAAGTAATCACTGGTTCTCCATATTACAAAGAAGGATTCTCATTCCAAACTGGTACAGGTGGAGCTTCTCTTGCTGCAACTCGTTTCATCCGTGAAGCAATGATTAAAGACGGCATCAAAGCAAGCTTTGTACTTGGTGGTATTACAAACTCAATGTGCGAATTGTTAGAAGAAGGGCTAGTTGAGAAAGTCATCGACGTTCAAGACTTCGACCACCCATCAGCAATTTCACTTGCAAACAATGCAAACCACTATGAAATCGACGCAAGCATGTACGCAAAACCCATTATCTAAAGGTTCAGTAATTAACCGTTTGGACGTTGCAATTCTTTCTGCTTTAGAAGTAGATACAGACTTCAACGTAAACGTAATGACAGGGTCTGACGGAGTTATTCGTGGAGCTTCAGGTGGTCACTGTGATACAGCCTTTGCTTCAAAAATGTCAATGGTTATCAGCCCATTAGTACGTGGACGCATCCCTACATTCGTAGAATCAGTAAATACTGTGATTACTCCAGGTACAAGTGTGGACGTGGTTGTTACTGAAATCGGTATTGCAATCAACCCTAACCGTCAAGACTTAATTGAACACTTCAAAGGGTTAGATGTACCTCAATACACAATCAAAGAATTACAAGAAAAAGCATACAGCATCGTTGGAAACCCAGAACCAATCCAATATGGTGATAAAGTGGTTGCGGTAATCGAATACCGTGATGGAAGCATCATCGACGTTGTTCGCAATGTTTAATTCCTTGTTTGACGGAGCACCTGTGGATATCATGCAAATGCTTGATGCCAGAGAAAGACGTGCTCATACCCAACAACAATTACTAGAACAATTTAACCCGTGTGTATTGGTGTCTATTACACTCAATATTCCAGGTCCTGTAAAAAATTCAGAGGCGATTACAACCGTCTTCGCCTCTGTCATTTCTGAATTAGATGAGGCTTTACAGTCTTTTGAGAAGCTTCACCAAGAAGACTTCTCGCCTCAGACAGGGATGGAATTTTACCGAGTCCTTCGCGCAGACGCACTTCATGTCAAGCGTGCTTGTACGGAGTTTGAAGAAGGACACCCACTCGGACGATTACTCGATATCGATGTTGTTGAAATGGCTGGAGATACACCAACTCCAATTTCCAGAACAGCACTTGAATGTCTCCAAGACGTTGTTTTTATCTGCAATGAGGAAGCAAAAGTGCGCCCGTTCTAGAAAGCACACGGTTCCTGAGATGCAAGAGCATATTGCTCGCATTGTTGCAGCATACACATCCATCGAAAGACCCTAAGAAAGGAAGATATTATGAGCAAAATTATCCGTTTAACTGAAACGGTTTTTGCGTGACGGACAACAAAAGTCAAATCGCGACTCGTATGTCAACTGAAGATATGTTACCAATCTTGGAAACATTAGACCAAGCTGGCTTCCATGCGTTAGAAGTATGGGGAGGAGCAACTTTTGACTCTTGTATCTCGTTTCTTGAATGAAGACCCATGGGAACGTCTACGTCAAATTCGCGCAGCAGTTAAAAGATACAAAATTGCAAATGTTATTACGTGGACAAAACCTATTAGGATACCGTAACTATGCTGATGATGTGGTACGTTTATTCGTAGAAAAATCTGTACAAAAACGGAATCGACATTATTCGTGTATTCGATGCTTTAAACGATGTTCGTAACATGAAGACATCAATCGAAGCAACAAAATTAGCAGGCGGACACTGCCAAACAGCAATCTCTTACATAACAAGTCCAGTTCACACTGTGAACTACTATGTTGATTTAGTAGGACGCATGGCAGAATTCGGTGCAGACTCAATCTGTATTAAAGACATGGCTGGGGGTATTAACACCTCAAACAGGTTACGAATTAGTAAGCCGTATTAAAGAAAAACCCGATCTTCCTTAGAAGTTCACACTCACGCTACAAGTGGTATTTCTGAAATGACTTACTTAAAAAGTAGCTGAAGCAGGCGCAGACATCATCGACACTTGCTTATCATCATTCTCTGGTGGTACAAGTCAACCTGCAACTGAATCAATGGCTTTTAGCACTTAAAGATTTAGGCTTCGAAACAGGCGTTGACATGAAGAAAGTGGAAGAAGCAACAGCTTACTTCAACGGCATTCGTGATAAATTCCGTGCAGAAGGCATCTTAAACCCCTAAAGTAAAAAGATACAGAACCAAAAACATTAATTTACCAAGTACCTGGTGGAATGTTATCAAACCTATTAAGTCAATTAACAGAACAAGGCTTAGCTGACAAATACGAAGAAGTATTAGCAGAAGTGCCAAAAGTACGTGCTGACTTAGGGTACCCACCACTTGTAACGCCATTATCACAAATGGTTGGTACTCAAGCGGTAATGAACGTGATTTCAGGCGAACGTTTCAAACTCGTTCCAAAAGAAATCAAAGACTACGTTTTAGGATTATATGGACAAGCTCCAGCAGAGATTAATCCTGAAGTGAAAGCAAAAATTATCGGAGATGCAGAAGTTGTGACTGTTCGTCCAGCTGACTTAATCGAAGATCAATTACCAGAAATTCGCGAAGAGATTAAAGAATACGCTAAATCTGACGAAGATGTGTTAATGTACGCACTCTTCCCACAACAAGCGAAAGATTTCTTAGGTCGCCGCGAAGATCCATTCTACGATGTACCATTACAAACAGTAGATGTGACTTTAGACTTACTAATACTCTAAGAAAGCTGAAAGGCTAGGCTCGCGCCCGGCTTTTTCAGCTTTTGTGATGCTTTAAACTGTGCTATAATGAGGGGAAAGACAATGCGAAGGAAGTGAAGGAATGGGACGTTTTAGAGAAGATATGGAAACTTATAAAAGAAACGATCCGCGGCAAGAAGTAGCTTGAAATCGTCTTGACGTACCCAGGCTATCACGCTACGGTCTTGCACCGTGCTGCGCATTGGTTACATACAAAGCGCAAAATTGAGACTACTGGCTCGAATGGTGAGTGGCTTTTAGCAGGTTCCTAACGGGCATCGAGATCCACCCAGGGGCAACGATTGGACGCAGGTTCTTTATCGATCATGGTATGGGAATCGTAATCGGAGAAACCACCATTATCGGGGACGACGTGAAAATGTTCCATGCGGTGACCTTAGGTGGAACTGGGAAAGATACTGGCAAGCGCCATCCAACCATCGAAAACGGTGTGCTCTTATCGGCGCATTCGCAAGTGATTGGACCTGTAACGGTTGGAGAATATGCCAAAATTGGAGCGGCAGCAGTTGTGTTAGACGACATTCCTGCTCATACCACAGCAGTTGGACTGCCAGCGAGAGTGGTTCGCGTCCATACACCAGAAGAAATTGAAAGAGATACGACTATCGGAGGAAACTTATGATTCAAATCTACAACACCTTAACAAGACAAAAAGAAGCATTTAAACCGATTGAAGAAGGCAAAGTACGCATGTATGTGTGCGGCCCTACGGTTTATAACTATATTCATATTGGAAATGCACGTAGTACGGTTTCCTTTGATACGATTCGCCGTTATTTTGAATACCGCGGCTATGACGTGAATTTCGTTTCGAACTTTACAGACGTGGACGATAAAATCATTCGTGTGGCTAACGAAACAGGTATGACGGCTGAAGAAGTTTCTAAAAAATATATCGAAGCGTTCTTTGAAGATACAAACGCGCTAAACGTGAAGAAGGCGACTCTAAATCCAACGGTTATGAACACAATGGATGACATTATTGCCTTTGTAGCGGACTTAGTCGATAAAGGAATGGCCTATGAATCAGAAGGCGATGTGTATTTCATCACTGAAAAATTCAAAGACTATGGAAAACTTAGCGACCAACGCATCGAAGACTTACAAATCGGGGCAAGTAATCGTACAGCCTCAGAAGATGATGCAAAAAAACGCAATCCGTTAGACTTTGCATTATGGAAGAGCGCAAAACCAAATGAAATTAGCTGGAACTTCCATGGGGCAAAGGTCGTCCAGGATGGCATATTGAATGCTCTGTAATGGCGACAAAAACACTTAGGCGATACGATTGACATTCACGGTGGTGGACAAGACTTAGCGTTCCCTCACCACGAAAACGAAATCGCGCAAAGTGAATCAAAAACAGGTAAGAAATTTGCGAACTACTGGATGCACAATGCATTCGTAACAATGGGCGAAGAGAAGATGAGTAAATCTCTTGGAAACTTCGTGCTCGTTCACGACTTAATCCAACAACTTGACCCACAAGTACTCCGTTTCTTCTTAGCAAGCGCGCATTACCGTCGTCCGTTGAAATTTAGCGAAGCGGCTCTTCAAGAAGCGGCTGTGAACCTTGAAAAAGTACAAACAACCTTCAAGAACGCACGCTACCGCTTAGAAAACAGCCGTAGATGGCATTACCAGAAGATGCAGAACGTTTAGCGAAATTTGCAGCGATTGAAGCAGAATTCCAAAAAGAAATGGATGATGACTTCAACGCGGCCAACGGTATGACGGTGTTATATCAATGGTTGAAAGAATGGAATGTGTATTTAGAACAAGAAGTCGTTTCAAAAGCAGTACTTGAAGCGCTCCTTGAAAAAGCAACGGTTCTATTTGGAATCTTCGGTATCGTTGAAAAACAAGAAGCATTACTCGATGATGATATTCAAGCGTTAATCGATGAACGTCTTGAAGCGCGTAAGGCGAAAAACTTTGCTCGCAGTGACGAGATTCGTGATTTACTAAAAGAACAAGGGATTGTATTAGAAGACACTCCACAAGGAACACGATGGAGAAGAGAAGCATGACAGAAAAAAACTGGAAGCTACTAAATGGGTTGGCCTTGGCCTACATGGGTGACGGACGGCGAAGTGTATGTCAGAAATCACGTGATGCAAGGTTAACAAAGCCAAATCAATTGCATGCGACCGCAACGAAGTTTGTTTCGGCAAAGGCGCAAGCACGCTTGATGCAACAAATGCTGGAACAAGAAAACTTCTTAACAGAAGAAGAATTAGAAATTTACAAACGAGGACGCAATAGTAAGAGTCATACGATTGCCAAAAATGCAGACGTAGGAACGTACCGTATTGCGACTGGTTTTGAAGCATTAATGGGGTACTTATATTTATCCGGTCAACAAGCCCGACTAGAAGAACTCATTAATTGGTGCTTACAACAAGTGGAAGGTGAATAGCAATATGGCACGAAAATGAATATGCACCAAAGAAAAAATCAAGAAACGGAAATCGTTCAGACCGTGGACGTTCTGAGCGCACAGAGAAGAGACAGCGCCCAGCTCGTGAACACGTAGAACGCACTGAAGCTCAAGAAGTAGTAGACTTCGTGTTTGGTCGTCATGCAGTGGTCGAAGCCTTGCAGACGCCGGACCGTGTGAATCGCGTCTTTATCCAAGAAGGAACTTCTGGACGAGATGCCGCAAAGGTGATTGAACTCGCGCGTGAAAAAGGCATTCAAGTTCAAACCGTTCCAAAGACAAAGATTGAAGATCTTGTTGGCAATGCCGTTCACCAAGGGTTAGTGGCTTCAATTGCGGCGTATGAATATGCCGACTTAGAAGATGTCTTTAAGAAAGCCGAAGAAAAAGGCGAGGATCCATTTATCGTTATCTTAGATGGAGTGGAAGATCCTCATAACTTAGGAAGTATTTTACGAACAGCTGACGCAACAGGCGTTCACGGGATTATTATTCCAAAACGCCGTTCCGCTTCACTGACAGCGACCGTTGCCAAAGCCTCAACTGGAGCCATCGAACATGTGCCGGTGGTGCGCGTGACGAATTTAACGCAGACGATTGAACAATTGAAGGCTAGAGGCGTCTGGGTATTTGGAACCGACATGAACGGAACCGACTACCGCAAATGGAATACTAGCGGACCTCTTGCAATTGTGATGGGGAACGAAGGAAAAGGCGTGTCTCGTATCGTGAAAGAAAGCGTGGACGAAATGGTGACTATTCCGATGGTTGGCCATGTCCAAAGTTTAAACGCGAGCGTGGCGAGTGCCTTAATGATGTACGAAGTCTTCCGTAACCGTTCGTTATAGGAAACGGGGGATGCACATTGAAAAAGCGACTGTACATTGTGGATGGCTATAATATGATTGGCGCTTGGCCAGAGCTTGTGGCATTGAAGAAGCAAGACGACTTAGAGAGTGCAAGGGATTTACTCATCCAACGCTGCTCGAATTTTCAGAAGTTTGAAAAATATCGAAGTCTGGATTGTCCTCGATGCGCAGTTTGTACCAGGCATTACCCAGTCATTTGATGAGGCCGAAGTCAAGGTGATTTTTACGTCTGAAGGGGAGACGGCGGATAGCTATATTGAGCGTACGGTATCAGAAATGAACACGCGACTCATTCAAGTATCCGTGGCTACCAGCGACTTGGCCGAACAGTGGCTCATTTTCCAAAAAGGAGCCCTGCGTAAATCAGCTAGAGATTTTTATAAGGAATTAGAAAGTAGTAGGGATAAACAAACAGAGATGGCACGAACTTTCCATCATAAAGGAAGTGCGCGCCGAAATCCCTGGAGTGACGCACAAATGGCGCTGTTGAATCATTTGCGCTTCAGCTTTGGGGAGGCAGTGCAAAAAGAAAATAGTGAATTAGCGCATTTCAAATACGTAACTTCACACTTTCTTCATAAATTGTGGTGTGTGATTTCATATTAATGATGTACAATCTGTGAAGAAAACTTATAATAATTATAATTTAGCTATAAAAAAAGGAGTGTATGTCATGCATATCTTAATGATTGAAGATACAGAAGCAGTTTGCGAAATGATGGAAATGTTTTTTTGAAAACGAAGGTTGGAAGGCAAGCTTCTACCACGATGGTAAAGAAGGTCTTGATGCATTCTAGAAAACCAAAAACAAATGGGGGCGTTGTCATCTAGATGTCAACTTACCAGCATGGACGGAATGCAAAATTTGCCGTCAAATCCGTCAAGTGAACCAAAACGTTCCAATCGTAATGCTTACAGCACGCGATTCAGAAAGTGACCAAGTTATCGGTCTTGAAATTGGTGCAGACGACTACGTTGCAAAACCATTCAGTGCCGTAACGATTATGGCTCGTATCAAAGCATTATTACGTCGTACACAACGTGCTACTGTTGCAGACAACACATTTGCTTCAGAATTCGATGTTGAAACAGATCACGTGAAAATCAATACGAAAACACACGAAGCATTTATCGATGGCAAACAAATCGAAAACTTAACACCAAAAGAATTTGACTTATTAATGGTTATGGCGAAACATCAACGTCAAGTATTCACTCGTGAACACTTATTGACGAAGATTTGGGAAGATCCATTCTATGGTGACGAGCGTACCGTTGATGCTCACATTAAGAAGCTTCGCCAAAAAATCGAAGCGGTTGGCCCACACGTAATTCATACAGTTTGGGGCGTAGGATATAAATTTGACGATAGCGAGTTGTAATCCATGAAATACTTTTATCAGCAACTCTTCGGGTTCGTATCCGTGGTGCTGTTAACGATTGCTGCTTGTGGAATTCTTTTCTACAACGTAATGAGTAATAATGTGTATACACAGCGTTCTCAGCAATTGCAGTCGTATGCTAAAGGATTAATTGCGACTGATATGAGCTGATGCGGATATTTATAAGTTGGTACCATTTTACGCGAGGAAAATGTCAGTATAGCGATGTTTGATGAAAACAACGCGATGACCTATCCGTCTAGTAGTTTAGATACAAATTCTGCACTAACAGAGGATGAATTAAATCACTTAAAAAATGGTGCTGCGATTAACTTGAAGGAAGTTCAAATGAACTTTACCGGAGAAGCCGTAGATAACTTAATCACGGTATACTATCCCATTATTAAAAATGGACAGTATAAAGGATATGTGGCTTTAGCCAGTCCGATGAGTCGTATTCAAAACCGAAGTACGCGAACTCGTAATTCGATGTTTATTGCGTTTGGCGCTGCGATTATCATTGGAATTATGATGAGTTTTGTTTTTGCAAACTATCAAACACGTCGTATCAACAAGTTGCGTAAAGCGACGCATAAGATCTCGGAAGGGGACTTCGATGTTCAGCTTCCAGTTGAGAGTCGTGACGAGTTTGACGACTTAATGAAAGACTTTAACAACATGGCGCATTCAGGTTCACGAGTCTGAAAAAGAGGTTGAGCGACAAGAAAATGTTCGCCGCCAATTTATGATGGACGTGGCGCACGAAATGCGTACACCATTGACAACCATGAATGGATTGCTCGATGGCTTGAAATACAATATGGTGCCAGAGTCTCGTCGTGGACGTTCACTGGAACTCATTTCTAGTGAAACACAACGATCGATCGAGGCTCGTTAACGAAAAACCTCGACTACGAGAAGATTCGTCTCGAACCAGATTGTATTAGTGCAACACCGTTTTGCAGCGATTGGAGCCATCCAGACCGTTGTAGAACAAATTCGCGAACTAGCGAAAGTAAAAATAATACTTTGCGCTATGAATGCGATACAGACTTCAGCGTTTATGCCGACTATGACCGTTTTGTCCAAATCTTGGTAAACATCACAAAAGAATGCGAACCAATTTACGGATAACGGGGAAATTCTAGTGAAGGCGTGGAATGAAGGTAAAAAGCGATTGTTGAAATTTCTGATACAGGTATCGGAATTGACGAGAGCGAAATTAAAGAAATCTGGGAACGTTTCTACAAAGCGGACGTTTCAAGAAAGAGCACGAAGTACGGAGAAAGCGGCCTTTGGCCTGCGATTGTGAAGTCGCTTGTGATAGTCACCGCGGTAAAATCTCTGTGAAGAGTGAAGTCGGCAAGGGTACAACGTTTAGAGTCGTATTCTCGGCGAAAGTGAATTGTAATTTAAGGAGAACGAACAAGGAGGAAGAACATGTATTTACTTGGTCCATTCTATCAATGGCTAGTCCGATTATTTGATGGGCGAGTGAATCACCTTCCACTTGTTCGTTTGTTTATTTTCAGTGTAGACCACGCAATCATCCTGTTTCTCGGATGGCCGATCGTTTGGTCTATTTATTTATTCTCACGGAAAAAAGCGAAATCGTCTGGAAGTGGGAGGTCTACTGAAATTTATTTATCTTCTATATTATATTGCTCGCGCAGCTCACGATTTTCAGAGCACGAACGAGACGTTTACGCTACAGATTGTCGCGCATCCGCCTCGGATATTATGGGTGCCGTTTGTCGATAGTATTAAATTATTTATGCAAGGTTCGGTCTTTTGCAGCGTATTATAATGTAGTAGGAAATATCGTGGTTTATGCCGCTTGATTTTTTTCTGCGGTTTGCTCTATGGAAAAGAAAAAGGACACTCTCGTTCACTCTGGTACGGGTTCTGGACCTCTTTTGCCATCGAGTTCTTTCAATTTATCTTTTACACAGGAGTCAGCCATATCGACGACATTCTCTGTAATGTTCTTGGCAGTTGGCTTGGATTCCTACTGTATCGTGCCATTATGAAATGGAGGGGAAAAATAATCTATGGGAACAATCATCGTGAAACAAAAAGCAGCGGGATTAATTAAAAAGGAAGTCCACCGATCAGATCAGATGGACCTAGCGCAAGAACTTCGCGCAGATGAAGGCGAAGTGGTGAAAGTTGTTGACCAACAACGTCGCTTCTTAGGGATGGCCTATGTTGGATTCCAAAATAAGGGAGTTGCGTGGGTGTATAGCCGCGAGGAAGACGAAGCATTGGATGATGCGTTCTTTAGTGGTATCTTCAAGACAGCCTTCGAAAACCGACGTGCGCTTACATTCTGACGATACGACGACTTTCCGTCTCTTCAATGGAGAGGGCGACGGCTTTGGCGGAGTGACAATCGACTGGTATGCCGGTTTTATCGTTGTCTCTTGGTATAGCGAGGGCGTCTCATCATTACCGTGACCTGATTTTTAACGCAGGCGCTAGCAATGTTTGAAGGCGTGAAGGGTGTCTACGAAAAGATTCGTTTCAAGAATGAAGCGGACTTGCCAGAAAGCCAATTTGTCGAGGGATAGAAGCGCCAGAACCATTAATCGTATTAGAGAATGGGGTCAAATACGCGACCCATATGAATGAAGGTTTGATGACGGGTATCTTCCCTAGACCAACGCGAGGTACGCGAAACGATTCGCCAGCGTTATAGTGCAGGACGTACGGTATTAAACACCTTCAGTTATACAGGTGCCTTTTCTGTAGCTGCAGCGATGGTGGCGCAACAAAACAACCAGCGTAGACGTTGCCAACCGCAGTCTTGAGAAGACGAAAGAGCAATTTGCAGTGAATAGAATCGACCCAGAAACGCAACAAATTTATGTGATGGACGTGTTCGATTATTTCAAATACGCTGTGAAGAAACAGTTGAAGTTTGATACGGTCGTGGTCGATCCACCAAGTTTTGCCCGTACGAAGAAGAGAACTTTCTGTGGCAAAAAGACTACGGCAAACTAGTAGCCCAAATCACTCCATTAGTGGCACCAAAAGGAACGCTCGTGTTATCAACAAACGCTGCGAATGTGAGCGAATCTCAATTCCAACAAATGATTGAGAAAGGCATCCGCGAAGCAGAAGGCAATCGTAAGTTCCGCATCGTCTTGAAAAAGGCTTGCCAAGCGATTTTTGCAGTCCCTGTAGCCACACCGCCAAGCGATTACCTCAAAGTTTTTCTTTTATTGAATTTAATACTCAGCACTAACTGCCCGAAATTCACTTATAAGTGAATTTCGGCAGTTTTCGTTCACGCATCACATTCCCTGCACAAACCCCGCCCTTATGCCATTTTCGCGGCACGAGAGGCCGTTAAAGGCACCGACATGTCCTGTTCACGTCTTGGCACAAATCCCATTGCAACGCGATTTCTAGCAGTTCACTTTTTTGCAAAAAAATTCCATTTTCTTACAAACCACTAAAACCTTGTGGATTTTATAACCGCAGCATTGGGGGATAGTAACCATCGAATTACTGACTCTAGGGTTAAACCCGTAGAGTCAGTTTGAAGCTTGGTAGGAATTGAGACGACAGGCTCAATCCGTTGCCCCTATGCAGTGGTTATAAAACAATCCGCAAGGATTGGAAGTGGTTTGTAAGACCAACGTAAGTTTTTTCCACAAAAATAGTAGACTATAAATATTGCATTGCAAATTAAGTTTTGATATAATACCAAAGTGCATGAAAATGCACATGTCGGAATACCGTGGGAGGAGAAATCTTCATCTCCATTAAACCACGCACGAAACAATCAAGGAGGTAATGTCTCGTGGCTAAAAAAGTTGTAAAACTAGTTAAATTACAAATTCCTGCAGGTAAAGCAACTCCAGCTCCACCAGTAGGTCCAGCTTTTAGGTCAGCACAGTGAACATCATGGGATTCTGTAAAGAATTCAATGCTCGTACAGCTGACCAAGCAGGTTTAATCATTCCGGTTGTGATTTCAGTTTATGAAGACCGTTCATTCGACTTCATCTGTAAAACACCACCAGCAGCAGTATTATTAAAGAAAGCTGCTAAAGTAGAAAAAGGTTCAGGCGAACCAAACAAGAAAAAAGTTGCTACTGTAACTCGTGATCAAGTTAGAGAAATTGCTGAATTAAAAGCACCTGACTTAAATGCAGCAGACGTAGAAGCTGCTATGCGCATGGTCGAAGGTACAGCCCTGTTCAATGGGATTTGTAGTAGAAGGCTAAAAACAAATGCAGCTTCCAAAAGTCCCCTAGCTACGAGTGTTTCACTCATGGACTTTGTGGGAGGTAAAACCGTTAAAACCACACAATAGGAGGAAATTATACAATGGCAAAGAAAAGCAAAAAATATTTAGAAGCCGCTAAAAAAATCGATTCTTCTAAAGCTTACTCAGTTGAAGAAGCTATCGCATTAGCAAAAGAAACAGATTTCGCTAAATTTGATGCATCTGTAGAAGTTGCATACCGTTTAGGTTTAGATCCAAAGAAAGCTGACCAACAATTACGTGGAGCAGTTGAAGCTCCAAACGGAACAGGTAAAACTCAACGCGTATTAGTATTCGCAAAAGGTGAAAAAGCTAAAGAAGCTGAAGCAGCTGGTGCGGACTACGTTGGTGACAGCGAATTAGCTCAAAAAATCCAAGGCGGATGGTTTGAGTTCGACGTTATCGTTGCAACACCTGACATGATGGGTGAAGTTGGTCGTTTAGGTCGTGTATTAGGACCCAAAGGCTTAATGCCAAACCCCTAAAAACAGGTACTGTTACAATGGACGTAACTAAAGCTGTTGAAGAAATCAAAAGCTGGTAAAGTTACTTACCGTGTTGACAAAGCTGGTAACATCCACGTTCCAATCGGTAAAGTTTCATTCTCAGATGAAAAATTAGTAGAAAACTTCAAAACAATTCACGAAACATTATTACGTATCAAACCTGCTACAGTTAAAGGTCAATACGTACGTAACGTTGCTGTGACAACTACTTTCGGCCCTGGGGTTAAAGTAGACGTAGCTTCTATAATTTAAAATGGATAGAACCAGGCCTTGTGCTTGGTTCTTTTTTATAAATGAAAAACGCATACTGTCATAGAGACAATATGCGTTTTTGTCTTTTATTGTAGTAAAGAATCAAAGTTTCTTCTTCTATATAATAGTCTGCGAACTTCCATAGTTTGTCCAATAACCACATAGTAAATAGAGAAGTTCTTAACACGAATTCTGTAGTAAGGATGTTTACGAACACGATTAGTCGGAACAGGTTGAAATAAAAGTGGGTTGAGTAATCTCTTAAAAATAGCTTTTTCAATCTCATCGATTAATCGATTCGCTGCAGAAGGATTATTCAATTCGTCAGCAATATAGTGCACAACATCCGTTAAATCTTTTTGAAATAAAGCAAGGTAGGATAGTTGATACTCACTATTTTCCATTGATTTTTCCTCTGATTTGATCAAACACTTCGGAATGTGTATAACGGGTCTCGTCAGTTTCGGCAATTCTGTCAGCAACGTCAAGTTCTCTCTCAACAGACTCCATGAGGGTAGTATACTGTTCTACACTGAGGACGACCATTGAGCCGTGACCGTTTTTAGTTAGAAATACCGGGACATTTTTGTTTAAGACAATCTCTTCAATTTCAGGGAACTTATTACGTAAATCGGATACGGGTCTAATATGAATCATAGTACATACTCCTTTCTTATCGATATTTTATCATAAAAATAGCAAAATAGATAAAACGATAACTTTTAAGATATACTTGAGTTCTTTCTTGACAGAAGAAAGTCAATCATGTAAACTAATAAAAGTTGAATGCGACCGAAGACAGTAGGGGGCGCTAGCCTTAATATCCTACCGAGGGAGAACAAGTTGATCTTATTTCTCTATGTCTTTGTGGGTATAGAGTTTTTATGCCCTACCCTAAATTTCTAGGAGGTGAAAAACGAAGATGAGTGAAGCAATCATTGCTAAAAAGCGCAACTAGTTACAGAAGTTGCTGAACAGTTCAAAAACGCATCATCAGTTGTTGTTGTTGACTATTTAGGAATTACTGTAGAAGAAGCAACAAATCTACGTGCAGAATTACGTAAAGCAGGAGTACAATTTGCAGTTGTTAAAAACAGCATTTTAACTCGTGCAGCTAAAGAAGCTGGTTTAGAAGGAATGGATGACATTTTCAAAGGACCATCAGCTGTAGCTTTCAGTAACGACGATGTAGTAGCTCCTGCTAAAATCTTAGCTGACTTTGCTAAAAAAGTTGAAGCTTTAGAAATTAAAGCAGGTGTTGTTGAGGGTAAAGTTTCTTCAAAAGAAGAAATCGAAGCTCTTGCAAAATTACCAAGCCGCGAAGGGTTACTTTCAATGCTATTATCAGTATTACAAGCACCAGTTCGCAACACTGCATTGGCAATCAAAGCCGTTGCAGATCAAAAAGATGGCGCAGCAGCTTAATAAAGCTAGTTAGCTAACTTTAAAAAACACAAACCAAAAATTATAAAAACAACCAAAAAATGGAGGAAATTAAAAATGGCATTAAACATTGAACAAATCATTGCTGACATTAAAGAAGCAACTGTATTAGAATTAAACGACTTAGTAAAAGCTATCGAAGAAGAATTTATGTAACAGCAGCAGCTCCTGTAGCTGTAGTAGCAGGTGGCGCTGGTGAAGCTGCAGAAGAAAAAAATCTGACTTCACTGTAGAATTAACTTCTGCTGAGACCAAAAAAATTAAAGTAATCAAAGTTGTTCGTGAAGCAACTGGATTAGGATTAAAAAGAAGCTAAAGCATTAGTTGATGGCGCTCTGGCGTATTAAAAGAAGGCGTAGCTAAAAGAAGAAGCTGAAGCATTAAAAGCTCAATTAGAAGAAGTTGGCGCTTCAGTAACATTAAAATAATTTTTTTAATGACACTTTTCAAGGTCGGACTATCCAGTCCGGCCTTTTTGATGTAGAATAAAAAGATTTGATGGTGGAAA
>BNJU01001714.1_pt1 | contig 56702 bp, 83 predicted proteins | sample 8539281 | NCBI WGS metagenome assembly BNJU01 (sample SAMD00202456, study PRJDB9452) | human saliva metagenome | isolation source: human saliva | place: Japan
AATTGGAGAATAAAATGGAAAAACAAATTTCTACGTAGAATGGAATGCGAAAAAGTGATAATTAAAGAGACGAAAAAGCTGAGAATATGATTTCCCAGCTTTTTTGAATGCGATAGAAATAGCAACTAGACTATTTACGAAAGGCCTCAATAATGTAGGTGAAGCCAGTAACTAAAAATGAAAAGGCAATGACATAAACGACAAAGACACCTGTAGCCACTGGATTGAACAGAATCACTAGACCTAGTAAAAATTCAAGCAAGGCTACCCACATGATATTGCTACCAATAATAGGGAAAATCAATCTTAGACGATTGCCTTTTAAAAGAAAGCAATAATGGCTACAATTAACCAAATTCCTACAATGGTCGGAATGACGACCGGCAGGGTCACAAAGCCATAAGCAACGAGGTAAAGAGCTAAGAGAAGACTAACAAATCCTTGGAAAAGATAAACAGGTGAGCGAAGCTCTTTTGGTGCAGAGAAATAGCCTAAAATAGCTGCTATAGAAGAAACCAGTAAACCAAATGAAATCCACCAGCTGTAAGCAACAAGATTAGCTACTGGGTTTGTAAATAGGAAAAGTCCTAAAAGGACAAAAACAACTCCTGCAAGGAATAGCAGTAAACGATTAGAAAATTTCATTTCAATACCCCCTATATAGTATAGTTTTGCTAATAAAACTATTATACTTATTTTTATAGAAAAATGTCAATAAAATAAATAAACAATTTGGAAGTTTCAGTCTGACTTACAAAAAGAAAAGGAGTTTTCACTCTTTTCACAGATTGAAGACAAAAGTCCTTATAAAAGTGTCTTCTAAAAGATTTTAACTTCAATCTGAAGCGAGGTTATCCTCGCTTTTTCTATTTATCAAACAATTCCTTATTTTTCAATTAAGAGTTCTAGTGAGATTTATCCCTTGCTTCAATAAAACCAGGTTCATATTGGGTTATGAAGTGTTCTTTTCTGAGAAGTTGGATCAATATACAACTCATCTCCATCTTCTGTGTATAGTTGGTTGCCTCTTGTTAAGTAAAGTAAATCCTCTAAGTACTGTCCATCAGTTTTCTAGAAAATCTCGATGTATTTGACAGCTTTTTAAAAATCTCACTTACTTTATCAGAGTATTCATTAGATTCAAGAACACTCTTTTCTAACTCAATCTCTTTACTCGTTCCAAATAGTTGGGTTGGAGTTGCATTAAAATATTCTGCATATCTTATCCAAATTTGCAAAGGTAGGATAGCTTTTTTTGTTTTTCATAATCAGAGATGTCTGGAAAGATTGCTCATAAAAAAATGTGGGGCAAATGATGGGGCAAATCAGTTATAGACAAAGCAAAAAGCCTTATAAATCAAGGCTTTTTCCTGTTGATTTAGATGCCCCCTACAGGGCTCGAACCTGACCCATAGATTAAGAGTCTACTGCTCTACCAACTGAGCTAAGGAGGCAAATAAAAGCTGTATTGGTGCCGAAACTTCACGGTTTGTATTGAACCCGCGCAATTAAGCAGGTGGGCAACTCGCTCTAACTGAAGCTGTTTCCGTGTGAGACGGCCTACATGCTGTTAGAAGACTTTTGTTTTCCCTAATAATACAAAAAAATAGTCGGTCAACACTTAAATGTGAAGTCGTACACCACAGCGTTTCTATGATTATATGATACCACTTTTTCAAAAAAATCAAGGGAAAATTAAAAAAATTTTTGAAAAAGGATTTCATAAGTTTCGTAATTTATCAATGGTTTCCTTGCGTTGAGCCAGGGCACGTTCGTATTTTTCCACTATCTTCTGGTGAAAGTAGCTATGGTTGCGGATTTTTTTCTGGCAAGTACTCTTGTTTGACCCAGTGACCTGGGTAGTTGTGTGGATAGAGGTAGTTTTGGGCATTGCCCTAGTTCCTTGCTACCACTATAGTGACCATCACGCAAGTGACGTGGGATTGGTAGGTGACCGGATGATTTAAGATCAGCCAGAGCCTTATCCATAGCTACATAGGCTGAGTTGGATTTTGGAGAAAGGGCCAAATCAATCACAACATTGGCAATGAGGATGCGGGCTTCGGGGAATCCAATCCTCTGTGCTGCATCCAAAGCAGTTACAGTATGAATCTGGGCTTCAGGATTGGCTAAGCCGATATCTTCATAAGCAATCACAGTCAAACGACGAGCTAGGCTAGGGAAGGTCACCGGCCTCTATCAAGCGAGCAGCATAGTGAAGACTGGCATCCACATCCGAGCCACGGATGGACTTTTGAAGGGCAGATAGAACATCATAGTGTCCATCTCCATCCTTGTCCATAGTGATATAGCTTCTCTGGAGACTATTTTCCATGATATTCAGCGTGATATGACGGATACCGTCATTATTTTCTGGAGTGGAGAGAACTGCCAAGTCCAGTGAGTTAAAGGCAGAACGGAGGTCTCCGTTGGTAGATGTTGCGATAAAAATCAAGGGCATCATCATCTAACTCAACAGGGAAATCAAAAGCCTCGTTTCAGGGTCAGTCAGGGCGATTTGAATGGCCTCTTTGACATCTTGGTTAGACAAGGGTTCCAACTCAAAAATCTGAACACGGCTACGAATGGCTGGCGTGACAGAAAAGAAAGGATTTTCAGTCGTCGCTCCAATCATAATGACCAGTCCACTTTCCAAGAGAGGCAAGAGGAAGTCTTGTTTAGTCTTGTCAAGACGATGAATCTCGTCCAGTAGCAGTACAAGGCCACCTGAGAATTTAGCTTCTTCAGCGATTTCTTGGAGACGTTTTTTTACTATCAACAGTTGCATTGAAGGTTCGAAAAGGCATATTTGGTCGTTCCAGCGATGGCTGAAGCGATACTGGTTTTTCCGATGCCTGGAGGTCCCATAGAGTATCATGGAAGACAGGCGGTTAGCTTCTACCATACGGCGGATGATTTTTGCCCTGGGCCCAACTAGATGCTCTTGACCGATGACCTGGTCGATGGTTTTGGGGGCGCATACGAAGCGCGAGATTGTCTGGCATAGCAGTCCTTTCTAACATGGATTTTTCTGATACGAATGTGGTAATATGGTAGTATCTATTTTAGCATATTTCCGAGTATTCAGGGCGATTTGAAGAGTCGTATAGAAAGAGGACAAAATGGCAACATATGGATTTTTTAGATGTTTTACAAGAAGAGTTGGACAAGAACTTTCCTTTTGATTATGAGATTAGTTGGGACAAGCGCAATCATGCGGTTGAAGTGAGTTTTCTATTAGAGGCACAAAAATGCTGCAGGGGTGGAGATGTTAGATGAAGACGGAGAGGTTTCGTCAGATGATATCCTTTTTGAAGAAGCGGTACTTTTTACAACCCTGCCAAGTCAACAGTTAATGCAGAAGACTATCTCACGGTCATCCCTTACCTGCCGAAGAAAGGTTTTTTCTCGTGAATTTTTAGCTTATTTTTGCGCTATTCCTTAAAGATACTGCAGAGGTTGGACTAGATGCCCTCATGGACTTTTTGGAAGACCCAGAAGCAGAAGAATTCGTCATGGAATGGAACCAAGAAGTCTTTTGAAGAAGGAAAAAGTTGGATTGGAAGAGGAGAATTTTATCCTTATCCGAGATATTAGGAGTCTAGCATGGAGCTAGAGATTTCTGATTTCAAGGCTGCAAGATTGCCTCTACTTTTGTGGAGATAGAGTCCTAACCATCTTGCGTGATGACAAGGAAAATATTCCCTTGGCCCAATATGTGGGAGTTGTCGGGTGGTGGTCGTGAAGGGACGAAAGTCCCTTTTGAGTGCGCAGCGCGTGAAGTTTATGAGAACTAGGCATTCACTTGACCGAAGATTGCCTGCTCTGGAGTAAGGTCTATCCCAGCATGCTCTATGAAGGCAGACAGTCAGTATTTATGGTCGGGCAGCTAAGTCAAGAACAGTTTGACAGTATCACCTTTGGAGATGAAGGGCAGGGCTATAAATTGATGAACATTGAGGAATTTTTGACATCCAGTCAAGTAGTTCCGCAGTTGCAGGGGTAGATTGAGGGATTATTTGGAGAAGTGAAATGATTTTTGCGAGTGCAACAACCACGTTAAACAAGGAAGTTAAACGCAAACTAAAAACTGGACAATACTCTAGGGAAGAAGCTACATTCATTTACATGGAATATTTAAAGTTAAAGAAGCAGAGAGAAAGTGGTACGAAAGTAGCTGGGATCTCTATGGCTGTTATTTGGGGATTAATGCTTGTTTTACCCTTACTGAGTGGTGAAGGTCTCGTACTGCCCTTTCAGTACATTTTTATTACTGCTACTGCTTGCAGGAATTGTTCTATTTGTTTATTATCTTATGTTTGGTATTTTTAAACAGCAGATTCATAGCGCAATGAAAGAACACTATACAGATGTGATTGAAGAATTTAAGAAGAATAAGGAAAATACAAAATGGAAACATGGCAAGAGTTAAAAGTAACGGTTAAGCGTGAGGGAGAGGAATTAGTTTCCAATCTCTTGATCGAGTTAGGCGCCCAAGGGGTTGCTATTGAAGACAGCATGGACTATGTGGGCAATGTCGATCGCTTCGGTGAGATTTTCCCTGAGGTCGAGCAGCAAGAAGAAATTGTGGTGACAGCTTACTATCCCGAAACGGTTGATGTGGTAGCGGTTGAAGCGGATTTGCAGGCGCGTCTTGCAGAATTGACAGACTTTATGGATTTGGGAGAGGTCAAGATTGGGACGACTGCCTTGGCTGAGGAAGACTGGGCAGACAACTGGAAGAAATACTATGAACCAGCTCGCATTACCCATGACCTGACCATCGTGCCATCATGGACGGACTATGAAGCGACAGCTGGGAGAAAAGATTATCAAGCTAGATCCTGGGATGGCCTTTTGGGACAGGTACGCATCCAACCACCAAGATGAGTCTTTTTGCCTTGGAGCAGGTCCTTCGTGGTGGGGAAACAGTGATCGATGTGGGGGACAGGTTCAGGGCGTTCTTTCATTGCTAGCTCTCTACTTGGTGCTAAGGAAATCTTTTGCCTATGACCCTAGATGATGTAGCAGTTCGTGTCGCTCAGAAAATATTGAACTCAATCCCGGGCATGGAAAACATCCATGTAGCAGCAGGAGACTTTGCTTAAGGGTGTTGAGATTGAGGCAGATGTGATTGTAGCTAATATCTTGGCGGATATCCTCATTCATCTGACAGAGGATGCTTATCGTTTGGTTAAGGACGAAGGCTACCTCATCATGAGTGGGATTATCAAGGACAAGTGGGACATGGTGCGCGAGTCGGCGGAGTCAGCTGGATTTTTCCTTGAAACCCATATGATCCAAGGGGAATGGAATGCCTGTGTCTTCAAAGAAGACCAAGGATATTTCCGGTGTGATTGGAGGCTAGTATGCAACAGTATTTTGTCAAAAGGCAGTGCAGCTCACCAGTCACTATCGAGGACAAGGAAACCAGCAAGCACATGTTTCAGGTTATGCGCTTGAAAGAGGATGACCAGGTGACCTTGGTCTTTAATGACGGGATCAAGCATTTGGCGCGCGTGCTAGATGTAGAGGCTCGTCAGTTTGAATTGGTTGAAGAACTAGCTGACAATGTGGAACTGCCAGTCCAAGTGACCATCGCATCAGGTTTTCCCAAGGGAGATAAGCTCGAGTTTATTACTCAGAAAGTAACAGAACTAGGGTGCTAGTCAGATCTGGGCCTTTCCTGCAGATTGGTCCGTTGCCAAAATGGGATGGCAAAAATTGGGTAAAAAGACCGAAAAACTAGAAAAATCGCCCTTGGAGCAGCAGAACAAAGCAAGCGGAACTTTGTTCCAAGTATAAAGCTGTTTGAGAGAAAATCAGACTTCTTAGCACAACTTGATCAGTTTGATCGTATCGTGGTGGCTTACGAAGAGTCAGCTAAAGAAGGAGAATCAGCTGCCCTCATCCAAGCTGTTGCTGGGTTAGAAAAAGGAGCTAAACTGCTCTTTATCTTTGGACCAGAAGGTGGTTTATCCCCTGCAGAAATTGAAAGTTTTGAAGCCAAAGGAGCAATCCTAGCAGGACTTGGGCCTCGCATCCTACGAGCAGAAACAGCACCACTTTATGCCTTATCTAGCCATAAGTGTTTTTGGTTGAATTAGAGAAATAAGAGGAAAAACATGGAACAAAAACACCGTTCAGAATTTCCCGAAAAGGAACTTTGGGACTTGACAGCCTTATATCAAGATCGTGAGGACTTCTTGCGTGCGATTGAAAAGGTGCGTGAAGACATCAATCAATTTAGTCGTGACTACAAGGGAAAACTTCACACTTTTGAAGATTTCGAGAAGGCATTTGTAGAATTGGAACAAATCTATATCCAGATGAGCCATATTGGTAATTATGCCTTTATGCCTCAGACGACGGACTATAGTAACGAGGATTTTGCCAATATCGCCCAAGCTGGGATGGACTTCGAGACAGATGCTAGTGTCGCCTTAACCTTCTTTGACGATGCCTTGGTGGCAGCAGATGAGGAAGTTTTGGACCGTTTGGGTGACTTGACTCACTTGACGGCAACCATTCGTCAGGCTAAAATAAAAAAAGCCCACTATCTTGGGGCTGATGTGGAGAAGGCCTTGACCAATCTGGGTGAGGTTTTCTATAGTCCGCAGGATATCTATACTAAAATGCGAGCTGGGGACTTTGAAATGGATGACTTTGAAGCCCATGGAAAGACCTACAAAAACAGCTTTGTGACCTATGAAAATTTCTACCAAAACCATGAGGATGCTGAAGTCCGTGAAAAATCTTTCCGTTCTTTCTCAGAAGGACTACGTAAGCACCAAAATACAGCTGCGGCAGTCTACCTTGCTCAGGTCAAGTCTGAGAAATTGTTGGCAGATATGAAAGGTTATGACTCAGTATTTGACTATCTTTTTAGCTGAGCAGGAAGTGGACCGTGCCATGTTTGACCGCCAGATTGACCTCATCATGAAGGACTTTGCGCCAGTTGCTCCAGAGATACCTCAAGCATGTTGCCAAGGTGAATGGCCTTGAAAAGATGACCTTTGCTGATTGGAAATTGGATTTGGACAGTGCTCTTAATCCAGAGGTTAGCATTGATGATGCCTACGATTTGGTCATGAAATCAGTCATACCATTGGGTCAAGAATATAGTCAAGAAATTGCTCGTTACCAAGAAGAGCGCTGGGTTGACTTCGCTGCCAATAGTGGCAAGGATTCTGGTGGGTATGCAGCTGATCCCTACCGTGTGCATCCATATGTCCTCATGAGCTGGACAGGTCGTTTGAGCGACGTTTATACCTTGATTCATGAAATCGGGCATTCTGGTCAATTTATCTTTTCGGATAATCATCAGAGTTACTTCAACGCCCACATGTCGACCTACTATGTCGAAGCGCCATCAACCTTCAATGAATTGCTTTTAAGTGATTATTTGGAACACCAGTCTGACGACCCTCGTCAAAAACGCTTCGCCCTCGCCCACCGCTTGACGGACACCTACTTCCATAACTTTATAACCCATCTCTTGGAAGCAGCCTTCCAGCGCAAGGTTTATACATTGATTGAAGAAGGAGAAACTTTCGGAGCAAGCAAACTTAATAGCATTATGAAGGAAGTCTTGACTGACTTCTGGGGAGATGCTATTGAGATTGACGACGATGCGGCCTTGACTTGGATGCGCCAAGCTCACTACTACATGGGCTTATATAGCTACACCTACTCAGCTGGCCTAGTCATCTCGACAGCTGGATACCTCCATCTTAAAAACTCTGAGAATGGAGCTAGAGACTGGCTCAATCTCCTCAAATCTGGAGGTAGCAAGACACCGCTTGAGTCAGCCATGATCATCGGAGCAGATATCTCAACAGATAAACCACTTCGTGATACCATTCAATTCTTGTCTGATACAGTTGATCAGATTATAGCATACAGTGCAGAGTTGGGCGAGTAGGAAAATGGCAAGTGATGAGGTTCTATGATGTTATTGATAGGATTATTGGAAGTTGTTATTTTTGCTTTATTTGTAGTAATTGTTAAAAAAAAGTGTTGAAGGTCGTAATTGCAAAGAGGAGCTTATAGCTGAGTCGGTATTGCTATTCATCTTCTTCATATTATATTTGATTGTATTTAATTAAAAATTCTAGGTTTAAAGAATATAAAGTCATCTGCGGATGGCTTTTTGATAAGTTACTAGAAATGTAGAGGTACTTGAGATGCGTCGAAAATTACAAAGAAAAGTGATAGAAGAAAAACCAAGCTATAGCCGAGAAGAAATTCAGTGGTTGCTCGATCATTTGGGAGATCCCTCTCCAGAAATTCGAGACGAACTTGTTTTTACGAGTTTGGCCAGAGGATTCAAGAAGAGTTGTTTTCCCTTGAGCAGTTTCAGTTTATCTCAGAAGAGGTCTCCTCTGATGAAGGTCTATACAAAGAGATTGATAGTAGAGGAGTTTCGGCTCTTAAACGTTCTTTTATGGCACTTATTTATGCCAATCTCTTATCTGCCGATGGCAACCAACACTCTCTTTATTATCAAGTGCTTAAAACTGATATCAGAAATACGATGCTCGATCAAGGTCTGCACTACCTTGAAAAAGAAAAGGATACGACAGGTTTTTCAAGTCAGTATGGTTGGGTTCACGCTTTTTGCGCATGGAGCGGATCTCTTGACTGAAGTCGTTTGTCATCCAGACTTTTCTGCAAGTCGAATTTATGAGGTGTTTGGAAATCCTTGGTCCTATGTTTAAAAAGAATTTCGATTCGATTTATAGATGATGAGGAATGGCGCTTAGCCAGAGTGCTTTACGAACCTATTTTGCAAGGTGAGGTGGATCAAGCGACAGTAGCCTCTTGGATAAAAGTCACTTGATTTCCCGATAGAAGAGACGGAAGATTTTTATAAATTTTCCAATCTTAGATCTTGTCTCATTAGAAGTCTATGTACAACTCGACCAGAGAAATAGTTTACAAGATGACTTGAAAAAGCAATTCAATCTTTTCAATAATAGATTTCGACTTTTAAATGTGAAAACTACACAAACTTTTCAAGCACTTTCCTTGAAATCCTTCCCTTCTTCTATTCTGAATACTAAATGCTAGAAGGTGGCAAGTGAGGTTTTGCAGATTTAGAAATACCCTACCAATCATCAAAAACCTACTCTAAAAATAGAATCGGTTCTAAAAATAAAAGAAACTATAGAGGTAGAGATGAATAGATTCTTTTAAAAATCATAATTAATATGATACAATAAATATTGTAAACGTTTAAAATGAAAGGTGAATATTATGAAAAAGGAAAAAGTGTTGATTGGTTTGGGTGTTGCAACAGCAATGAGTAACTGGCTTTTAACAATAACGTTAAAAGCAGATGAAACAATAAATGAACATTCGACGCAAAAATAATGTTACTCAAGTGGAAACGAAAAACTGGTTGATGTAACAGAAACTGACGTTAAAAATGCAAGTTAAATTGAATCAATCAATTGAAGATGAAAAATAACCAAAAAGTTGTTGATAAATTGCAGGCAGAACATGCTTCTGCTGTAACAAATAAAAACAAAGCAGAGGAAAACGTAAAACAAGCGAGAGGATATTGCTGCTAAGAGCACTCCTGAAAAATTAAAAATGCAGAAAAAGGATCTTGCCGCAAAACAAGTAATTGTCAAGAAAGCTGAAGAAAATTTAGCTGGAGCAAAACAAGGTGAGAAACAAGCTCAGACAAGTGTCGAGAAGCAACAAACAGTTGTTAATAAGGCAAAAACTCAGGTTGATCAAAGAGCAGTAGACGTAAAAAAGGCACAAGACAAAGTAAAACAAGCAGAGAATTCTTTTGATTGGAATACATTACGTGATGTTCAGCAAGCAACTGGGAAATTGGATGCGAAGGTGAAAGCTGACCAAGCTAAAGTGAGTTCTTTAACTAGTGAAGTCTCAAAAGCACAACAAGAAAAAGAAAGCACTAGTAGAAAAAGGAAATAAGACACGTTCTACTTTTGAAAAGAATTTAAAATCGGCTGGGAATGAATTCCTTACGGTTACGGTCCCTCACGAGATTCAATCAAACTCTGTTAGCGAGAGTGATTCCAAGACTCCTCCACGTAAAGAAAAATCTTTCGTAGGAAGTGATGGGAAGACATATTATGTTGCTGCAAATGAAGATGTGAATTTTAGCGGAGAAAGAACAGAAACTATCGTTGTTTCATCTAAAGATTATGTCAGCGATCCTCATGTGGTTGATTATAAAAAGGTTTCTGAAGAAGTTCGTAAATACTTAATTGAATTGCGTAGAATCAATGGTATTGATATTCCAGTGCCAGCTGTGACTGACAAAGCCCTGAGATATGCAAAAGCGAGAGCAAATGAAATGGTGGCAAATAATAAATTGTCACATGATACAAAATTGAAAAATCAAGATTTTGGTTTTAAGGATGCAACTGAAAAATGCTACAGCTGGTTCCGTTCCAGAAAAGAGCCTGTTAAGTGAAAAAGAACTTGCTTATAAATCGGTCTTATCTTACTTTAATGATTATAGAAATGCCTCAGCATATGGCTCATCAGATCCTAAAGAAGCAAATACATTTAACTATGGTCATAGAATTCCATTGCTTGCAGCTTCTGGGACAGGTATGGCTGTCTGAGCATCTTCTAGCGAAAAACAAGCTATGGAAATTATGGAGTGTTAACATTTATTAGTGAGAATAAAAGATGTTTATGGAATACTTCCTTCTGGGGCTAAAAGGGTATAGTAGTTATTTTTTAGCAGAAGCAGAAAATAAAGACAGTAATCCAGATTATAGCGAATTTTACTTTAATGGGAAACGAGTAAAAATTCTTACCGAAAAATAACCTTCCGTTATGTTTGGAATGAAATCACACATCCTAAAAATCCAGCCTATACTAAAGCGAAAGAAGCTTTAGATAATTTTAATCGAAAAACAAAGAAATGAAGAGACTGTAGCAAATAAAAACTATCGTCTCTAAACAATAACCTTACCATTGCTAAAACGACTTTAGATAAGGATAAAAAGAACTAGACAAATCTAAAAACGTCTTGTGGATTTGACAAAACAAAATGAAGCTAAGTTAAACGTTTTGAAATCAGCACAAGCAGAATTGAGTAAACAACAAACTTTGCTGAGTGCTGCTAAAACTGAGTTTTTGAAACAAGAGACTGAACTAAATCGATTGAAAGGAGTCAAAAACGATAAAATAAAATTCGTTAAGACTGCTGAACAATCACTTAAAAATGCTAAAAAAGAGATGGATACAGCACATCAATATGTTACAAATCTCAAAAATGCTCCGAAAAATCTCCAGGATGCTAAAAAACGTTTGATTAGCGCTAAACAAAAACTTGAGGAATCTAAAAAAGCACTCGATAATGCCAATGTTAAATTAAAACTTGCTAATGCTAAAAAAGAGGCTGCTAAAAAGGAATATACGAAAGTCTTTGAAGCCTATAAACAAAAAGTAAATACTAAAGGAAGTTGGATCCAATCCTCTGGTCGTTGGTGGTATAGACATAATAACGGTTCATATACTTCTAACGGATGGGAACAAATCAACGGTAAATGGTATCATTTTGATAGTTCAGGATGGATGCAAACTGGTTGGGTAAGAGCAAGTGGTTCATGGTACTACCTCAATTCTTCAGGCGAGATGCAAACTGATTGAGCTAAATCAGGTAATACATGGTACTACTCAATTCTTCAGGAGCAATGCAAACTGGCTGGATTCAGTCAGGTGGTTCATGGTACTACCTCAATTCTTCAGGTACAATGCAAACTGGTTGGCTTCGATCAGGAAATTCATGGTACTATCTGAATTCTTCAGGAGCAATGCAAACTGGCTGGTTTAGTGCAGGAGGCAAATGGTATTATGCATTTAGTTCAGGAGCTTTTAGCAGTCAATACAACTACACCTGATGGATATCGCGTTAATTACAATGGCGAGTGGATCAGATAGGGAATTCTTTACTATCTGAAAAGTAGAATTAAAAACACTATTATTCTGTCTAATATAGTTTGACTAATTAAGAGATATAGATTTTTCAAATGACTTCATAAATTTTTATAACAAAAATAAAAGTACATAATTTTGGGAAACTGTATCAAATGAATTGTGCTCTTTTTAAAAAGAGTTTATAAGAAAAACTTTCCTTGTATTTCCAAGTCACTTTTCTTGAAACCCTTTCCTTCTTTTGATAGACTAATAGATAGTTTAAAAAAAGGAGACTTAACATGAAAAATTTGTTGCTGAATTAATCGGTACATTTATGCTTGTGTTCATTGGAACAGGAGCTGTTGTTTTTGAAATGGTACAGAAGGTCTTGGACACCTTGGAATTGCTTTTTGCCTTTTGGTTTTGGCAATCGTAGTCGCAGCTTTCTCAATCGGAACTGTTTCAGGTGCTCACTTGAACCCAGCTGTTTCTATCGCTATGTTTGTTAACAAACGTTTGTCATCTTCAGAACTTGTAAACTACATCCTTGGTCAAGTAGTTGGTGCTCTAGCATCTGTTTCTGTATTCTTCCTCTTGGCAAATTCAGGTATGTCAACTGCAAGTCTTGGTGAAAAATGCCTTGGCAAACGGTGTAACTGTATTTGGTGGTTTCTTGTTTGAGACAATCGCAACATTCTTGTTTGTTTTTGGTTATCATGACTGTAACATCAGCAAGCAAAGGGAATGGCGCTATTGCTGGTTTGGTGATCGGTTTTGTCATTGATGGCTATGATTCTTGTTGGATTGAACATCACTGGACTTTCAGTAAACCCAGCTCGTAGCTTAGCTCCTGCTGTATTGGTAGGTGCGCAGCTCTTCAACAAGTTTGGATTTTTCATCCTTGCACCAATCGTTGGTGGAGTTCTTGCAGCTCTTGTTGCTAAAAACTTCCTTGGAACTGAAGAATAATTCAACTATATAGTAAAAATCCTACTCCATCTTGGAGGGTAGTTTTTATATATAAAAAACACTCCCATAACCAAATGTGGGAGTGTTTTGTGATTAATTCAACTCAGCAACGATAGCTTTGATTTGTTCTGCTGTGTGGACACCAGCCACTGTTTAACAACTTGTCCATCTTTCTTGAAGAGAAGAGTAGGGATAGACATGATACCAAATGCACGAGCTGTGTTCGGATTTTCGTCAACGTCCATTTTAACGATCTTCAAGACATCTTCTGAAAGTTCTTCAGACAATTTGTCCAAGATTGGACCTTGCATACGACATGGACCACACCAAGTAGCCCAGAAGTCTACCAAGACCAATCCGTCTTTAGTTTCTTGTTCGAATGTTGCATCTGTAATTGCTTTTGCCATAGTATTTCTCCTTTTTAATTATATTGGCTTAAATCTTGTTTCATGAGATAGAAGAAAACATCTCCATAAGTCCCATGGTAGTCCAAATCATGTCCCTTGTAGGTTACTTTTTGGACAGGGTAGTAGTCTGCGACACCAATCAGGCAGGCATGTTGAGAACGTTCAAATTCTTCGTATGACTCGAAGGTCATGGTTCTCTCTTGCTTGCTGGCATCAAGATAAGTGATTTCAATCATAGGATTCTCCTTTGCTAAATCATATCTTCATTTTTACTCCTTGGAAAAAAGGAATGTCAAGAAAAATTGCTTGCGCACGCAAGTTTTTTGTAAAAATTTTTAGGAAAGCCAACTTGCTTTTGTTTCAAGGCTTTCTTCACAGCTTTTTGTAGATAGGCAAGAGTTGTCTGACCCTCCTTAGTGAGGCAGATAAAACTAGCTCGCTTATCCTGGTCACAACATCTCCGACTAAGTAAAGCACAGTTTTTGGCTTCTAGGCGTGCCACCATTCGTGATACAGCACTTGGACTCAGATGGAGTTTGTCAGGCAGGTCAATCTGTCTCAAAGATTTTTCTTGAGCCTGATTTAAAAAGTGCAAGAGGTAGAATTCTTTGAGCGTTAGACTTTGGTCACTCTGCTCAGCAATCGTTTGCTCTAAAATAGCTTCTAGCTCTACTTGTCGGCGGTTGAAGTCAAACCATTTTTCTAAGTAAGTCATATCAATCTCCTTTCTATATGGTAGTTATAAACAGATTTGCCTATCTGAGATGCTTGCGCACGCAATTAGTATACAACTTTTTAGATGAGATAGCAAGAAGGAAGTTTCTTGTGTATTTCCTTGAAATTTTCTGAAAAAAGAGTAAACTGGTATGCAGAAAGTCTATTTTTGGAGTATTCGATGAAGTTATATGTTCAGTTAATGATTCTCTTTGTCATTTCACTGATTGGTGAGGGAATCTCTAGTTTTTTCCATTTGCCTATTCCTGGAAGCATTATCGGTTTGATTATTTTATTTTTAGCCTTGCAGTTCAAGTGGTTGCGGGTACGTCATGTCAACATGGTTGGGAATTTTCTCCTAGCTAATATGACTATCCTCTTTCTACCTCCTGCAGTTGGGATTATGGAGAAATTTGATGTGATTGCTCCCTATTTATTGCCCATTGTCTTGATTGTCTTTTTTGCAGCAGTTATCAATATTATCTTGATTGCGCTGGTCGTTCAGTTTATCAAAAAGCGTTATGAAGGAGATTACGAAGAAAGAGGTGCCAAATGAGCGAATTTGTATCCAATCCACTTTTTGGGATAGCCTTGTCTATTTTGGCTTATCTTGGAGGCATGATTATCTTTAGACGGTACCCTCATCCTCTGACCACTCCCTTGCTGCTAGCAACTTTATTTATCATTGTTTTTCTAAAACTGACTGGTATTTCTTATGTTGCCTATTATCAAGGTGGGGTCTACCTCAATAACTTGATTGTTCCTTCAACAGTAGCTTTTAGAATTCCTCTTATAAGAGTTTTCACCTCATGAAGCATCATGTCAGAAGTATTTTGCTGGGGAGTTTTTTAGCTGTCATCGTCAATACCTCTTTACAGCCCTAGTCGCAAAAATCTTTGGCATGGACTTTTTCCCTAGCTATTTCTCTTTCCTAAGTCAGTAACGACCGCCATGGCAGTAGGGGATTACAGAAAAGTTGCAAGGCTTGACTACTGTGACTCTAGTAGTTGTAGTAGCGACGGGGATTTTGACCAGTGTAATCGGACCAACGCTTTTGAAATGGCTCAAGATAGACGATCCAGTAGCAGCTGGACTTGCACTGGGTGGAACAGGTCACGCCGTTGGAACTGGAACGGCCTTTCGCTATGGACCAGTTGCAGGTGCTATGGGAGGGCTAGCCATCGGTGTTACAGGTATTCTCTATGTATTTGTCAGTCCTATTGTAGCCAATTTGATTTTGAGTTAAAAACAAGGACTTTAAATTTCTTTGGGTAAAATAGCTCCCTAGCTTTGTTTGCTAGGGGGTCATTTATTATTGAAGTTTACTTTTGTTCTTTAAGATATAATAGGTTCCAAGATAGAAGACGACGCTAAGGATTAAATCTTTGAGAATTTCAAGGATATCGTCCAATTGTAGTCAAAATCGATGCGAAGATTGAGGGTGATAAATCCAAGTATAGTCTGGATGACGATGTAGGCTACAACTGCAAGAGCTGTACGGTATTCATTAAAGAGTTGACCGATAGAGATAGACAAGCAGATGCAGAGAATTCCTGCCACTGTACTAAAGATATATGAAATCAGAGATAAACTGATACTATCTAAATAATGCCCAAAAAAGTATCTGATCATATAGACATCAATAATTTGTGGGTCTACTGTCACTAAAAAAGATATAAATACTTAGAATGAAAACTACTGCACTAAGCAAAGACCAGAGGAAAGCCCCAATAGTTTTGCTAGGATGATTTGGTGTTCAGATACAGGTAGGGTTAAAGTTAGGTATCCTTGACGCTCATAAACACTACCTTTGAAGCGACGGATGATCAATATCAAGGTTGAAATACTCATGGTAATGATTAGTCCTCCGAAAAATAAAGGCCTGAAATACTAGCATGATTGATTCTTGATCTTGAGAAGATAGCATTTTGATGGCACTAGCCTGTAATCCAATGATGACAGAAAGTGCCAATACAGCACCATAAAGAGCTAAATACCATTTGTTAACATTTTTAAATTCATAACGAACTAAATTCCAAAACATAATAATCTCCTTTATCTAGGCTTTGAATTCATGACGGAAGAGTTGGTCGATAGACTCTCCAGACTCATAACGAATATCATCCACATTTCCTTGACGAACGACTTTTCCCTCCTTGAGGAAGATAATTTCGTCTAAGATAGGCTCGATATCTGAAATCAAGTGAGTTGAAATCAAGACAGTCGAAGTTGGGGAGTAGTTGTTGATGATAGTGTTCAAAATATAGTCACGAGCTGCAGGATCGACACCACCGATTGGTTCATCAAGGATATACAAACGAGCATCACGACTCATGACCAGAATCAACTGAACCTTCTCTTTATTCCCTTTTGAGAGTTTTCTTGAAGCGGCTATTTTCATCGATGCCAAGGTCACGAAGAAGACCTTGAGCACGTTCCTAGATCGAAGTCTTGGTAGAAAGTCTTGAAATAGGTGAGAGCCTCTTTAACCTTCATTTGCTCGTTGAGATAGGTCGTATCAGGCAGATAAGAAACAATTGCTTTAGTTGCTGGGCTTGGCTCCATGCCATTGATCAGAATACGTCCTTGTTCAGGTTGAAGTAAACCGTTGATGAGTTTAATCAAGGTTGTCTTACCAGAGCCGTTAGGTCCAAGCAAGCCAACGATTTTTCCAGCTGGGATTAAGGAAACATTTGCAAGAGCAGGACTTGCTCCATAGGATTTTGATACATTTTCAAAAGTTAACAAGGTCATAGTTTAAACTCCTTCAATATAATCTCTAAAACAGTCGGTAGTCTCCTTTTTATAGCCAAATCCCTACCATGCCTGTTACAAACTGTTGCAACTGTTCTTCAGAAAGCTGCTTACGGATTGAAGATCGTTCAAATCTTTCAGACAAAGCGTCCTGACGTCCGCTTGGTATGAAACGAAGCCTTCCCTCCAAGTCCGATAGGCACGCTGGATAGTGTTGATTTACCCTGACCTCGCTAGCTAGCTCTCTAACAGTCGGAAGCTGTTGATTGTTCAAGTTTATGGGAAAATGATTTGCAGTTTGATTTTGTCCATAATCTGCATATAGATGGGTTTGTTGTTATCAAATGTCCAAGACATCGCGGTCTCCTTCCTACCTCCTTTGTGTTAATTCAATAATACAACAAAACAAAAAGATGTCAAGCCAAAAGGAAAATTATTTTTGAGAATTATTCAAAAATGGTATAATGAGAAGAAAACGACGAGGAGGGAAGGCATGTTGTCCAAAATGTGGCGCTACAAAAATCAAGTGTAATTGATAGTCGCCAGGCCGAAGAAGGAAAATACCATTAGACGTAGACGTGAGTGTGAAGAGTGTCAACACTGTTTCACGACCTATGAACGTGTAGAAGAAAGAACTCTGGTTGTTGTCAAAAAGATGGGACACGAGAACAATTTTCAAGAGATAAAATCTTTAACGGAATTATTCGCTCCGCCTCAAAAACGTCCAGTCTCTAGTGATGAAATTGGTATGGTGGTCAATCGTATTGAGCAAAAACTCCTCAGTCGAAATGATAATGAAATTCAAAGTGAAGATATTGGTTCTCTCGTCATGGAAGAGTTGGCAGAACTAGATGAAATTACCTATGTTCGTTTTGGCTAGTGTTTACTCAGTAGTTTCAAAGATGTGAGCGAGCTAGAAAAATCTCTCAAACAAATTACGCACCTTCAAAGAAGAAAAAGGAAAATAAAGTGCCCAATCGATCGTTTTTCTTTTCTCAAGAATAATCGGGTGTCGCAAGATACCTCCACTCTGGTGCAGTGCTACCTCCCGATTATCGGTCAGGATGCGCTCAGTCTCTACCTTTATATACTTGCTTTCTGGGATGATGGCCAAAAAGAACACCTTTTTGCATCAATTCTCAACCACCTCAATTTTGGGATGGACAGACTTTAAAAGCTTTCAAAAATCCTCATCTGTTTCATTTGGTTACTCTACCAAAATGGAGATGGCTATAAGCTCGCTATTCACCCAACACTTTCTCAATCTGACTTCTTGCGTCATACAGTGTATCGTACCTTATTGGAGAAAAAAATCGGTGAGCCAGCAGTTTCTGATTTGCGCCAAGAGCAGGTAGGCGGAGAGCCTTGACTGTTCCTTTGAGTCATGGCCTTCCAGGTAGAAGAATTACCAGTCATGATGCTCCACCAGTAAAAAGCTGATTTTAAAATGATTTTGATTTGATCATCGTCAGCTCATGGCTCGAGATGGTCTCCGTTTCCAAGATGAACAGTCAGATGTTTTAGAGTTGTTTAAAATCGCTGACGAGAAAAAATGGACCTGGTTTGAAACCCATCAGTTAGCTAAAGGAACAGCTGTTTCGCAGATTATATCTGTTAAACGGATGCGAGAAGATAGCCTGCTAAAATCCTGTATCGTCGGATTTTAGTCCCCAAGAAGCGACCATTATCCGAGAAGCTAAAAGTAAAACTGCCTTGCCACTTTTTAGCGGGAATCAAACAAACCCGAAATGCTGGAATTATCCAAGCTGAACGCGATTTGCTAAAACAGATGGCAGACCTAGGCTTGCTTGATGAAGTCATTAATGTTAGTTATACTATTGACCTTCAACAAGGTTGATTCGGCCAATCTCACATGAAAAAGTATGCCATGAAAGTGGCTAATGATTACTCTTATAATCAAGATTCGTTCTGCTGAAAGAGGCAGTACTACAGATACGTGAGCGTAATCAAAAAGGGCAAGAACCAAAAATAACAAGACCAAACCTAGTAAAACCAATGTTCCTAAGTGGAGCAATCCAGACTATAAAAATGAGACTAGCGAGCAAACTCGTCTGAACTAGAACGTAAGAAACAAGAAATGTTAGCTGATTAGAAAAAGGAGGAGACTAGATGGAAAGTGTCGGAGACGTACCTGCCGTCAGCCAAGTCGCTTTTCAGTATCAGGATTTAGTCCAGCAAATTGTACAAGATCATGATGTGGCGGTTTTTATCCAGCAAGCATCCCTCAGCCAAGAAGAGTTAAATCGGAGTATCTCCAAGTTTAACCAATACATCACCGAGCGTGATAAGTTTCTCCGTGGTGATACTGACTATATCGCACGTGGCTACAAACCGACTTCGTGATGAATCATGGTTATGCAGACGTAGCTATGAAGAGACTCTCGAATTAATTGTTGCAGAAAAAGAGGCAGCTATTAAAAATAGGCTTCGTCTGATTAATCTTCCAGCTAGCCTCAAAAAGCCAGTCTCAGCCTGCGTTGATTTGGACGACCTTGGACGCTTGCCTGTTTTTGAAAAGCTCCTAGCTTTTGTGGAACAATATCCAACTATCCGAAAAGGTCTCTATCTCTATGGAGACTTTGGAGTTGGGAAGAGCTTATGGTCGCTGCCCCTAGCACATGACTCTGTCAGGAAAAACGTGGTGTTTCATCAACTCTTCTCCATTATCCGAGCTTATGGTTGATGTCAAAAATGCACAGTGAGATGGAAATCAGTTAAGACTTTTGGTGGATGAGTTAAGCAAGCTGAAGTTTTGATTTTGATGATATTGTGCTGAACAATCAACACCGTGGGTCCGAGATGAAATCTTGCAGGTCATTCTCCAATATCGTATGCAGGAAGATTTACCGATTTTCTTTACTTCCAACTTCAATTTTGAAGATTTGGAAAAGATTTTGCAAAAAGGCAAGAACGGAAATGACGAAACTTGGGAAGCCCGACGCGTCATGGAACGTATCCGTTACCTTGCTGAAGAAACACAACTAAAAGGAGAAAACCGTCGATGACAGAAACTACAACATTAATGAAGTCCCACTCTTCAGTACGTCGCTTTAAGGAACAAGAAATTTCTCAAGCTGACCTAACTGAAATTTTTAACTGCCGCACAAAATGGCCTCTTTCTTGACTTCCAATCTTATTCTGTGATGTGTAAGAAGCTGCAAGAAAAGAAAGATGCCTCATGAGTTTGTTCCCCACGAAGTTATTCGTCAGTCATGCCTTCCTCCTCTTTGTCGGAGACTTGAACCGAGCAGAGAAGGGAGCAAAAACTCCATACTGATAGTTTCCAACCTCAAGGGTAAAGTCGAAGGTCTGTTGATTAGTCGATGATGCGAGCCTCGCTGCTCAAAACACTTTATGCTGGCAGCGAAAGCGCATGGTTACGGTAGCGTTATTATCGGTCAGTCCGTTATAAATCGAAGAAGTTTCTGAATTATTCAAGCTACTCGACACCTATCCTGTGGATTGCACTTGGTGTGCCAAATCAAAGACACGATGTTAAACCAAGATTACCTTTGAGTCAAATGGTACTTTGATGAAGAATACAAGAATCAGTCGAGGCACCAGTTTGATGACCGTGTGCAGGACTGAGTATGTTGGTGCGCAAAAGTGCTACGACGACTTGGAGTCATGTTTGCAGAGTAGCTGCAAGCTGAGCCTAGTCTCAGACTCGAAGAAATCTGGAACAGAAAAAGCTATTGTAGAAAGTGAGAAAACATGGTCTTACCTACTGTTGCCATTGTCGGACGTCCCAATGTTGGGAAGTCAACTTATTTAACCGAATCGCTGATGGACTTTCGATTGTAGAAGATATTGAAGGAGGACTCGTGACCGTATTTATGCGACAGGTGAGTAGTTTAACCGTTCTTTCAGTATGATTGATACAGGGGAATTGACGACGTTGATGCTCCATTTATGAACAAATCAAACACCAGGCAGAAACGCCATGGAAGCAGTAGCTATCGTCTTTGTCGTGTCTGCAAAGAAGGGAATTACAGATGCGACGAATACGTAGCACGTAAACTTTGTGTCAACCAATCAAGCCAGTTATCCTTGCTGTTAATAGAAGCTTGACAATCCAGAGATGCGGAAATGCGATATCTATGATTTCATGCTCTGGCTTTGGGCGAACCGCTACCAATCTCGTCTGTACACGGTATCGGGACAGGTGATGTACTGGATGCTAACGTAGAAAATCTCCCTCATGAAGTTGAAGAAGAAAATCCAGATGTCATTAAATTCAGCTTAATTGGACGTCCAAATGTCGGAAAATCTAGCTTTGATCAATGCTATCTTTGCGAAGACTGCGTAACTGCTAGTCCCGTAGCTGGGACAACTCGTGATATAGCTGATACCACTGATACTGATGGTCAAGAATTTACGCATGATTGATACGCTGGCAAAGGCAAGTCTGGTAAAAGTCTATGAGAATACAGAGAAACACTCAGTCATGCGTGCCATGCGTGCCATTGACCGTTCAGATGTTGTTCTGATGGTCCTCAATGCTGAAGAGGGTATCCGTGAGTACGACAAGCGTATTGCTGGTTTCGCTCATGAAGCTGGTAAAGGGATGATTATAGTGGTCAATAAATGGGATACGCTTGAAAAAGACAACCACACCACGAAAAACTGGGAAGAAGATACTCGTGGAGCAAAGTTCCAATACTTGCCTTACGCACCAATTATCTTTGTCTCTGCTTTGACCAAACAACGTCTTCACAAGTTGCCTGAGATGATCAAGCAAATCAGCGAGAGTCAAAATACCCGTATCCCATCAGCAGTCTTGAACGACGTGATTATGGATGCTAGTACATCAATCCAACGCCGACAGACAAAGGGAAACGCCTCAAGATCTTTCTATGCGACTCGTGGCAACCAAAAACCACCGACCTTTTGTGATCTTTGTCACCAAAGAAGAACTATGCACTTTTCTTTACCTGCGTTTTCGAAAAATCAAAACTGCAAGGCCTTTTGTTTTTGAGTGGAACCCAATTCATCTCATCGCAAGAAAACGTAAATAAAAGTAGCAACTGGAATGACATTTCCAGATGATAGAACTGAGTTGAAGAAAGCGCTATCGAAAAGAGGTGTCGATGATGAAACTGTCGTTTAATACATTGATATCGCTATTTTCGTTTTTACTTTTTCTATTGATAGACAATGCTGACAGAGGCAGTAAGATTTTCCCAATCCTCTACTATTTTTACTGGATTTATTTTTCCTTTAGCTCTGTTTAGCCTGGATCTCGACATCATTCTTATTTTTCCTCTGTTCTCAAAACATGTATCAGATATGAGTAGCTTTAAAAGGTAGTTGCTGCTGATAGTCCTATCTCTAGGCAGTGACTCGGCTAGACTACATCTTTTTATGTTTCGCTTAAGACGGAACCAGGGAAGTCCAAAGGTGAAGGTCGTGATTTATATCGGTTTCTATTTAGGAGGTGGCTTATGGCACGTCTAAAATCATTTATTTCTATGCTATTCCAAGGTTTATATTGGTTTAGTTTTGTTTATCTGGCTTTGCGTTCTTCTTTGTCCTTTGGGGTAATCCGAGTTATGGGGGTAAGATTTGACATCTTCATCATACAGAAAATCTTGCTAGTTTTTGGCATTCTGTCTATTTTTGATGGCCTTGTTATCCAAGAAAGTCAGCTTTTATTTTTGGATTGTCTGCTGTCTTTCTTTTGGATTAATCTATTTATCCTATTTGCCATTTTGCCAATTTTTGGCAATTGAAGTATCATAAAGCAGAGAGGTTAGTTTGAAACAGCCTCTTTTTCCTTTTCAAATGGGGATTCTTCCTTGAAAAATAATCAGTAATTATGCTAAAATTAAAAGAACATTCTAAAATATTCGGAATTTAAAAGGTAATGATCAAAAATTTATTAAAAACAACTATCGAAAATGATAAGGGAGAACTCGTCGTCTTGAAAGATGGCAGATAAAGTCATAAAAATATGAAGATGAGATGGCTGCATTGACAGACGAGCAGCTATGCAAAAACAGTAGAGTTTAAATCACCAAAATGGTAGAAACGCTTGATCAGGTTGTTGTATGAAGCACTTTGTGTTGTCCGTGAAGGTGCTGCGTGTTCTCGGTCTTTTCCCGCATAAAGTTCAGGTTATGGGAGGGATTGTTCTTCACCATGGTGACGTTCCAGAGATGCGTACTGGTGAAGGTAAAACCTTGACTGCGACTATGCCAGTTTACCTCAATGCACTTTCAGGTAAAGGGGTACACGTTGTTACGGTCAACGAATATCTATCTGAACGTGACGCAACTGAGATGGGTGAGCTCTATTCATGGCTTGGTTTATCGGTAGGGATTAACTTGACGGCTAAGTCTCCGATGGAGAAAAAAGAAGCTTACCTTTGTGATATTACCCACCAACTAACTCTGAGATTGGATTTTGACCATCTTCGTGATAACATGGTTGTTCGTGCAGAAACTATGGTTCAACGTCCACTTAACTATGCCTTGGTCGATGAGGTTGACTCTATCTTGATTGACGAAGCTAGAACGCCTTTGATTGTGTCAGGAGCAAATGCTGTTGAGACTAGCCAGCTTTATCATATGGCAGACCAATATGTTAAATCACTAGATAAAGATGATTACATCATTGATATCCAGTCTAAAACAATTGGCCTATCTGATTCAGGAATTGACAAGGCTGAAAGTTACTTCAACCTAAGCAACCTATATGATATTGAAAACGTGGCTCTTACTCACTTTATCGACAATGCTCTTCGTGCCAACTCACATCATGACCTTTGGACATTGACTATGTGGTTAGTGAAGATCAGGAAAATCTTAATTGTCGATCAATTTACAGGTCGGACTATGGAAGGGCGTCGCTACTCAGACGGATTGCACCAAGCGATTGAAGCTATGAAGCTGTACCAATCCAAGATGAGACTAAGACGTCTGCCTCAATCACCTATCAGAACCTCTTCCGTATGTACAAGAAATTGTCAGGGATGACAGGTACTGGTAAGACAGAGGAAGAGGAGTTCCGTGAAATTTATAATATTCGTGTTATTCCAAACTCCCGACAAACCGTCCAGTTCAACGTATCGACCATCCAGACTTACTTTTTGCTAGTCTTGAAGCCAAAGTTACAATGTAGGGATGATGTAGAAAGTCGATACCAGAGTCAACCAATCTTGGTTGGTACTGTTGTGTTGAAACCAGTGATTACATCAAGAAATTAGTTGCAGCTGGCATTCCTCATGAAGTTTTGAATGCTAAGAACCACTATAAAGAGGCCCAAATCATCATGAATGCTGGTCAACGTGGTGCAGTTACTATCGCAACCAACATGGCAGGTCGTGGTACTGATATTAAGCTTGGTGAAGGGGTCGTGAACTTGGTGACTTTGTAGTCATCGGCACAGAACGTCATGAGAGTCGTCGTATCGATAACCAGCTCCGCGGGCGTTCGGGACGTCAAGGAGACCCCTAGGTGAACTCTCAATCTACCTCTCTTGAAGATGATTTGATGAAACGCTTTGGTTCAGAACGTTTAAAAACTGTCTTTGAACGCTTCAACATGTCTGATGAAGCTATTGAACTGTGGCGTTGACCTCGTCGAGCAGAAGTGTCTCAAAAACGTGTGAAGGAAACAACTACGATACCTGTAAAACAAGTCCTTCAGTATGATGATGACGTGAGCAACGTGAGATTATTTATGCTCAACGTTATGATGTTATTACAGCCGATCGAGATCTTGCTCCTGAGATTCATGCCATGATTAAGCGCACTATTAACCGTGTGGTAGACAATCATGCTCGTTCTAAACAAAATGAAAAACTAGAAGCTATATTGAACTTTGCTAAATACAATTTACTCTTGAGGACCTCTATCCTCTTGAAGATTTTGTTGCAGGCTTGTCAGATAAAGCTATCAAAGAAGAACTTCCAACGAGCTTTTGGTTGTTTACACAACTAGGTTGCAAAACTCGTGATGAAGAGGCTGTTAAGGAATTCCAAAAAGTATTGATTCTACGTGTAGTTGACAACAAATGGACAGACCATATCGATGCTTTAGACCAGCTGCGTCATGCTGTTGGGCTACGTGGATATGCTCAGAACAATCCAGTCGTAGAGTATCAAGCAGAAGGTTTCCGTATGTTCAATGATATGATTGGTTCTATTGAATTTGAGGTGACTCGTTTGATGATGAAAGCTCAGATTCATGAACAAGAACGCCCTCAAACGGAGCGTCATATCAGTACAACAGCAACTCGTAACATCGCTGCTCAGCAAGCTAATCTTCCAGAAGATTTGGACTTGAGCCAGGTGAAGCGCAATGACTTATGCCCATGTGGTTCAGGTAAGAAGTTTAAAAATTGTCATGCTAAAAGACATTAAGACTGAATACTTTCAGGCGGATGCCAGTGTGAGTATTTACTTGGCGTCCGTTTACTTTATAAGGAGACGACTCATGGTATTTGCAGCAAGAAGTCCTAAAATTAATATCGAAGAAGTTCGTAGTTTGTCTAGATTAGATGGAGAGGCACTTTCCAATAAAACACAACGGGACCGAGAGTTAGAAGCTATCATTCGTGGGGAAGATCAGTGTTTATTATTAGTGATTGGACCATGTTCATCAGATAAATGAAGAGGCAGTCCCGAGTATGCGAAGCGCTTATCAGCCCTACAAGAAGAAGTCAAAAATCGTATCTTATGGTTATGCGAGTTCTACAGCCACCTCGTAATTAATGGAGACGGCTATAAGCGACTGATCCATCAGCCGAATCGCCAAGGAAGCCCAAGTCTTATTATCGGGACTACGCAGTTCGTCAACTGCACTATCGTGTCATTACGGAGACTGGTATGACAACCGCTGATGAGATGCTCTATCCAGAAAATCTACCACTTGTAGATGATTTGATTTCTTATATGGCTGTCGGAGCTCGTTCGGTTGAAGACCAACAGCACCGTTTTGTAGCTAGTGGGGCAGATTTTTCAACAGGTTTTAAAAATCCTACATCAGGCAATCTCAATGTCATGTTTAATGGGAATTATGCAGCTCAAAATAAGCAAAGTTTCCTTTTCCTAGGGAAAGAAGTGGAGACAAGTGGCAATCCACTCGCTCATGCTATTTTGCGTGGAGCCCTAAATGAATATGGGAAAAACATCCCTAACTACTATTATGACAATCTGCTAGAAACCATTGCTCGCTATGAAGAAATGGGTTTGGAAAATCCTTTTATTATCATTGATACCAACCATGACAACTCAGGCAAGCAATACATGGAGCAAATCCGTATCGTTCGTCAGACCTTAATTAACCGTGACTGGAATGAGAAGATCAAGAAATACGTTCGTGGTTTTATGATTGAGTCTTATCTGGAAGATGGACGTCAAAATGCACCTTTCGAGGTTTTTGGCAAGTCTATCACAGATCCATGTCTCAGGCTGGGACAATACAGAAGCATTCTGTCCGAGAAATCTACCAAACACTAGGAGAATAAGATGGCATTTATCGAAAAATGCCAAGAAATAGATATTGAAGCCATTAAGGCTGAGACCCAGTTGTCACCTGAAGTCTTGCGTTATAAGGAAGCGCGTGATAAAGAATTGGCGTCTATCATCTCAGGTGAGGACGATCGGATCCTTTTAGTGATGGGTCCGTGTTCTTCAGATAATGAAGAAGCTAGATTGAGTATGCTCGTCGATTAGCCGACTTGCAGAAAAAGTAGCCGACAAAAATCTTTATCGTCATGCGGGTCTATACGGCCAAGCTTCCCGTACCAATGGAGATGGCTACAAGGGCTTGATTCATCAACCAAATACAAATGAAGCTCCAAGTCTCATCAATGGTTTGCAGGCTGTTCGTCAGCTCCATTACCGCGTAAACACAGAGACAGGTTTGACCACGGCAGATGAAATGCTCTATCCATCAAATCTAGTTTTGCTGATGATTTGGTCAGTTACCATGCAGTAGGCGCTCGATCAGTAGAGGACCAGGAGCACCGATTTGTGGCTTCAGGGATTGATGCTCCAGTAGGAATGAAGAATCCGACATCAGGCAATCTCGGTGTTATGCTTAATGCTATCTATGCTGCACAAAACAAGCAAACCTTCCTCTACCATGGCCAAGAAGTAGAGACTTCAGGAAATCCTTTGGCCCACGTCATCCTTCGTGGTGCTATGAATGAATACGGAAAAAATGAGCCCAACTTCTACTATGAAACGCTTTAGATGCCATCAATCGCTATGAGGCTATGGGCCTGGAAAATCCTTTTATCATAATCGATACCAATCATGACAATTCAGGTAAGCAATATATGGAGCAAATTCGAATTGTCCGTCATACCTTACAGAATCGTGACTGGAATGAAAAGATTAAGAAAACGGTCCGAGGCTTTATGATTGAGTCTTATCTAGCTGATGGTCGCCAAAATCAACCAGAAATCTTTTGGTTGCTCGATTACCGATCCTTGTCTAGGTTGGGAAAATACAGCAGTCCTGGTAGAAGAAATTTATACTACTTTAATAAAATAAATGAAAAGGAGGAGCTAGAATCTCAACCCTTTGATGAGAATGATAGTTGACACGGAACTGATATCGAAGAATCATTTCGATAGCAGGAGCAGTTGAACGGCATGACGGTTTTGTCAAACGAGTTTTGACTGCCAGTGAAATGGAAACGATTTAATAGTCTTAAAGGTCGTAAACAAATTGAATTTTTAGGGGGCGCTGGTCAGCTAGGAAGCTGCTAAGGCTCTGGAACTGGTATCGGTAAACCGAGTTTTCAAGATTTAGAAGTTTTGAATAACGAGAAAGGTGCCCCTTTACTTTATTAAGTCCTCTTTTCAGGAAAGGTTTGGCTGTCGATTAGTCATACAGATCAGTTTGTAACAGCTAGTGTCATTTTGGAGGAAAATCATGAAATCTAGTCCATACAGACCGACCAAGGCTCTCATTAATATAGGAGCAATCCGTCATAATATTCAACAAATGGAGTCAATACATTACCCAAAATACTCTTAAATGGGCGGTAGTGAAAGCCAATGCCTATGGACATGGAGCTGTAGCTGTTGCAACTGCTATCCAGGATGATGTAGATGGTTTTTGTGTTTCAAATATTGATGAAGCTATTGAACTCGTCACAGCAGGCATTGATATTTCTCACTCTGGGTGTATCGAGCGAAGCGTCCGTTGAACTGGCTCGAGAATTCGATATTGCTTTGACAGTTGCAGGCTTAGAGTGGGTTCAAAGTTTAGTAAGTCATCAGGCTGACCTAGCTGGTTTGACCGTTCATCTCAAGATTGATTCAGGTATGGGACGGATTGGCTTTAGAGAGGTAGCCAGTGTTTGAGGATAGCTCAAATCTTGCTGAAAAACATGGTGCTTGTGTCGAGGGAATTTTCACCACTTTGCAACTGCAGATGAGGAGTCAGATACCTACTTTAATATCCAGTTGAGCGTTTTAAAGACATTCTGCAGGCATGAAGGAAGTGCCAGAACTGGTACATGCCAGCAACTCCGCAACAACTCTTGGCATGCAGAGACTGTTTTCAATGCAGTCCGTATGGGAGATGCCATGTATGGGCTTAATCCTAGTGGTCAAGTTCTGGACTTGCCTTATAATTTGAATCCTGCCTTGACTTTAGAGTCGGCAATCGTCCATGTCAAGACAGTTCCTACTGGTTCTTGTGGTAGGATATGGTGCTACCTACCAATCAGATAGCGAAGAAGTAATTGCAACTCTGCCAATCGGTTACGCAGATGGTTGGACGCGAGATATGCAGAATTTCTCAGTTCTGGTGGATGGCCAATTGTGTCCCATTGTAGGGCGAGTTTCATGGATCAAATTACCATTCGTCTACCGAAGGTATATCCATTGGGGACCAGAGTCACCTTGATTGGTAGGAATGGTGATGAGGAAATTACAGCAACACAGGTAGCGACTTATCGTGGAACTATCAACTATGAGGTAGTCTGCCTCCTCAGTGATCGTATTCCAAGAGAATATCATTAAACAAACAGAAAGGAGAGCAAGATGAATTTGCACCAACCCTTGCATGTCTTACCTGGAGTGGGACCAAAGTCAGCCGAGAAGTACGCTAAATTAGGTATTGAAAACTTGCAAGATCTCTTGCTCTACTTTCCTTTCCGCTATGAGGATTTTAAGAGCAAGCAAGTGCTGGAATTAGAAGATGGAGAAAAGGCTGTTCTGTCTGGCCATGTTGTGACACCTGCCAGTGTCCAGTATTATGGTTTCAAGCGCAATCGTCTTCGTTTTAGTCTTAAGCAGGAGAAGTTGTTTTATGGTTAATTTTTGAACCAGCCCTATCTGGCAGATAAGATTGAGTTAGGGCAACTCTTGCCGTCTTTGGCAAGTGGGACCGCGCCAAAGCTAGTCTGACAGGTATGAAGGTTTTAGCCCAAGTAGAAGATGACCTCCAACCTGTTTATCGATTGTCCCAAGGAGTTAGTCAAGCTGGTCTTGTTAAGGTTATCAAGACAGCCTTTGATCAAGGCTTGGATCTCTTGCTAGAAGAAAACATCCCCAGTCCTTGCTAGATAACACAAACTCACGCCCTGTAGTCAGGCTGTGCGCATGCATTTCCCTAAGGATTTAGCAGAGTATAAGCAGGCACTTTCGTAGAATCAAGTTTGAAGAACTCTTTACTAAATGCAGCTACAGACCCTCAAGTCTGAAAATAAGGTTCATGGAAGTGGTCTGGTCTTGAACTGGTCAGAAGATGAGTTGACTAAGGTCAAGGAGACTCTTCCTTTTGCCTTGACCCAAGCCCAAGAAAAAAGCCTGCAAGAAATTCAACAGATATGAAGTCGGACCATCACATGAATCGACTCTTACAAGGGGATGTCGGTAGTGGGAAGACAGTGGTTGCAGGTCTGCTATGTATGCTGCTGTAACGGCTGGTTACCAGGCTGCCCTCATGGTTCCAACAGAGATTCTTGCAGAGCAGCATTTTTGAGAGTTTACAGGGGCTCTTTCCGGAATTAAAAATCGAGCTTTTGACAGGCTCCTTGAAAGTTGCAAAAGGCGTGAGGTCTTGAGACTATTACAAAGGCGATGCAGATTTTATTATCGGGACCCATGCCCTGATTCAAGAGGGCGTGGATTATGCTCGCCTTGGCTTGATTATCATTGATGAGCAACACCGTTTTGGTGTAGGACAGAGACGAATTCTGAGAGAAAAAGGAGACAATCCTGATGTCCTCATGATGACAGCAACTCCTATTCCAAGAACCTTAGCCATCACAGCCTTTTGGGGATATGGATGTTTTCAACGATCGACCAGATGCCAGCTGGGCGAAAACCTATCATCACTGCTGGATCAAGCATGAACAACTGCCTCAAGTCCCAACCTGCCTGGAGGAAGAAATACAAAAGGTTCTCAAGCCTACGTCATTTCCCCTTTGATTGAAGAATCAGAAGCCCTGGACCTTAAAAATGCCATTGCCTTGTCAGAAGAATTGACGGCTCATTTTACAGGAAAAGCAGAAGTAGCCCTCTTACATGGGAAGATGAAGAGTGATGAAAAAGACCAGATTATGCAGGATTTCAAAGAAAGAAAAACGGATATCTTAGTCTCTACAACCGTTATCGAGGTTGGGGTCAATGTTCCCAATGCAACGGTCATGGTTATCATGGATGCCGACCGTTTTGGCCTCAGTCAGCTCCACCAGCTTAGAGGTCGTGTAGGTCGAGGGGATAAACAGTCCTATGCGATTCTTGTCGCTAATCCCAAGACCGACTCTGGAGAGACCGAATGCGGATTATGACGGAAACGACCAATGGGTTTGTTCTAGCAGAAGAAGATTTAAAAATGCGTGATCTGGAGAGACTTTCGGGACCAGACAATCAGGGCTACCAGAGTTTCAGGTGGCAGATATTATCGAAGATTTCCCTATTTTAGAAGAAGCTAGAAAGGTTGCCAGCTATATCAGTTCGCTACCAAACTGGCAAGAGGATCCAGAATGGCACATGGTTGCCCTCAATCTCCAGAAGAAAGAATATTTGGATTAAGATTTCTCTAAGAAAATGTTAAGTTTGCTTTAGGGTGAGTATCTATACTAGAGTCATCAAAAGAAACGAGGACTCTCTCATGACTATTAAAAAGCAAATTACCAAAAAGACATTTCAAAAGGAAACTCAACTTCTCCTAAATACTAAGAAAAGAGCTGCAAGGCTCTTTTTCTGTCTATAATGTAAACTTAGACTAGGGATTAATAGAATTATTGGTCCAGTCTATTTACTAATGCTAATAAGGTTGTTATAATTATCGAAACATATCAATTTACTTCTGAAAGGAGTTCACATGACTTTAGAAACAAGAGCTATTGCGGTTCAAGATACTTATGGCGAAAGATTCCAACATTGCTGGGGGTGTGGTCCTCATGATTTGGGCATGCACTTTAAAAACTTATCCAAGTGTTGAAGGTCGTTGTATCAGTCGTATCAAGGTGGATCCTCAGTACACCGGGTGAGTACTCACAATTTGTTTGGTGGATGATTGCAGTTATCTTTGATTGTCACGGACTGCTTCTGCAGCATGGTTTTCAGCATCACGAAAAAGGCTTGGACTTAACACCAGAAACGTGATTGGACGCTTTTATTACCGCCCATTTAGAAGTTGACTATCTGTCCGACACCAATCGATGATGAAATCATTGTTACCTCTGGAACTTGAGGAATTGGGAGCTAGAAAGCAATCATTAGCATGGAAATGACTGTTGCAAGGGCAGGAGAGCAAAGGCTAAAAATGGTGGCAGTTGCTGTCAAAGACACTATGTAAACAAAGAGAATAAATAGTGAGAGCAAGGAATTGCCTCTTTTCGTATTAGAATGATTTCATTTGTCAAACTTAGGTAGATGAGGTCTCCAGAGAAAACCTCTTGAAACTACTTTTTAAACTAAACTTGATTAGCTAGAGAGCTAAATACACTTTCGTTTTAAGGTCTTTCTTGCAATGAATTTCCAGATATGATACAGTTATGATAACGCTTACAAGAAGGAGGATCAATGAGAACCAGCATTACTAGAAGAAATGAAAACTTATAAAGGACGTGATGAAGTCCTCAAGAGTTTGATGCATTTTTGGGATGGAGAGTCTAGCAAAATTGTCTACTCTACTGGCTTACCAGTTAGAAGAACGTAATTTTCTATATTCCAAATGTTCATTGCTAAGTGAATTGACCTTTAAAGGACTCGTGATGGACAAGTTTATGCCCGTGTCGTATTGCCAAAACCAGAGAAGAAAGTTCCTGTCATTTTCCACTTCCATGGTTATATGGGTCGTGGTTGGGACTGGACTGATATGCTCGCCTTTACGGTAGCTGGCTACGGTGTCGTGACCATGGATGTGCGAGGTCAATCTGGCTATTCTCAAGATGGCTGCATGATCTCCGCTAGGAATACAGTCAAGGGTCAAATTATCCGTGAGCAGTAGAAGGAAAAAGATCAACTCTCAAGGATGCTGATCTGGATATTTATCAGCTAGTTGAAATTGTGGCCAGTCTTCCACAAGTTGATGAAGAACAGTTGGCAAGTTACGGTGCTTCTCAAGGAGGAGCCTTGGCTTTGGTTGCTGCTGGTCTCAACCCTCGCATCAAGCGTACAGTTGCTATTTATCCATTCTTATCAGACTTCAGACGAGTCATTGAGATTGGTAATACTATGAAGTTTGCGATGAACTTTTTCCGCTAGTTTTTAAGTTTCACGATCCCTTCCATGAAACAGAAGATCAAATCATGGAAACTCTAGGGTTACATCGATGTGAAAAACTTTGCTCATCGTATTAAAGGACCTGTTCGAATGATTACAGGACTTGATGATGATGTTTGTTATCCAATTACCCAATTTGCTATCTACAATCGTTTGACCTGTGAAAAGAGCTATCGTATCATGCCAGAGTACGCTCATGAGGCCAAAAGGAATGTCCATGTTAATGACCAAGTCTAGTAATTGGCTGTGGGAGTGATTCCATTTACCTACCTTTGTTCAATAAATTTCTGAGACTTTCTCAAGAAGTCCAGGATTTTTATACAGGATGAAAGTAGTTTCACAAAGTTTGATTCTTCTAACTATATCTGAGCAAAAATCTATTATACACAGTATATCTATAATTTGTAATATTTATTATATAATAAACATAATAATAAATTTGAAAAGGAGAAAAACTTGGAGCTAGTTTAGTTTTTAAGTTGCAAGAGTAGTTTAAATTAAAAAGAGTGGGACTCTATCCAATAATACAGTTTCTTTTTGCCCTAAGTATTTAGGATTAAAATTTTTCAAAAAGAAAGCGCTTTATTTTTAATAAGAAAGGGAATATATGAATCAGAGACATTTTGATCGAGAAACAACGATATGGAATTGGAAAATTCACAGCTGGAGCAGCTTCCAGTAGTGATTGAGCAGTTATTTTTGGTGCTGCCCTCAGTCTTGGCACAAGAAGCTCACAAACTAGCAAAACAAGGAGGCAGAAGCAGGAGCTCTTTACTCATGTAGACAGAACTGTAGATAAAGTAGGAACAGAGAATAATAATGGAACTGAAGTAAACCGTAAGAGCTGAAAGCAAACCCCAGGGTCTGAAAAACCAACAGAAACCAGAAGCATCAAACGAAACCCAGCTACAGAGAGTGGAGACGAAGAAGCTGGAAACATTCCTCGTGACTTTATGCAAGAGAGTTGAAAATGCAAATACTGTTCTAGAGAAGGAAGATGTTGAAACCAATCCTTCAAAACGGTCAAATAGTTGACATGAAAGACGAGCTGGACAAGGTTACTTCAGAATGCGACTATTCATATGGAGTTCAAACCAGATGCATCTGCACCAAATTTATACAGTCTTTTTCTCAGTTTCAAGTGATACCAAAGTAGATGAATACTTCACCATGGCAATCCTTAATAACACAGCTATCGTTGAAGGTCGTGATGCCAATGGAAAAACATTTCTATGGTGATTATAAACCGCTCTTTGAAGATTAAGCTCAGGTGAGTGGAACTCTGTAACCTTTACAGTTGAAAGACCAATGCAGACCAACCAAATGGTCAAGTCTCGCGTCTATGTAAATGGTGTCTTGTCTCGAACAAGTCCTCAGTCTGGTCTGTCATCCAAGACATGCCAGATGTCAATCGTATGCAAAATTGGTACATTGAAACGTAAAGGCAAAACCATTGCGCGCGCTAATCTAAAGTCCGTAATCTAACTGTTTATGATCGTGCCTTTTTCTCCAGAAGAAGTTAAAAACGTAGCCAACTTTTTGAAAGAGGAGAGTTGAGAAGAAACTTCCTGAAGGAGCAGTTACGGATAAACTGGACGTTTTGAAGGTGTGAGAACCGCAAGTCAAATAAAGATGGTATCGCAAGCTACCGTATCTCCAGCCCTATCTAAAACGGATAAGGGAACCCAATCGTTGGAGCAGACGAGAGACGTTTGCATCACTGACTGGGGTGATATCGGTATGGTCGTCGTCGTAGTGATGATATAGGGTAAAACTTGGGAGACAGGAATCGTCATCTCAAATCCTCGTGACAATGAGAAGGCTAAGAGAGGTCACAGGCTCACCAGTCAACATTGACATGGCCCCTAGTCCAAGATCCAAAGACGAAGCGAATCTTTGCCATCTATGATATGTTCGTAGAAGGCGAAGCTGTTAGAGATTTTGCCAGAAAAGCGCCATGTTTATGAGAAAATTGATGATAAGAGTATACCAAGTCTTGTACAAACAAGGTGATGCAGCACGTTATACACCCGTGAAAATGGCGAAGTTTTTGACCCTGAAAAGATAGAAAGACAGTAATACCGTGTTGTAGTTGATCCTAAGAAACCAGCCTATAGTGATAAGGGTGACCTTTTATAAGGGTGAGGAACTAATCGGTAATGTCTACTGATTACAGCGACAAGAACATCTTTAGAGTTTCAAACACTAATTATCTCTGGATGTCTTATAGTGATGACGATGGAAAAACTTGGTCTGCACCCAAAGATATTAGCATACGGCATCTCGTAAGTGACCGGATGCACTTTAGGTACTGACCTGGTACAGGTATTGCCTTGCATTCAGGACCTCATAAAGGGCGTCTCGACCAGCCCACACAACAAATAACGTATCCTACCTAAGTGGTTCTCGTCTTCACGCTCATTTACTCAGATGACCATGAAACTTAGCACGCTGGTGAAGCTGTCAATGATAACCGCCCAGTAGGCAACCAAACAATTCACTCTTCAACTATGAATAACCAGGTGCTCAAATACTGGAGTCAACTGTTGCAGTTGAATAATGGAGATCTCAAACTCTTCATGCGTGGATTGACAGGTGATTCCTCGGGCAGCGAGCAAAAAGATGGAGCGACTTTGGGGAAAAAGATGTAAAACGCCATTCAGATGTCAAAGACGTCTACGTTCAAATGTCGCATTCATACGGTCAATGATGGTAGGAATATATCATCCTCAGTACGCAGGTGACAGACGTTACAATGGTTTGCACATGCAACGTGTGGAAGCTAATGGAGACTCATCTTGGCTCAAGCACAATCCAATTTCAAAGTGGCAAATTGCTTATAACTCATGTAAAGATCTTGAAATGGCGACTGTTGCTTTTATGAGCACGCGACTGCCATCAAAATGAATACACCTTGTCTTATAAGAAATTCAACTGGGATTTTTAAGTAAGGATATGATCTCCAACGGAAGCAAAAGTGAAAAATGCAGTTGAAAATGGGCAAAACATTATTGCTTTTAGAATTTGATTCTGAAGTCTTAGTCAATCAGGCCCCAGTTTTGAAAATTAGCTAATGTAACTTGGTTCCATCTTAACTCAGCATGATACGAAAACTCTATTATTTGCTGTAAGAAAAGAAGACATCGGTCAAGAAATCACTGAAATTGTAGCAGGTGCTATTGAAAGTATGCATAACTTACCAGTGAAACTTGAAGGAGCTGGGATTCCAGGAACTAATGGCAACGAAATTGCTATCAATGAAGTTCCAGAATTTACAGGTGGTGTAAACGGTGAAGAAGGTTCCAACTATGACGCACCAGAATAGAAGGTGGCGGAATGGTATCCGGATCGGTTCACGAAGCACCAGAATTTACAGGTGGCGTGAATGGTGACGAAGGTGCAGTTCATGAAGTCCCAGAATTATCTGTTGAAGAAAGCTCAAAAGGTGACCCTGCAGTCCATGAAGTTCCAGAATATGAAGGTGGCGTGAATGAGAAACAGGTTCCGTTCATGAAGCACCAGAATATGAAGGTGGCGTGAATGGTGAAGGCGGTTCAGTACACGAAGCACCAGAATCATGAAGGTGGCGTGAATGGCGAAGGTGGTTCAGCACACGAAGCACCAGGAATATGAAGGTGGTGTGAATGGAGAAACAGGTTCCGTTCATGACTCACCAGGATATGAAGGTGGCGTGAATGGAGAAACAGGTTCCGTTCCTGAAGCGCCAGGATATGAAGGAGGTGTGAATGGAGAAACAGGTTCTGTCTCATGAAGTTCCAGAATATGAAGGTGGCGTGAATGGAGAAACAGCCTCTGTTCACGACGCACCAGGATATGAAGGAGGTGGAATGGTGACCCAGGTTCTGTCTCATGAAGTTCCAGAATACGAAGGTGGCGTGAATGGAGAAACAGGTTCCGTTCATACAGTATCAGAATATGAAGGTGGTGTGAATGGCGCAAGTGGTTCCGTTCATGAAGTCCCAGAATTTGCAGGTGGTGTGAATGGGGACTCAGGTGCAGTTCATGAAATTCAGAATATGAAGGTGGTGTGAATGGAGAAACAGGTTCTGTTCATGCAGCATCGAATTTGCAGGTGGTGAATGGCGCAAGTGGTTCCGTTCATGAAGTCCCAGAATTTGCAGGTGGTGTGAATGGAGAAACAGGTTCTGTTCATGCAGCATCAGAATTTGTAGGTGGTGTGAATGGCGCAAGTGGTTCCGTTCATGAAGTCCGTGAATTTGCAGGTGGTGTGAATGGATTCTGATGCAACTATCCGTGAAGAATTACATCAAGGAAGCTCCAGCAAGTATAACAGAGAATCCACTAGCTTTATCTCTATCAAATGATAGAACATACAAAGCACCATCTGTTGACGTGGTGGGAGACAAATTGCCTGAAACAGGAAGTGAAGATGTAAGTCCTCTTGCATCTGTAGGACTTATAGGCTTACTCCTAGCTATGTTTGCTGTTGGCAAGAAAAAAGAAGATTAATAAAATAGCTAAAATCGAAGAATTTCATCGAGAAATTTAACGTTGATAAGTAGGAGCCGTAACTAGAACTGGTTACGGCTTTTTATTTGGGTATTAAAAGAGCGGAGTGAAGAAGTTTAAGGCTAGATCTATTGAAAAAATCGCTTAGTAAAAGATGCCCCTCGAGCGTAGTCTGATCAAAGTGAGGAATTTACTCCAAAAACAAGAAAGTAGTTTCAAAAAAATAAAACTCAGCTCACATTCTTGAAAGTAAAATCTGTATATATTAATCTATCTAAAATGGAAATTTTATTATATAATGAAGGTAGGATAAAAATGAAAGGAGAAGCAAAATCTCTTTAACTAAGTAATGAAAAGATTAATGCTCATATAAAGGAGAGAAAGCATGATGAGGAGACTCATTTGTCAAATAGATTTATTTTTGAAATGAAGAAGGACTAAAAATTTCTACAGAAAGCGCTTTATTTTCGAGGTGAAAGGAAAAAGAAATGAAACATAGTCATTTTGAAAAACAACGATATGGAATTGCAAATTTGCAGTTGGACAGCTTGTGATTGAGAGAAGCCGTTTCGGTCACCAGTATTAGCTCAAGAATCAACAGCTACCAGTAATGAGACTACTGAGCTGAGTAGACAAGGGTCAAACTGAAAAAGTCGTAGATATCGAAAAGAATGTTACGGAGTCTACCGGTAGATAGTTATATACACACACTACAGAAGCAGTACTGAACAGATATCAACCGCAACAGCAGAAACGGCAGAAGCAACTAGAGAAACGGAAAAGATCCAGCCGCTTCCACGTGACTATTATGCTAGAGAATTAGAGAACGCCAATACTGTTCTTGAAAAAGAAGATGTGAGACAGATACTCAAATGGTACAGAATTGACTTGACCGGTGAGTTGAAGTTGCAAAAGAACTCAAAACGCAACCGTTCATATGGAGTTCAAGCCAGATGCTATCCGCACCAGCATTTTACAACCTGTTCTCAGTCGTCGAGTATGTCTGAAAATGAATACTTCAGCCATGGCTGTTTACAACAATGTTGCTCTTTGATCGAGGCCGTGATCAAAACGGTGACCAATTTTATGATAGATACACAGACGCACCATTATAACAGTCAAACCAGGTCAGTGGAACCCAGTAACCTCACAGTTGAAAAACCGACCACAGACTTTCCTAATGGACGAGTTCGTCTGTATGTTAACGGTGTTTTATCTCGTACAAGTCTCAAGTCTAGTAAGTTTATCAAAGATATGCCTGATGTGACTCATGCACAAATTGGTTCCACAAATCGTGCAGGAAGTATGGTTTGGGGGGCAGGTACAAGCTCGTAATCTAACTGTTTACGATCGTGCCTTTGAGTCCAGAAGAGGTTCAAAAATCGTAGCTACCTCTTTGAAAGATCCGAATTAGAGAAAAAGCTTCCAGAAGGAGCTGAGATAACAGATAAAAAGGATGTCTTTGAAGCTGGTCAAAATGGGCAGTCAAATCCAGATGGTATTAATAGCTATCGTATTCCAGCCCTCCTTAAGACTGACAAGGGAACTTTGATTGCTGGAGCTGACGAACGCCGTTTGCACCACTCTGACTGGGGCGATATCGGTATGGTCGTCAAACGAAGTGAAGATAAGGGCCAAACATGTAAGCGATCAATCACTTTGCAAAATCTACGCGACAATCCAAAAGCTACTGATCCATCTGTTGGCTCACCAGTGAATATCGATATGGTTTTAGCCCAAGATACTGAAACTAAATGCATCTTTTCAGTCTATGATATGTTCCCAGAAGGTAAAAGGAATCTTTGGGATGTCAGCTGAAAAGAGGAAGCTTTATAAAGAAATTGATGGAAAACCTACCAAATTCTCATCGTGAAGGAGAAAATGGAGCTCGATATTATTCGTGAAAATGGTGTTGTTCACACACCAGAAGGTCAGGCAACGGATTACCGTGTTGTTGTAAAATCCCAGTCAAGCTGGTTTATAGCGATAAAGGCGATCTCATCAGGTGGACCAACCGCTAGGAAATATCTACTTTTACAAGCACAAAACTTCCATTTAGAATTGCTAAAGACAGCTACTCTGATGTCTTATGATGATGATGATGGTAAGACTTTGGTCTGCAGCCACAAGATATTACCCCAATGGTCAAAGCTGATTGGGATGAAATTTTAGGGTGTGGGACCTGAGGAATTACCTCCAGAATGGACCCGCTAAAGGTCGGATTGTCCCGTTCATACGACGAATAGAAACAAACCACCCTTAATGGTTCTCAATCATCTCGTATCATCTACTCAGATGACCAGCGTAAGACTTTGGCATATGGTGGCGGTGCAATGATAACCGTACATCTTATGATGGCACAGTAGCGATTCAAGCAACATGAACAATTACTATGCTCAAAATATGGAGGCTTTTCATGTTCAGCTGAACAATGGTCAGCTGAAACTTTATGCGTGGTTTGACAGGTGATCGCGTTAGACAAGCAATGATGGTGGTACTACATGGGACAACCATGTAGCACGCTATGATGTACCCGATGTTTATGTTCAAATGGCGGCGACTCATACGGTTCAAGATGGTAAGGAGTATATCCTCTAGCAAATGCTAATGGACCAGGTCGTAAGAATGGTTACATTCGAGTGGCTCGCGTAGAAGAAGATGGCGAGTTGACTTGGCTGCATCATCATTTGATCTCAAGAAGGAGACGCCTATAACTCACTTCAACAGATAGGAGCCAAAAGAATTTGGTCTCTTTGTAGGAACATCATGAAGCTGGTGGCAATCTTATACTTTCATCCTTCAAGAAATTCAACTGGATTTTCTAACGGTAGGAAAGAATTTCTCCTAAAGTAGCCAGTTAAAATGTTATTGAAAAATGGCCAGGAATTCTGCAGTAGAGTCTTGATCTCAGAAGTTTTGTTAACAGTCCAACACTTCAGTTGGCAATGGTAAAAAGTAAACTTCATGACCCAGTACGATACTAGATCTCTGCGTATTTACTAATGACAAGTCAGATATTGGTCAAGAAATAACTGATTGTTTCTGGAGCAATTGAGAGTATGCACAACCTTCCAGTTAATCTTTGAAGGAGCAGGTATTCCTGATCAGTAAATGGTAGCAGCAGCATGAAGTACCAGAATTGAGGGTGCGTAAACATGTGAATCCGGAGGAATTACGAAAAGCACCAGAATTTACAGGTGGCGTAAATGGTGCGAGAGGAGCAATTCATGAAGTTCCGGAATTGACCGTTGAAGAGAATGCTAAAGAGAGCGCAGTCCATGAAGTCCCAGCTTTTTGAAGGTGGCGCAAATGGCGACTCGCAGTCCATGAAGTCCCAGCCTTTGAAGGTAGCGCGTAAATGGCGACTCTGGTGCAGTCCATGAAAGTCCCAGCTTTTGAAGGTAGCGTAAATGGCGACTCTGGCGCAATTCACGAAGTCCCAGCCTTTGAAGGTGTGCGTAAATGGTGAATCCGGAGCAATCCACGAAGTCCCAGAATTTACAGGTGGCGTAATGGCGACTCTGGTGCAGTCCATGAAGTGCCAGCTTTTGAAGGTAGCGTAAATGGCGACTCTGGCGCAATCTCATGAAGTCCCAGCCTTTAGTGGTGGAGTGAATGCCGCTGAAGCTACAAGTTCAGAAGCACCAGCCTTTTGAAGGTGGAGGAATGCCGCCGAAGCAGCAAGTTCAGAAGTACCGGCTTTTGAAGGTGGAGAATGCCACTGAAGCAGCTGTCCATGAAAATTTAGATTACAGAGGTGAGCACCCTTGTGTCACTTGTAATGTCACAAGGTAAGACTTACTACCAGCAAAGCAGTAGTCAACAGGCACATGCCAGAAAGCAGGAAGTGAAGACACAGCAACTCTAGCAACTCTAGGACTTGTAGGAATGCTCTTGCATGTTCACATTGGTAAGAAAAGAAAAATTGTACAGATCCCAATTGAAAGTTGTATAATGAGAATTTATTAGAACAAGAAGTCGTAAACCCTAGTTTAGTTACGACTTCTTGAAGTTAGATGGACCTTGTATTATAATTATATACAGTCTAGTAGAACAGAGGAACAAAATGCTCTGAAAACTACTTTCAGCTTAAGCTGTTCTATAAAAATTGTTTTGAAAGACTCAACCTATTCTATTACAAAATATTGAAAGCGTTTTAAAAATGGTATATAATAGGCCCATAAGAAAAAGAAAAAGGAGGAAAGTGGATGCCACAATCAGTAAAGAAGCTTTTGATTGAAACAGGATTAAAGACGGAATCATCGTTTCGTCAGGCACTTCTCACGAACCGCTTGTATAGCAGAAGCGGGAGGGTCATTCCCTACAGTCAGCGGCTGAGCAAGGAGGCGGTAGGTATTCGAGCACAGTGTCTGAGATATCGGTAAAATTAAGGGCAGTTACAAAACTTCCAATTGGAATCATTAAGCGTGACTATCCACCACAAGAGCCCTTTATCACAGCCACTATGAGGAGGTTGATGAACTAGCAGCTCTTGGATATTGAAGTCATTGTTTTGATTGCACCAAGGAGAACGTTATGATGGTTTGGATATTCAAGATTTTATCTGTCAAGCAAGGAGAAATATCCAGATCAACCTCTGATGGCTGATATCAGTACCTTTGAAGAGGGGTTAACAGCTGTTGAGGCAGGCATTGACTTTGTCGGAACAACCTTTGGTCAGGCTATACATCCCACAGTCCAAAAAGTTGATGGTCCAGATTTTTGAACTTATTAAAAACTCCGTGATGCAGTAGACGTTATCGCAGAAGGAGATCTACCATCTGAACAAGCCAAGAAAAACTCCACGGCTTCGGAGTACGAGGCATCGTTGTAGGTGGCGCTATTACTAGACCAAAAGAGATTACGGAGCGTTTTGTTTCGGGTCTTAAGTAACACAATCATTTAAAAATGAGGAGAGTGGTGAATTCGTAGAAACAAATGAAAACGTATACAAGAACTACATTGCTCATTATCCAATTTGGATACGATAAATAATACTTTAGGAGAATACACATGAAATTTAGAAATTAGTTTGTACAATATTGCAGGTGCTGTGGTTCTATCTCTCTGCCGCGGCAAATCTGACGCTATCAAAGATGCTGTAACCAGGGTGATGCAGCAGCAAAAACAACTGAAATCACTTGCGGGCGTTCTCAGTCTTCACTCAAGAAAAATCTGTGACGGTGTTGAACTTATGAAAATCTATCATCGAAGCTTTTCGAAAAGCAAACCCAGATATCAAAGTTAAACTAGAAAACAACGGACTTCAAATCTGGTCCAGAAAAATCACGACAGCTATTGAAGCTTGAACTGCTCTAGATGTACTTTTCGATGCACCAGGTCGTATCATTAATTACGGTAAAAATGGTAAATTAGCTGAGTTGAATGACCTCTTTACAGATGAAATTTGTTAAGATGTTAATAATGAAAACATCATTCAAGCAAGCAGTTGGCGAGACAAGCATACATGGTATCCAATCTGCTCTGCACCATTCTATTGGTTTAAGAACAAGAAAAATGTTGAAGATGCTGTGGTAGCTAACCTTGTTAAAGAAGGTTGGACAACAGATGATTTTGAAAAGTCTTGAAAGCACTTAAAGACAAAGGATACACTCTAGGTTCATTGTTCAGTTCTGGGCTAAGAGACCACCAGGAACACGTGCCTCATCGCTAACTCATACGGCGGTCTCTGTAACAGACAAAGAAGTTACTAAACACACAACTGATGATCCCAGTTCGTTAAAGGTCTTGAAAAAGCTAACTCAGCTGGATTAAAGATGGTTTGTTGAACAACGGTTCACACTTGACGGTGGATAGACATCCAAAACTTTGCAAACGGTCAAACATCATACACAACCTTTGGGCACCAGCTCAAAACGGTATCCAAGCTAAATTATTGAAAGCAAGTAGTTGAAGTGGTAGAAGTTCCATTCCCATCTGATTCTAGAAACCAGCCTTTTGAATACCTTTGTAAACGGATTTGGTAGTATTAACAACAAGGATGAAAAGAAAGTTGTTGCGGCTAAGAAATTCATCCAATTCATCGCTGATGATAAAAGAGTGGGGGTCCTAAAGACGTAGTTCTACAGGAGCATTCCCATGTCTGTACTTCATTTGCAAAACTTTACGATGACAAACGTATGGAAACAATCAGTGGTTGACCTCAATACTAGCTCTCCATACTACAACACAATCGATGGATTCGCAATGAGAACTCTATGGTCCCTAAATGTTGCAACCGTATCTAGCGCGATGAAGAGCCAGCAGCTGCTTGAAAGCTCTCACTGAAAAAGCAAACGAAAACTATTAAAAAGCAGCAAAATAATAAGTCCCAATGAATATGACAGCCCCTTTTCCTGTGCATAGAGGTGTACGAGCAAAGGGGGACTTTTGTTTGAGAACTGAGCATCCGATTGACCAAAATTATAATGAAGTTCTTACATGAAGCTATCTTTGAAAAATTTCATTTTGATTTTTAAACCTGCGGATAACAGATAACAAAAATGGCTGAGCGAGGTGCTCGACCGTGAAAGTCACCAAATCCGCAGCGAGGGAAACCGTGCCTGGCGCTTTCTTGCTAGCACCAGTTCCATTATTCTCACCACCCTCGTGTTTTAGCTCCATGATAGCGGGTCATCACTAGCTGCCTTTAACCATCTGGCTGACCAGCTTTGAGTTTATAGGCTCAGACACTATATTCGTACGTTTGAGTGACCCAGTTTCTGCATGAAGTCTCAATCACTACTGCAATCTCAGAGGCTGAGCTTCTGTACCGCCGTCGTACTCTTCGCGCTCTTGTAGCATCACAGACTCATCAACAAAATGCGTGTAGCTCGTTCATTCTATCGTTTCAGATCTTCCTACCTGTAGTTACCAGTAAGCAGGCGTACGGTTGTGCGGAAATGGATTCAAGGATCCTCTCTATCAGGTATTGAACTTTGTGCTTAAGCCGCTTGCCTACATCATCAGCGTGAACATTTCTTGGCTGGGGTGATAAAACTGACTGATGGCGATTATGATTATGCTCTTTTCAATGCATATCTAGTTGGCCAGCCGGATCGTCCTCGTGCATCGCGGCAATGGGGAACATCGACAACTCTTCTAGTTGAAGCGGCTCGTGTTGATAGGAGCTGCCAGAACTGCAAGTTTTCTGAAGACTAAAATGCATGCCGTCTCTCCAACAACTCTCTTTATATCGCAACTACCATCACCATCAACCCGATCCCAGTGTTTCGCCTTTGATCTCGCTTTTGACCTGCGGTCTGCCCAAACCATCACTGGGCACTTTCGCAATTCCCTGCGTATGACGAGGCGGAAAGCCCACTGGACAGAGGGCTGGCCATGCCAACGACAGTCGGTGTCTTGGCACAGTAAAGTGATTGCCATCGTCGCTTTAGAGTTCCAACTTTAAAGCTACTTGGAAACGACGTAGAATACACAGAAAAGGAGACAGCTATGCACTCTACACAAAAGAAACCTTAACAGCCTCACCAAGTTATTTTCAACCATCTTCTCTGCTCTTATTGGACTGTACCGTTTATCTTCTTCCATTCTCTGCCTGGATCTGACAGGTGCATTCAATCACAACTGGATACCATTATGATTCCACCACAATGGTTCCTTAAAGCTCCAAACTAATGGAGAACTCCTTTTGAACAATTAATGGTTCAAAACCCAGCCATCCAATGGATGTGAACTTGCATTTCATTTTGCGACTATGTTATTAGTCTGTGCAACCTCTTCACTTGCAGTAAGTTATGTACTCAGGCTGTTAAAATGCTTCTGCTGTGTCAACGGTATTCTCTTTGCAATCTTTATTGCAGCGCATGGCTCTCCAAAACAAATGTTGTCCTTGGTGCTCTTTGCAGCTGTATTGTCAACTTTTATGGGAATCCATGACACCCTTTGGGCTGTAACTCTTTGCCTCGATCGATGTAGCCTTTGTTCTCCCTTGTGCAAAACAGTTCAGGAAAGTTTGATCCAACAGAATTGCTTGAATCAGCTCAAAATTGATGGCTGTGGGGAAATTTCAGACATCTCTGAGCATGCAGCATTCCCAATCGTGAAACCTGGATTTGGCAGCCCTTGCACCTCTTTACCTTCATCATCTCTGAAACGATTACTCATGCGTGGTTGGTACGTTGACTTTCTCGGCAACAACTTGACTGGCCTCCTCGGGGCTGCAAACCGCATGGCTGAGATGAAGCGACTAACTATGGTCGGACTCGTGGCAGGTGCTGGCCCCAGCGGCGTAAGCGCGAATCAAACAGGCCTTCGTAGCAAAAATCATTTCTACTCAAGCAGCACTGTGGAGCGGTTAAGGGTTAATCGAGAGTATTTGATTATATTGATATATTCTACAATTAGAAAGTTAGTATCATAGAGAAGAGAGTAGAATATGCTGGATGATTTAAAAATATAACCTTGCATAGCGACTTCAGTCCGAATTTCAGATAAGGCTCATTGATCATCTTTAAGGATCACCGCAAAGATACTTTCGAATTTGGGCATGATATTGACGGAGACATGCGTGTTTCTAGTAGTTCAAGAAAAATGTCTCAATCAAGAAGAAAATGATCGTTTTGAGTCACTCACAAAACCATGCAGACTTGCATTTGTTGAAGCTGAAGGCGCGAATACCATGTTACGCGTCGTATGCTGACGAGGCAGTAGCATTTGACAAGCTAGTGACATTGGCTTGTTCACTGTCACGAACAATACCTACTGGTTGTTGTGTCATAATGCAGTCTTTCCAGGGAGCCTCATCAACCGAACGGTTACAGGCTGTAGATAAGGTCTTGCAAGCATTATTTAAATAACTAGATTAGCTGTAAGGAGGAGCAAGCAATGGCAACAAAAGGTCTGCTTAATTGTAGCAAGCATTTGATACGGCGTAATTTCTCTCATGTTTTAGTGAGAAAGTCTTGGAGGTCGTCACTGTAAACCTACTACTTTCTTGTGTCTTGTTTGCCGTCTCACTAATTTGTGGATATGCTAAGATTAGTCTCATCAGACATACTTTTTGAAATTAAGAAGAGCAGACGTGTTCCTGTCTCTCAAAACCTGCATATGCAGGTCCTCTAAACACAAATTGGAAATTAGGGCACTGGATAGGTTTGTTGGTTGCGAGGAGTCTGATTGTCAAATGGCATTAATGTATCTACGCCTGGAGTCAACTCGGTTTAGTGTTTCCGGATACTCAAAAGCCATCTGCTTGAATTTCCACATTCTTAAGACCGCCGCGCTGGCAAGTTAATTCCATCGCAGCCTCGTTATGAATTGACTGCAGGAGATCCTTCGTGAAAGGTTTGCCTTCAGTAAGTTTTAACCTCCTTGGTTTCCATCCTCGAATCATTATGATTCTCACTCATCCACACTTCTTATACTATCTTACTCTTTTGCTGGACTTGAAGATTAATGGCACCATTAAATGAAATTAAAATGGATGATCAAGAAACAATTCTAAGGATCAATATATTGTTCTTTTGTATAGATTGAAACAGAAAAATTGACCACTAATACATAATGCCTTGGTTTCAAGAATAAAATGAACTACCACCATTATAGAGTGATTTCACCAGCGTAGAAGACCGCAAATTGATCTAGAAGGCAATGATCGGTCACGAGCCAGCACCACGAAGATAGTGATGAACTTGCTCGCCAGCGAAAGCTTGGGAGAGATGCTATCGCAAACAACACTGTCGTCAGCACCGAAAACACGAACGGCAGATCAACAACATCTCAATTAGTAGGTGTTGCTTTTGACTCCAAGTCTACACAGAAACAAAAACCGCGGTCTCGGCAATATCACATCAGCATCAGGTGTGATCGTATCAATTTTAATGGTCCAGATGAGGCCCAGTATCCGCATGCGCCGCGGTATCGGTGGTATTTATGGTGCTGGGCGCGAACTCTTCTGAAATCAACCAACGACGTATCAAAGATTTAAAACGGCATCGCGCATGATCAATCACCGGTAAATTGACTGCAGCTCATGCGTACTGTGGGACAGCAGTTCTCGAAAATCAATGGCATCCTAACATCGGATCGCCTGTTCTCCGTTCAAAACCAGCACCCAAATACATCAACCGGAAGCGCTGCATGATCGTAAACGTCAATCAGCAGAGGCTATGGTTAATTATGCTGCACCGATATGGGGTGTCTAATATCAAACAGTTTGATTAAGATGGCACCCAGAGTCCACCATGGCAACTGAGTCTATCCGATTTTACAAAAAGAAAGAGATCGGCTAGCTATTCAGAAAGGTCCAGGCAGGTAAAATATTTCCTCTGCGGGAATGGGAATAACTTAATGGCAGAAATTTTCATGCTGGTCCCCAAATCCCCAAACTATGTTGGTACTCAGTTCAAAAAGAAATTGAAGGAACTTTAAGATTCCTTTATAGACGAATAATCAGCAATCTAGCAGAAGCTTGGTTCAGGCGGAGGAAATACCGCTTAACCCAATGGAACGGTATCAATAATCAGCGGTCGGAGTCAGATTTGTCAAACCACTGTCTATATGATCGTGAAGCCACTGAGGTGGCAAGTACTGTGCGGTATTGACCGTGGCACCGGTGCTCATGTTATCATGCAGCCAACCTAGTTGTCATCCTTGTAGGTATCATGATGGTAGCCATTCTCAAACCTAAGATCTGCAATAGCCTGGAAGAAGCCCTGGCACCAAGTCATTTTGAAAATGATTGAGTCAGTCACCACTGCTTGGCACATTTGTCACTGAGAAGAATAATCTAAATAAAACATTTTAGGATTTTAGTTAAAAACAAGAAACAGGATAAACACAAATCAATGCGCAATAATTTTAGAATATAGTATATTTATTATACTAAACACTGAAAGAGGATTTATTCGATCGGAGGCGATTTTATTATTTAGTGCGAATAACAAAAAGACCAAGAAAAAAATAAAGTCGTTCTAGGTGAACCAAATGGGTAGTTAACACCCAGACCATATACTAATAAACAATATTTTTAGAAAGGTAGAATATTTAGTGACCAAGCCAACTGTCGGTGTTAAGCTTCAGGAAGGTTATCTTGCTTTTTGGTATATCAGGCATGAAGTCGTAACGGAACAAAATCCTGAAGTGGATAAAGCAAGAAGAATACATGAAAAACCTGTATTGAAAACCAGGTGATTACCCTCAAAGTGATCCAGAAAACCGATATCAAACACAAAGAATTAAGAACCACATGTCTATCTGAAAGCGAAAAGAAAATAGAGCCATTATCAATGGCGGTCAAGAATCTGAAGAGTATCAATTATGAGGGTCAACTAGCTACTGCCGCCACTATGGTTTATAGTACTTTACACGCAGAGCAACCACCGCCTGGTATTCTGCATCTGTTGCAACCTAATTGATTCTTTACCGTTGCTCATAACTTCCTAGGCCAATAAAGAAAACTAGAAGGCCACATCTGTGGTGGAAAATCTGCCCAGTTCTACTCATATAACGTTGGCTCAAACAGCAGAAAATCATCAAACCATGGTTCATTTAGAGAAAAGGACATCCATTTCCCAACAAAGGAGTTGAAAATATTACAAAACGACCTTGCTCTTTGTAGAAGCTCCTATTCTCTTCCAATCAAGAAAACCTCACCATGAAGATCAACCAGGAAATGATTAGCATGATTTACCAACTGACTTGTTTGAAAGAGTTGAAACATCCAGCCAATAAGACGAATCTGATCTGTTGAGTCTCATGAAACACCAGGTCACCACTGTCCACCACTGACTGCGAATGACAGCCATGAAAGTTCGTCACCACACGAACCAAAGCGACAATGGTGTTCCTGAAAGAATCGCTTGGTGGCGACCCGTCCTTCACCTGAAACGAAACCAGTCGGGTTAAGGACATGATTGCCAAATATGGTGAAAGGCTGTACCAAGTGATAACGGAAATCGTTACTACTTTACCTATATGCGTCAAGCTGAAACAGCTACATCGGTACAACGAATATTCCTTCAACCAAGATGGGATTGGCACCACCATGAGTTGGTCGTAAGCAGTTATTCAACACGAAGACGAAGAAGGAACCAGTCAAGAAAATGATACTTTTAAGGGAAAAGACAGAAGTTGGAACTCAGTTTGACTATAACTATGAAATTGAGAAGACTGATTCTTCTAAGAAGAACAGTTAAAAAATATGAGATTGTCTCACCGATGGCAAGCTGTCATCAAGCAACCAAAGATGCCAGAAGAAGCATTTTTAGCGTTGGAGTAAGACTCTGCAGAAACTCGTGTCAAGGTTGTTTATGTCACGAAGGTCTTCGACGTCTGTTACCGCTGAAAGGCACAGATCAAGACTGGCGCCAGCAACTGCATACAATGAAGGTAAGGAATACGATGTTTCCTTTTGTTCATAGATCTAAGCCAAAGAAATTGCAGGATATCGTGCAATGTGCCAAGAAGCGACTATCAACATAAAGGAGGAACCAAGATGGAATTTAAAAAATTGAAGATCCAAACCAGTAACTCGTAACCTGCGGTTGATCCGCAGACAGAACAGAGATTGCCAAGTTACGGGTCCGCCCAAGCAAGGCTCACCTGGATTACCACAAGGTACCGCCTTCACCACTATGGCATGAACACCATACTGATTCTGGAGTGGGGGATGGTCAAGAAACCGCAAACTTCAATCCAACTAACCTGGCAGATCAGTGGATTAAGACTTCGGCTGATGCGGGATTCAAACGAACCATTATGGTTGGGGAAACAATTATGATGACGGTAATCTATCCTTCTCAATAAACATAATGGTCGCCGCTAGTCCATGGAAAGGCGTAAGGGAGGAATCTCGAAGAGATTCCCAAATCAGCAACGCGATGAATATAAGTGTTTATTTATCGGGATGCCAACCATCCTAAATATCATGTTGCAACTGGAGAAAGTATAACAACGAACATCACCAAACCAAGGAAATCCTTGGCAATCCTAAATACGTGTCAAAGGTAAGTTTATCGAAGTTTACGGACGGCGCGCGGGTAGCGGAGCTCAAAAAGTAACTCTATAATTAATGAGTACCCTGGCACATCAAGGCTGAGGGAGATATCGCTATCTTCTCTGCTCAACCGCGTCCGCTGGATTGGTACGAACGTGGTATCGCCGGAGATCCAGCTGGCATAAGGTCAAGAAAGCTAAAATCACTGATGATGTGAAGAATGAGTATCTCAAACTATGGAGATCCAGGCGAGATATGCGTACCAGCGGCAAAGGTGACCAGCCTTTGCATCTGTTCAGGGTTGGTTCTACCATGACAATCAACAGCCAAAATCGTCAACGACGGCGGATATCTACCGCCTGCTGGTTATCGAGGAACGCCGCTCTTCTCAATATTCCACCAAATAAAGAAGGTACCCGGCAGATGCAGACGTACTGGTTGGAAAGAATTTGAGCAACCCGATCGGGAACGGCAGGACTGACTGTTAAGGAGCAATTGGGTAACTGCAAGCCTCACTCGTAAGAATCACTTAATGCGTCACCGACAGGCGTGATGATACTAGCTGGCATTGTCAAATGATGTGCTGGCGTGTCTACTGCAGATCTTAATAAAAAGAGACGCGCGACGTGGTTGAATCAAAGAAGATATCGCTAAAGGTCAGCGCATTTCTGGATTCGCTGAAGTTGAACTCACGGCCGCAGCACCATATGGTGAAGGGTGCCCAACTGTTGGTTATCGTCGCTTTATCCAAGGTCGTCCAGTAGAAGCCCAAGATTCGTGTGACTATTACTGGTGCGCAAGCAACTCCACTTTGGACAAACTTCTCTGTTTAGTGCACTTCCAAGCAGCATTGAGAAATAGATGGTTATCTTCCGGATTGGACTACCATTCAACACAACATTGATAAAAAGAAATAACTTGGTATGATGAATTGAAATCATGAACATCTAAGGGACTTAAATCCAAAAGATGTTAAACCTACCGTTTCACTGGAACTAAGGCTTATGTCAACGGTTAGTGGATCCAAACCACGCTGTCGTCAGTTTACGTGGATGACAAAAGGTTGCAGACGTACAAACTAATAATGGTGCCCAAACGTAGCCAGATGGCTGGCAAATGATGATCAGTCTAGGTGAATACATCAAACCGCACAAAACTGAAAAGCATAAATCAGTACGCTCAATAATGCTGGTAGTTGCATGTTTGAGTTGAAAGAAACAGCCAGAAGTTCAAAAGGTCATCCAGTTACTGTAACCATTAAACGTTGGTGGTGCGAGCTGCAATGCGTTCATGTCGTGACTGAACTATAGTCAAATTCACGTAAATGATATGATGCAACATGATTTGACCCCAAGACAGAAACAGAAAAGACTTTGACAAATTCCGACACTGACTTTTACGGAGCAAGCTGATTCACACCTTTTGACGAAGTAAAAATGACTAGCGCTCAGACGATGCCTTGTTGATTTGCAACTGAAGCAACTGTTCAAGGTAATGAAGGCTGAATTGCTTCCAAAAGTATCAAGTAAGTCACGATGATTGTTGCCAACAAATTGATTCATAAGCCCAGGTTACACCATGAAACCACCTTCAGGTAAATATCAAACACTGAGCTTTGGCATCATTTGGCCGAACACTGAAGAACAGAAGAAAATGCTAGTAACAGCCACTTCTACGGAACAGGTCTTGAGATCAAGGTGGATCTCAGTGACATGGTATCTATAAAGTACCCGCTGACGGTAGAAAAGTCGAGTATCAAGATACCTAGGTACGCTTCTATACACCAGGGCAGAAGTACTAGTGGTACAGCCACTACTCGTCAAGGGGTGGTCAGGACTTCTGTTCGTTTGACCACCTGAAGAAGGGTTACATACAACCCTGCACTGGATCCAAACAATGATAATGCATGAGAAATATTGGTATCCAAGTTGACAGTTCATCACCGCGTGGTAAAGATAGTGCTTTAAACAAAGCAGAGTTAATCCAAGCCATGAAGAGCTGGAAGGATGATGGTTGGTTAAGTTGACCAGACAAGCTTGAAGAAGCCCACTCCAGAGGCACGTCACGCCTTTCAAGTCAAACGTTCGATAAATTATCCGAGCAACTTTCAGCAAGTGAAGCCAGTCGCACAAGAAGTTCTGAAGACAGTAGCAGCTTTGCAAACGATCCCCTGATATGCTGAAGTACTACGGCAGTACAGGATGATACGCCAACACCAGAACAACAGCCAGGAAGAACTCAAACTATGGACATAGCCATGGCAAGTCTGACCGGAAGCGATTGAAAAGAGCACGCTGAGCTCGCGATGATAAAGGAAGCTAAGAAGAAAGTTAGTTGAGTTGGCTGAATGTTTCATGCTATCCAGTAGCCAAGACCAGGATGGTAGATAAGGCTTTGGAAAAATGCTCGAATGGCATGACCAACTTGCTGACCTAAAAGAGGAACGAAACCATGTTTAGAAGAGCCAAACCATCGACTACGACATGCTATGGCAACCAGAAGCAATTGAAAGAAAGACTAAAGAACTTGGTGATGATAAAGAGCTGTAAAGAAACTTAGAATCCACAGAGCAAGCAATCGTAAAGCATCCAAGAGGCTAAAACACAAGATGCAGATAAAGCCTTGAAACTGTGTTCAGCCTATTAATCAGCTTCCGCGACCTGAAAGAGGATCCAAAACTGAAGAACCAAGAAACCAGAAGAGTCTAAAGTCGACCGTCATAAGGACAGAATTAAGGCAGCGAAGAAAAAGCGTTGAACTTGGTCACGATGTGCTTAACAGGAAAAACTGGTTGAACTTGGAGAAAGTCCTTATCGCGTTCATGCCAAGACCCAGGATGGCAGATAAGGCATTGGAAACTGGTCTAGCTGCTATATCAATCAGCTTCTCAAGCAAGTCCAGAAAGAGGATCCAAAACCAGAAGAACCTGCTCAACCAGAGGAAACTGGACTACGATAAAGCTATGGCAAATCTGACTGGAAGCGATTGAAAGAAAGACTAAAGAGCTTTGTGATGATAAAGAAGCTATAGAAACTTGTTACATTGGACAGAACAAGCTATCGTAAAGGATTCAAGAGCAAGACCCAGGATGCAGATAAGGTATTGGAACTGCACTGAAGCTTCTATTAATCAACTTCACAACGGCAATATAGCGGAAACATTCAACCGTTCCAACTGATATAAAGCCTGTCTACACTCCACAAGTCTTGAAGAAGAAGCAATCATTTCAAGACACTTTAAGCAAGATGGATCCACCCAGAAGGTGAACCTGCGTTTCAGGTAGGCCGAAGGTAAAGAACGTATCTCACTTGAAGTGTGCAGATGGAAGCTAAAATGGAAACTGCTGGTTGGAAGCAGCATGACAGATTACCATAACTCAGCAAAGCACGGTAAACCATCCAGCAATCCAAGAAGTACTAGAGTTCACAGGTATGAGTGAATGGATGATGACCTATTCAGGAAGTACCAGAATTCACAGGCGGAGTGAATGGTGATGAAGACTGTATATGAAGTGTTCCAGAATCTCGCAGTAAAAAGTAATGGAGTGACGGATTCATTCAAGCGAAGCCAGGAGTTCATAGGGCGGAGCAATGGTGATGGGCACTATTCATGGTGAAAACCAGAGTTATGGTGGTAAACCAGCTCTGAAGGTGCTATCCATGGAAACTTAGGTACAAAACGAGTAGCCTATTGGTAGCTCGTGCTGTATCACAAAAGCAAGGTCACTACACCGCAATTCGTCACAACTTTCCAGAGAGCAAGGAACGAACTACACACTTGTAAGTTCTAGGTGCTGTAGGAGCGCTTTTGATCGCTGGGGTTAAAAAGGACGACGAATAAAACACGAATCAAAAATCGCTCGGAGAGAGTGATAGACACGTTAGGAATCATCGTTAGTCTTGTAGGAACAAAAGATAGATTAGCTGTGCCAAAAACTTGTTGAACTATTTTGAATCAGTAAAACCCTTGCCGCTTTGGCAACTTAGGTTTCTTTCTCCACTGCGCATAGCCGTTAAAAGCCATTTCTTCCGTAATAGCTATTTAAAGATTTTCCTTTATTTTCGCGATCAACTTAAAAAGCAAGCAGAGTGACCCAGTTATCAGCAGCATTGTTCTGAGATCATGGATATAGGAAGTCGGTTCCAACCAAAATACTGCAAAAACCAGCCTGGCCCACTGCGCTAGTGAGGATCATTCCCATATCTTACATCTAGTAGGCTGTCTATAACATGAAGTTGTTGTTCCTGAAAGAGAAAACCCATGGACCAAAACAATTTATTTAGACAAGAAGTTGTCCCTGCCAGCCACTGGATCCGTCAAGGCTTCACATAGACCGCTACCTAAGTCTCACATAAACTGAAATTTACTGAGCACCGAGCCAGAACCCAGTTCCAAAGAAGACACGCGTTCTGAATTTTCAATCATTTGAGCACGTTCTAATTGTTCCCATTGTGTTCTTGTGGAGGTTTCAAGAACAGTAGCTCGTACCAGCAAGTACGGGACTGATATCCTTGAGTGCGGCCATGCTGAAGCGGATACTTGAAGATAAATTTCGATAACCAGCCGCATTTTAGCAAAAGCGCAGGCCAGAGCGCCTGAGAATATGTGCCGGGCACTGCTGGAGTATGTCGCCAGCCAGTATCTACCTGCAAGAAATAGCGTAAGCAATGACTTGCTCAACTGCGTCACAGCAAGATCTATAATCAGAGAGACTTAAAAGCTTTATAAGACTTTGTTGATTATAATACAAAAGATAAATGCAAAAGCAGAAAAATAAAATATTTTATACACACCTGTTTGATCATTAGGCGCCTATTTTAACTAAAATCAAAAGTCTTTTCCTTTTCCACCCTTTCTTTGGGCCCAAAAACATATGTAATTTTTGATTAGAAATGAGATCTTGATGCATGGAGAAATCGACAGCCAATGGATTCCGATTCGGGCGACCCTATCACCGGTGATAGTTACTCGCCTTTGACCATTATTAAGGCTTACTCTAGGCGTGTAAGTTTTGTGGTGTGCGATTCTATGTTCAACAAACCTGCAACGACGGGTTCTGTTCGTGTGGAGACTCCATGATGCGCAGAAAACTGGCGGAAAATACTAAGCAAGTGTAGCTTTTACAAGAAGCAACAAGATGACTGCAACAGATTTGAAGGATACCGTTCATTAAGCTAAGTGTGACAGTCACTTCACCTCAGTTAACGGAACGCCAACATTATCATTACTTCATTGATCCAGGCTGCCCAAGACAGCAGCTCTTCCGCAGTGCCGAAGGCTGCATGTAACTCAACCATCTGAATCTAAACCCAGGTCAATGCCGCCGAAAGACGATCGAATCAGATAGAGAATAATGGAGGAAGAAATACAGATTGCACTTTAGCCAACCTGTAGGAAATTTTACACTGGGAATATTCAAACAGATCTCTTTAAGTGACACACAGACATCATTGTTTCCAGAAGCCCAAGGAATTACCTGGTATTAGTACTAAACTTCGTGGGATCGAAAATAATAGAAACATCTTTTATCTTTCCATTAATGAAGTGTTTCAAGGAAAACTAGAATCTTCCAGCTGAAGAAGTCGATACTTATCTTAAAAGGCTATTCCTCAATGACCGTGTTGGAACATCCCATTCAGAAAGCGCGAGGGTCCTTCAAGGAAAGTACGGTTAAGGAACCATATTGACAAAAACATGGTATGTGAGAGTGTCAAAAATATCGTAAAGGTAGTGGCAACAACCAACCATCGACTTGGGCTCAAGATGTGAGTGGATAACCTCTCAAAAGGGTTTACCCCTAAATTGGATATGGTGAGCTAAATATTCAGAAGGAGTCTATGTTGTAGCTCCTATCCCAAGATTGGTGCGGTTCTGCTATGTCAGGTATAGTTAAGAATCAGAAACTGGAACAACTCCAGATCAATAGGCAGAAGCACACTGTTTTTGGTGCCAGATTCGTCGTTAAGGCAGCAACCGCTACCAGGATGGGAAATGAATTTTGTCTGGTAATCAAACTCTCTCAAAGATCAACTGATTGTTTTTGGACGGCCTGCCCAACTCAATTTTGCACACTCTTTTCTGCGGATCTTTTCCAATCACGGTGTTGAAGCCTTGGAGCATTCTCTTCTAATACTTACACAGGCTGATTGCCTTTTGAAATGATGGACAACCTTATCGGCCTAATATGACAGCCAGACCAACCAACTGATTCTGCTATGGGTAAACTTCTGTGCCAATTTTGGAGAGTATGGATAGGAGAGTTTCTACTGAGATTGACTTGCCAGATGAATCGACAGGATTTATCCCCAAAAATTTGACTTGGCTAATTATTTAACTAATGCTGGCCAGTTTGATAACCACACCGATGCACTAGCCCAGTACGCTGTAAATCCATTACAACAATGGTGTCTGTCTAGGCCCACATATTGCTCGAGGAATATACGACAACAATGATAAGGGTGGCTCGTAAATTAACCCAAGCACAAATACCAAGGAACTGCAGCTCAATATTTCTAAACCAGATATGGCAATCTTGCTCAAGGATTTCCATCAGTATCGCATGGAACTAACCCCCAACGACAGGACGGGCACAGATGGCGCCACTGTTTCTATCAGTGGTAGACCGGTGGCCAAGTTGCAGCTGAAAATAAAAGCCACAGCCACGCGCAATGCTGTGGCTCAAAACACGAGAAAATCCTCAAAATTGCAGTTGCAGTAGTCTCTCACACACCAATTTAAAAATGTTGGGCCAGCACTGCTCAAGACATTATCAAT
>BNJU01004264.1_pt1 | contig 56672 bp, 49 predicted proteins | sample 8539281 | NCBI WGS metagenome assembly BNJU01 (sample SAMD00202456, study PRJDB9452) | human saliva metagenome | isolation source: human saliva | place: Japan
CAGCCATCATCCGTGAGTCGGGTCCCTCAGCGATCAGCCACCGTAGTGTCGCCAAGCGAGCTGGATGCTCCTTGTCCGCGACGACCTACTACTTCGACGGCTTGGAGGATCTTCTCCATCAGGCGGGGCTGGTCAACATCGGGATGTGGGCCTCTCGTGCCGAGCAGGTTGCGGACCGGGTGGAGGCATTCAAGGGAGTCCCGAGCCTGTCCCAGCGAGTCCGCTTCATCCTGCAGGCGACCCTGCCGGCCCACGGCAGCTACTTCGGTCATTACCTCCAGCTCATTTCGGCGAGCCAGGCGTCCCCGGTCAAACAGGCCTATCGCCAAGGTCGGCAACGCCTCAATGTTGCGTTGCGCCGTGTCCTGCGTCAGCTGGACAGTCCGCTGGAGCCGGAGATGGTCATCGCCGTCGTCGACGGCGCAGCCGTCACTGCCCTCAGTGAGGGCTGGAACGTCAAGTCCACCGCTGCGGGGCTGCTGACCGATCTCATTTCCCTGGCACACGGCATGCCGCCCTTCCAGAGGGCCTGGTGCCACAGTGGACCCCACCGCGGTCAATGCAACGCTGCCTGGGACAGCGAATACAAGCAGTAACCGCTAGGACCGGTGCCTCTCAGGCATTGCGCCTAGCTTTTTCTGCCGGCAGTCTCACCACAAACGAGTGGGATCCAGCTCAACACGCACCGGTTCCTCCCGACGGGCAGACCGGTCACGCAGTCTCACCCCAAGCATGTTCGCAAGTGCTCTGCCACGTGACAGCGGAGCGCGCACCAGCGCCCTGGCCACGCCAGGAGCCACCTGACCGTGAACCGGCGGTGGTGCCACCGGCCCCAGCACCTCAAAACCATCAGCCTCGGCCTGAGCCAGGAGAGACTCCACACCACGCACCGGTCCATCCAGGCGTGCCACCCGCCACGCAGGCGGAAGATGCAGCTCAGCCCTCTCCATCAGGTCCCTGCGGGCAAAACCCGCATGATCCCATCTCACCAGTGCCTGCGCCGCCACCGGATCCGGGCCGCCCAGAAGAATGACTCGGGCCGCCGGTGCCGCCAGCACCGCAGCATTTGTCCACTGTCGCAGTGCCTCACCGGCAGCTCCCAGGTCTGGGCGTGAGGACAGGGCACCGCCGTCCAGCAGCAGCACGGCCCGGTAACCGCCCTCGGCCACCGGCTCAGCCCCGGGTGTGGCCACGACAAGACGCGGTGAGCTGTCGACCTCGTCCACGACACCGTGGGCCTCCCGTGCTCCCGAGACCACCACAGGGATACCGGGAAAGCCCGCCCGAGCTCCTCCCCCGTGCGCGTGGAACCGACCGTCACCATCCTCAGGGCATGACCGTCGCACTCGGGACAGGTCCACTGCCCCACCGTCCGAGCACACCAACGACAGGCCGTGCGACCCAGGTGATCCATCGCCACCGGTCCGCCGCACGCAGGACAGTGAGCGGCGGACCGACAGCGGGCACAGGCCACCAGTGGCGCATAGCCGGCCCGCGGCACCTGGACAAGCACAGGTCCCTCCTGCAGGGCGCGCTGCAGCGCCCGGTGCGCCAATGACGGGATCCGGGCGGCACCGGAGGCACCTTCCCGGTCAAGATCGGCCGGACCGGGAACCTCCGTGCGAGGCACCACTCCACGCACAACATGCCGAGGCGCGCTCAGGTCCTGGCACCATCCCTGCTCCACAAGCGACTGGGTCTCCACAGAGCGGCTGTAACCACCGATCAGCAGCCCGGCCCCTTCGAGAGAGAGAGGAGCGCAGCGCCAGGACCGTGCGCGCGTGAGCATAGGGCGCGTGAGGTTCAACCAACCGGTTGTCCCCGTCGTCCCAGATGGCCGCCAGGCCCAACCGGCGCACCGGCGCGAAGGCTGCCGCCCTCGTGCCCACCACCACACGAGCCCTTCCCAGCAGCAACGAGACGAAGGCCCGGTAACGGCGCGCCGGCCCGTGCTCGGCCGAGAGCACCACGACCGGCTCGTCGCCCAGCTCCACACGAAGTCTGCTCGCCAGGTCCTCGGCCTGCTCAGTAGTCGCCACGACGATAACCGCCCCTCGAGCGCCCGCTAGGCAGGCCTGCACCGCACGGGCCAAACACACCTGCCACGGCTCAGTCGTCAGGCTCGACCTTCCGACGCTGTCCGAAGAGGATCCTGGTTCGCTCAGACCGTCCTTGTCCCGGGCCGGCAGCGCACACCACGCCACTCGCGGGGCGTCGCCGTCGGCCAACCGGGTCAGAAGCTCCTCGCCTCCCACATAGTGCTGCCAGCCGCACTCGTTCGAGGGCCGCTCCCAGGAAGGCAGATCACGTGGGGCCTTGTCCCGCTCGGCATTCTCGGTCGTGGCGTGCCTGGTGGGCAGGGCGAGTCGGACGACATCGGAACGCGTCCCGGCACTCCGATTGGCGACTGCCTCAATGAGCCGACGAGAGGTTTCCGGAAGGACAGGAAGGTCGGAGACCACACGGCGCAACGGCGAGAGCCGACCGATATGCGTCGTTGTGGCGGCCCGCTCCCAGACCCAACCGCGCATCTCCTGCTCACCGAAGCGGACCACCACGCGGGTTCCTGGCAGTGCCTCCTGCGCCATCGCGGCGGGAACGACATAGTCGAAGGTACGGTCCAGGTGCGGTACCGGGGAGTCCAGGAGGATCCTGGCGACAGGATCGACGACACCCGCCATGGTCACAGGCCGCTCACCGGGCTCAGGAAGATCCAGCAGCTCGCCCTGCCTGCTCGCCCGGTGGCGAGGCACCGATCCGGCCGGCTCACCACGAGCGAGGGCATCGTCCTGGTGTCCGGTTGCCATACAAAGCCTCGAGAAGGGTCCTGCCCGGATACTTACGTCTCAGACGGCCTGGCGCAGGGCCTCAGCTCGGTCCGTTGCCTCCCAGGTGAAACCGGGACGCCCGAAGTGCCCGTAGGCACTGGTGGCGCGGTAGATGGGGCGCAGCAGGTCGAGGTCCCGCACGATGGCAGCCGGGCGCAGGTCGAAGACCTCGTTGACAGCGGCTAAGATACGCTCCTCGGGAACGGTGGCCGTTCCGAAGGTCTCCACGTAGACGCCCACCGGATGGGCCGAGCCGATGGCGTAGGCCACCTGAATCTCGCAGCGCTTCGCCAGTCCCGCGGCGACGACGTTCTTGGCGACCCAGCGCATCGCGTAGCTGGCGGAGCGGTCCACCTTCGAGGGGATCCTTGCCGGAGAAGGCACCTCCACCATGACGGGCCATACCCCCGTAGGTGTCCACAATGATCTTGCGTCCCGTCAGGCCGGCGTCACCGGCCGGGCCGCCGATGACGAACTGTCCCGAGGGATTGATCAGGACCTCGGCGCCGGTGGTGGCGAGCTCGGTTCCGGCCTCGGCCTCGGCATCCAGCACCGGAGCGATGACTTCGGCCTGGAGGGCATCAGTGAGCCAGGCGCGACTGCGGTCCTCATCGTGCTGGGTGGAGATGACCAGGTTCTCCAGGGTCACAGGACGCTGGCCGTCATAGCCGATGGTCACCTGCGTCTTGCCGTCGGGCCGCAGGCCCGGCACGATCCTCTGCTTACGCACCAGCGCCAGGCGCTCGGCCAGACGATGGGCGAGGTGGATCGGCAGAGGCATGAGGGCGGCGGTGTCATCGCAGGCGTAGCCGAACATGAGTCCCTGGTCCCCGGCGCCCTGCAGGTCGAGGGGGTCGATGTCTCCGCTGTCCTGGCGGGCCTGAAGGGACTTGTCCACTCCGGCGGCGATATCCGGGGACTGCTGGCCGATCGACACCGAGACCCCGCAGGATCGGGCATCGAAGCAGACCTCCGAGGAGGTGTAGCCGATGGCCGAGATCTCTTGACGGACGATCTCAGGAATCTCCACATAGGCGCGCTCGGTGGTCACCTCTCCGGCCACGTGTACCAGGCCGGTGGTCACCATGGTCTCAACGGCGACGCGCGCAGTGGGGTCCTGCTCAAGGATCGCGTCGAGGATGGCGTCGGAGACACGATCGCAGACCTTGTCCGGGTGTCCTTCGGTGACCGACTCGGAGGTGAACAGACGCAAGGAGGAACTCACCCGCCCATCGTAGTCACCGCCGGTACCGATCCATGGTGGCGTTACCCACGAAAGCACACCGCGGGCTTTCAGGAACCGTGCAGCAGACCCGCAGTCAGGTCGATGAGAAGGCGGGCGACCTCCATCTTGCTGCCCTGCCCGCGAGCCACCTCCGAGCCCTGGGCGTCCAGGACTACCACCGCATTGGGGACGTCCCCGAAGCCGAGGTCCTCCCCCACAGCGTTGACCGCCAGGAGATGGGCACCCTTTCGACGGGCCTTGGCCGCACCGTGGAAGAGCACGTCGCCGTCGTCGTCCCCGGTCTCGGCGGCGAATCCGACGACGACCTGACCGACGCGAGGCGGGTCCGTCACCAGGCCGGTGAGTATGTCCGGGTTGGCGGTGAGCTCGATGGACATCTCAGGCTCGCCGACCGCCCCGGCAGACGCCTGCTTCTTGATCTTGGTAGCTGCCACGGTGACAGGTCGGAAGTCGGCGACGGCTGCGGCCATGATGACGGCGTCGGCGTCCCGGGCGGCCTCACGCACGGCGTGGAGCATGTCGTGGGCGGTACCGGCGGAGATGACGGCGACTCTCGGCGGCAGTGCCTCGAGCAGCTCTGAGGCGACATGCGCCTGTACCAACGTGACCCGGGCCCCTTGCTCGACGGCGGCCACGGCCAGCGCGCACCCCTGACGACCGGAGGACCGGTTGCCCAGGTAACGCACCGGGTCAATGGGTTCGCGAGTGCCACCGGCGGAGACCACGACGTGCCGTCCTGTCAGAGCACCGCCATACTCACCCGCTCTGGCGCCATCCTTCGCCCCGGGCACCCGGTCCAGGACGGCCAGTGCCTCGGAGACGATCTGCTCCGGCTCGGGCAGACGGCCCACCCCGGAGTCCTTGCCGGTCAGACGGCCGGAGTCGGGCTCGATCACGGTCAGGCCGCGCTCTCGCAGCACTGCCACGTTGTCCTGGGTGGCGGGATTGAGCCACATCTGGGTGTGCATGGCCGGAGCCAGGACAACGGGAGCCTGACTGGTCAGAATGGTCGCGGTGAGCAGGTCGTCAGCCCGCCCAGCACGCACGCGCGCCAGCAGGTCGGCCGAGGCCGGAGCGACCAGCACGAGCTCGGCCCGCTCGGCCACGGCCACATGCTCGACCGCGGCCGGGTCGTCGAAGACGCCGGTGGACACGGCCTGGCCGCTGACGGCTGCCAGTGCAGGTGCCCCGATGAACCGCAGCGCCGACTCGGTGGCCACCACCTTGACCTCGTGCCCGGCTGACGCAGCAGCCGAACGACGAAGGGTGCCTTGTAGGCGGCAATGGATCCGGACACGCCGACGACGACGCGCCGCGGCCCCTCGGAGGCGGTCGCGGCGCGCGGACTCACAGCGGTGTGGAGCTCGTCCATACGAGCATGGCTCAGAACTGGATGTCGTCGAGGCTGGTGGGCGTCTCACCCTCCTCGAGGGAGACCGGAGCGTCCAGGGAGATGTCGCTGAACATGTCGGCCTCAGCGGCACGGCGGGCCTCCTCGGCCTCAGCGCGGCGGGCGCGGGCGACATCCCCGGGGATGACCTCGAGCTTGTCCTCGGCGATCTCCCGCAGGGCGATGCCGAGCGACTTCTCGCCGACCTCGGAGTCCACCAGTGGCCCGAAGAACTCGAACTGGTTGTCCTCGAGCTGCTGGGTGTAGGTGTTGATCTGGCGGGCGCGCTTAGCGGCCTCCACCACGAGCCCGTACTTGGAGTCGACCTTCTCCAGAAGGTCGTCAATCGGTGGGTTGGTGATGCCCTCGGGCTGGGGAGAGGTTCCGAGCATGTGGGTGCCTCCGGTTCATTCTCGATAGTGCTGCGCCGGGTTATTCTAACCGCAGAGCCCCATAAGTCTCTCGAGCTGAGCGGTGGCGCTCGCCACGGTGTCGTTGACGACAATGTGGTCGAACTCGTCCGCCGCCTCCATCTCGGCACGAGCTGTCGCCAGGCGCCTTTCCTGCTCCTGCGGGTCCTCGGTGCCACGACCTGCGAGCCTGCGGACGAGCTCGTCCCAGCTCGGCGGCGCGAGGAAGACGAGCCGTGCCCGTGGCATGGCCCGACGAACCTGGCGGGCTCCGGCCAGGTCGATCTCCAGGAGCGCAGGGGCGTCCGGCATCGAGCTGGTCCTGGACGGGACCGCGGGGGTGCCGTAACGGTGCACGCCGTGGACGAGTGCCCACTCAAGCATCTGGCCGGTCTCAACGAGGGAGTCGAAGTCCTCTGCGCCCACGAAGTAGTAGTGGACGCCGTCGACCTCACCAGGGCGGGGCTTGCGGGTGGTGGCTGAGATCGACACGAAGAGATCAGGGTGACGCCTGCGCAGCTCGGCGACAACGGTGCCCTTGCCCACCGCCGTCGGTCCGGCAAGGACTGTCAAGCGGGCGAGCGTGGGGGCGGACGAGTCTGCGGTGGCGGCGTCAGTCATGACCCCATCATGACCTACCGGGTGTCACCGACACGACCCTGCGTCTCAGCAGGCGTCCGTCTGGAGGTCTCAGCCGAAACGCTCCACCAGCGCCGCCCGCTGGTTCGCTCCGAGTCCGCGCACCCGCCGGGACTCGGCGATATGCACATCCGTCAGGATGGCGTCAGCCGTTGTGGTCCCGACACGAGGAAGCGAAACGAGCAGCGCCCTGACCTTCATCTTGCCCAGGACCTCATCGGTCTCCGAGGCTGCGAAGAACTCGGAGAGCTTGAGCTCTCCGCTCTTGAGCTCGGACTTGATACGAGCACGTTGCGATCGCGCAGCCGCGGCCTTCTCCAGTGCCTCAGCTCGTTGCTCAGGTGTCAGTGTCGGAAGCGTCATGGTGGTCTCCTCCCCCGGTCCAGCTCCAGTGACCCGCACCACAAGGATAAGTCGGGTGAGGTGCACTCGCATTCGCAGGGGCCGGTATTCCGGCACGGACTTCGTGTTTCCGCACACACGTTGATCGCGTACGGTCACATTGCGTCAACGCAAGGCGGCAGCCGCCTCATGCGTGGCTGCCAGCGCTGCCGTCCGCAGTGCCTCGATGGAGGGCCCCGCCTTGAGGACGCCGCGCGACGTGGAGGCCAGGACGTGACGGCGAGCCGATCCGAAGACGGACTCCAGCTCGGCCGGCCCAGCTCCCTGCGCACCGATGCCGGGGGCCAGCAACGGCCCGTTGGCGCGCAACAGGTCGATCCCTAGACGACAGACGGCCTCGCCGACCGTGGCGCCGACGACCAGCCCGACGCTTCCGAGCCTGCCCTCCCCGCTGGCGGTGGCATTGGATGCGGTCACGCCCTCCACGACGCCGGCGGCCACGGCCCGCTCGCCGTTGACGGCGTGCTGGACCGCGGCCCCTTCGGGATTGGAGGTCAGGGCGAGCACGAATACTCCCCGGCCGCTCGCCTCCGCCAGGTCCAGTGCAGGGCTCAGCGACCCGTACCCCAGGTAGGGAGAGACCGTGATGGAGTCAGCGGCCAGAGGCGCGCCGTCGGACAGGTATGCCTGGGCGTAACCGGCCATGGTGGAGCCGATGTCGCCGCGCTTGACGTCGAGAACCGACAGGGTACCGACGTCCCGTAGGGCCGCCAGGGTCTCCTCCAGGACCGCGATGCCGGCACTGCCGTGGCGCTCGAAGAAGGCCGACTGCGGCTTGACGGCGCCCACGCGCCCACCGACCGCGTCGACCGTTCGCAGGGCGAAGTCCCGTAGGCCCGCGGCGGAGTCCGCCAGGCCCCAGGCTTCGAGCAGGCTCGGGTGGGGGTCGATCCCCACGCACAGAGGGCCGTGGTCCTCCATGGCATCTGCCAGGCGCGCGCCGAAGGAGCGGCGGGAGTGACTGTGCTGATCGGGGACGGTGGAGGTCATCGAGTCTCCTTGTCGGCAACGTGGTGGGGCTCGGGCGCTGAGCCTCGCCGGGATCGGCGGGCGGCGATGTGCTCCTGGAGGCTGCGGACCCGGAAGGGGCCGCGCAGCTGGGCCTCGAGGGCCTGGACCGCCGCCTGGAGCTGTTGGACTGTGGTGATGATGGGGCGATCGGCGCCAGTGGTGGCCGCGCGGATGGAGTACCCGTCGGCACGGGCTCCCTGGCCCTTGGGGGTGTTGACGACCATGTCGACGGCTCCGGACTCGATCAGCCCGGCGATCGTCTGCTCCCCGTGGGCGCCGACACCCTGGCTGATCTTGCGCACGGCCATGGCGTCGATCCCGTTGCGGCGCAGTACCTGTGCGGTCCCGGTGGTGGCCAGGACGGTGAAACCGAGCTCGGCCAACCGGGCCACCGGCAGGATGATGGCGCGCTTGTCCCGGTCGGCCACGGAGACGAACAGCGTGCCCTCTCCTGGCAGGCCGCCGTAGGCGCCGGCCTGGGACTTGGCGAAGGCTCGGGGGGAAGTCCACGTCGTAGCCCATGACCTCACCGGTGGAGCGCATCTCCGGTCCCAGGACCGTGTCGACGACACGCCCCTCGGCGGTGCGGAACCGTTTGAAGGGCAGGACCGCTTCCTTGACGGCGATCGGGTCATCGGGATCGGTGATGGCGGCGTCGGCCTCGGGCAGGTGGCCGGAGGACCTGAGCGAGGCGATCGTCTCCCCTGCCATGATGAGGGCCGCCGCCTTGGCGAGCTGCACACCGGAGGCCTTCGAGACGAAGGGGACCGTGCGTGAGGCCCTCGGGTTGGCCTCAATGACGTAGAGGACGTCGGAGACCAGGGCGAACTGGATGTTGAGCAGCCCGCGCACCCCCACCCCGACGGCGATCGCCTCAGTGGAGCGCCGGATGCGCGCGATCTCCGTGTCGGACAGGGTCATGGGTGGCATGACGCAGGCCGAGTCGCCGGAGTGGATCCCCGCCTCCTCGATGTGCTCCATGACCCCGCCGAGGAACAGCTCGCTTCCGTCGTATAGGGCGTCAACGTCGATCTCGATGGCGTCATCGAGGAACCGATCGATGAGCAGCGGCCCGGTCCCGTAGACGCCGCCGGGCTCGCGGCCGGCGCGCTGGAGGTAGTCGTCCAGGCCGCCGGCGTCGTAGACGATCTCCATACCTCGCCCACCGAGCACATAGCTCGGGCGCACCAGGACCGGGTAGCCGATGTCCTGGGCGACCGAGCGGGCCTGCTCATCGCTCACCGCGGTGCCGTGCGCCGGTGCGGGCAGCCCGGCGCGCTGGAGGACGACGCCGAAGGCCTCGCGGTCCTCAGCGGCGTCGATGGCCTCGGGGCTTGTGCCCAGGATCGGCACCCCGGCCTCGGACAGCCTCGAGGCCAGGGACAGCGGCGTCTGCCCGCCGAGCTGGACGATGACACCGGCCACCGGACCTGCTGCGCGCTCGGCCTCGTAGACCTCGATGACGTCCTCGAAGGTCAGAGGCTCGAAGTAGAGCCGGTCGGAGACGTCGTAGTCGGTGGATACGGTTTCCGGGTTGCAGTTGACCATGACGGTCTCGTAGCGCTCGGACAGCGCCATGGCGGCATGGACGCAGGAGTAGTCGAACTCGATGCCCTGCCCGATGCGGTTGGGGCCCGAGCCCAGGATGATGACGGCCTCGCGCTCGCGGGGCGCGACCTCGGTCTCCAGGTCGTAGCTGGAGTAGAGGTAGGGGGTGCGTGAGGCGAACTCGGCTGCGCAGGTGTCCACGGTCTTGTAGACGGGGCGCAGCCCGAAGGCGTGACGGACCTCGCGCACCGTGTCCTCGCTGATGCCTCGCAGAGCGGCGACCTGGACGTCGGAGAAGCCGTGGCGCTTGGCCAGGGCCAGGACCTCGGGGGTGAGGGCCTCGGCGTCCTCGACCTCCTGAGCCACCTCTTGGAGAAGCAGCATCTGGTCCAGGAACCAGGGGTCGATGCGTGTGGCCTCGTGGAGCTGAGAGATCGTGGCGCCTCCGCGCACTGCCTGCTGGAGGTCGACCAGCCGGTGCTCACTGGGGGTGGCGATGGACTCCAGCAGCTCGGAGGTCTGCTGTGCGGTGGGAGCAGGTCCGTCCCAGTGGAAGACAGTGCCCTTCTTGTCCAGGGATCGCATGGCCTTCTGAAGCGCCTCGGTGTAGGAACGGCCGATGGCCATGGCCTCTCCCACCGACTTCATGGTGGTGGTGAGCCGGGGATCGGCGCCCCGGAACTTCTCGAAGGCGAAGCGCGGAACCTTGACGACCACGTAGTCCAGGGTCGGTTCGAAGGAGGCCGGCGTGGAGGCGGTGATGTCGTTGGGGATCTCGTCGAGTGTGTAGCCCACGGCGAGGCGGGCGGCGATCTTGGCGATCGGGAAGCCGGTGGCCTTGGATGCCAGGGCGGAGGACCGCGAGACGCGCGGGTTCATCTCAATGACAATGATCCTGCCGGTGGCAGGGTCGACTGCGAACTGGATGTTGCAGCCGCCGGTGTCGACCCCGACCTCGCGGATGACGGCGATGCTGATGTCCCGCAGCCGCTGGAGTTCGCGGTCGGTCAGGGTCAGGGCCGGGGCGACCGTGACGGAGTCGCCGGTGTGCACGCCCACGGGGTCGACGTTCTCGATGGAGCACACGACCACCACGTTGTCGGCGGCGTCGCGCATGAGCTCGAGCTCGTACTCCTTCCAGCCCAGGATCGACTCCTCCAGGAGGACCTCGGTGGTGCGTGAGGCGGCCAGACCGGCACCGGCGATGCGGCGCAGATCGGCGTCATTGAAGGCGACGCCGCTGCCCAGACCACCCATCGTGAAGGAGGGGCGTACGACGACCGGGTAACCGCCCAGGGCATCCACTCCGGCGCGGCACTCGTCCATGCTGTGGGCGATGACGCTACGAGCGACCTCGGCGCCACAGCGCTCGACGACGTCCTTGAACTCGTCGCGGTCCTCCCCGGCGTTGATGGCCGCGGCGGAGGCACCGATGAGCTCGACGTCGTACTCCTCGAGCACACCCCGCTCGACCAGGCTCATGGCGGCGTTGAGAGCCGTCTGCCCGCCCAAGGTGGGCAGGAGGGCATCCGGGCGCTCCTTGGCGATGATGGTGGTCAGGACCTCGGGGGTGATCGGCTCGATGTAGGTGGCATCGGCGACGTCCGGGTCGGTCATGATCGTGGCCGGGTTGGAGTTGACCAGGACGACGCGGATCCCCTCGCTGCGCAGGACTCGGCAGGCCTGGGTGCCGGAGTAGTCGAACTCGCAGGCCTGCCCGATGACGATGGGGCCCGATCCGATGACCAGGACGGAGGTGATGTCAGGGCGAGCAGGCATGTCAGTTCTTGTCCTCGCGGTCCTGGCCCTGGCGGTGCTCCCGCATGAGGCGGATGAATCGGTCGAAGAGGTGCTCGGCGTCGTGGGGGCCGGCAGCGGCCTCGGGGTGGTACTGCACGGAGAAGGCCGGCAGGTCGAGAGCCCGCAGTCCCTCGACGACGCCGTCATTGAGCCCTAGGTGGGAGACCTCCACCCGGCCGTAGCGACCGTTGTCGAAGGGGGCCACGGAGGGCTCGTCAACGGGCGCGTCGACGGCGAATCCGTGGTTGTGGGCCGTGATCTCCACCTTCCCGGTGCCGCGGTCCAGGACGGGCTGGTTGACGCCGCGGTGCCCGTAGGTGAGCTTGTACGTGCCGTACCCCAGGGCCCGCCCCAGGAGCTGGTTGCCCAGGCAGATACCGAAGAAGGGGATGCGCGCGTCGAGCACGCCGCGCAAAAGCTCGATCTCGACGTCCGCGGTCCCGGGGTCTCCGGGGCCGTTGGAGAACAGGACGCCATCAGGCCTGAGGGCAAGGATCTCGGAGAGGGTGGTGGACTGGGGCAGGACGTGCACGCGTACACCGCGCTCGGCGAGCTGCCACGGGGTACGCGACTTGATGCCCAGATCGATGGCGACCAGGACCGCGACCGGTTCCTGCCCCTCGGCCGGTCCGGTGGGCTCGACGACGTAGCCGGAGGGAGTGGTCACCTCGGCGGCCAGGGCGCGACCGCTCATGGGTGGCTCGCTGCGCACCGTCTCCAGGCAGATGTCGATACAGGCCTGGCTGGGACCACCGGGGTCGGTGCCTCCGGCAGGCAGGGCGTCCCCGGAGAAGATGCCGCCGCGCATCGCGCCCGCCTCGCGTAGGTGGCGGGTCAGCGCCCGGGTATCGACCTCGCATATCCCGACGATGCCGGAGGCCCGCAGGTCGTCCTCCAGCTCCCGGCGGGAGCGCCAGCTGGAGGCCCGTCGGGCCGGTTCGCGCACGACGTAGCCGGCCACCCAGATACGGTCGGACTCGGCGTCCTCGTCGTTGACCCCGGTGTTACCGATGTGTGGTGCCGTCTGTACCACGATCTGGCGGTGGTAGGAGGGGTCGGTCAGTGTCTCCTGATACCCGGTCATCCCGGTGGAGAAGACGATCTCCCCGATGGCGCGTCCTGGAGCCCCGTAGCCGCGGCCCCGCAGGGCCCAGCCGTCCTCCAGGACGAGGAGGGCGGCTGGGCGGTGGGTCGACTCAGACATGAGCCGAGTCAGCAGGGGCCTCGACAGGAGACCCGTCCAGGACGGTGGGGCGACCGTGGAGGAAGGTGGCCATGACCTGTCCCGGCAGCTCCATACCCGCGTAGGGGGTGTTGGTGGAACTGGTCCACTGTGCGGAGCCGTCGACGGTACGGCGGACCTCGGGGTCGACCACCGTGATGTTGGCCGGGGCGCCGACCTCGAGCTCGCACCCCTGGTCGCTCAGACGACCGATGTTGGCCGGGGCCGAGGACATGGCTCGGGCGATGTCACGCCAGGTCATGCGGCCGGTGCTCACCATCGTCTCGATCAGGACGCTCAGAGCAGTCTCCAGGCCCGTCATGCCGAAGGCTCCGGCCTGCCACTCGCAGTCCTTGTCCTCCAGCGGGTGGGGGGCGTGGTCGGTGCCGACCACGTCGATGGTGCCGTCGGCCAGGGCCTGGCGGACGGCCTCGACATCCTCGGCCGTCCGCAGCGGGGGGTTGACCTTGTAGAGGGGCGAGTAGGTGCGGGCCATCTCATCGGTGAGCAGGAGATGATGCGGTGTGACCTCGGCAGTGACGTTGATGCCACGGGACTTCGCCCAACGGATGATCTCGACGCTGCCGGCGGTGGACAGGTGGCACACGTGCAGGCGCGAGCCGACGTGCTCAGCCAGCAGGACGTCACGGGCGATGATCGACTCCTCGGCCACTGCGGGCCAGCCACGCAGCCCCAGCTCGGCGGAGACGACGCCCTCATGCATCTGGGAGCCCTCGGTGAGACGGGGGTCCTGAGCGTGCTGGGCGATGACGCCGTCGAAGGACTTGACGTACTCCAGCGCCCGGCGCATGAGGACGGGGTCGGAGACACACTTGCCGTCGTCGGAGAAGACGCGCACCCGGGCGGCGGAGGTGGCCATCGCCCCCATGTCGGACAGGTGCTCACCGGCCAGGTCTGCGGAGACGGCACCCACTGGGTGGACGTCCACCCAGCCGGCCTCGCGCCCCAGCCGCAGGACCTGCTCGACGACGCCGGCGGTGTCCTGGACGGGGGTGGTGTTGGCCATCGCGAAGACGGCGGTGTAACCGCCGACGGCTGCGGCTCGGGTGCCGGTGTAGACGGTCTCGGCGGACTCCCCGCCGGGTTCACGCAGGTGGGTGTGGATGTCGACGAGTCCGGGCAGTGCGATGAGCCCGCCAAAGTCGTGGCGCTGAGCATCGGCCGGGGCCTTCGCCGCGGCGTCGGGCCCGATGGCGGCGATGGCGCCGTCGGTGATGAGGATGTCGGTGGGGTCCTCGCCGTAGGGGCGGACACCGGTCAGGAGGTGGGAGGTCACAGCTGGTTCCCTTCGTCAGCGAGGAGGAGGTAGAGAGCGGCCATACGCACCGAGACGCCGTTGCCGACCTGCTCGATGATGCGTGAACGGGGGTCGTCGGCGGCCTCGGCGGTGATCTCAAGGCCGCGGTTCATGGGGCCGGGGTGCATGACGATGGCATGCTCCGGCATGGCCCGGCGCCGGGTGGAGTTGAGGCCGTAGACGCTGGAGTACTCGGCGGGACTCGGGAAGAAGCCGCCGCCGGCGGCGCTCATGCGCTCACGCTGGACGCGCAGCATCATGACGGCGTCGGGCTGGATCTCCTCGATCGCCTCGTCAAGGTTGTAGGAGACCTCGCAGGGCCAGTCGTCCATGCCGACGGGCAGCAGCGTCGGGGGTGCCACGAGCGTCACCTTGGCGCCGAGCGCCGTCATGAGATCCACGTTGGAGCGGGCCACACGGGAGTGCAGGACGTCTCCGACGATGATGAGCCGGGCCCCTTCAAGATCGCGCCCCTGCGGGGCGGGACTGCCGTTGGCGGTGTCGGGGGCTCCGGGGACGTACCAGCGGCGCAGGGTCATGGCGTCCAGGAGGGCCTGAGTGGGGTGCTGGTGGGTACCGTCGCCCGCGTTGAGGACGGGCACGTTGATCCAGCCGGCGTGGGCCAGCAGGTGCGCGGCGCCGCAGGCCGAGTGGCGCACGACGACGGCGTCCGCCCCCATGGCCATGATCGTCTGGGCGGTGTCCTTGAGGGACTCCCCCTTGGACAGCGAGGAGCCCTTGGCGGAGAAGTTGATGACGTCGGCGCTCAGACGCTTGGCGGCCGCCTCGAAGGACAGCCGAGTCCGGGTGGAGTCCTCGAAGAAGAGGTTGACCACGGTCTTGCCGCGCAGGGTGGGCAGCTTCTTGACCGCCTGGCTCTGAGTGGCGGCCATGGCCTCAGCGGTGTCCAGAACCATGACCGCCTCGTCGTGGGTCAGGTCCTTGGCGGAGAGCAGGTGCTTCATCGGGTGGCCTCCTGGTCGGCGCGCTCGCTCGAGCGCTCAGTGGGGACGTCTGCGGGGAACGATGGTGACGGCGTCGGTGGAGGCGCCGAGCTCGGTCAGGGAGACCACGACCTTCTCGGTCCGGGACGTCGGCAGATTCTTGCCCACGTAGTCGGCTCGGATGGGCAGCTCGCGGTGGCCGCGGTCCACGAGCGTGGCCAGCTGCACGGCCCTGGGACGGCCGATCGCGCCCAGGGCGTCGAGGGCGGCGCGGATCGTGCGCCCGGAGTAGAGGACGTCGTCGACGAGGATGACGACCTTGCCGTCGATGCCGCCCTGGGGGATCTCGGTGGGACGGGGCACGCGGATCGGGTGACGTCCCAGATCGTCGCGGTACATGGTGATGTCCAGGGTGCCGACCGGAACCTTAGTGCTGACGGCGTTGGACTGCGCCGTCTGCTCCGCCTGCGTAGTCTGCTGCGTCCCCTCACTCGCGGCGAAGGCAAGCGCCTCGACGAGCCTGCGAGCAAGCGGGACTCCCCCGCTGGGGATTCCCAGGACGACGACGTCCCGGGCTCCGTGGTTGCGCTCCAGGATCTCGTGCGCGATACGGAACAGGGATCGGGCTATGTCAGGAGGTCCGAGAATCTCCTTGCCCGGGGATGATGCGCTGGAAGCGCCTGACAAACTTTCGGCCATCTCAGGCCTCCTTCCCCGCCTCGCTGGACGGACTTAAAGGATGTTGGTCGCCCGTAACTTTACATCCTCTCGGCCACCTGCGCGCGACACGAGGGAAAGATCGGTCGAGATGAAGATCACGCCAATGTGCGGACGATCAACACGGCGCCAGACATGGAACTCGGCGGGGACTACTCCCCATCTACAGTTTTTCCGTAACAATGTCATACTCTTACCCAACGCCTCGGCGTCGTCATACGTTGAGCGCGAGATCGTCACGACATGTCGAGTGCTTGAGAAGTGAGTGCCGGATCCATCCGAGCCCGATTGAGAGCTGAACGATTTCGCTAGGCCGGCTAAGGGCCGGTGCTGCTGCATCAGTGACTTCTTCTCAAGCAAGGAATGACATGACACTCCCTTCCCGACGTTCCATCATGACTGGCCTCGGTGCCGGCGCCGGCCTGGCCGCCGCCGGACTCCTCCTTCCTCCCGCCGCCGCGGCCGAGCAGGAGCGTGGCTTCGGCTCCCCCATCTTTGACGAGCAGTTCTCCCAAGGTCCCGACTTCTCCCCATCGCGCTGGCGGGACAACAGCCCGGAGCCCGAGTCCTGTGCCAGCTACGACTGGGGAGTCTTCACTCATGACACCCACAGCGTCAGCAACGGTGTCGGGCACGTTCTGTGGCGCAAGCGCGCCACGCCCCTCAAGGGATTCCAGAACCGCTTCGACAAGGAGGAGACCCTGCGCTACGTCGACCAGGCCTTCATTACGACGCAGGGTCTTTTCTCATTCGTCTACGGTTCCCTGGAGACCCGGGCCCGCTTCCCTCAGTCGGATGAGGGACTGTTCGCCGGGATCTGGCTACGGGCCGATGACGCGAAGAACGGAGGCGAGATCGACGTCGTCGAGACCTACGGCGGCGGCAGTGCCACCGGCATCGCCGAGTCGACGGTGCACTTCGGCCAGGCGGGAGGCAAGGGAAGCAACCTGGGGGTCTCCCCACGGCCCGATCTCACCCAGTGGCACACCTACGGAATGGAGAAGACCCCGGAGAGCATCCTGTTCCTCTTCGACGGCCGGCCGTATCACGAGGTGAAGCGCTCAGCCTCCCAGCAGGAATTCGATGCCTGCTTCGGCGCCGACGCCGCATACCACATCTGCTTGACGACACACACCGGCAGCATCCACCGAGGCCGGCTGAACCACGAGGGCTTCACGCAGGCCCAGGTGGACATCGACTACATCGTTGTCCGCGCGCTGAACCAGTAGCCGATTCGCCGCCCCTCGACTCAGCTCGATCAGCTCTTGACCAGGAGGTCGTGCAGGCTGAGGGGGCGACGCCCGGTCAACTGCTCGACGGCATCGGAGATTACGTCCAGCTCTCCGGCGGCAATGGCGGTGTAGGTACTCACCCAGGCGTCCTTCTCCCAGTCAGGGAACATCGTAGTGGGCTCTCGAGCCGTAGGCCTCCTCGATGGTCTCCTCGTGATAGACGGTCTTACGGCCCGTCACCTCGGTGATAGTCCGAGCCGCCTCCTCCATGGTGAAGGCCTCTGGGCCGGTGAGGTCATAGGTGACACCGTCGTGGCACCGTTCACCGGCAGCAAGGTCCTTGAGAATGGCTGCTGCCGAGGCAGCGACGTCGGCTCTCGCCACTGCGCCGACTCGCCCATCGCCGGCGGGTCCGGTGATAGAGCCCTCGCCGGCAATGTCAATGAAGAAGTCTGTGTAGAACGAATCGCGTAGGAGGGTGCATCCCATGCCGGAGTCGCGCAGAGCCTGCTCAGTGGACCAGTGGGTGCGGGCAAGAGTGAAGGTTGCCTGCGGGGAGGCCCCGAGGAAGGAGGTGTAGACCACGTGCTTGACCCCAGCCTGAACGGCCGCGGCAATGAAAGTCAGGTGCTGCTCCAGGCGATCCTCGGACTCGGCGGCCGAGACCATGAACAGGATGTCAACGCCGGTGAGAGCCTCGATCGCGGTTGCACGGTCTGCGTACCCGGTAACGGCCACGTCCTGGGCCCAGCCGGGAGCACGGCAAGCGTCCCTGACGAGGAGACGTGCCTCAAGGCCCCCTTCGCACAACATCTCTGCGACCGCGCCGCCGATCTTTCCAGTGGCTCCCGTCACGGCGATCAAAGGCTGGTTCACTGTACCCACTCTCCCGTCTGAGGTGCTGTGACAACAGCACGCAGTGCTGCGCTTTTTTTCTGAGAAGGAGGATGCAGGCGAGCACCAACATGACTTGAACGGCCATGCAGATCACGATCAGCGGAACGAATGCTGTATCGGAGAGCGCGTCTGTCTCCACAGAGGCGTACTTGTACAAGGCCACGTACATCACCACGGTGGGGAGCCCCATTACGATGCTGGCAGCTAGCTGCGCCGCTGTCGGCATCTTGGCCTCGGCCCAACCGCCCAGCTGGATCCTGTCAGAGGATGCATGAGCCTGGATGCAGGCGACGAGGGCCAGAACGAAGCTGACGATCCAGCCGACGCCCACAAGAAACGGGCCCGCCATCATCATCAGGATCACCACCCCCATGAGGACGGAGGGATGGGGCTCCATCAACGCAGTAGGCAGAAACAACGCGACGTTGATGATCAGCGCGATGATCACAGTGATGAGCTCAATAGTCCCACAAGAGACCGCGACGCCCCGGTTCGTGAAACGCCTCCGCTCCAGGATGAGGACCGGATTGTCCCAGAGGAATCCAGGGGGGTGAACCGGTACCGCGGGAGCGAAGGGGACATGCTCACCGGGTGCGGGGACGCCCCATGGATATCCGCCAGGTCCTCCAGGAGGCTGACCGAGACTGGAGGGGACAGGGCTTGAAAGCGCGGAGTTCTGCAACTCACGCGCCCCATCCACGGACGCGGAGACTCCTATTTTGATATAGGGGTAGTCGCTGGGGTCCTGAGGAGGAAGTTGTGCCACGGGGTACTCCGGCATTGGCTGTTGGACTCAGCACAGGCTAGGTCACGATGCTCGGCTGGGACCAGCTCACGGCATAGGGAGTGCACCCCATGCCGTGAGCCCATTGCTCCATGACTCAGCGCAACGTGTCCGCGAGGTCACCGATACGCCCCAGAAGTCCTCCCAGGTACCTGGGTGACTCGTCGGTGGAGAGCATTCGGCTGAGCGTCATGGCCTCGTCGACGGCGACGGGGGCGTCCACATCATCGTTGTAGACGATCTCCCAGGTGGCGACTCGGGCAATAGCGCGGTCGACGGCCGGCATGCGCCCCAGGGTCCACCCCTGGGCATAGGTCTGGATCGTCTCGTCGACGTCGGCCAAGTGATCGCACACACCGTCGAGGATCTCCCGAGTGTAGGCGGGGGCCTCGGTGTGGTTGGCCGAGCTGACGGCGCGCAGCTGCGCGAAGGAGCGCAGCTCCTCGGCGCCCTCAGCGCTCAGCATCCCGCGCTGGTCGGCCTCGAAGAGGATCTCGACGGCGCGCCGGCGCGCCTTGGTACGGGCGGTGACCGGGTGACGCGACGCGGGGCTCGAGTGGGACGAGCCCTCCTCGGGCTGCTCGGTCATCAGTCGGTGACGCGGGAGATGTAGGAACCAGAGCGGGTGTCCACCTTCACCTTGTCACCGGTGTTGAGGAACAGGGGGACCTGGATCTCCGCACCAGTCTCGACAGTGGCGGGCTTGGTGCCGGCGCTGGAGCGGTCGCCCTGGAGACCCGGCTCGGTGTGGGAGATCGTCAGGACCACGGAGGCCGGCAGCTCAACGAACAGGACGGCATCCTCGTGGAAGGCCACGATGACGTCCTGGTTCTCCAGCATGAAGGTGGCGGCGTCGCCGACGGTGGCCGAGGGTACGTAGGTCTGCTCGTAGGACTTGACGTCCATGAAGACGTAGTCGTCGCCGTCCTTGTAGAGGTACTGCATGTCGCGCCGGTCGACGGTCGCTGTCTCGACCTTGAGGCCGGCGTTGAAGGTCTTGTCGACGGTCTTGCCGGACAGGACGTTCTTGATCTTGGTGCGCACGAAGGCGGGGCCCTTACCGGGCTTGACGTGCTGGAACTCCACTACCTGCCACAGCTGGCCCTCGAGGTTGAGCACCATACCGTTCTTCAGGTCGTTCGTCGTTGCCACGAGGGTTTCCTCACTGTCGCGTTTGCATTGGGGACGCGCTGATCCTACCGCGAGGTACAGCGCTCACCTGTGACGGGTGTGTCACGCCGGTCACGAGTGGTGGGAGAAACCGGCTTCGACGGCCCGGATGACTTGTTCTCCAGCCTCTTCGGGGGTGGTTGCACTCGTGTCGATGATCGTGTCAGCCAGCTCCCGGCACCTGGCCTGACGCTCGTGGAGCATCTGGACGAACTGGTGGTGGACGGTTCCCAGGGCCACGGACCGGGGAGCGTCCAGACCGTTGCGGGTGGCCAGTACCCGGGTGGCGCAGGCGAGGGCCACGATCTGGCAGGACCGGTCATGAACGAGTCGCAGCTCCTCGAGACGCCGGCCTATCCGGGGATCGCCCAGGCAGCCCGAGCCCAGAGCCACGACGGCACCCTGAGCCACCGCATGGTCGAGTACCTGGCAGGCGACGCGAGCCTCGACTCGGCGGTAGTCGGCCTCGGGCACCGCGACGAGCGCCAGGTCAGGACTGGTTCCCAGCTCGTCCGCGACTCTACGGCCCAGGTCGAGCACGGGCAGGCCCTCGATGGCTCCGATGGCACGCCCCACGCTGGAGCAGCCGGCTCCGGGAGGACCGACGAGAATCAGAGCACGAGGAGAGTGGAGGATCAAGCCCCGCGCCTTTCAGCCGGGCCGGTCGAGTCGGTGACGGCCTCATGCGCCTTGAAGAGCACGTCCTCGCTGGGCGCCTGCACCCTCACGGGTCTGGCGACATCGTCGAGCAGGACCAGACGCAGCCGACCACCGCGCACCTTCTTGTCGCTCATCATCGCCGCCTTGAGATCCTCCCACCGGCCGCCTCCTTCGGGGAAGGTGGTGGGCAGTCCGACCGCCTCAAGGCTCTGACGGTGCAGGGCCAGTGCGTCACTGCTCAGGTTGCCGCTGCGGTGGGCGACCTCTGCGGCGAAGACGCAGCCAATGGCAACGGCCTCGCCGTGGCGCCAGGTGTAGCCAGTGACCTTCTCGATCGCGTGGGCGTAGGTGTGCCCGTAGTTGAGGATCTCCCGCAACCCGGCCTCGGTGAGGTCCTCGCCCACGACCGCGGCCTTGACCGCGACCGAGCGAGTAACGAGGTCGACCAGAACCGGTGAGTCCCAGGCCAGGCAGTCGGCGGGCTCGGCCAGGACGCGGTCGAGGATGACAGGATCGGCGATGAGCCCGCACTTGACGACCTCACCGAGTCCCGCCCTCAGCTCGGCGGCCGGCAGGGTGGACAACGTCTCCAGGTCGGCGATGACGGCAGCAGGCGGGTGGAAGGCGCCGACCAGGTTCTTGCCGGCCGGCGTGTCGATCCCGGTCTTCCCACCGACAGCCGCATCCACCATGGCCAGTAGCGTGGTGGGCACCTGTACCACAGGGACTCCGCGCAGCCAGGTGGCAGCCGCGAAACCGGCCAGGTCCGTCGTCGCTCCGCCACCGAGACCAATCACGAGCCCGTCGCGCCCCAGGCGGAAGGATCCGAGTCGTTCCCACAGGTGCTCCAGGACGCGTGCCGTCTTGGCCGCCTCGCCGTCGGGTACCTCGATCCGGAGGACGCGCAGACCCCGACCGACCAGCTGCTTCTCGGCGCTGGCCGCGCGCTCGGTCAGGGCCTTGGCGTGGATGATGGCAACGCCTCCAGCGCCCGCGCCCGGGGCCTCCTGCACCACGCGAGCGAGGTCGGTCAGGGTCCCGTGGCCGATGAGTACGTCGTAGGAGTGGTCGCCGGTGACGCTGACACGCCTGGCGCCGTCGTGGGTCTCAGGCGCCTCAGACGGCTGGATGCGGTGGCGCTGGGACGGGCTACCGGTCTCCTCGGACATGGTGGGCGTGGCCGCCCGGCTGTTCGCCATGGGGGCGAGAACACCGACCGCCTGCGGCGTCTGGACGCCGAGTGCGACGAGGATCAGGGCGGCGACCTGCTGAGGGCTGAGCCCGTCGGTGGGGACGGTGAGGGTGGCCACCTCGGCGTACAACGGTGTGCGCTGCGCGTGGAGAGACTCCATGCGCGCCAGGACGCCGTCGTTCCCACCACTGCGCTCGTCACAGTCCTCGCGGCGCTGCTGAGCCGCACGGGTCTGGTCGGAGTCGGCATCTGGCGTCATGAGGGGACGGCCGGCGCCATCACCTACGTGCTCGGCGGCCGTGCTCGGGGAGGCGGACAGGTGGATGACGGTGTGTCCGCGCAGCAGCTCGCGGTTCTCAGGGCGCATCACCGCTCCCCCGCCCAGGGCGATGACACCGTGCGCGGCCGCCGGGGAGTCCAGGACGGCTCGCATGGCACGGTGCTCGCGGTCGCGGAAGCCCTCCTCCCCCTCGGAGGCGAAGATCTCTGGGATCGTCATCCGGGCTCGCCTGCGGATCTCGGCATCGGTATCGGTGACCTGCACACCCAGCGCCTGGGCCAGAAGCCGGGCCTGGGTGGTCTTGCCCGCGCCGGGCAGCCCCACCAGGACCAGGGGCAGCTGGTCGTCGCGCAGGGCGATGGCTGGAACGCGCTTCCAGGTCATGATCGTGTCTCCCTCACCGTTGAGCAGGCCATCGGTACCAGTATCGCGTTCACCGACGGAATTACCACTCGGTTCACCAGTGTGTCCGCTGGGCTATGCGGGCCAGGTAGGCCTGAAGGTTGCGCCTGGCCTCGGTAACCGAGTCACCACCGGTCTTGTCCAGGAGAAGATCGGCCAGGACCAAGGCGGTCATGGCCTGAGCGATCACGGCGCCGGGGACGACGGCGCACACGTCGGAGCGCTGGTGGAGCCCGGTGGCCGCCTCACCGGTGGCCAGGTCAACAGTGCGCAGAGCCCGGGGCACCGTCGAGATCGGTTTGAAGGCGGCTCGCACCCGCAGCTCGGAGCCGTTGGAGATGCCGCCTTCGACACCGCCGGCTCGGTTCGTGCTCCGGGTGATCTCACCATCGCGCGCTGAGACGATCTCATCGTGCGCGGCCGAGCCCCGCCGGGCCGCCTCGGCGAAACCGTCACCGATCTCCACGCCCTTGACGGCTTGAATGCCCATGAGTGCGGCCGCCAGCCGGGCGTCGAGACGACGGTCGGCCGAGACGTGGGTGCCCAGTCCCACCGGCACGCCTACGGCGACGACCTCGACGACGCCGCCGAGCGTGTCCCCGGCCTTCTTGGCGGCGTCGATCTCCGCGACCATGGCAGTGCTGGTGGCGGGATCGGTACAGCGCACGGGGTCGGCGTCGAGGCGCTCAGTGTCCTCCGCGGTCGGCGCAGGCACGTCATCGGGCAGGGCGACGGTCCCGATGCGTACGACGTGGCTGACCAGCCTGGTGCCGGCGACCTGGGCCAGGACGGCCTCAGCGAGTGCCCCCAGCGCCACGCGGGCGGCGGTCTCGCGGGCCGAGGCCCGTTCCAGGACCGGGCGGGCCTCATCCAGGTCGTACTTGAGCATTCCGGGCAGGTCCGCGTGCCCGGGACGGGGGCGGGTCAGGGGACGATTACGGGCGATCTCACGCTCGTCGCCGGTGCCCGCGTCAATGAGCAGGTCGCGAGGATCCACGGGGTCGGCGCTCATCACGGTGGACCACTTGGGCCACTCGGAGTTGCCGATCTGCAGTGCGACGGGGCTGCCGATGGTGCTGCCATGGCGGATACCGCCCAGGATCCGCAGCTCATCGCGCTCGAAGGCCTGGCGGGCACCACGCCCGTGTCCAGACGTCTGCGGGCCAGCGCGGTCCTGATGTCCTCACTGGTGATCCGTACACCCGCGGGTACGCCCTCCATCACCGCCGTCAGGGCCTCGCCGTGGGACTCTCCGGCCGTCATCCATCGAAGCATGAGACAGATACTCTCACACGCCGAAGACGTCTCCGGCGTCCTGGGGTGGATCGTCAGATGCGACGGCCCTCAGTGTGCAAGGGTCGTTGCCGGCGTCGTCAGTGCTGACAGAAGCGCCTCGCGCATGAGCTCGATGTCCGGATGCTGCCCGGTCATGAGCTGGACCTGGGGCACGGCCTGGTGCAGGAGCATGAGCCAGCCCGGGGCCACGGCTCCCCCGCCCCGCGCCCAGGCCTCGGCGAGAGCAGTGGGCCAGGGGTCATAGACGACGTCGAGTAAGACGGCTCCCGGCCGGGTTCCGCCCGAGCGATCCAGAACCTCGCCCACGGGACCGGCCAGAGGGTCCGCTGCCTTTGCCGGCAACGTGGAGACCACGACATCGGCCGAGACCAGGTACCGGGCCACCTCCGCGTTGGAGGCCGGGTCCACCGGTTTCCATGTGAGGGTCTCAATGTCCAGCCCCATGCGGTGCGCGGCGTTGAGCGCTCGGCCCGGACCGGCGTGGCGGCGCGCGGCGACAGTGATGCGACCGGCTCGAGCTCGCCGAGCGCCGCCAGCGCCGAGCAGGCGGTGGCGCCCGAGCCGAGGACGACTGCGCGCTCGATCGGGGGATGCCTCTGCGAGAAGTCTCCAGGCGTCCTATGCGCGGTCTCCCGCAGCGCACCGACGATGCCGGCGACGTCGGTGTTGAAACCGGTCAGCAGCGCGCCTCCGGCGCCGCTGCGCTGCGCGACCACGGTGTTCACCGCCCCGACGGCCTCGGCCAGGGGATCAACAACGTCCAGGTGCGCCAGGAGCGCCTGCTTATGGGGCATGGTGACGCTCAGTCCCGCCCAGACCGGTCCGGTCTGCACCGGAGCGGCCATCTCGGTGAGCAGCACGGGCAGGTCCGCCGGCGCCGTCTCGCGGCGCTCATAGGACCAGTCGCCCAGGCCCAGCCCGGCGTAGGCGGCCCGATGCAGCGCAGGAGACAGGGAGTGGCTCACTGGACTGCCGGTAACGGCGGCACGGTGGCGGATCACCGCGTTCGCCCGATCAGCCACTCTTCTTCTTCCCGCCGTTGCAGATCTCCTCGTTCTTCTTGCAGTACTCATCGAGCTTCTTGGTGTTGGCCTTCTGCTCCTCACTTGTGGAGGAGAACAGGGTCTCACCGGTCTCGAGATTGACCGTGACGAAGTAGAGCCAGCTTCCGGCCGGCGGGTTGAGCACCGCCTTGATGGCTTCCTCGCTGGGACTGCCGATCGGTCCTGGCGGGAGCCCCTGGTGGACGTAGGTGTTGTACGCGTTGTTGGAGTCCGCCAGCTCGGTGGAGTTCGGGATGCCGCCGAAACGCCCCAGGCCGTATTGCACTGTCGAGTCCATCTGGAGCAGGCCATGGGTCTCACCACTGGTCTGCGCCAGACGGTTCTCGATGACCCGAGCCACCTGACCGTAGTACCTGGAGTCGTTGACCTCTCGCTCGATGATGGAGGCCTTGGTCAGGACCGCGTGGTAGTCCTCCTTGGGAACCTTGAGGTCCTTGAGCTGGGTAACGGTCCGGGAGACCATCTGCTGACCAGGTCCTTGGGGGTGGCTTTCTCGGTGACGTCGTAGGTCCCCGGAGCGAGCCAGCCCTCGACGTTCCCACCCGCCTCAGCGGGCAGGCCGATGCCGGCGGTGTCGGCGAAGGCGGCATCGATCTGCTCGTCGGTGAAGTTGCCGACCTGCTTGAGCCGGTCCTTGACGATCTGCTTCGTGTGACCGGCCGACACCGTCAGGGTGTGGTCACCCTTGGTCTCGGGATCGAGCAGTGCCTGGAGCGCGGCGTTGGCAGACATCTTCTTCTTGAGCTTGTAGGTGCCCGGCTGAATGGTGTTGCCCTTCGGGTTGTTCTTCACCGCATTGGTGAAGGCCTTGCCGGAGGCGACAACGCCCTTCTCCTGGAGGATGTCACCGATGTCCAGCCCTGAGGCGCCCTCCGGGATGGTAACAGTGACCTCGCCCTCGCCGTTACCTTTGTAGTCCTCGGCGTGGGTCGCCTGGGCAGAGGCGTCTCGCATGATTCCGATGGCCTTGTAGCCCAGGACGCCAACTGCCGCGAGGGTGATGACGATGACGAGGCTCGTCAGCCAGTGCCGACGCCGCTTGCGCTGGCGGCGTTCGACCTTCTCCATACGCAGCTGCTTGCGGCTCTTGGGCTTGTCTTTGGCGTCACCAGCATCTTCATCGCGCTGGATGCCGAGCTCGGCGAAGAAATCGTCGTGGCTCACGCTCTGCCTCTCTTGATCGGGGGGACTCGCTCACCGGCCGGAACCCCGGACATCCGCTCGGTTGTGATGGCCTGTTCAAGGATGACGACCGCTGCCGCTTGGTCGACGATACCGCGAAAGCTCCTCTCCTTCAGGCCGGCCGCGTGCAGATCCCGGTGAGCAGTGACGGTGGTGAGCCGCTCGTCGACCAGCCGGACGCACACCCTCGGAGACAGGAGGCCAGCCAGGTCTCGGGCCCAGTTGCGGGCGTCCCTGGTCGAGCTCGAGCTGCCACCGCCCATGCGCTTGGGCAGACCGACGATCACCTCGAAGGCACCGTACTCATCGACGAGGTCAACGGCCTCGTCGAGATCAGCACCATAACGGTCCCGCCTGAGAGTTACCACAGGAAACGACAGGATCGCGTCCTGATCGCAACGAGCGACACCAATACGTGCCTTTCCGACGTCGAAGGCGAGTCGCACTCCGGTCCGGAAGCCTGCCGGAGCCGGTTGGGCTGATGAGTCTGTCACGTGATCTGCTCAGGAGTCCGGGGCGAGCTCGCCGAATCACGCCTTGATCTGGTCGGCGACGGCCCGCAGCGCCTCGTCCAGTGCCTCGGGGTTCTGCCCGCCGCCCTGGGCCAGGTCGTCCTTGCCTCCGCCTCCGCCGCCCAGCACCTGAGCCGCGGTACGCACCAGCGCGCCGGCACGAATGCCCTGGTCCCGAGCACCACCATTGGTGGCGACCACCACTACCGGGCGCGAGCTCAGGACCGCGCCGACGGCGACGACGGCGGGTTCGGAGTCACCGAGCCGGCTGCGGGCGTCCAGGGCCAGAGAACGGACGGCGTCGGCCGAGCCGACGGAGCCGAGGTTGGCCGAGGCCAGCCGTACCTCGCCCACGCGCACGGCGTCGGAGACGATGTCAGCCGTGCGTGCTGCCAGTGCCGCCTGCTCAGCGGCAGCGAGACGCTTCTCGGCGTCCTTCAGCCGAGTCATGAGTCCTTCGACACGCTCGGGCAGGTCCTCGGGACGGCCCCCGACCATCGTGGAGAGCTGGGAGACCAGCGCGTGCTCCTTGGCCTGGTAGCCGTAGGCGCCATCGCCGACGAGCGCGTCAATGCGACGCACGCCCGAACCGATCGAGGACTCGCCCACCACCGCGATACGGCCGATGTGCCCCGTGGTGGGCACGTGGGTCCCGGCGCACAGCTCCTTGGACCAGTCACCGCCGATGGAGACGACCCGCACCTCCTTGCCGTACTTCTCACCGAACAGGGCCATGGCACCCGCGGCTCGGGCGGCGTCGATGTCCATGATCTCGTCGGTGACGGCCAGGTCCTCGGAGAGCCTAGCGTTGACCCGCTCTTCGATGCCGGCGATCTGGTCACCGGCCAGGGCCGAGCCGTGGCGGAAGTCGAAGCGCATGCGGGAGGGGGAGTTCTCGCTGCCGGCCTGGGTGGCGTTGTCGGAGACGATCTCGTGGAGCGCCTTGTGGACCATGTGGGTGGAGGTGTGAGCCCGAGCGATCGCCAGGCGGCGGGCCACGTCGATCTGAGCGAAGGCCTTCTCCCCCACGGCGATCGTGCCCTCGGTCAGGGTGCCGCGGTGGACGTGCAGTCCCTTGACGGGGGCCTGGACGTCATTGACCTCGACGGTGCCGCCGTCGGCCAGTCGGATCGTGCCCTGGTCGGCAAGCTGACCACCCATCTCGGCATAGAAGGGGGTGCGGTCCAGGATGACCTCGACCTCGGCCGGGGCGGTGACGACGCTTTGCGGGATGCCGCCGACCAGCACACCGGCAACGGTGGCCTCGGCGGAGGACTCGGTGTAACCCAGGAATGTCGAGCCGCCGCCCATCTCCTTCTCCAGCTCGCGGAAGACGCGGATGTCGGCGTGCCCGGTCTTCTTGGCGCGGGCGTCGGCGCGGGCGCGCTCCTTCTGCTCGTTCATGAGGCTGCGGAAGGCGCTCTCGTCGACGTCGACTCCCTGCTCGGCCGCCATCTCCAGGGTGAGGTCGATGGGGAAGCCGTAGGTGTCGTGCAGCTCGAAGGCACTCTTGCCGGACACCAGTGGACGACCGGTCCTGCCGGCGTCCTTCTTGGCGGTGGCCACGGCGGTGTCCAGGATCGTGGTGCCGGCTGCCAGGGTGCGACGGAAGGCGTCCTCCTCACCGTAGGCGACCTCGGAGATGGTGTGCCAGCCGGTCTCCAGCTCGGGGTAGGAGGCCTTCATGGCGTCCTTCGAGGCGGTCAGCAGCGTGGGCATGGCGGCCTCGTCGACGCCGAGCAGCCGCATGGAGCGCACCGCACGACGGATGAGTCGGCGCAGGACGTAACCGCGTCCGTCGTTGCCGGGGCGCACGCCGTCGGAGATGAGCATGAGCGCCGAGCGCACGTGGTCGGCCACGACTCGCATGCGCACGTCGTCATGGTGGGCCTCGCCGGCCTCGGGGCCGGCGGCGCCGCGGCCGTAGACCTTGCCGGAGAGCTCCTCGGCGGCCTTGATGACGGGAAGGACCTCGTCGATCTCATACATGTTGGGCTTGTCCTGCATGATGAAGGCGAGGCGCTCCAGACCGGCACCGGTGTCGATGGCGGTCTGGTCGAGCTTGCCCAGGAGCTCGAAGTCGTGTCCCTTGCCCTCTCCGCGCAGGAACTCGTCGAAGACGAGGTTCCAGATCTCCAGGAAGCGGTCGCCCTGGGTGTCGACAGCGGGGCCGCCGTCGGGTCCGTAGGCGGGGCCACGGTCGTAGTGGATCTCGCAGCAGGAGCCGGCCGGTCCGGGCTGCCCGGTCGACCAGGAGATGTCCTTGAAGGGAAGCAGCTGGATGCGCTCGGCTGGAACACCGATCTCGCGGGTCCAGTAGTCGAGGGAGACCTGGTCCTCCTCCCAGATCGTCATCCACAGCCGGTCCCCGTCCAGGCCGTAGCCGCCCTCCTCGCGACTGCCCGTCAGCAGGCCCCAGGCGTAGGAGATCGCCCCCTCCTTGAAGTAGTCGCCGAAGGAGAAGTTGCCGTTCATCTGGAAGAAGGTGCCGTGGCGCGTGGTGATACCGACGTTGTCGATGTCATTGGTGCGGATGCACTTCTGCACCGAGGCCGCCCGGGGCCAGGGGGCCTCCTCCGTGCCCAGGATGTAGGGGATGAAGGGCACCATGCCCGCCACGGTGAACAGAATGGAGGGCTCCGGGGACACCAGGGAGACCGAGGGCCGGATCTCGTGCTCGTTCGCGGCGAAGTAGTCCAGCCAGCGGCTGCGGATCTCGGATGTGCGCATGGGGTCCTCATCCTGTTCGAGGGGGTGCCCGCTCACGTGGCGCACGGGCCGCGTGCTGGGGCGTGTGGACAGTGTGGTGTGGTCGACCGGTCGGGCGACTCGACAGCGGATCCAGGTGGCTGCGGGGCCGGAGCCGATCGGGGGGCTCCCTGGTGAGCGTACTCCCACGCCGGGGCGCCCCGAACCTCTGGTGGGTCCGGGGCGCCCCGGCGTCAGGTATACGTGGGCGTCAGCGCGAGTAGTACTCGACGACCATCTGGACGTCACAGGTCACGGGGACCTCGTCGCGCTTGGGGCGGCGCACCAGCGTGGCCGAGAGCTTCTCGAGGTCCACGTTGAGGTAGTCCGGGACGGGCGGCAGCACGTCGCGGTGGGCGCCGGCGGCGGCGACCTGGAAGGGCACCATCACCTGGGAGCGGGGACGGACCTGGATGGTCTGGCCGGGCTTGACGCGGTAGGAGGGGCGGTCCACGACCTTGCCGTCAACGAGGATGTGGCGGTGGACCACGTCCTGACGGGCCTGGGCGATGGTACGGGCGATCCCGGAGCGCAGGACGAGGGCGTCCAGACGCATCTCGAGCAGCTCGACGAGGGACTCACCGGTCAGGCCCTGGCCACGACGGGCCTCCTCGAAGACGCGCTGGAGCTGAGCCTCGCGGATGCCGTACTGGGCGCGCAGACGCTGCTTCTCCTTGAGACGCACGGCGTAGTCGGACTCGGTGCGACGACGGGCACGGCCGTGCTCACCGGGGCCGTAGGGGCGGCGCTCGAAGTAGCGCACGGCCTTGGGGGTCAGCGGGATGCCGAGGGCGCGTGACAGACGCACCTGGCGGCGGGAGCGTGAAGAGCTCATGTGTTTCATTCCTGTCGGATCGGTAGTCGCACGCCGCGGGCAGGACGCCGACGGCGCGGGGTCAGCCGCGGTTCGGGCCGGGACCCCAGGAGGTCTGCATCGTCATCGAACGGCGGTACCGGTAGGCGCCGCCGATCATCTTCGATGTGGACAACTCGAGAACTGTAGCGTGCTCGCCGACGAAAACCCATGCCGGAATCGCCTGGTGTGAGGCGGTCCTCAACCCTGTCCCGCTCCCGCTTCAGTCCTGGGTGGGGCCATCATTGTCACCGTTCCTCAAGGATGCGGCGCACGGCCTCGAGTCGGGAGGCCAGCTGCTTCTCGAATCCGTTGCCGCTGGGACGGTAGTACCGACTGCCCTCGAGCTCCTCGGGCAGGTACTGCTGGCCGACGACGGCATGAGGGAAGTCGTGCGGGTAGCGGTAGCCCTTGCCGTGCCCGAGCCCCTCGGCGCCCACGTAGTGCGCGTCGCGCAGGTGGGCGGGTACCGGAGGGGCCTTGCCCGCGCTCACGTCCGCCAGCGACTCGCTGAGCGCCACCGTGACCGCGTTGGACTTGGGAGCTGTCGCCACGGCGAGGGCGGCCTCAGCCAGGATGAGCCCGGACTCCGGCATCCCGATCAGGGCGACCGCCTGCTGCGCGGCCACGGCAGTGGACAGCACCGTGGGGTCGGCCAGTCCCACGTCCTCGGCGGCGTGGATGACGATGCGGCGAGCGATGTACCGGGGGTCCTCCCCGGCGGTGATCATGCGTGCCAGGTAGTGCATGGTGGCGTCGGGATCGGAACCACGCATGGACTTGATGAAGGCGCTGATGACGTCGTAGTGCTGGTCTCCGGCCCGGTCGTAACGCACGGCCGCCACATCGGCAGCCTGCTCGACGTCGGCGACCTCGATAAGGGGCTCCTCCCCCGCCTCCCGCGCCAGGACCGTGCCCGCGGCGGCCTCCAGCACGGTCAGGGCCTTGCGGGCGTCGGAGCCGGCCATGCGCACGATCTGCTCGCGCGCCTCCTCGGTGACGCGGACGGCTCCGGCCAGGCCGCGCTCGTCGTTCACGGCGCGATCGACCAGGCACCCGATGTCCTCGGCGCCCAGGGGGTGAAGAGTCAGGAGCAGGGAGCGGGACAGGAGCGGCGAGACGACACTGAAGGACGGGTTCTCCGTCGTGGCGGCGATGAGTGTGACCCACCGGTTCTCGACACTGGGCAGGAGGGCGTCCTGCTGAGAGCGGGAGAAGCGGTGGACCTCGTCGATGAACAGGACCGTCTCCTCCCCCGCCGCCAGGCGTCGCCTGGCATCGGTGACCACGGCGCGCACGTCCTTTGACACCTGCGGTCACCGCCGACAGCTCCACGAAACGGCGCCCGCTGCCCCGCGCCACCAGATAGGCCAGCGTCGTCTTTCCGGTGCCGGGCGGCCCCCACAGGATGACTGAGGACAGAGCCGCACCGGGGTGCCGTGAGGTGGCGCTCGCCCGCGTGCCCGGCTGCGAGTGCAGCGTCACCTCGGCAGGCTCCACGAGGCGACGCAGAGGGGATCCGGGGGTCAGCAGGTGCGCCTGCCCCTGAAGCTCATCCAGCGTGCGGGGGCGCATCCGCACAGCCAGCGGCGCGTGGGAGTCCACGGGAATCCCGACCTCGTCAGTGCCGGCCGACTCGAACAGGTCCATGGGCCGACCCTATCCTCCCCCGCTCACGACTCCACTGGAACCACTGGTCGCCCAGGTGGCTACGACGAGCTCTCTCCGGGTCCGACGCCAACCGGACCCGGAGAGCACTGCGAGAACGAGAGCGCCCGGATCGGTCAGAGCAGACTGATGTCTCCAGCGCCCTCACGAACCACCTCGGGAACGTCATCGGTCAGGTCGACGACGGTGGTCGACTCACCCTGCCCCACGGGACCCTCGATGACGACGTCGATGAGGTGCCCAAGGGACTCCTCGATCTCCCACCCGTTGGTCTCCGGTTCCTCCTGTCCGGGGCGGATGAAGGTGGAGGACAGGATGGGGGCACCGAACTCGGCGACGAGGGACTGGGTGATGGCGTGGTCCGGGATGCGCACGCCCAGCGTGTGCTTCTTGGGGTTGAGCGTCATCCGGGGAACGTCCTTGGTGCCCTTGAGAATGAAGGTCCATGGTCCCGGCGTGAGGCGCTTGATGAGCCTGAAGGCGTTGTTGCCCACGATGGCCAAGGGACCCACCTGGGCGAAGTCGGCGCACACGAAGGTGAAGTTGTGCTTGCCGTCGAGCTGACGGATGGTACGGATGCGGTCCAGGCCCTCCTTGTTCCCCGGCGCACAGGCCAGGGCGTAGCCGGAGTCAGTGGGATAGGCGACCAGACCGCCGTCGCGCAAGGTGTCGACGACTTTCTCAACCAGACGGACCTGCGGGTTCACGGGGTGGAGCTCGATGTAGCGTGACATGAACTCACCCTACATCTGGTGACTGCGCTCACATAGCATTCCGGGCGGCGAAGATCATCAGTGGCGAGGGATCTGGTGGGCGATGTCGGAGAAGACTCCGGTGACGCCCCAGTTGAAGAGCTCATTGGCCCTGCTCAGCGAGTTGATGGTCCAGACATTGACGCCGTAGCCCGCCCGCCGAAAGGCCTGGACCTTCTCTCGGGTCAGCCCGGAGTCCTCTGGGTGGATGTAGTCCGCACCCACGATCTGAAGCGTGCTCCTCCAGTCGCTTGACAGCGTTCCGCTCTTATAGAGGCACCCCACGGGCACCTTCGGGGCGCGTTGCTTGAACAGGTGGAGCAGGAGGTGACTGAAGGAGGAGACGATCACCTCCACGCCTGGACGCACACCTTCGAGCTCGGCGATGACCGCGTCGATAAGACGCAGTGTCTCCTCTCGCCCGGCCTCACTGGGCTTGATCTCGATATTGGCGTTGAGGCCGGTGGCGTTCATGAGGTCAATGAGATTCCGCAAGGTCGGGATCGGCTCTCCCTGGAACTGCGGCGAGAACCAGCCTCCGGCGTCGATGCCCGCCAGGTCGGCCACGGTCAGTCCGTCGTACCGACCTGAACGGTTAGTGGTCCGGTCCAGAGTCGAGTCATGGCAGATGATGACCGTCCCATCGGCGATGATGTCGACGTCCGCCTCCACCCAGGCCACCTGATGGTCCACCGCACTGCGGAAGGCGGCCATGGTGTTCTCCGGGGCGAGGGAGCTCAGGCCTCGGTGCCCGATGATCATTCGCCCGCTATCGCGCACGAATCCGTCACTGCCTGAGGTCGCCGACGACATGACCGGAATGCTACACGAGGCGATGAACACGTCCTTGACATCAAGGTTTTTTGATATAAAATCTCCTACATGCGAAAGGTCGCGACGCCGCCGGCGGCCCCTCTAGGGGACGACTCCGCCGTGGTGCAGCTGTTCAAGGCGCTGGCTCACCCCATGAGGGCGAGCATCGTCTACCGCCTCATCAGCTCGCCGGCCGACGTCACCGAGCTGGTGGCGTTCCTCGGCGTCTCCCAGCCTCTGGTCTCCCATCACCTGCGGGTCCTGCGCAACGCCCACCTGGTTGAGTCGATCCGCGATGGCAGGCGCCAGAGCTACTCCCTCATTGACGACCACGTCGCATCGATCTTCATCGACACCCTCGAGCACACGAAGGAGCACGATCATGACTGCCACCACTGAGCACCGCCCCGCTGAGGCCCACCACCACACCCACGGCCCGAACTGCGGACACCTCGCCGTCATCCACGGCGATCACGTGGACTACATCCACAACGGCCACGCCCACCACGAGGACAACGGCCACTACGACGAGTGCGACACCTGCTCCTGTGAGCACTGCTCGGACTCCTGCGCCGTGTGCGAGTGCGAGGACTGCACCTGCCCGACCTGCAACCACAACACCTGCTCGTGCGAGCACTGCTCGGACTCCTGCTCCTCGTGCACCTGCGAGGACTGCACCTGCCCGACCTGCACGCACGCCGCCTGACGAGCTGCCGGAGCCTGAACGATCTGTAAGGGTGTGGCCCGAGTCCTGATAGTTAAGGACTCGGGCCACACGCTTACGGAAGGTGTTTTCAGCGCTGAGCCGCGTCCGAACCGGTGAGAGCCGCCTGTGACGCCTTCCGATAACTTGACGGTGTCGTTCCAGTCTCATCGCGAAACCGGCGATTGAAGTTCGCCAAGTTGGTGTACCCGCTGAGGTCTGCAACGTGAGAGACAGGAAGATCCGTGCGCCGCAGCAGGTGGCAAGCGCGAGCAATCCTTCGACGGCGCACGAGGGCGGAGAAGGTGATACCCGCAGTGGCGTGGAAGAAACGGGAGAAGGCGGAGGGACTCATGGCCAGCCGGGAGGCCGCAACTTCCATCGACACCTCACCGTCGAGAGCGTCTTCAATATAGGTGAGCACCTCATTGACACGGCGAGCAGTCACGCTATCAAGGCTGGGGACATATCCCTCTGAGACGACATGGCACCACTCATCGCCCGGTGCTTTGAGAAAGACCCCTGCCAGAGAGAAAAACGTGGTAAGCCGTTCCATCCCCTCTTGATCTCCCATGGCGGTGAGCAGCTCGGCGGCGCGAGCAGCACTCCCTCCGCTGAGAATGACGCCCCGTTTGGACCTCTTAACCAGCGCGTTGAAGTCCGAGAGCTCTGGGAGAATCTGTGCCGCCCTAGCAACGCGATCTGGTAGCACCTGGCACAGAACATCACGCTCCCCGAGACGCTCACCTGGCCCCAGGTCGGAGAGCCAGTTGTGCGGTAGATCGGGCCCCATCAGGGTGACCTGGCCCGGAGCGAAGTCGACGGTACGGTCCCCGGCCATCATCTGTCCGTGGGAGGAGACAATGAGGTGAAACTCGATCTCAGGGTGATGGTGCCAACGGGCTAGCGGCGTCGGATAACCGTGCTGGAACCACCGAACCGTCGATTCGAGGTCAGGGAGCACCACCTCGAGATCACCGACCCCGGTGTCAACGTCACCGGCCTTCGAAGTGAGCGACGTCGTGAGCAGGCTTTTCAGCAACAGCAGCTGAAAGGTCGGACCGGGGCGCTGAGGCTGGAGAAACCGTCATGGTTCCCATGATGACCTCCTGAGTTTCCCCGCGCGACAGCTTCAACGAGGTCAGCCGACTGTGATCTGGATCTTGATGTCACCGGGACGGCCTTCAGCAACTCGTTCGAAGGCCTCAACGGCGTGGTCCATGTCGAAGGTCTCCGTGATGAAAGGCTTCAGATCGATCCTGCCGGCGGCGACGAGATCGATGGCCCGCTGGTACACGTTGGCGTAACGAAAGACATTCTCAATGGTTGTCTCACGCGCCTGTACCTCCGTGACGTCGATGGAGACCGGGTCGACGGGGATTCCTACAAGAACGGTCCGGTTACCCGGGCGCACCGATCTTCCACAGGTCATCGTAGGCGCTCGGATGACCGGAGCACTCGAAAACGACGTCGGCTCCCCAGCCCGCCGTCTGCTCACTGACGACATCGAGCAGTCGTTGATCTTGTCCGTCGACGCAAAGAGTTCCGGGAATGCGGGCGGCTACCTCGAGCTTGGCCGCGGAGAAGTCGGAGATGATGACTTTGAAGCACCTCCCGCGAGCGCCGACGCAGCGGTGAGCAGACCGATCGTTCCTGCACCGGAGACGGCCACGACGTCGCCGGGGCTGATGCGAGCCTTTGTTGCGGCGTGCATGCCGACGGCAAGAGGCTCCATCAGAGCACCTTCGGCGAAGGACACACCGTCGGGCAGACGATAGGTGAAGGCAGCAGGGTGAATGACCTCCTCAACCAGGCACCCGTCGACCGGCGGGGTGGCCCAGAAGGAAACTGCCGGGTCGACGTTGTACATGCCCGCGAGTGCTGCGCGCGAACTGGTATCCGGAACACCGGGCTCCATAGCAACGCGGTCGCCAACGGCGAAGCCCTCGACACCCTGCCCCACCTCGAGGACGACTCCGGAGGCCTCGTGGCCAAGAACCATGGGCGCCTCCACGACGTACCTGCCGATACGTCCATGCGTGTAGTAGTGGACGTCGGACCCGCATATACCCACGGTGTGCGGAGCGATGCGCAGCTGTCCGGGCCCACAGGAGAGGCCTCCAGGAATCTCGCGGATGTTGATCTCGTGCTGCTTCTCAAGGACAACGGCTTTCATGATTCTTCTCCTCAGTGGATGTGAAAACGGATGAGTGCGGGCGGTGATCGACGGCATCGCCGCCGATGTCAGGCAATGGCTTCTGCCAGCCTTGGGGCAGTGGACGTGACGGACGGTGCATGTGGGTCGGCTGCTGGAAGACGACGACCACGTTCGTCGAATCCGGGCTGGGGCGGACGGATCCAGATGGTGATGAGTGAACCGGCGAGATAGAGCGCGGCGTAGGCCCAGCACACTCCGCCGATGCCGCTGAACGGCATGATCAGCGTGACCAGTCCCGGACCGGCGAATGTGGTCAGCCCAGAGGCGAGGTTGTTGATCGAGATGGCTGCTCCCTGCTCCTTCGGCGCCAGAGCCGGGAATACAGCACCCATCGGTACGAAGGCAGTCACTCCCATACCGAGAATGACAGCTGCGACAGCCAAAGCAAGGATGTTGGCGCCGAACAGGCGGGGCACGTAGTAGAAGCCGAGGGTGGCCGCCGCGCAGAACCAGCAGCCATACCAGCGCATCTGCCGCATCCAGCCGAAGCGGTCGCCGATCCACCCCCAAAAAAGGTTACCGAAGACTGTGACAGCGAACTGGATGCCCCAGATCGTCATCCACTGGCTCATGGTGAACCATCCGTCGCCGTAGCGCCTGTCAGTGAGGTAGAGCGGCATGATGACTGGGAATCCGTAGAGGCTGAGGTTGCAGATAACACGAACGACGGCCGTCAGCACAACCTGACGGTTGCGTCCGAGGATGCTGACCCCGGCGGAGAGCTCCACGAGTGTGTCGCGCAGACCTTTCGAACTGTGTCCGGGCTCGTCCTTGGCTACCAGGAGCAGGCAGATAAGCGCACCGGGAACGGTCCAGGCCAGTGAGAACCACAAGGTGCGGTACTCACCGAAAGCAGGAACGGTGCGTGCGGGAATCCAGGAACCCAGGCATCCGATACCCACGGAGTAGGCGGTCCAGAACCACCCCATCGCAGAGGCCCTCGTGGCTGCGGGGATCTTCTGTGTGATGTAGACAATGAAGGAGTAGATGAATAGCGGATAGGCGAGGCCTCGTACCGCGTAGGTGATGAGAATGAGCGGGTACGAGCCGCTGGGGATGGCCACGAGGAGAAGGAGCAGGTGAACTGAAATCCACAGTCCCGCGCCTATGAGCATGATGCGTCGGACCCCGAAAGTCTCAGCCATCACGCCCGAGGCCCAGCCGGCCAGGGCGGCCATCAGCCCATAGGCCGTGATGACGCTGGAGGCCTGCGTTGCCGCCAGTCCCTGAGAGACGAGATACTTGGACAGGAAGGTCAACTCGAAGCCGTCGCCGGTCATGAACACGGCGATAGAAATGAGTCCTGGAATCAGGATCCGAGGTGGTGAGAGGTTCTTCATCGGTACACTCCATCGTGTTTGTGCTACGTCCAGATCCGTAGCATCGCAAGGACATATCCAGGTTGCCGTGATCTGCTGAACCGCACGACGGGAGCACATGCCCGGTTCTGATACTTTTTTGACCGGCGCTTCGAGCCGGCGATATGCGGCTGCGGACTTAAGGACCAGGACTCAACAGGTTTGCGCCGATGCGCCCTCACAACGATCATGAGCCCATGAGCAGTCCCTTCCCCGTTCCCGACGCCTTTGCGCACGTCGCGCCGTCGGTTCCCGGTGTCCGTCTGGGAGAACCGCTGGGGCAGGGAGGATTCGCCACCGTCTATGCCGGGGAGCAAGTCTCATTGCGGCGTCCGGTGGCCGTCAAGATCGACTCCCGGCCATTGCACGACGAACGCAACCGTCGACGCTTCATGCGGGAGATGGCGGCGGCCAGCCGGATCAGTGGGCACCCGAACGCGGTCTCGCTGATCGACTCGGGGGTACTGCCCGACGGACGTCCCTACCTGGTCATGGAACGCTGTGACGGAGGCTCCTTGGCCCAGGTCCTCGAGCGCTGCGAGCTCAGCGCCCCCAGGCCGTCAGCATCGTCACGGCCGTCTCCGCCGCCCTGGGGCCGCTCACGAAGCCGGGGTCCTCCACCGCGGTCTCTGCCTCCGGATCCGGTGCAAGACGCTCAGGCAGGGCCTTCCTGCTCCTGGCACTCGGCGTGACAGCAGGCGCCGTCGTCTCCGCCGTCCTGCTCGCGACCTCGAACCTGATTCCCTCGGCATCCTCAGCGGACCGGACGGCCACGCGGGCCTCGGCGTCACCCGTCTCACGCACCGGCACTCCGGCGGCCAAGGGCGCCGGCAGTGGTTTCCACGGCCACGGCTCGGGCGAGTGCCCTCGGCTCCGAGAAGGCCTCACCGTCTCCGGCGGCCGTCCCGACTCCCGCGCAGGTCAACGCGCAGGGCATCCCATACTCCGACGACATGCCCTGGCCGCTGGGAACCTGCCTGAGCCGGACCACCTCGGTCGTGGGCGGCACGAGTGTCAGCCAGGTCGACTGCTCCCAGGCCGACTGGATCGTCTTCGCCGGCGGAACCTTCGACCCGGCCACGACCGCTTCCAGCGCCTCCGAGGCGCTAACGGATGACCCGCAGGTCAAGATCACCTGCACCAGCACCTACGCGGAACGCTATGGACTCGACCTGTCCACCAGCTACTCGATCAATACGCTCGGTCCCAGTGATCAGGAGTGGGAAGCGGGCAATCGCGGTTTCGCCTGCGTTCTGGGCCGGCTGTAGGTCTGCAGCGGTCTCACGCGCCCCGCCGTGCACGGGGCCCGCACCGACAAGGACCCGGTTCGCATCTCTTGGCGGGGTAGTCACTACGTGTTCATCGTCGAGGGCAATCAGAAGACCCTGCACCGAACTCTGAAGGATCTGCCGTGGAAGAACGTCCCGCCCATCTCCTCGGTTGACACTGGCCATGGGCGGTGGGCGCGACGCACCAGTACCACCACGAACCGCAAGACTCTGAAACAGGCCAGGCCCAGGGGCGGGTCACCGGCCGGTGCTGGCGAAGACTTCCTCGATGAAGGGATCGACGAGCGGTGGTAGGCCTCCGGGGCGTCCCGCCGCACGCAGTGGCCGACGCCGTCGAGCAGCACCAGGCGCACGAGCGGATTGGTCACTTCAGTGGGGTCAGGAGCCATGTCGCCGCGGCGGGGTGCCAGGTAGAGCGTCGGCGTCCTCAGCCGGTTGATGGCGCTGACGAGGTCGGCCTCGCCGAGATAGGTGCCCTCGCGGATGTAACGGCGGTCGACCCGTTTCTTGCACGCGGCCCAGCCCTCGATCTCGGATTCGCTCCATGAGGTCTCGCGCCTCATGCGTTCCCGCTCGGCCGCGCCGCCGTCGGCGAAGGCGTCCAGGAACCGTTCCTGATGCTCCACGAACCAGGGGGCAGGGGCCCAGTGCCCGGTGGGACGTGCGACGTCCTCCAGGACCAGTGCCCGAACCAGCTCGGGCCAGGCGACGCTCACCCGCAGCGACATGAGCCCTCCCAGACTGTGGGCCACGACGACCGGCGGCTCCGAGAACAGGGCCAACGTCTTCTCAAGGTCCTTTTGCATGGTCTGCGGCGCCCGGGCCAGGGTCTCGTCATCCCACCGCGGGGAAGCCCCGTGCCCCCGCTGATCGATCGCGAGGACGTGATACCGGGAGGACCAGCGGGCCACGGCGTCGGGCCAGGCGGTAGCCGATTCGGTCAGGCCGTGGACCAAGAGCAGCGGCGGATCCGCCGGGGCGCCCCACTCGTGCAGCGCAAGCATCGTCACCTCGTCGAGTGTAGGCGAAGAGCGCGCACGAGCTCCGTGCTCGCATCGGCCCCGGCTGAGCTCATCGATTCCGATGAGGGCAGGTCTTCCAGGGCCTGTGGCGAACCTCGTCGAGTTCGGTGCTCCCCGGGGGGCCGAGGCCCCCGGGTGTATCCGCGACACCGGGATCGGCACCCCATCCGCAAGTCTTAGCCTGACGACGCGACCTTCGAACTCAGCTCTGCTTCATCCCGTCCTCTTTGCCCTGCGCCGCAGAGTCGGATTCGTCACTCGTCGTCCGGGACGGCGTCGACCCCGGCCTCCTTGCGCTGCTCGGGCGTGATCGGAGCGGGCGCCTCGGTCAGCGGGTCGAAGCCGCCGCCGGACTTGGGGAAGGCGATGACGTCACGGATGGAGTCGGCCTTGGTCAGCAAGGAGACGATGCGGTCCCAGCCGAAGGCGATGCCGCCGTGCGGCGGGGCACCGAACTTGAAGGCGTCCAGCAGGAAGCCGAACTTCTCCTGGGCCTCCTGCTCACCGATCCCCATGACGTTGAAGACGCGCTCCTGGACATCGCTGCGGTGGATACGGATGGAACCGCCACCGATCTCGTTGCCGTTGCACACGATGTCGTACGCGTAGGCCAGAGCGTTGCCCGGGTCGGTGTCGAAGGTCTCCAGGCACTCGGGCTTGGGCGAGGTGAAGGCGTGGTGAACAGCGGTCCAGGCGGACTTGCCCAGGGCCACGTCGCCATCGGCACGGGCCTCGGCGGAGGGCTTGAACAAGGGGGCGTCCACCACCCAGACGAAGGACCACTCGTCGTCGTTGATGAGACCGCAGCGCTTGCCGATCTCCAGGCGGGCGGCGCCCAGCAGGGCCCGCGAGGAGTCCACGGGTCCGGCGGCGAAGAAGATGCAGTCACCGGGTTCGGCCCCGGCCGCCTGGGCCAGGCCGGCCCGCTCAGCGTCGGTGATGTTCTTGGCGACGGGCCCGCCGAGGGTCCCGTCCTCGGCGACGGTGACGTAGGCCAGGCCCTTGGCGCCGCGCTGCTTGGCCCACTCCTGCCAGGCGTCGAAGGTGCGCCGCGACTGGGAGGCTCCCACCGGGCATGACAACGGCGCCCACGTAGGGGTTCTGGAAGACCCGGAAGGTGGTGTCCTTGAAGTAGCTGGTCAGGTCCACCAGCTCGCAGCCGAAGCGCAGGTCGGGCTTGTCCGAGCCGTACCTCTCCATGGCGTCGCGGTAGGTCATGCGCGCGATGGGTGTGGGTAGGTCGTAGCCGATGAGCGCCCACACCTCGCGCAGCACGTCCTCGGCGACGGCGATGACGTCGTCCTGCTCGACGAAGCTCATCTCCACGTCGAGCTGGGTGAACTCGGGCTGGCGGTCGGCGCGGAAGTCCTCGTCCCGGTAGCAGCGGGCGATCTGGTAGTAGCGCTCCATGCCGGCGACCATGAGGAGCTGCTTGAACAGCTGCGGGCTCTGTGGCAGGCGTACCAGGATCCCGGGGCCAGGCGGGCGGGCACGAGGAAGTCGCGGGCTCCTTCCGGAGTGGAGCGGGTCAGGGTCGGCGTCTCGATCTCCACGAAGTCGTGGGAGTCCAGGACCCTGCGGGCGGCCTGGCTGACCTTGGCCCGCAGACGGATGGCGTGCTGCATGGCACTGCGCCGCAGGTCGAGGTAGCGGTAGCGCAGGCGCGCCTCCTCGCCGACCTGCCCGGCGTCCTCGGCGTGGTCGGAGACCTGGAAAGGCAACGGGGCGGAGGTGTTGAGGATCTCGACGTCGGAGACGACGACCTCGATCTCGCCGGTGGGCAGGTTCGGGTTGGCGTTGCCCTCGGGTCGGGCACTCACCTCACCGGTGACGGCCAGGACGTACTCGGCGCGCAGGTCGTGAGCGACCTCCTCACGGATGACGACCTGGGCGATCCCCGAGGCGTCCCGCAGGTCGATGAAGGCCACGCCTCCATGGTCACGGCGCCGATCCACCCATCCGGTGAGGGTGACGACCTGGCCGATGTCTGAGGCGCGCAGGGAGCCTGCGGTGCGAGTTCGCAGCACGGTGCTGGGTTCCTTCCGTGTGGGGCACTGAGCCGGTGCCCGTCGGGGCGCACCACGAGACGGGTGGGCGCCGGCGGCAGTTTACAAGGAGCCCCGAGCTCGGTCCTCAAGCCCGTGCCGCGGTGGTACCGGAGTCACGCCACAATCTGAATACACCCGGTGGCATCTGAGTGCATCTGAGTGCAGGTGCGCACCCAGCCATGCAGCTCGGTGTCAGGCCGCAGCCCGACGACGCTGGTAGGCGGCCATCCGCCGACGGTTGACCGCGACGAGCACCGACAGCACCACGAGAATCACGCTGAGGGCGAGGATTGAGGTGCCGATGATCGGGAAGCCGTCCGGTTCCGCCCCTGGGCCGGCGGCCTGAATGCCCGAGGCACCAGTGCCTTTCGATCCGCCCGTTGGGGCGACCTGGTGGGGAGGAGGCGTTGGCGCCGGCGGGACGGTGGGCGGGGCGGCTCCGCCGATGACCGTGACACCTGAGACGGTGAAGTACGGGCTCTTGTTGGTGTAGTCCGCCGCGTTGCCCTCTTGGGCGGTCACTCCCGGAGCCCCGGAGACCCGGAATCGTAGCCAGTGGTTTCCCTGCTCGACGTACTCGGGCAGCTCGAAGGAACCGGATGCGGTGCCGTCCTGCTTCGTCGTGATGGTCGTGACCACCTCGGACTCGGAGGACCGCGAGGCGGCCAGCAAGCCGTCATCAATGAGAACCTGAACCGTCACGCCTCCGGGGAATCCCGAGAGCGTGAACATGATCGTCCCCCCGACGGCGACCGTCGACGGGCTGACGGTCGAGGCGGTTCCCGTGGTGGAGGGGTCGGCCGGTGTGTCGGCGTTGGCGGTGGGAACAGTGGAGATCACAGCCGCCAGGGAGGCGAGCAGGAGTGCGCAGACGATGACGAGCACGCGTGGAGCGCCTGCCGGATGCTGAGAGCCGAACCGACGTCGGTGCACTGACATGCGCCGTTCACTCCGGGTGCACCGACTCATCCGGGTCATCTATCTGTCACCTCCTTCGAGCGGCAGCATGTCATGGCTCTTTGCGATGTCATTGACGATCTCCTGAAGCGCCGTCAGCGCCTTCGCGGAATCCGCGGTCGGCGAGGAGCGTGCGGCACGCGAAGCGGCATTCCCGAATGAGCGGCGACCAGCAGGCTGCCGGCGCCGATGACGAGCAGTCCTCCGGCACCTCCCAGGAGCATGTCATTGGTGCTGAGCCCCATCGAGGTGGAGGAGTCGTCCTCCGGGAACGTCAGGAGCTGAGCCTGGGCCGGGCTCCGGGGGTCGAAGGATGCCGACGTGATCTCCAGCTTCGCCCACCCCAGGAGGCTGTTGTCGCGGTCGGCCACCGCCAGCTCATAGGATCCGGACTCGAATGTCGAGATGTCGATGGAGACGCTGTTGGCGTCATCGACCTGCACCCAGCCCTTCGTGGTTGCTCCCGGGAAGACGAACACCGACACCCACTCCCCTGCCGAGACCTTGGCCTTGGGCAGCACGAGGTTGACGACGTTGCCCTGACGCGAGCCCGACAAGGATCCGGCGTTGTCAGCACTCAGCTGGGCGGAGCTGGATACCGGAGCGACCGGGTTTGCGGTGGGACGAACCGTGCGGTCCTCTGAGGCGGCCGTGCCGGCGTCTGCCTGCGTCGAAGCCCTGGAGTCCTCATTCGCTGAGGTGTCGCTGTTGCTGCGATGATCACTGTCCTGAGCCCGTCCCTGGTCGGCGCCGGGCTCTGCCGGAACATCGGCCGGCGGGGCATCCGCATCCGATCTGTCGGAGGAGTCGCTTCTATCCGATCCATCAGAGCTGTTACCGGTGTCGGACTGACCGCCGGAGCCACTTCCCTGGTTACTGGGGACGTTCCCGCCTGATGTGTCTGTCGCGGACTCAGAATCCGGTTTCGGGTTGGTTGGCCGGGCGGGAGGAGTCGACGGCGAGGGAACGGCTGAGGGCTCGATGGACGGAGCAGCGGACGGGTCCGACGTCGGCTCGCCGGAAGGAGCGGGTGACGGCTCGGGCGCCGGAGACGACGAGGGCTCGGCTGTGGGACCAGCTGTCGGGGTCGGCGCCGGCTGCGGAGTCACCGACTTATTGAGGACGAAGACATTGGTGCCGGCCGTCAGCCCGGTTTCGATAGGTGAGATCTGAAGGTAGTAGCGTCCCTTTTCGGCCTTCCCCGCAGTGTAGAGCGCCGACAGGTTGAGCTGAGCACTGAAGGAACCGTTGTGGAAGGTGACGGGTACCGAGACGGTTCCCGGCACCGCGTATCCACCGTGGGCCATCATCTTGATCTCGACCGACTTCTCACCGTCGAGCATGGTTCCCTGTGAGCACCAGCCCGTGCCCGAGATCCTGACGGCCACCTCAGGATCGTAGACAGGTTCAGTCCCCTTGGGCTCAGCGCTATCTGGAGTGAGAACAGACGCGGTCGGCGCTACTTGGCAGGTTGTGTTCGTCGGGCTTGCCGAGGAAGTCGGTGTGGGAGCCGGTGTGGCTGAATGGGTGGGCGTGGCCGTTGCCGTCGGCTCCGACGACGGCGTGGCTGAGGGCGTCGGGGTGGGCTTCTGCGTCGGCTCTGGAACTGGTTCAGCAGTCGGCCCAGTCGTGGGCGCGGCGGTGGGCTCGTTGGTGGGTTCCGTCGTCGACTCCGGCTCGGAAGTTGGCTCAGCCGTCGGCTGCGGGGTCGGCTCCGCCGAGGGCTCGGCACTGGGCTCGGTCGTGGGGTCCGGAGAAGGAGGATTGACGATGTCGGGGTCCTGCTTGACAAAGGAGAACATACCCGTCGTGGCGCTCACCGTTCCGCTGGTGAAGGTGAGGCTGTAGACCCGCCTACCGACGTCCCAGGTGTTGTCGCCCGTGGCCTGTCGCATTCCTTTGACAAGGTAGTCGGTCGGAATGAACACGTCCTGCTCGCCGTTGGCGGGAGCCGGGCGCTCGAGCTCGGCATGCATCTCGGGCAGCAGGTGGGGAGTGACAGTTTTCCCCTCGACAACGTTGAGCGTGATGACGGGGTCCTCCAGGACCTCACCGGCGGCATCGCACCAATCCGACAGGATCGACTCGACTCCCACGCCGATCCCGGTCTCGTAGACCGGCACCACGTACTCGGGTGCGGACTGCCCCTCGGGGTAGACCATTCGGGCGGCAGGGCGGCAGGCCGCGCCCCCCCTCGGACTCCTCGACGGCATTGCCCTCGTTCAGGAGGGGCATGGCGGCCACGCCCGCGGTGGTGAGAATAATGCCGAAGGCTGTCAGAACAGCAAGAATCGCGCGCGCACCGAGCCTGGTGGAGGGGAGGGCAGCAAGCAGCCGCTGAGCGTAGTGCATCAAGTGGTCTCGTTCATGGGCGGGTACAGGTGGACTTACTCGTACGGTCCGCAGTTGGGGACGTTGGATGACGAGGAAAGGAACGCACCGTTCAACGGATACGACTGCCTTTCGCAAACGATAATAGACAGACTGCTCCCCTCTAAGAATCCTCTATCTTCCGAACTCATCGTTTGCGACGTCGATTCCTGGTTAAGTATACACAGCAGTAACCCGACAACCGGTCAGGATGAGACCATCGAGTTCCGAAATCACTGAGAAAACTCGTGCATTGGTAACGATAAATCGGGTCGCGTGATCACACCGTTGCCCAGGTTTCATTTCCGTCTCGTTTTTACGTGCACGCGTCACGGGCAACAGGAAGATCCTGCTCGTGAACGTCGAGCCCCCAGGACAGCCCGTGACGCCACCAGGCGTAGTCATGGCCACCGCGCTCCTCGCGGTACTCCAGCAGAGCCCCCTGGGCCGCGAGCTGCTGAGCGGCCAGGCGCCCGCCCGTGCGCAGCACACCCTCGTGCACGCCGCACTGAACCACCAGGCGGGCCGGCACCGGCTCAGACGGCTTCTGCTCACCTCGACGGCGCAACCAGGCCAAGAGCTCTCCCTCCCCTTCGCCCCTGCGGCCTGACCCCAGCCAGAAGGAGCCCGACTGGCAGATGGCACGAGCAGCGGCATCCGGGCGGTGCAGGACGAGATCCGCAGCGGCCACACCCCCCAGGGACTGACCGGCCACCACCACCCGCTGCGGGTCGCACGGTGGCCGAAGGCTTCGCACCGCCTCAAGGCACCGGATCACCAGCTCCCTGCTGCGATGAGGATCTGCCAGGTCGCGCGCACGCATGGTCAGACTCCCGGAGTCGATGAGCAGCAGGTCCCAGGAAGCCGCTCTGGCGCCAAGCCTGCGGACGACGTCGTTGCGGCGCCAGATCTCGCCGTCGAGAAGAACCAGCAGTCCCCGCCCCTGGTCCTGTCCCCGCTCCCGCCGGCCTCCGTCCGAGCCGCCGCAGCAGTCCTGCTGCCAGAGGGTGATGCGTCGCGCGGAGTCGCCAGGAGCATCGAAGCCGTCGAGGGCCCCGCCGCCGACCTCAACGCTGTATCCGTACCCTCCGCCGCTGGGGTCAATGCTGGGCGCAGCCGTCACGCCTTCGGCCGACGCCACCGACCACTCCGGGTGGGTGACAGCTCCCGGCCCCTCCCACAGGGAGGAGACGAAGCCGAAGCCGTCATGCAGTCGATCGGGGCAGAGGGCATCGGGGCGTCCTTCGGCGTGAACGCGTTTCCAGCACTCCCGTCGCGCCCCGACGTCGTCGGGCAACCGATCACGCGTCACCACGATCCGATAGCCCACAAGGGCGTCATCCGGCAGCAGGACATGAAGCGCCCACCACCCGGTTCCCGGGACCCGGTTGGCGAGAGCCGGGAGCAATGTGCGTGCGGTGATTGTCCGTCAGCGTGTTGAGGTGGATGAGCACACTGGGACTCTCGCCGTGCCGTCGATCGTCGCACCACAGGAAGGTCGCCTCGCGCATCGTGACGCCATCAACGAGGCGAGTCTCCCCCAGCACCGGGGTGCCACGAGCCGCCGCGGCCGCGAGGGCATCGTCGTCGGGCTTCCGCGGCCACCATGCCGGCGCTGCAGGAAGAAGACCGCCCCCCGGCGCCACGGGGGTCGGCGTCAGCTCTCGCCACCGGGCCTCGCGCACCAGAACATCGTCAGGACGGATACCGCTCACACCACGACCCTATCCGACGTCGCACGGCCCCTATCGGCTGCAGTGCCTGCAGCAGCGACCGGTCACGGCTCACCAGCGACGGACCGTACGGGAAAATGAGCTTGCATTCTTCCGGGCGACATGGCGTAGGGTGTCACCCATGATGCACATCGCTCTGAGGACCACTACCGCCTCCGGCGCTCAAGCGCTCGCGGTCATGTGTGGCGCGCGAATGTGCTGTTGCTGTCGGCCTTACTGATTCACCCCGGTGCACCTCTGGCGCCTGAAGCCACAATGATGCCTTGGTAAAGGTCGACCGCTGTGGAACGCCCGAGGCAACGTCGGGCTGAGTTCCCGCTTTCCGGCTGCGCGATGCCGTAGAACCGCCACTGCGCCGGTGTCTCACGAGCCGCTGGGCCACGACGATCCCGATGCCGTTCACAGGCTCTCGTCATCCTCGTCGACTAACGCCACAGGAAATTGCTGTTGCGATCACGCGTCTGCACACCTGAGCCGTATTCCTAGCCAACCTGTTCGGTTCTCTCCCGTTCCATTCCCTTTCGTAGGAGACACCATGTCCAAGACCGTCCCCTCCCCTTCTTCCGCCTCATCCTCATCAGATTCGTCCCTTCTTAAGAAGGACGAGGTCACCGCCGAGAACGCAGCGGAGATACTTGCTGCGGACGACGACGCGGATGGCCCAGATGCTGAGGCACCTCGCCGCAGCAGACCCTCGCGGCGCACGCTGCTGACGGTCGGTGGCCTGGCGGCCGCCACCGCGCTCGGTGCCGGCGCATACCTGACGATCCGGCGCACCAATCAGGGAGTGATCGGGGCCCACGAGGCGCTCCCCCTGGTGATCGGCGGAGACATCTGCGCCGCTCCGCTCTACGCCGCGTACCACAAGGGATTCTTCGACGACGCGGGTCTGAAGGTGACCCTTGCGCGCACCCAGCAGACCGAGGACACCAAGGACGGAGTGGGCGCAGGCAAGTACATCGGCGCCCCCGGCATCTTCTTCTCCTGGCTGGAGCCGATCTACAACGGGCTCAATGCCAGGCTCACGGCAGGACTTCACGCCGGCTGCCTGCGTCTGGTGGTGGGCAAGGACTCCCAGTACCATCGCCTGGCAGATCTCAAGGGCACCACCATCGGTGTTCCGTCACTGTCGTCATCGGCCTTCGCCTACTTCGCAATCGGGCTGTCCGAGGCCGGTATCAACGTCGACCCCGACGGCGGCGACATCACCTGGCGCACGGTCGATGCGGACTCCCTGGGAACCGCTCTGGCCGACGGGCAGGTGGACGCCATCATGGGTTCCGACCCCGCGCCGCTGCTTCCCGTCTTCAACGGCACGGCCCGAGAGCTGGCCAACAACGACGCTGAGGAGTTCTGCTGCTCGGTGGCTCTCAACGGCGACTTCGTCAAGAAGCAGCCCAAGGAGGCCAAGGCTCTCACTGAGGCCTGGTTGAAGGGTTCGGCCTACGTGCCGGACCATATCGATGAGATCGCCAAGATCGAGGTCGACAACGACTACGTGGCTGCGGACCAGGACGTCGTCGTCCGAGTGCTCAAGACCTATGGGTTCAAGGCCTCGGCATCCAGGTTCCGCGCTGCGATCGAGCCCGGCATCGAGAAGTTCAAGACAACCGGCTTCATCACCTCCGACGTCTCCGCACAGAGCCTGACGAACGCGGTCGTCGCCGATCTCGGCATCAAGGACTGATGGCCAGTGCTCACCAATACCAGACCCACAGCCACACCAACCGAGGGCGCTGACCAGAAGCGTCCAGAACCGAGCTCCTCGGCAACCAGGCCCGAGGCACCAGCACGTCGTCGGTTCTCCTCGACATCGTTGTGGACAACGACCGCACTGTCTTTGTGGCTGGTCTACCCGGTCATTGTCGTCCTGCTTCCGGACGCGGGCCTTCTCCGCCGGGCACCGACCACTCCGCTGACTGTTCTCGCCGGCACCTGGCTGGTGGTGCTCACCGCGTGGACCTTCTGCGCCTGGAGACGTCCGGCCTCGGCGGCGGCGAGCTCGCTGGCGCACTACCTGCCCTGGATCAACGCTGCCGGCGCCTGGTTCATCGTCTGGCAGCTGACGACCTCCAAGCTCGGGCTGCTCGCGCCCCCGTACTTCGCCGCCCCAGAGGTACTGATCGCGTCCTTCGCCGGTGACTGGAGGCTGCTGCTCAGCTGCCTGGGGGCCTCCGCCCTGCTCTTCGTCATCGGGTACACGGCGGGATCGGTGCTGGGGTTCTTCACGGGACTGCTCATGGGCTGGTCGAGGCGCGCCGACTACTGGCTCCATCCGCTCCTGCAGACCATCGGTCCGGTTCCTGCGGCCTCTCTCCTTCCACTGGCCCTGCTTCTGCTCCCGACGACGTACGCCTCGGCGGCCTTCATCGTGGGCTTCGGCGCCTGGTTCCCCATGGCGACCATGACCCGTGCGGGCGTGCGCTCCGTGCGCCGCGACTACATCGACATGGCCCGCACGCTGGGAGCCGACGAGCTCTTCCTCATCCGGCGGGTGGCCGTGCCCTCGGCCCTGCCCGACATGCTCACCGGCCTGTTCACGGGCCTGGGCACCTCGCTCGCCGCCCTCATGACCGCCGAGCTCACCGGTGTCGACAAGGGACTGGCGTGGTACATCAACTGGGTCAAGGGCTGGGCCGACTACCCCAGGATGTACGTGGGCCTCATCATTCTGGTGGCCTTCTGCCGCACGCTCATGGTCCTGCTGTTCAAGATCCGCTCCTCGCTGCTGGCATGGCAGCAGAACCTTGTGAGGTGGTGAACCGGTGTCTGCCGATTCCACAACAGTCGAAAGCACGCTCCAGGCTCCAGATCCATCCGCCTCCCGAGGCGCGAAGGTCGACCTTAGGGGCGTCACCCACCGCTACCCCGTGTCCCGCGATCTGGATCATGGCTGGCTCCACCTTCTGCTCCGACGCATATCCCCCTCAGCCAGGGCGCGCCACGAGGTCGAGGCGACCAAGCCGGACCAGCTCCCCGTTCTCGACGACATCGACCTGACGGTCGCCCCCGGCGAGTTCGTCGCACTCGTAGGCCCCTCGGGCTGCGGCAAGTCAACGATCCTGCGTCTGTTGGCCGGCCTCGAGCAGCCGGTCGAGGGTGACGTCGAGGTCGACTCCACGCGGGTCACCGGTCCCTCACCACTGCGGGCACTGGCCTTCCAGGACGCCACGCTCCTGCCCTGGAGAACGGTGCGGGACAACGTCGCCCTGGGCCCCGAGGCGAGAGACCGCCTGGAACGCGACCAGCGCCGGGTGGAGGCTGCCCTGCAGATCGTGGGACTACGGGACTTCGCCGAGGCCTACCCCACGACGCTCTCGGGCGGGATGGCCCAGCGCGCCTCGCTGGCCCGGGCCCTGGTCAACCGGCCCCGGCTCTTCCTCCTGGATGAGCCCCTGGGCAAGCTCGACGCACTGACCCGCCTCCAGCTCCAGGACGAGATCATCAAGCTGTGGGAGTCCCAGCGCTTCACTGCGATCCTGGTCACCCACGACGTCGACGAGGCACTGCGCCTGGCCGGCCGGGTGATCGTCCTGTCCGAGCGGCCCGCGCACATCGTGGCCGACATCGACGTGCCCGAGCACGACGAGTCGACCGACGAGTTCCGTGAGCTGCGTCGTCGGATCCTCAGTCTGCTCGGGCGCTGAGCGAGGCACGAGACGGACCTCACCTGTGATCCGGCTCGTGGAGGCGCGGAACGACGCCGCTTCTCCCGTAGCCTGGGCCGCAGGAGCGATCCGTGCCCTGTTGACCCCGTTCGGGTCCTGCCGCACCTGGTGTGCGGCAAGAGCATCCCGTGAGTCTGTGCGTGTTAGCCCATGAGTCATCCGGTACGTCCGGGTGCGGGCGAGTGTGGTGGGCCAGGTACGGCAAAGAGCGGAGGACAAAAGGTCCTCCCCCACACTCCGCCGCGGTCCCCAACCACTTCAAGGGGACAGATATGGGAAAACTTCATGACTACCTCCTCCAGCACTGCGCCCGGCTCCTCCGATGACGCTCAGAGCAGCGACAGCAACGGCCCCCTGAGCCTCGACGCGCTCTTCTCCGCCGAGCTCTCCGGCGGCAGACCCGCCGACGCCAACCGTGACGATGAAACCGTCGCCGCACCGCACCACTCTGATGACGCCGCCCCTCACCCGAGGACTTCGCCACTCCCGCCTCCTCCGACTCCCCCGAGGACCCCGAGGACGTCGATCACGAGGACGAGGCCGACGACGTCGACCGGGACCGCCCCGAGGCCGACCCGGAGGACGAGGCCGAGGACTCCGACGAGGATGACGGCGTCGACATCGATGAGGACGAGGTCGACGGCCACACCCCCTTCATCGACTCCGACGCCGATTCCAACGACCACCAGCAGGACGACGAGCGCCCCAAGTCCCCGCGCAACAGGGACAAGGGCGGGGTGAAGGCGGCTCACGAGGACGAAGAGATCACCTTCGCCGACCTGGGTCTTCCCAGGGACCTGCTCAAGGCCGTCACCGACATGGGCTTCGTGACGCCCACCGCCATCCAGAAGGAGGCGATCCCGGTCCTGCTGGCCGGCCGTGACGTCGTCGGCGTCGCTCAGACCGGAACCGGAAAGACCGCGGCCTTCGGGCTCCCGCTCCTCGACGCCGTCGACTCCCGTGACGGCGTGGTCCAGGCCCTCGTTCTGGCCCCCACCCGCGAGCTCGCCCTCCAGAGCGCCGAGGCCATCACCGACATGGCCTCCCGCTCCCGCGGGCTGGACGTGGTGGCCGTCTACGGCGGTGCCCCCTACGGTCCCCAGATCGGCGCGCTCAAGGGCGGCGCCCAGGTCGTCGTCGGCACCCCCGGACGCGTCATCGACCTCATTGACAAGGGCGCCCTCCAGCTCGACGACGTGCGCTACTTCGTCCTGGACGAGGCCGACGAGATGCTGCGCATGGGCTTCGCCGAGGACGTTGAGACGATTGCGGAGTCCCTTCCCACCGAGCGGCGCACCGCCCTGTTCTCGGCCACGATGCCTCCGGCCATCCAGGCCGTGGCGCGCCAGCACCTTCACGAGCCCGTCCAGGTCGAGGTCTCCAGGCCGGCCTCCACCGTCGCCACTGTCCACCAGACCTATGCGGTGGTTCCCTTCCGCCACAAGATCGGCGCCGTCTCCCGGGTCCTTGCCGTCACCGACGCCGAGGCCGCCATCGTCTTCGTGCGCACCAAGTCCACGGCCGAGGACGTCGCCATCGAGCTGGCGGGCCGGGGCATCCAGGCCGCCGCAATCTCCGGTGACGTGCCTCAGCGCGAGCGCGAGCGTCTGGTGGAGCGTCTGCGCGCCGGCACCCTCGACGTGCTGGTGGCCACCGACGTCGCCGCCCGGGGACTGGACGTGGACCGGATCGGTCTGGTCGTCAACTTCGATGTGCCACGTGAGGCCGAGGCCTACGTGCACCGCATCGGCCGTACGGGGCGCGCCGGTCGCCACGGCGAGGCCGTCACCTTCCTGACCCCCAAGGAGAAGGGCAAGCTCCGTCAGATCGAGCGCCTCACCGGCAGCCGGCTGGAGGAGATCACCCTGCCCTCCCCCGCCGACGTCTCCGAGCACCGGGCCCGGAAGCTCCTGTCCAAGGCCGCCGCCCGCCACGAGCGCGGCCGCCTGGACATGTACCTGCCGCTGGTCAGTGACTCCGCCCGGGATCTGGACATCGACGTCGAGGAGCTGGCGGCCACGCTGCTGGCGCTCGCCGTGGGTGACGAGGGACCGCGCAGGAGAGAGGACCGTGGCGGTGAGCGCCCCCAGCGAGCACGCCGGGAGGAGAACCTCGACTCCGAGGGGACCTTCCTGTCGGCCTCCTTCGAGGGTGGGCGCGAGAAGAACCGTCGCGGTGAGCGGGGAGACCGTGGCGAGGGACGCCGCTCGGCCACGCGTTCTGGACGCCGCGAGCACGAGGGCCCCGGGACCGTCTACCGCATCGAGGTGGGCCACCGAGACCGGGTCCTTCCCGGCGCGATCGTCGGCGCCCTGGCCAACGAGGGCGGTATCGAGGGCTCCGACATCGGCAAGATCGATATCCTTCAGTCCTTCTCCCTGGTCACGATCTACGCCGACCTCAGTCCTGAGCAGCTGAGCGTCATGGGACGGGCCACCTTCGCCGGCCGCGAGCTGCGGATCCGCCCCGACGAGGGACCGGGCCACGGCTGGTCCGGCCCCAACAGTGGGGAGCGTCGTCCCCAAGCGGCGCGACTGGGACGACCGGGGTGAGCGCGGGGAGCGCAGAGACCGTTCCGAGCGCGGCTTCCGGCCGCGCCGTGATGACGGTGACCGTGGCTGGAAGGACCGTGACGGGCGCGGCGGCAGGGGCGGTTACGACCGCTCGGACCGCGGGGACCGCCGGTGGGAGGAGCGCCGGGGTGACCGGGACGGCTTCCGGGGCCGCGAGGACCGGGGCGGCCGCGGCCACGGCCGCGACGGCTACCGGGGTGACCGCGGCAGCGACCGTGGAAACGGCCGTGGCTATGGCGAGCGCAACCAGAACCGCTTCGGCGGCAACCGGGGCGGCTTCCGCGGAGGGCGCGGCGACCGCTGAGTCCCCGGCGGCTCACTGACACGATGGGTGGGGCGGCAACGCACGTTGCCGCCCCACCCATCATCGCAGCCGGTCACGTGAGGCGATCGGTGCTGCGGGATCTTCTTCGCATACTGTGAGCGCATGAGACTCAGACACGCCATCCTCGGGCTGCTGTCCCACCAACCGCAGAGCGGCTATGACCTCAGCCGAGCCTTCAACAGCTCGGTCGTCTACTTCTGGTACGCCGACCAGTCCCAGATCTATCGCACCCTCGACCGCCTTGAGGCCGATGGCGCCATTTCGACGCAGGTCATCCCTCAGAGCGGCCGGCCGGATCGGCGGGTGCACAGCCTGACGGAGTCGGGTCGCGCCGAGCTCGATGCCTGGCTGATGAGCCCGCTCGAACCCATTACGACGAAGGACCCCCTGCTGGCGCGGCTCTTCTTCGCGGCTCGACTGGGTCACGAGAGAGTCGATGCGTTCCTGTCCAAGGCCGAGGAGAGGATCCGCCGGGAGCTGGAGGAACTGGAGGCGATCGACATCGACGTGGTGGATCTCGACACCGCAATGAAGGCGGCAGTGCTTCGTTATGGGATCGACGGCGCAAATACCCAGCTGGAGTGGGTCGCCCAGACCCGGCGCACCATCGTCGCGGACGCCGGCACTACACGGTCACGAGCCACGGAGGCGACCGAGACTGCTGATGAGTAAGCTACCGTGAGACGCATCAACATCAAGACATACTTGCAAGGTCCAATACCTTTACTGCATGGTACAGTATGGACGGAAGATCTCCTCCGGCGGTGCACCTCCGCCGCCCTCGACCCATCTCTGTCGTCAGTGTCGTCGTCCTCGGCTCTGGCTGATCGGGCCCGTCGACGACGCCCTGGGCACCGCCCACCCATGAAGCGACAGGACTCCTCATGGATCACACGCCGCTGCTGGTCGGTGCGGTCCTTGAGCGATCTACGTTGCGCGTCTTGTACGCCGTTTCGTGGCCGCCGGGCAGGCTACAGGTCACGGGGCGGCGATCGGCGCTCCTGCTGTCCTTTCGTCGCTCGCCATCGCCGTCAGTTGGGCGGCGGGGTGCCAGCCCCGGCGGCTGTAGCCTTCGCGCCGTCGCCGAACGTCCTGCCGACCGTGCTCAAAAACATATCAGGAGGAGGAGCATGGCGTACACTCACTCCTGGCTCCTGCATCGGCGGCTGCCCGACCCGCAGTCTGGCTCGTCGTCGAGTCGTGTGCGGCACCCGCCCTACTACCTGTGGTTCCTGGACGAGTCGCTCATCCGCTCATTCACGACGTCCCCCCCGATCATCTCTTCGCCTCATTGCAGTTCCCGTCACGATCCAATCCCCTTGTTCAATCGAGCTGATCCCCAGCAGTATTCGCTGGGCCTATCGCGCACTCGATCGCGGTGAACCTCTCAGCCATACGCCCCTTTCACCCTGGCAGGCCCAAGGTTGATCAAACCGGGCCAGACCGCTGGTCTCCCTGACAGGCATTATTCCCAACGCCAATGTCCTGGCGGCGGGCCTGGGGCTGGCCCATGCCGGGCCGACCCGAGGTCGGTCCTGCACCTGCTTATTCCGCCGGGCGCAGCCCGGCTCGGTGTCCGTGCTCTCAGGCTCGACGCACCCGCACAGTCCCCATCTGGGCGCGGGCCCGCAGCTCGAGGCGTCGCTCGAGGGCGTCGGGGTGGTCCTGGCGGGGCAGGTCGGTTGTCACTCGACCGAAGTCGGAATGGCAGTCGGCCAGGACCGCAGTTCCCTCAGGCACTCCCACCGACACGGTTCCCATCTCACTGGACAGATCCAAGGATCCTTCATACGCCTCGACGACCTTGACCGAGCCGGCCTCCGTGTGGGCCGACACCGTGCCGGTGGTGGAGTAAATGCGCACCGAACCGGCTTGGGCCCGCACGCTCCCGTCATGCAGGGCACCGATGACGATGGAGCCGGCGTCGGCGTGCACCTGCGCACTCATGCAGTCGCCCAGGCGTATCGATCCCGCCGAGGTCCGTATCTGCACCTGCTCCCAGGAGTGCTCGGCACTGATCGATCCGGCATCGAGACGGGCATCCAGTCGCGTACCGTCCGGCACCGTGACCCGAACCCGAGATGTCTGCGAGCCCCATGGCCAGATGCCCGCGAATCGCTCTCGTCCTACAAGAGCGATCTGACGGATGCTCACCTTGGCACCGTCGGCAGTGACGTCCAGGAGGGGTTCCAGGATCTCATCCGCCTCGACGGTGACTGTGCGCCCCGCCCCTGGCGCGGTCACCACGCTCAGAGTGGACAAGTCCAGGGCGAGAATCGGCTGAATGTCATCGGGAAGGTCAAAGGTCCAGATCGGCATGGGTGGTCTCCTCAGGTTCCAGGTGTCTGCGCAAGCCGCCACGATGTGGGCAGGCAGCGGGCAAGTGATTGGGCTAGGGGCAGATCGGTGGCACGACGATGCGGTGGTAGGAGGTCAGCCGAACCACCCGGTGAGCGTCGCGCCCGAGGACCGGCGCTGTGCCGGTTTGGCGGGCCGGCCGGAGGGGCTTCCGCCACCGTCGGGACCACTCGCAGCGCGAGCAGACCCTGCCCCGTCGCTCCCGGCACCCGCCGAGCGCCGGGAGCCCGACGCGGACGTCTGTTCTGACAGTGCGCTGCGAGCCGCTTCCACCAGCCAGGCGTTGACCGAGCACCCCCGGGCCCGGGCTGCGGCATCGATCTGCTGCTTGAGTGACTCGGGCAGGCGCAGCGTCGTGCGGACCTCCGGTCCCTCCGGCACCTCGGGCACTGCACGCGCCGGAGTATCGGTATGGCACTCGGAACCCGCCACGTTGCCCTGATCCTGCTCATCAGACCGATCAGCCTGGGTGACCAGGAGATGGGGCGTCGATCCGTCCATCACAACGGCGACATGCACTCCATCGAGCTCGCTGTTGAGCTCATCGGCGGTGTCCGTGAGCACCTGCAGGGCAACGAGGCGCAGAGCCGGATCGAGTGCAACTGTCAGGGAGTGGGCCACTTCCTGGGTCCGTTCGTCCCCCAGGCACGAGGTCTCCACGAGGGTGCGGCGCAGTGTCTCGGTGTAGGCATCCATGTGCATGACGCCATTATGACACCATAAATCAGCCTTGTCTAGAGATCATGACACCTCAATGACACCAGATAGTAAGGGTAGGTGGTGTCATTTCAGGTGATTCGCCCCAGAACTCGCGCGAGCTCCGCCCATCGGTGTGTCTCGGTCCTGAGTGGATCGATGAGCTCGGTATCGATGACCTCGTCGGTCGCTCGGCGCAGGAGGCGGGAGACCTGCTTGCTGTGACGTCTGGCCTGGAGCCGGGCCACGAATGTTCCCAGGCCGGCCAGGACCAGCCCGATCAGCAGTCCACCGAGCAGCAGGACGGTGGGCCAGGGGACTCTCCCCCAGCGGGGGACGTCAACCGCGATCAGCAGGAGGTACTCCTCCAGGAC